>Ga0210059_1000967_pt1 | contig 41123 bp, 29 predicted proteins | sample Ectturendosymbi2_FD_188042 | JGI IMG/M metagenome (GOLD analysis project Ga0210059, IMG submission 188042) | Ecteinascidia turbinata endosymbiont from Florida, USA - Sample 2 (SPAdes) (version 2) | ecosystem: Host-associated > Tunicates > Ascidians > Unclassified | place: Key West, Florida... | reverse complement strand
GGGCTCCTGTGAATATGGTTGGCTCAACGCACAACGCGCCGACGGGCGCTGTGCACGAGACACGATGATGATGATGATGATCGGCGAAAAATCTTATTTGTTTCGGGGGTGTCATGGCCTCCTCGGTCTCATTCTGGCCGCGCTACTGTGATATGGTCCTTTCGCAAATAAGACACATTGGTAGCCTGGTATTGGATAGGATGACACTGAAACCGTATTGTGCCCTGCTGCCCATCAGTGAAAACCAAAGTCTCAGCTCTATACCTCCGTGGTGGGTGGAACACTTGACACTTAAAATGTATCAGAACACCACTACGAGACACAGTCGAAACAAAAAAATTGCGCCAATTTTGATCATCACTGAAGCAAAAAAGCTCATTTCTTTGTGTGCAAACGAACTGTTTGTCAACCAGATGTTTAGGGATTTTGTAAAACTGACTTTGATTCGAGTCTAGTCATTCGTTTAAAAAATGTGACTCGAGTCGAATAGAGCCACCAAAAATCGTGACTCGAATCACGCTATCCTTGCTCGACGGAACACTGTTTGCACTTCCTTGCTGAAACAGCCAGCTATCATGAAACCCTTTATGCGCGAAGAACATCCAGGCAGTGGTAAATATGAAGTCAGGATACGGTCTTCGTTACACTGGCAATTATGTCGAAAGCCAGAAACTTATTTGCGCACGTTAAGGTTATATGATCAATGCAAAGAATGGAATAAACTTTTCCTGACTGTCTTAGAAGGTATGCAACCCACAAATTGCGAGTGCAAAGACAAATGCATAAACAACTTTTTCTATAAACTTTTTCTATAAGCATAAACACCTTTTTCTATAAACGCCCCCTATAAACTTCTTGACTTCTCCCCTGAAATACCAAAACGCCCCCTAGGAATTGCTAAGGACCACGTTGAAAAACTCTGGTCTGGAAGAAATGCTTGTGATAAAAGTGGCGTATGGTGGTCGTTGTTACTGGGTGTGCGTTGTTTGTGAGGTCACAGTGTGACGTCAAATTCACGTTTCAAATCCAACATTTTGGCGAATTTTTTTGACGCAATGCATATCATTATACACGCACTCTCCTTATTCACTGTTGTATAACTGAAAATGTCATTGTATTTGTATTGACTTCATACTACCAGTGCTCCATCTTAAAATGCCGGTGCAAAATACACTCAAAGCTACGACCAAGCAGTCATAACTTCAAAAATATCAGACTGCACGTTAAAACCAAGGATTAAACACACTCAGTCCTACAACAGCGCAGTCTACAACTGCAAAAACAGTCTGCACGAATGTCTCTTTGAATACAAGCAGTCGAGCCTAGGTGTGCGCCTCGAATAGCGCACACCCAGGCTTGCTACAAGGGAGTAAAATCACTCAGCCTTGGACAGCGCAGGTCATAACTGCAGAAACAAGCTGCAGCTCTGCGCGATTTTCTTCTCGATTACGAGTTTCGAGTCCAGTTTTTACGACTTTCGAGCATTGGAGCCAGCTCGAAGGTGTGCGCCTCGTCGCACAACCTGGTTGTCAGATAGAAGCAACAGGGGAGTATAATTCACTCAGCCCTGGAACAGCGCAGCTCACAACTGCAAAAGTAGTTTGCGTAAATGCGTCTTCGAATACGAGAGCAGTCGAGTACATCCGTATGGCGCACACCTTCGAGCTGGAAAGTACAAAATTATCTTTATGTTTTTTTGTATTTTACCTTGATCGCACGATCTGCAAAATGTCACGTCATGTTCAGTTTCACAGGGTGTGCGCCACACACCTAGCATACCCAGAGTATACGCCCCTTCTTGATTAGTCTCAATTGCTCGTCGCTGTTGTTCGTGTTTGCCCGCGTCGCATTACTTTGATTACTCGTCGCTTGCTTTAAATGTTCGTGTGGTGTTGACGTCCCGGTTATCAAATTGCCTTTGGTCTTCACCCATGGTGTTGTCTTTGCCTTTGGGCTCTTGTTATAGATCTCTCTTAGTTGTTTAAAACGTAGTGAAAGGTTTCATTAGCCTCCACAGGCTGGTTAGTTTCAATGTTTTTTGCTGCAATGCCGCTAAAAATGATATTTAACATCCTTCCTTGTTAAGAACAGTAAAAGAAATTTCTGTGATGGGAAATAAGCTTGTAAACAGGTCGATAATGAAAGAATCTATTAAATCGGTTGAAAGCAATCCACGTCAGTGTTCATACTCACTTAGTATTTTTCTTTTCCTTCTTATCTTGATTCATCGTGGACATCGGGCATGGGGTAAAATAAAATGGAGTCAGTACAGTATTTTTGTAGCACGTCAACTTCATTATTTTTTGTTTTTTTACACATGCAAATATAAAACAGCAATTTAAGCAATAGTTGTTGGACAATTAGGCTTCGTTAAATTGATCTGAAGTGAGCTTCAGTGCCCATATGCCTGTCTCTGTAACCTTACTCCTGTTTCTCGACCGTTCCAAAACGTATGAATCACTTCCTTCCAAGCCTCCCAATTGCAACGACGCTCATCCAATTTCATACAAAACTGGTTGCGATGCAATTTAGGAAGGAAAGAAGTTAACCACATTTAAGTATTTTGAGAAGCTGGGAAAAACCGGTAAATTTAACCATGGCGAAACTGTGGATCAGTACTGCTAAATTTGATATCACGTGGCAGTCTTTCAATCAACCCATTAAGATTGTGGTTCAAAAGTATATTGCACAAAATGACCTTATGGCCAAGACCAAGGGTCGACCACTTAATGTATTGAAGCAGCATATTTTTTGTCGCAGGGTAGCTCTTCTCGACTTCAGAAATTAAACTACTAATTCAGTGTTATTGCAGCTTTTCCAGTGAGCCACCATTGAACTCTGAAATAATGTATGCGTTTAGTGCATACAGCTTTTGTCGGAGGAGACTGAAATGTCAAGCTGCAGGAGTCATAAACACCGACAGAAACCAAGTTGGCTAATGGTACCGTCTCGAAACGAATTCCGGCAGGTGTACATTGTACAAGTGTAGTCGAAACAACTCAACAAATCCATTTGAAGTGGACATCTCACGTGCTGACGGCCTTAACTGCAAATAAAGCGTTCGTTTGCTTGCATTTTGGCGTTCACACGTTTTTGACTGCGAAAACGCAGTAACGTTGCAAGTTAGCTAATAAACAAGTTACAAAATCGTGACGATATCCAGAAAACACCAATCAGCAGCTATATTTTAAGAGGTCTAAACCCGGCATGATGCTCTCAGAACTAATTACGTGGATTATCTTCCGCTAATGGAAAAGTATCTTGAAAGATATTTATACCCTGGATGTACAGTAGAGCTTCTCAGTAGATCCTAGGTTGTTCGCTCGTTTGAGGCTAAACTTGTTTTTATTTCGAACAATTACTTTTTAGGAAATGCAGGCAACAAATCTGGTCGAAAACTGCTCTCATACCTCAAAGCTGGCATTGCCAAAGAACGTGTTTTTCTAAAATGTATTTTAATTTAAGTTGTTGCCACATTTCTTATTCAATGATGTAGGGCCACTGTCGCAATTTTTATCTGTTTCTACAGCATTTAAGTATCTTTTCAGGTTCAAGACCTCTTGCTTAAGCTAAAGCGTTCTATAACTTCAACACAACACGCACATGAAATCCTGGTTTTTCTTTGCTTCCTGCTCAACAGTCGTATACTGGCAGAGGTCTGGCCAAATGGTTGGCACGCTAGAGCAAGTTGACCTCGTGCAAAAACGTGACATGGATGAGTCAGAACATCGGAACTTGAAAAACCGCTGCCACGACTGCAAGCGAAGGCTTCGATCAGTAAAAAGGTGGTTTAAGGTCTACATGCACGCATTTTTCTTTCACTTTTAAATGTTTGCAGTTAGCATTACGTCATGTTTAAAAAATTTTTTGTGAGTACCAAACCATTTCTGTTCAATGTTGTGGTTCTCACGAAAAGTGACGAAAACTTGGGCCCCTTCATTTTCAACAACATGTATACCACATCATTAACTCAAACTTAGGTACATTATGAGAAAATGGTTGAAAAGGAGGTGATGTTTGTGGATCGTTTTTGTTTGTATACAATGATTCAATAGCCACTTCAAATAGTTGGGCCGATTGTAGGCGAAAGATGGACTTCTGCAGAGATTTATATTCACGGAAATATGTGTTTGACAAACATAATACTTAAAGAATATGGATAATAAACAAATATCGTGTGTCAACATCTCACTGGAGACAAAACTTTGTGTTAATCACGGGATACTTTAAACTTTGAAGCTTGAGCTATTCCGTTTCAGTTTGACAGAGTGTCTACCAAAGAATTTACTGTTCCACCCTCCCTCGTTGCAATGGGATCATTGCGCAAATAATTCGAACGGGCTTGTTCATATCATGCTAACCGGCATAGGTGCAAATAAGATTTTTTAAAGTAGGGATGAAGGTAAATAATTGAAGAAGGTTTATTGAAAGCATTCAAAATTTTTAGGAACATTACCTTTCCGGTGGTAATAATACGAAGCTCAAGTAGACTATGAGGTCCCTTCAACACCTTCCTTGCTGCACCAGGTGTAAGGAAATGAGGAGGTTAACAATGCAGCTTTGCCACCTCATATCATAAAAAAGCTCTATACAGACTGACTACCCCGGCTTAAATTCTTGTTATCTTGCTTACAAAGTGAATTGTAGTAAATGTTCCCATTGACAAGAAAGCCGGAAACAATCTGCAATGGCCTTGGGTTTTCACGTTGTGCTTCCACCTCTCTGAGATGGTGTAGTACCAAGATATCTAAGAAGTTTTTGACACATCAGGCAAAACTTCACTGAAATGAGCCTGAACCTATTAAAACAATTGACATCAATGATGATTTTACCTGCTACACACCAGGCACTTTCGAATCATTCATGCAGTGCTCAGGAGTATGCAGCGTTAATGATCTATTGCAGAACTTCTACCAAAGATACAGGCTTCTTTATCAAAATTTACTTTGATCGTTTTTAAACTTTGCATTTTTGAACTGTGGAATCAATATTCCGCAGTTGAATCTCAGTTTTTTTTTGTAAAATCCATGCAACATGCTACAGAATTTCGCATAATGCTGTGCTGCTTATCCGTCACTGGCAAAATACAAATTAACGCACATTCCTCGTCCCAGACTCAACATAGCCGTCTGACGCAATCGTACGTGATGCACACCTGCCTGGGGCGTTATATATACCGCTAACGTAGTGTTCTCTCTACGCTCTAGTAGAGCTCTTATATAGTGAGCAGCTATTCAACATGCTGTTCATAAACAGAGACTTGCGACAAATCCTACTCAGCGCTCATGGAAAACAGGTGACCAAGCACTTTTAATAAAGCCGAAGTGCGATGTCACAAGGTTGTGGTCGCGTTGGCTCGCGTGATGCTAACCGTATAATTTTACTTTCGGAGAAACACACCACAAGGTTATTCAGCAGTTTCTAAAGATCCAAACTGGTATTTGTTTGGCGATTTTAAGCGTAGTCTTTTTGCAGTGACTTGGCATTTTTTCACAAAAGAAGCGAGTGGCACACGCTTGCCTTGTGCAAATAACTTTATTGTCAATTACGTTACTTACTGTGACAGAATGTTTGGAAAAAGTTGGTGGCTGGTTGGTGGGACCACGAGCATAAATTTTCGTCAGAAAACATTTTCAGGAAGTTAATTTTTCTGTATAATTCTATTCATTTGGGAAGTTGCTTACGCTTGTGTCAAATAAAGAGGACTGATGCTGAAGTTTCTTCATAAAATCTGCAACTTAAACTTGTGTTTTATTTCCCCTCAGTTTTGGACTCGTTCATCAAACTGACCAACACTTTTTTAAAAGTCCAAATCTTGATCAATATCTTAATTTTCCAATACAGATGTTTTTTCTTTGCGGTGAAAAATAGAATGTTTCAGCATGGCAGTACTTTGCTTTTTATTAAGAAAAGACGAAGAATTTTAACTTAATCATCTTGAGTGTAGGTAGAAGCTTCCATACTTAATTGCCATGAAACAGAAGATTTTATCAATCTTTTAACACAAACTTTTCCAGATGCAAAACCTTCAGAAATTTCATGTAACCATTTACAATCTAGATTTCTAGAATGTGGAACGAAATGTTTTGCAAACGTGATGAAAATAAAAGCATATTTGCTTTGCACAGTTTAAACTGCGCAGTGTTTGGTGTACGGGTCGCACATAAAATTAAAATGTTCGACTGTGTAATAAGTAGGATTTGTTTGGAAACGTAACGTTTTTCACCATTTCCATACTTTTACTCATTCCAATCGTTTATTCATTCCAGGAATCAAACAAAAAATTACGAAAAGTGATGTCGGCATAGATGTATGTATGTTAATATGTCTTGCAGTATCCTCATCTTCAACTAAAACAAATATATATACTGCATATAGCAGGCTATAATAACAAATTTAATAATCTAATCTCAGTAATGCAAAGAATGTTTCATTGTTCACTTCACTTTTCAATCGTGGTTTAATTCCCTTATAATATGAAATGGCTTCAAACGTTAACTCTGTCCGGCACTTGCGCGGGGCCCTCGTAAGGTGCAGGACCCAGTTTGATAAAATAGGCCTTAAAACCGACTCTGGTTGTGAAGCGCTGGCTTGGAATCTCCATCGTGACCTGCAAACGTTGGCCTAGCCGTCGGGTCGGGCTGATCCCAATTACACGTGCATAACGTTATTCCCGACCTTCGTTCATTAACAACAGACTTCTGTTTCGAAAACTATTAGCAAACCTACCACGTAAGACATCCGCTTTTTTATTGCTCAGCAGTGATTACGTCTTAAGTGCAACGCAATCGCACTGAACAACTTTATTCAGAATAGCCATTGCCAATTTGTGCAATTGTTTCGGCTACGTTCTTTATAAAAGCCTTCACCACAATAATAGTTAAATATATCGTTTGCCTTTACGTTAGGTTTTCACACTAAGGTTCATCGCGTCTAATTTATCAAAATGAGAGCAACACCTTCTGTAAACTTTTCTTCTTGAAATGACTTTTCTAAGATTGCAAATGTTAAATGTACCGTGGAACAAACGAGACAAACTTTCTAAGAAACCCATATTGCCTCTCGGCTGGCACTGATTCACTCTGCGTGCAGTTCAAGGCTTCACCCTGAGCTCTAAATTACACCCCGCAAGCACACCAGCTGCACTATCCCGCGTCAAGAACGTCATTTTTTTCCGACACCATTACGTCATACAGAAAAACATCAGGTCCATTGAAACTAAGCAACGTTACCTTTGCAGAGTTCATCACTTCACCCACCACAATTTATGTTGATAAGATAAACCTGAGGACTACGCTGCAGCTTGTGGCACTTATTGAAAATATCCCACTGAACATTTAAAATAGCATGAGACGTCTCAAGAAATGTTTGTCGTCAATGCCGATAGATGGCAGGTGATATATAATGATGTGCTGTTGGGGCGTTGCTAAGGATCGAACGATAGGAGATAACGGGCTGAGCTAGGTTTGACTATTTACCGTGACTTTATGCAAGGCCTTTTAATCAGATTTTGAGTGGAGAGCAATATATACATGAAACTGCCGGACGAGTAATGCTTGCCTGTCTGCGATCGGATGTCATCTCTGTTCTTGTTCAAAAGACTTTTGATTGGGGCGGGGAAATTGCTTTGTCTGGAGAAGGTGTACGGACTGGGAGACAATTTACTTCCAAGCAAGTATTTTTAAAAAAGCCATGGTTTCAAGACAAACACCGGGGTACTTTAGAACACTAGGTTTGACCCAGGCTTTTGAGTAATCATTTTATGAATTTCTTCACTCCACAACCACATTTCCTAGTTTTTAGTTTACCAGTCTAGGACTTCTAAACACAAAAACTGAAAAGAATTAAAACTACTTTTAAAAATTAGGTTTTAATCAACAGCTTGCCGCCCGAGGCCCGGAGCCCTCAAGTCCATTGCTACGCCACTGGTCACGCCACCTAGTTCTTGTACAACCATTGGGCCGCTTTCCGGTGGGTGTAGCCAGTGTAACGGTCGCTTTTTTGGAGACGTGTGACGTTTTTCGATCATCTTTCCTGAGACATTCTGGACACATAGCCAAACCAATGTACCGGGGATCTATCGATCCCGAGGAGGATCAGCTCCACATTCAGGGATTTACCAATTTCACAGCTGCGACCTTTGTCGCGAAATGTTTCACCGCGAACTCTTCGAAAAAATCTCATCTCTGCTGGTTGCAGTTGGGACAGCTTCTTGGCGGTCATTACCCAAGATTCATGATCATATGCGTGGATCAAAACAAAGACCCATTTAAAAACCGACAGCTCTGTGGTGTTGAAAACTTCCGTTTTGTGACCACAGAGCGATAAAGCTCACGCAAAGCTACGTTTGCCTTACCAATGCGTGTATCAATCTCATTCCGCCTTCTGTCACTCGTGAATACCACCCCAAGGTATTTGAACGTCTTGGCCTGCTGCAGTGTATTGCCGCTTACTTGCGGTATACGGTGCCTTGGGTTTCTAGAGAGACATCTTCGGTCTTTTTAGTACTGGTTTTCAATCCGGCTTGGTCGTATGCAATGGAAAACTGATCAATTGCTTGTTGATGCCCCATTCAGAGTATGCTAGCAGTAACAAGTCATAAAACACAACTTGCTTCATAAATTACTGGATGGAATTTGCATTTTGCTGAAATGATCCCTTGAAAATCATGGGACCTTTCAGCAAAAATTCTAAGTTTGATTTGACTCGAAAGTTATGTTTTACTCGACCTCTGCATCTTGTCGGAACTCGGTATCATGTAAGGAAATACAAGTGCACTGATGAATGCGACTTATCATACCTTTATAGTAGGTATAACGCGTCCCTATGGGAGACGAAGACACCTTTCGGATTCAGAAGTAATCTATTTATGCATGGGTTCGTTATCCTTTCTGAATCCAGGTTCATCATCACAGAAACTAGTCTGCTTGAAAAACCTATGTCTCTGATAACTCAATCACTCAACTTCAATACATCAACACACATAAATAGTATCTTGATATTATTTTTATTTGTAATAAATATAAATAGTGAATAAGATGCAAAGGTACTCACCAAGATACGATATTCCATGAAATTCAGACACTTCTCGATAAGTCACAACGCACCTATAACTCTTATTTCTTATTGCTGCATCTAATTAACTTGCGACTAAGATAGGAATGATGTATTTAAATCGGTATTCTTGATAAAGTATTTAATTTCTAAGTTCTAAATATTATGATTCAATTAGTTTTCATCTTGTCTATCCAACACATCAGTTCTTTACCTTATCTAAGCGCGGAACTATATTTGTCCTCTTGCTGTTAAGCTATCAAACGACTTTCTGTTACATTCTTGTTTCCATTTTTGTTTCAGCTTTGCCGCGTCTCGCTGACTGTACTTTCGTCGGAAGTTTGTCATTAAATCACGTTTTCGACTGTTGCTTTTCATAACTGAACGCGTACAGTTGTTCTGTAAACGTCAACGATTCGGTGAGTTACGAATGTAATTTACACACGAATGTCGCTCTAGCCCTGAATGACTGGTAGGGTGAAAGCTAGATTTTTACAGCATTTCAGCCTGACAGAGTTTCTTTCGGCCAAGCTGCACTTGTCGTTTAAACTGGCAGGGGTTATCCCGGACAAGTCATTTTGCTGTCGTCCATACTGGCATAGATTATCCCGGACAAGCCACTTTAGCCTGGCGGAATCCTGCTGGGACAAACCAGTTTCTTGAAACTCTAAACTGATATGGCATCTGGTACAGGCCGCGGATCACCACTTGTCAATTCCTGATCATCGCGTGAAGTGAGCACAATGCCCAATGTCACAGCAATGACTTAACCTAGGCCTCTGACCTAAGGCGGAATAAGTCAGTTTTCTACTTCTTGATCATTGCGTGAAGTGAGCACAATGCCCAATGTCATAGCAATGACTTAACTTCGAACCTTGTTCCGCAGGCAGAAGAAGAAAGTCTGAATTTTCAGTCCGGATGAGACGCCTTTTATACCCAAATTCTTGGTAATTCCCCGTTGTTTCAGGTGTTTTGATTGGTTCCTAATTATATAAATTATGTTAATTGTTTTATCATAGGTCAGTTCAAATGTTTGAAAGATGCTTAATTGCATCTGGTTGCCTAGCATCACACATAGTCATGCTAAGGCATCATATGACTCTAAGTCACGTTTTTCGTTACTTGGGTTCAGAGTCAGGTCACTGAATGGTGAGTCTTGATTGGTTGTAATTCTTTTGAATCTTTTGGATAGCAGGGAGGCAGAGCTTTTCCACCAGGCGACATCCGGCTAAAACCGAATAACAACTCGTGCGGCTTGGTATCAGTGGCGGTGCATGACAGTGAATGCGTATAGCATCACCTGGCAAAAAACTTCCGGCGATTCGACAGGCAACCGATGTGATTTAAGAAACAACCTGGCGCTTTCCACAAAACCCGATTATAATGTTCAACTTGCGCGCACGACCAATCGCCACACCTTGCAAAAAGTAATCTTTAAATGAACGACCCAAATCAGAGTGCACATGATTTGGGTTTCCACGGAGAGCGAACAACAGGTCTCAAAATTTAATAACCGTGGATGACAACATGTCAGGACGCGGAAAACAAAGTGGAAAGCGCGAATACTCATCCATCGTAGCCAACAACTTGCAAGAGTTGCGTGTGTTCCTGGCAAAGAACCTTCGAAGTCGAACGTTGAAAAGCTGTCCTTTCTTAAAGGCGATAAAATCGCGATTTAATCTTCGCACATACACCACACGATGAACATAAATGCTTGACGTCATCAGCGGAGTGGGTTCTTCGATGGCACGAAAAGAAGCAAGCGTCTCATGCCTGGATGATACAAGTCCCGGTGCAGTTCAAAGACCGCCAAACGAAAAGTAATTACGTCGCAAAATGCCAGTTTCGAGAAAACAGCTGACAAAGTTTTAATTTGCATATGAAATACAGGATGGAGCAGAATGTGGGTGCGCAGATTTACCCTTTAGAAACTTTTTCGATGCTAGATTTTTGAACAGCATATTAAGGAAGGCTTAGGGAAACATTCCGCTGTGTAACTCAGTAGACCCAAAAATGTGACTTGAGCACCTTTCGTTTGGGGGTCATCAGTTGCATGACAAAGACGCAGAGCAGAGAGCTCGAGTAAATGCGTCGGGTGCTCTGTCAGAAAAATGCTTGATTTTGCGTTTACACAACTCAGGAAACTTACTGGTTCGACTAAGCTGACAGTCGTCCTCCAGGCACAGTAACGTCCGCAACGAAAGGCAAACACTCCGGAACTTGCTGCATCGCACAAAATGACGCAGTACTGTAATACAAGCGGACGTGTTGTCAGTTCCGTCTTGCGGAGGCCCTTCACATTCGTACAATCCATAACTTTCCGACACCGGCAGCATGTACCCAATCGCGCGGAAGCACTTTTTAGGATTATGTTTTTCCTTGCTATACTACAGAAGTCCCGGTTTTGTTCACCGCAGATGAAAAACCTGTTTGGTCTTTCACAAACTTCGTTCCGCCCTGTGTGGCTGTCGCTGCAGACGTGCAAGGACCAGAAACAACGTACGGTTCAGGGTTTTCTACGCAATGTCCAAAAGTATCGCTGGCGGATGGAGTGTGATGGAATGCCCTTGATGAATGCATCTGGAATTAAGCTATGTCTCGCTGTTCGGTTCTTGTGACGGCGTGAAAATTACAATCCGACGAAATACTTACAAGCATTTGCCCATGCTTTGGTCAGATTTTTGTCTGGTGGTTGCAAGCAAGTACAGGAAAAAATTCATTACGAGTCTTGATAAATATGCCGTCCAGCACTCTGACTACGTTGTCATGCGCTTCGCATTCCGTCAACATGCTCGTGTAAAGTTTGTATGACAAAAATATATATCAGTGCTTGCAGCTTGTCTATTGCCACTCCTGTCTTAAGCAGATGCATCGTTTTGTAAGTCTTCTTCCAGAAAGTTTTTAAAAGTCTCGTCAACAGGATTATGTGAAATCGCTTTCCAGCGTAGTTCCGGTTCGTGTCAAACAATAGGATTTCCAGCTTCTCGAAAACCTGGCGAGTCTGGGCCAACAAGCACTTTGGCTGCTTCACGCTTTTGTTTGTAACCGCAGGTGTTTGCTTTGTGAGCACCATGCTGTATACAAAGCATGATTTTGGTCGAGGTATGTTTTTGACTGGAATGATAGCAATACAGCTTTTCCTCTAATGTATAAAACGAGCAAAAACTGTTCTTCTCAAGTTTAAAAAGTTTGATATGCAACTTTAATCAACCTGCTTGGAGTTTTATTACGTGTTACATCGTATTTATTCGATTGTAAGCCGCGGCTTATAAAGTTTTTTTATCATTTCAAGCGGCTTTTAATCAAGAGCGGCTTGCATTTTTTATTTATTTACCGTCCAGGGGCGGATCCAAGGGGGGACGATTAGGGTCATCGCTCCCCATAAAACCAACGAAAGTAACTTTGTTCACCATGATTTTGTACAATTCGGAAAACAGCATTTGCGATATGAGGCCATTTTGCCGTTAATTGTTTTGTCACAGCAGTGTTGTGAAGTTTACTTCATCTCTCTTACAGTAGTGAACCTGTAATGAGACGATAACCAAATAGTATTGAAATTTCCCCCCCTAAACTTACTGGCTGGATACCCCCTGCGTCCGTCACAGGAGGAATCACAATGAACAGAAGGCAGTTGTATTGATGTAAGCATCATTACCAGGGTTGTAAAAGTATCTCAAAGGCTTAGGTAACCTATGTTCAAGTGCGGCTTACAATCAAGAGCGGCTTACATTAATTTTAGCACCATTTCGTACGGTATACAATCAAGGTCGGCTTACTATCAAGGGCGGCTAGTAATCGAAGAAATACGGTAGCTAAACGCATGAGGAAATAACTTGTCTGCGACTTCAATAAAGTACGATATTCATCAATTTTATGGCAAATCAAATAACCCTGTCCAGTTTCAAATTTTTAATGAAATCATCAGTGTTTACTCTGGTAGGTTGGCAGGTAACAAGAAGGGATGCCACAGTAACCACTACGTTTACCGTATTCGCAAGGTCTGGTTGAAATATGCACTCGATCGCCCTCTACTGTTGAGTGTGTTTCAACTCATGGACATGCTTCGCAGTCTAACGTCTTGCAATTCAGTTTATGGAATCATTGCTGATGATGAAAACAAGTGTTTTCGAATCCTCCAACATGACTTCAGGTACGTTCGCGGATTTTGCTTTGGAGTTTCTGACACCATTTTACAAGGTTCATTCGTTTTACTCTATTCCAGAATCCCGTTTTTTCTTAAAGAAAATGAAATTATTGTGACCCAGCTAGTATAAGTAACGAAAGCGAAAGATACATATTTCAGGCAATTTTGTAATAATAAGGGTATAAGCTGGGAACTTGCACGTGTCCTCCTTCATTGGCCTACGTGCGGTTTCAAGTTGGTACGGGTGGTTTCCAGCATATACCGAAATAATATTCAGGAACAGTGTTATTGCATGTGGTCTTCTTACAGTCGCCGAAACTAAGTTTAAAAAAGTTAACTGCATAAAATGAAGGTACATGCCAGTACAGTACGCGATCTACTGGCTTCGAACCTTGTAAAACTTGGTTGTTCTCCAACTTCGTAATTTAAAAAACCCTGCGTCGAGGGTGGTTTCGTGAAATTCTTGCTCACTGCACTGTGTTTCAAAATCAGGTGCGACAATGAGCGACTTTGTGGTGTTTATCAGAGATAGACTAATCAACGAGTTTCTTGATTGCTATCTAGAGTTTTTGCATGGACGCAACGGGTACTTGATGGTATACGAAATAATTCTGCTCATATTCTAGTTTCTCATATTTGATTTTTCAGTGAAACCTGTGAGGATCTAGAACAGGCACTGCCATACTACAACCAGTTCTTCAAGTTCAATGAACTTATTCAAACAATATTAATAAACCCAATTCACTTTTTGTATTTTATTTATATTAGTTTACACAAACAGTCCATCCATCTGCTCATGACCCGACCGCTGTAAAATTTCAAAATCCAATGCTGTCCACAAATCAGTAAGTTTGGTTACACTGAGGTAGGTGGTGCCAGAAAAATAGAGATATTTCGACAACTTAGCCCAGGTGTGACCAAACTACAACCCGCCAAATATCTTGAACATTTTTTCAAGCACCGCGTTTCCGGCTGTGGACAGCAGTGCGACAGCACTGGCTGCTGCCTGTCACGCAAATCGCACTGTATCCGGCCCTTCAGTTGCCAGGCAGTCACGAATTCGGCCCTCGGGTCAAAACGTTTGGCCACCACTGGCTTAATCTTATCCTTATATTCCCATAGAGTTGTTTTGTGTTGTGAAGGAATTTATGGTATGTATTTCAGATGTTTGAACACAATATATAGTTTTACTTCGCCTTTACTTTAATTTTTGCACATACGTTTTGACGACACGTTGCGCAGACACACACATCTGACTACGGAGTATATTAGACATGGGCAACCGTTATGACATCTGGAATTATTGGTTCCCTTTCAGCAGACCCGTTCATAACAGACCTATTCATACCAGACCATGTTCATAACAGACCACGTTCATAACAGATCTGTTCATAACAGACCACTCTCATAACAGACGTAGCAGACCACGCTCGTAATAGACTACTTCAGTGATGGCGAACCTATGGCACGCGTGCCAGAGGTGGCACGCACAGCCCTCTCTGCGGGCACGCGCATCGCCGCTCCAGTGCAGACTTCTTTACCAGATAGGTAGAGCTACGTGGGGCCAGGTTTCTCCCAAGACTGGGTCAGCCACCTGAAAAGACACTGTTTCGTGCAGTTGTTTGTTACATCAAGTCAATTAGTTCCGCTGAATTATACATCTACAAGCTCCTTGCCAAGGAAAACAGGAAATAATTTGACAAGTCCTCAGAGACGTCACAAAAATAGAAAATTGTATCATGCCTCGTGCTCTTAACTGTCGACAGGTTCAAACGCTTCTTGAGGGCTTATACACAGTATGAATATTTACGAATGCACAATAAAGTCCGGTGTCTGAGCAGAGGACGCGTCCTGGAGAGATTTGTAGCCTGCTCAGAACCGTCGCCAGAAAGTCGTCTATGGGGGGCTTTACGTTCGTGCAGGAGGGGCTAAACATTCAAATTTGACAAACATTCCACTAATTTATAGTGTTTCACACTTCAATTTGGGGGGCTTGGAGTTTCGTTTGGGGAAGCTAAGCCCCTGTGTTGACGGGACTGAGCCTGCTTAGATGAAATTAGGTTGTTTATGAATGAAAAAGGCAGGAACGTCCACAGCTCGCTGATATAGCCTGGCTTGCCAACCTCTTATGTTTTTGAAAGATTTTACACTACACTTCAATGCCCTAAACCAGGGTCTCCTCTCCAAGCAACAGCCCACGAGCCAAATCCGGCTCGGGAAGCCGTTTCATCCGACCCGCGAAAACATTTTGCCACTAGTGAAAAAATGTACTATATTTAAGAAAAACTTGTTGATTTGGTGAAATGTAATATATCCCGAAACAATCACATTACGCAAGATGTCCTGCCCTCGACCTGTTGTGTAATCGCTTACGTGGTCCCCAGATAAAATGTTTGGAGAACCCTGCACTAAACAAACAACTACAAGGTGTTTGTTTGGGAAGACAGCAGAAAGGATGTTTCGTGATATCAAAACTGAGAGAAAATTTACAATAGGTTTTGGAAAGAGACCTTGAAATTGGGCAGCTGAAATATTTTCCAAATCTAAAAATGCATTTACAAAATTCTACAGCATTTGTAGACAGGCTTACAAGCCATCAAGAAATCTACGAAGAATTTTCTAACTTTGTAGCAGCTGCAAACGTGAATTTAGCAAAATATTTTTACACGTTCTTGAAATGGAGACAAACCTACATTTTCTTACTTTTCCAGATCAAGCCAAATTTGAGTAACTTGATTTTTCCTACTTACACTACCTGTAATGACATTAAGAAAATCTAGAAATGGAGCTATTCGAATTTTAAGAAAACTGTATCTGGATAACAAATTCTACGACATGCGTGAAACACTTTCGAAGATAAAAGGAATGTGTGGTGTTGATATAACGTTGCCACATATAACGTTGAATTTGTAGCAGGAAGAGTAGAGTGAACCTAGTCGAGTGGGGAAACTCTATTGCTCTCATGTTATGCTGATGGTCTTAGGTTCGACTCTCTCTTCAAGAGGCTGAGGCGACGCAGCACCAAATGACAGCACGCTAGTTCAGAAAATGAAATTCTTGAAGTTTGGAATTCTCTGCCAGATGACTTTAAGTCACTGAAAGCAATTGGTATTGCTTTCCTTACTTTGTTTGGATCATCGCATGCGTGCAAGCAGCTGTTTCGAGCTGTGAATATTACACATCTGACACCAAAAACAGACTACGGCCTGAGTGCTACATTTGTTTCTCTCAAACTAGCAAAATACTGTATGAGTCAAGGTTCGACAATTCTTCAAAAGCATGCGAAATGGAAACTCTTACCTTCAATAAAAAACTGTTTGCATCTTGGGAGCTCTGTTATTGTGTGTTTTTTTTAAAGACAAACGATGTTAGTGCATAAGTTTTTTTCTAGCGTAAAACATAGTTAGCCCATTCAGGTTAAATTGTCTTGTTGGCACTTTGAAATACATACGCGAGTTAAGAGTTGCTGTTCAGGAACTCAGTCTATAAAAGGTTCGCCACCACTGGACTATTTCATAACAAAACACGTTCTTAAAAGACCACGTTCTTAGTAGACCAGTGGGCTACATAACAGACTATTTCATAATAGACCTATACATAAGCGATTTTTTCATAAGAGATAATTTATTTTATCTATAAATAAGACTGTTTGTATAATTGAAGACTCACAGGAAAGTAGCATGTGTTGTTGGTGATTCATTACTTCAGCAAAATACGAACTACAGGGTTCTGCCGTGCTGTGAAGCAACTCCGCCTTTTGTTACTCTTTACGGTAACGACGCTAAAAGCACAGAATATTGTAGAATGATTGCTTTTTGCTACTTAACATACCATTATAAGCACTTCTCCGAGGGTGCTACAAATGCTACCTCCACCACGGCGACATAAACGTTAGGTATGTAGTTGGCATTCACCAATTCAGACGTGTGGAGCTGGCAAGGATTATTTGCGTAAAACAACAATGAATCTTGCTTGGCGCAACTTCACATGAATGGCGCAGCTTCACAAAACGAGGTCTGCGCTCCCTCGTCTCAGCTACTGTAGTTCAGGTGCTCCTCGGCTTATGACGTTTCGAGTTCACGAAGGCGCTCATATATAAAATACGTAAAAACGAGTTTAAGTATGCTGTGTTTGGTGCGTAAAATGTCATTTAAACATGTCCTTCGTGTGCTGTGTTTACAGTGTGACACACTCCAGTCCAATGTTAATTTAGCTACCGTAACGTGCATAACGTTCAGTATGCCATACAATAATCCCGGTTGCGACGAAAACCGCGTTACCAACCACCCATTATTTGAAAAGCAGCATAAACTAAACAAAACCAGGACAGACGAAAATGTTTTTTAATAAATCTTGATTTTGTTTCCAACTACTTCATGCACTCGTGTGCGGCTTGCCTCATATGCCACCAACTCTCCTTTCAAAACTGCCAAACTCATCACGGAGGAGTCCAGAAAGTTCTTAAGTGAAGACTGTCTTGCTGAGAAAAAGTTTCAGTCGCGGCATTTCAGCTAATAGCCTAATACCATTAGATATTTTTGTTCTTTCTCCGTAGCCACCTTGCGCTTTTGAGTTCCAGATGTTACAGTACAGTCGATCTCGTCATTTCCCGTAGCATGCTAGCAGTTCCTTGCAGACTGCTCTCTAGGTCCGTACTTACTCTTTCTACGCTTAACAAAACCTTACGGACCATGCACCAACAGCTGTTTCAAACAGCTTGTCGCGGTGAATTCGTCTATGTCTACATAAGACGTAGTCACGTAGACGTAGATATTATGCGAAACACGGGGTGAATGCTGAAATTTTTCTGCAGATTTTTCGTTTATGGCAAAAGAGATGTTTCTATTTATTCAATACGTATGCTACTTCGCGAATATATCATTTTGCCTGGAGGCAAGAACTTACCAAGCATTTCAGCTTCTGTTCAGGATCTACTCAGCCAGAATGTAGTTTAATTTTTTAGCTTGATGCAAATGACGTGATGCACAAGTTGCTAAAATTAAGAGATATACTCATGTCAGGCATAACTAGAACTCCGCTGTAGATGTCACTGACTCATGTAAAACAAACGATAGTGGGAAAAACTACAAAAGAATTGAAAATAGTGTCAATTTTTGCAAAGCACTAATTAACATGAAACAAAAAACTGATTTTCACTGCGTGGGCGCGGGACAATTACCTCTTTCAGCCACGGGCGTAATGAGGGGTCAAAGGGGGTACAATTCCCCGGGCACCGAACCACTATGTCGGCGCCGAATCACTGCGTGGCGCCGAATGAATGCGGGGGCCCCGAAAAGTCCCAACAAAGTCACAAGTACTTCCTTCAATGCAGTACATTTGTCTCCAATAGACCTCAGGTTCGAATATAGGGGGTAAAACTTGTTTCTTGCCCTGGGCGCCATCTAACCTCGTTACTCCCCTGCTTTCAATCCCATTTAATTTGGCCCTGGTTATGTATAGGCTTGTTATAAACTGATCTGTTATGAACGTGGTCTGTTTTTGAAATGTGGTCTGTTATGAACACGGTCTGTTATGAACGTGTTCTGTTATGAACGGGTCTTTTACGAACGTGGTCTATTATGATCTGGTCTATTATGAACTGATTCCGGAATTATTTCAGCAAATGACCCTTTTTTAAATTACGTTCAATGCACTGGTAGCATAAAAAAGTTGTGATGAGTTGTCAGTTTGCGATGCTTTAGTTTGGGTCTGGAAGATGTCATGCACGCGATTGACAGCTAACATAGTCAAAAGTGCATTTTAGCCAATAGATTTTCAAGAGTATAGTTGAAAGGGCCAAAGTTATTGACTTCACATCTTTGAAAATATCAAAAAAGTAAAACGTCGCAGTTGCTAAGGAAACAAATCGCCATCAAACGAGGGACAAGCGCGGCGTCTTAACATCCGTCTTTAAAAAAATTTGAGAACGTCGTTGTGTTCAAGTTACTCATGTTGGATCAACAAACATGAAAACATTTGATGAATTGTTATGCTCGAAAACGTTAATGAATTTCCAGAAAATTTGGCATTGAAGTCTCATCAGGCAAAGCGACAAGCGGTAGTAGCGAGTTCGCCAACAGACGTTTTTGCATTTTATGTATTTCCTCTGCACGTTGAAACGACTGGATCATTTTTAAAAGCAAAGGAGGGTAACTGAAACTTTTCTGCTTCAGCTCCTAATTTCAGTTCATTTCTATTCTGTTGACGACTGGTTGTGCAGTTGTGAACACTTTAAATCTGTTTGCGCTTGGTAAGACAAAACATTTGTCTGATGGTGATGTTCATACCACCATAAATCATTCAACAATTAACAACTGTCCGCTTGATTCTGGACAACAGTATGTGTCTTTTTAACCTGCACAAAGCTTGCGGCATCCGAGAATGCATACTTTTTATACTTTTTCATTCGATTCACATGTGTACTGTCAAGTACGCAACCCACTACGCGTGAAGCTATGTGATACTACCCTAAAACTATTCTAGGAATTTCGTGTTAAAATTTGCGTGTAAAATTAACAAAATGGCAAAATCCCTTACTAATATTATGATTTACTAACGCAAATCCTAAACATTTTTACTGCAAGCGTAATGCAGCTTCATAGGCAAATGCAGTTGAAAAATATTTTTATGCTCGGCACGATGTACATTTCGAATACGAGATGTACTGTACATAATATGATATACTGTACAATTAGTCAAGGAAAACGGGATAGAAGTCAATCAGAAATTCTTTAGCCATCTTCAAGTTCTGTACCACCAAACGTCTTTTCAATTATTTACTCAGTGAAAAATTTTGAAAAGTGAGTGGGTCGACCAAGACATGGGGTGAATGTAATGACCGTGCAGTGCCGTGCATAGGTTACTCGCCTTGTACATTTTGTCGCATTACGTTAGCTCATAAAATACTAGTTATATTTGGTCTTCTGTTTTTCAAAGAGGGAGCTTTAGTCAGTTGGTGCAGCCAGTTCAATCGCGTTCGAATTGTTAATTTTTAGAGCTGATCAAGCCAACTCTCCTTCAAGCGACCGTGGGAACTCCAGTCACAATTGCGTGAGCACGGTCATCATTACAGGGGACTTTCGAACGACCCGCAAGCTGCTGAAGCGCAATGTTCTACTGTGTTGCTTGTGCTTCAAAGTGACTGGGGGAAGGCAAAACGTTTTGCAAAGACGGCCGGACAAAGGAAATCACCTGTAGCTGATGCGCCATCGGCCACGCAATTGTTTCTGCACCGACCTCGTGATAAACAGCCGTGAATCAGCTTTAGCCCTTATAGGGACATGTACGGGTCATATAAGCATTATGACAATCATCTACAAGCTGGACAATTTTGCAGCGTCACTTACTGATGCTAAGCTAGAACATGTCGAGTTTAGGCGAACCGTGGTTTGTGACGAACAAGAACTCCACGAAAAGGCAAATGTTGTAATTCTGATAAACGATGATTTTGTCAAAAACTTGAGCAGTGCCAACTGATCAGTTACACCAGAAAAATAAATAAGAATATTTTTATGTTGTTGAGAAGTCATCATGCACAATAATTAGACTGATCTTGTAGCAAAATACATCTTATGGTAGAGTTTAGGTAAACGTGTATCTGGACCTGAAACAAGTTAAAAGCTTTCCACAAACTCAGTCGACTTTTTTGTGTCTAAGTTTCATGTTTTGCGATTTGCACTGCGTTTGGTTCGGGAAGTTAAAACAAGATACTAAAAAATATACTGAAGTTTACATATCACAATATTGTTTGTACCCGTATTTGACCCAACTGGAAGTTGTCATTGACGTTATATCAGCACCACAAAGGCGAATTGCAGCTTACCTCTCACACATATTTTTCACCGCAGGCTCAAACCTTATATTCTGTGCCTTCTTTGTTCGTATTTTGAAACTAAGTTTGGATCAGTAAATCAATTTGATGAGATTCAATTGCGAAAATTGTAGCCTGAGTTAAGCTTGCTAAGAAACGAAGATAACTGTTTTACGAAACAATTATTTTGCAAAAATAGCCTGCATTTGTTTCAAGTTGCTGAACCTGGGTTTTCCTTTAAAGATTTAAAACTGTGTGGTTATTTCTACATTTAGTGTGGGTAAACACTATGCTGCCGTAATTTTGCAAGTTGAGCTAGTGTACTTAAGCGATTTCATTTAAGACAGCTAGCGTTTCTTTCGTTTTTTTGTAAATGTTAGAGCAGGGTTCCCAACCGTTCTCTGACCATGTACGCCTTCAGCATTTCGACAGATAAGCATGTACCCCTAAAATTTCTTATGAAAAAAAGGCTGAGTAAAATAACAGAAATACACTGAATTTTTAATAGGACTTTTGTAGTTTAGAATATTTGGAAATAAACAATATGTAAATATATTTTTACCTTCTATTGTCAACCTTAAACGTATCCCTTCAGATAGGCAAATGTATTCCTATGGTACATATACCTCAGATTGGAACCCCTGTGTTCGAGCATTGTTTCAAATTTTTCCTCAAGTGGTGTCTGCTTAAAAACATGGCCTTGGTTCGAGAGTAGGTGCATTAGAAATATAAGGAAAACCTCATTATGGTGATGTTAACGTTGGCAGGTGCCTTTTAAGTAACCAGAATGAGCTGTACTTTGTTTATAATTTTTCTTTTTATTAAAGGTAAGTTTTTTCCATTCCTTTAGTGTCAAATGAAAGTGTAAGCATACCTGGTCAAATAGATTTAATGTCATCACTTCGATGTTTAAAAGCTAAACCAACCTTGTAATGTTGCTGCGTTTGACGCACACTCATACAATTACCAAACAATATTGGACGCTACTGCATAGTGTTTCTCGGGTTAACACATCTGTGACACGTTTCGCAGACTATTGTGCAAAAGCAAACATCTCACACGTAGAAATCGCATGTTGTGTCATGAAAATGAACATGTTTGTGCAGATCATCAAGCAGCAGTGGGAGACGTTATTTTAACGTCATCTCAAGTTTCCAAATTTCAGGCTTCCAACTCTTACAGCGGCTTCAGGTACAGGCTTTCAACCCAAAAAACATCGCATATTAAAGCAACAGAAGCCTGTCGAGCAGAAAACGCATCTCTCTTAGAAGTGAGAAATGGCAGCATCGGGAATTTCATATACAGGTTGTTTTCTCAAGCTGGCCTTTTGGTGTTTAAGTAGATGATTATATATTCGTGTAACGAAAAATAAACTTCGTGATTTTTACCTTTGTGGCAGTGGAGTTGATAAATATGTTCTGTGTTATCTCAGCATATTGCTCTTCTGTTGTCGAGTGAAACGCACCAACTTTTCTTGCTGTTTAACAATCTTTTCTTTACAGACGTAAGCACAGCTCATTGCGCCTGAAACTGATTACTTCTGCAACTGATATTATTGATAAGAACCTGCTTTTATTACCGCTTGAGTCATCAGAAGCACCATCTGTTTTGTTTGAATGAAAAAGTCATCAACAAAGTTGTGATTGTAGGCAACTAAACTACCATATGTTTTAAGCACGGCAATCTACAGTATGGCAGGTGTAGAACATTTTTTTCATAACTACCAGAAAATTAACCTGCAAAAATTCGAGAGTGAGTTTCATCGTAAACTAGGCCTCTTGATGAAAAATAAATAAAAGCACATCGTCTTAGATAATTACTTCCTGGATCAAACCTGTACGTCATGATAATTAACAGCAAGCTGACTGTGAAAATATTTGACAAGAAACCTATAGGTTTTCATAAAAGCAATGTTGTCACCTTGTAAATCTGTGATTTTTCCGTGCAGGTTTCTACAACAGACATTGAAATGGGACAGCAAGTATGTGTCTGATGGTGTATGGATTGGTCTCAAGTTAAATAAGACAACAAAGCAGCCTTACTGGCAAAACAACGAACCACTGGAACCTGTACAGTAAGTGTATATATTCGTTGCTCCTCTTTGGTTCTTTCATGTCAGTAGCAAGTTTTCCATAAACAAGATTTTTGACCAAAATTTATAAGATATTTATTTACTGATGTGAACATTTTTTGAGTATATTAGATTACTAACCGCTAAGCAGCAAGTATAGGCGTTCAGTTACTGTAATGACAACCCCTCAGATCAAAATCATCGTGTGTTTCTAAGCAGTATAAGAGTTAATAAAGCTTTTTAAAAGTTTTCTAGAGCTTTTTGATGACTCAAACACTTATCGGTAAACGAACAGAATTCCTCAACCATATAAACTAAAATTACGTGCCTACATTTAAACTGAAAGGACTAGTCATTACAAAGTTCCATTGATTTGGCCGCATCTGCAAACAGGGCAGTAATCTGTTGATGATTTCTTCTGAGTGCTTTTTGGCACTCTGACCTGTTTGAAAAGGTCTTGGTTCTGGTAAGAAGCATCCTGTTTTTGCTATATAGTAACTTTTACTTTAAGTCAGCTGAATTGGCAGCTGACACATGAACAGACTTCCGTCTTCACGGAAAAACTGTTTATGTGCTTCCACTACAAAGTGGAAGTTTGCGTACTCCAGTTAAAAGAACTTGCAGCGCTCCAGTGTGTTTGTTAACAGCTGTGTTAGGTGAGTGGTTTTGTTTCCCCATAAAACAAAATATTATATTCTTGGATCAGATGCATTCCTTGAACTGTCTTTGCAGATATAGCAACTGGGCTCCAAATGAACCAGCAACGGCCGGTGCATTTTGTGTACAATTGTGGCGAGCTTATTACTGGAAGTGGGACGACACTTATTGTGATTTGCCGCGTTACTTCATTTGCCAAGACCAAGGTATGCATTCTTTGAACTGTTTGTAATTTTCATTTTGTAGCAGTATAAAGAAGAAAAAAGTTCTGAATGTCGATTTATGATGCGATTATATAAATTTACAAGATATATTTTTCGCGTGTAGCAAAATCGCGTCATATTTTTTCCTTTTTGAAAGTTTAGTGAAGTTGCTTCAGGTGTTAAAATTTTTGAGGTGCTCAGAAATTGTTCAACCGTAACCAAACAACAAAACAAACCATATTTATTTCGCACACAAGTTCTGGTATCTGCTTGATGAATACAAAGTAATCATTGATTCCAGATCCTCGAACTTACACTCCGAACCAGATAATGTCTCTGGTCAGATCCATACAGCAGTTGTCGCAACTGAACGTTTCCAGCAAATCTACTGTGAATAAGCTGTCATACCAAATTAACAATCTTCTGGATGTTTCATCTTTGATGATGGACTATGGCTACATTCCGGAGCAAAACGTCATTTACGCAGTAACTCGAACATTAGACAACTTCGACACTGCAATCTCAGCAAGTATAATCGTTTTTTTTAACTGATGCTTTTTTCCCAGATGACTAAGCGGTTTTAACCAAAGCGTTCTACCTGTTAAAACAGTAAGACATATTGCAAGCCACTGTTAAAAAAGGCTGTATATGGAGGCTTTGCTCTGCCTGACAATATGCCAGCTATTTTCTTTCTTTTGATTTTTGAGGAAGAACCAGCGGAGTCACACACCACAAATCACCTTTCTTATTTTCGTAAATATGTTGCCCAAAAAAGATAAGAGGAAGTGGTTTGTTTGCGAAGAAGCAAAGATAATCAAACAGAAATAATTATGCAAAGCATTATTTTCTTCGTTTTAATTTGCTGCTTGAATTCAGCCACGGTTCACTGCCTTGTATATTTACCCAAAATCATTCTAGTAAATCACAAGCGAAGATTTCAGTGATTTTACAAATTTAACTTATTCTGTGCAGGGTAACCACACTGTGACTCAAACGAACGTGGCAATCAATATCAGAAACTTCTCGTTTATCGAAAATGGCAACCGCCATTCGGCAACACTTCGAAAAACGGCGTGGTTGAATGAAGATCGTTCTAGTTCTGTAGTTTTGTCTGACTCACTTCTTCGTGAAACTTCAAAACGGGCAAATTCTTCTTCAGTTCAAATTAACACGATCATCTACAAACGACCGAGTTTGTTTGTGGAGGAATTTGGCATGGAAAGCTCATGGTTTGGAGAAGGACCAAGACGTCATATTATGAGAGATGTGGTTAGCGACGTGATATCTGTCGACGTCAAGAACGTGCCTATGAGTAACCTGCAATCCCCTGTAATCATTGAACATTTCTTTACCTCAAGTTCAATCAACTACTCAAAGGAAATTAAGATTTCATCTCCTTGGTCGGATTGGGATTCCAACGTTTGGGACCACGTTGGTAGACATGTTTCGGTTGGTGAAACTTCGAGCTGGGAAACAGTTGTGAGATGCGTTTACTGGGAATTTGACAATGAAAGAAGCAATGGAAGGTGGTCGGATTCTGGATGCAGTTTAACTGATTTGACGTTCAACACTAGCCAGGTGACAGTTACATGTCAGTGTAACCACATGACTAACTTCGCAATACTTCTGGTGAGTTGCATATGACGTTTACATTTTTAAAGTTTTGAAAGAAGATGTAGCACTAGTCTTAAAATTATGCAGTAATAGAGGAAGTGGGTGAGCGGGGTGGGACATGGCTCACCTACTTTTTAAACTGGTGGGCCTGGCCTGCCCACTTTTTAGAGCATTGGATTATTAGTATGTAATAACAGTCCGGTACTCAGTAGGCTGGTAGATAACATCTGCATGAAAAAGTGCTTACTACTTATCTAAAATAATAGGATTTAAACCAAAGTCTATCCGAGTCACACGTTCCAAAATTTCTTAATTACTTAAATTTAAGGCAACGGAATATCAAATGTACTCAAAAAAATCTTTACTATAGGAAAAGTAATTCGTGACTGTAAAAGCAAGTACAATAAATTTACTTCATAAAGTTATCCGTAAACAAAGCTGAAGGACAGTCAGTGCAGTAGCGTTGCTTGGATGAACTATGTTTGAGTTAAGTTGGAAGTAGTTATATTAGATGTAGGCTCTGCTACTATGTATGTAATGTTACAAGCAGTACTATGGATGATTGATTCCTTTGAAAGGAGTTTGTTCAAGGATTTGGGTGGCAACTTCATGCATGTTTTCATCCAGTTAAGCTTACATCGCACGAAATTTTTTAAAATGAAGAAAACGACAGAAAAGATTTGGCATCACAAGTACAGTTAGCCATGTTTGTTTCGATATACCTTTAAGTTGAAACATGTTGCATTAATTTCAGTACATCTAAAGTTGGAGTATGCTTGCTTTGTATTTGGCTTCGGCTTGTGCCCATCCACTTTGAAAAAGCTTCCTTCATCGCTAAAATTATGAGCTATGTTAAATTTTTTTCTGGTGGGAGATGGTAAAGTAGCTGAAAGAATCAGCCGTAGAAACTTGGAAATGCTTGCGGGAAGAATAGAGGATGCATTGGTTTTATTGTTCTTATACGTTTTGAACATCGCACGAAATTTAAACTGCACTTGCACGATTTTTGCTGGATTTTGTGGTCAGCTAAGATTGACTATACTTCTATTTTTAATGCATTTAATTGCCCTCCTTATGACGGTATTAGGAGTTCTTCTAAGACCCTAATAGCATGGAATAGAATTTGTCACAAAACCGTGTTTGTAAAAGTCAAATTGTCCAGAAAACTGAAAAGATCGATCTGCTCTACATGATAATGCTTCCGTAAATCCGTTACAGAGAACTAGTGAGTTTATTTGTCTTTTTTATTTTTTCAGGAAACAGACGAATATTACGAACCTAATTATCTGACATACATTACCGTCATTGGATGTTCTGTGTCCATTGTTTGCCTTATTTCTACGCTTTTTATCTACCTTTACTTCAAGTACGTTTTCACTTGATCATTTTCAAGTAAATAGGAGAGTAAAATATGCCCGTATCCATGCGTACGTTTCGGTTGTGTATGTTGCAAGAAAACAATCTCCGCACACATATTTGCATGGTCAACTACGAGTTCTCTTTAGAAAGTTTGAAACTCTTTTCGGATTATGCATGCACAGCAGTGGGAGATGTCGTTCAAAAGATTTCATTGCTATAAAAGCAATTATTGTGAGTTTTCATGATTTTATGTTAAAATAGCTTGATTCATCGCCACCGTTCAAAAATTTGTGAGGAAAGATATCATGAAGCCATTTTTGTTGGCTTTCGACACAGGTGCGTTTAAATAAAGTGTTTGAAAAGAAAAATAATCCCGAAAAATCACGCTGCAAGCATTTGGGTAACTCCTTAATTTCGAAGCTAAACAGCAAAAAACAGCTTAAATCTGCCAAATTTAGTAGTAGCCAGCAATGCTTTTTATTGCTTGAAATTAACGCGAACGTTGCACAAAGAAACGGCGATGTGACAAAATGCTTTTCAAAGTCAATCGCCATCAGATCAACACCGTCTATGGGCCACTTCTAAATATTGTAAAACATGAATAACTAAATGTACAAACAAGTTAAGCACAAATATTAGAACAATAAAAACCACGAATTTACTTCAGCAAAAGATCACAAGGGCAACGAAAACACACAAGTTTTGATCACGTTTTTCATGCTAAAGCACAGTTTCTCACTAATTTTAGCACCGAACCATTTAAAGTCAAAGCATAACTTTTCAACCATTCCTTTGAAAAAACGCCATTGCGATAAGATAGAACAATATTGACCAAGCAACGAGGAAATAGTATAAATAGCATGTTTCAGTAAAACCAAATCGGTTTATATTTTTCAATGCAAAAGCTTTTAAGGGCAAAGATTTTCTCAAAAAATCCGGGGTAGCGGATTCCATAATCAAGATTTCGGGCAGTAGAAAATAGCAAAAAACGGGTTGAAGAAAACCTAGTTTGGGAACAGTAAGTTGAACTGTACATGCATGAAAGATGTCGGCTATTTTATGAAGCTGCCTTTTCAGGTGTGGTTTACATAACACTGGTAACCGAAAATGGCGCTTTTATAATGACCTGATGAAAGTGGGGAAAAATTAGGTTTAACAAAAATGATTTTGAATAATTAAACTCTTAGGCTATTACATCAAATGGATTCATAGCAGTTCTTCAAAAAGTAATACTCTCTACTCGGTAAAAGTTAACTTGTGCTACCGCCAGATATTTGAAATAATGTTTATCAAAATCAAAAGCTTTATGGACGTCATAGGGCAGCTTTAACAGAATAACTGATAGGGAGATGAAACTTTCATGCGTAAATTTTTTTTAAATGGTCCCAATTGTTGTTAATATTGAGTTTATTATCATTCAAAATCTAATTTTTGTTAAAACCCGCAAAACCTCGAGCTTTTCTCTCAGGTACCCAGAACACAGGGTTTTGATTTATTTTCCAAATTGGAAACACTAGTTCAAATGCATAGGCATGACGAAGGCTTATCCAGTATGTTCTTGAGCATGGATGAAAATTTTTAAAAAGTTGTTCAACTGATTGAATAGGCCAGGCTAAGTGCAGTAAAAAACTTCTAATTTTATGAGAATGAAACTATATGCATGCTTCTCGCATTGTTCAAATCACATTCCACTTCAATCACAATGTTAAAAAATAAAAACATGAGTTTTAGCATGGCGAGTTTGCATTTATGTGGGGCTGATCTGAATATTAAAAACGTTGATTCTTTGAAGTTTTGATAAAGTTGCTTCTCGCACTTTTATTTCACGCGTTTTGCATCTCGCATTTTTATTTTATAGCTTCTCGCATTTTTATTTCAATACATTTTGCCTGATTTAAAACAATAGGAAGTAGAGTTGTGAACGAAAATACATCCTTAAAACTAGGACAACTTTTGCTACAAATGTGTACTTCAAACTGCTTTTTAACTTAAGACAAAAGAAAACACAAAAGGTATTTTGCAAACGAATTTTAGACTGAAATATCTGCAATTTTTACATCTTTCTTTTCTAGACAGCTTCGAAGCAAATTGCCGCACCAGCTGATGATTCATTTGTGCTTCGCCATATTACTTCTCAACATATTCTTTCTTCTTGGTATTGAACGCAAAGAGCATGAAACATTCTGTTTTGCTTCTACCATTCTGCTGCATTACGCTGTTCTCCTGGCTTGGGCATGGATGTTTGCTGAAGCCACTTTTTTGTTTCGTGCTTTCGTTTTGTCAAACAGAGGCGTTGGTGGAAGCCGCCATATTTGGGTCGCTTGTTTTCTATGCTACGGTAAGTACTGTTGAATCTGCACCGAAATGGGTGTGGTGCAGTGTATAGACAAGTAGTGTATAATATACAAGTTGAAGCATGCATAGATACTTTCACAGCTGTATCGTGGCGGAAAAACTCAAAAAATAGTTGCGGGCTAATTGTTTTTTGTACATTTTGCATATATTTGCACCTGCATCCATGGAACAAGGTATAATTTTATAGACAAAATGCAATAAGAAGTCGATGTAGTTTTGGAAGGAGTTCCTACGCGCTTTACTTAAAAATAAAAAAAAATTGTATTTTGGTTTGGCAAGATGCTTTTTTCAACAGAACTGAGTTCAAGCCTAAAAGTAGCTAGAACTTTGGTTAACAAATAAACTTTATACTGTTTAAATACGTGGAATTGGGCAAATGGTCGATTGAATTCTTGTTTCTTTTGTTGATTGTTACCATACGAAATGCTTTTTATGAAATTTAATGTACAGCAACGTTGCTTTATTAAAGCATGATTGCGTTGTAGCACAAAGCAGATTCCTGAGCTTGATCAGCACAAGCCGGAAAGCAAGATATTGATGAGTAAAGCCTTGACTAAGGAAGTAATTATGATTCGCATCACGCTTTGTGCTAAGCATTGTTTGAGAACTTGTTAGGTACGGCATTGTTGTTTACAGGTTATTATGCGCTGTTATGTTCAAGACGTGCAGTAAGTTGCTCGAACTGTAGGTATTGGGTGTCTTGGTTGCTCGTGTCTTATTTTTCAAAAGAAATATGTTTAAAAGTTATTTTCCACCATTCTAAGTCGTTTAGAGGAAGCTTTTTCTCCTGGTGAAATCACTCGAAAAACAATTAGCAGAAAAAAGCATATTTTATAACTTTTACTTTTGAATGAGATTTTTTCCCTGTACGCTTGCATTTTCCCTTGCAATAGCTCTACTTTTCCGCTGAGTTCTTTGTTCTTTCAAATGCCCTTTCTCCAGTATAGCTACATATTAAATTGTTTAGGTGAAACACTTCTCAGAGAAGTGTTTGCACCTAAACAATTTAATATATATATTCTTAAGTTTCGCCAAATAAGCTCAACTCTATTCAACCGGAGTTTAGCTGGCTTCTGCAAAACTCTCGGGTGATCCTCGCGTCAAATTTCACCAAGAGTTTGGTGTGCGTAGTATATTCGTAAGACCGTAAGAATATCTGGAAGATTATTATGGATCGATTGAAATACAGTACTCATTCTGTTGAAATCAAATTCCAGCAATTATCTGTTGCTCTTGACATAATGTCCAATTGGAGCCATAAAAATTACTTTCATAATGCGCAACAGCAGTAGCTGCCATCTGACTCCTGATTAACGGAATAAGGATGTTGTGAGGTGCATGAATGACGTAACATTTTGCAAGAAAAGGGTTCTTTTAACCCTAGTATGAATATAGATTTACATTCCACTCAGGGCTGCATGCCAATAAATCGTCATTGGACAAGCTTGAATTGAAGAGCAGGTTTTTCACATTTTGAGCTTTCTCTTCGTAGAACATTTTTGTTGGCGTCGACAAAAGATTAGCAGAATTTCTCGCCTTCTGACTAACATGGCCTTAGTCGTAGTGCGCCCTCTTAGCTGGATGTGTGATTTGAGCTTACCGTGTGTGATATTATCAACAAAACCGATATTGGCAAAGTTCCACTCTCGTCGCAAAGCGTTCAGACTTTTTAACGTGTACTCAGGGCCGGATTTAGATACTGCGAGGCCCTAGGTTAGTCCACTTGTGAGGCCCCCTCACCAACTGTTACGAGGAAAAATGGAAAAACGTTGAACAATTTGCGCAAAGCCTAAAATGACGATATTGACCCTCTGAAAGCTCAATCAACAAAAAATTGTAAATCATTACTAAAGTGCCCCACGACCATTGCGTTGTTGCTGGCTTCGACGTAAAAGCGTTCAATGACACGGAATTGTTGAAATTGTACTTGGTTGGCAAGAAGAAGATTATTTGTTTTTGCAGACAAACCAATCGAAACCGTCACGGTCAACTATTTGACAAAAAACATGGCATCCGATTTTCATAAGTTTCACATCTGCTTTTTCTCATCTGTGCTCAAAAAAACAAAACACACTGCACATATGTGTGGCGGCATAAAGACGATAAAACACAACGTGAGGACCATGTTGCGACTCGCTTACCACGGCTGCAAAGATCTCTGCACACACACGAGCAAAACACATCAAGTAAAACGCATTGAAATGCTTGCAACAGCTGGGTTCACGATTCGCGTGTTTGTGACTTTTTCATACTGCTAAGATTCGAACGCAACGAATACATCGCCCGAATGGATGTGAGGTTTTAACCAGAATTGTCGCCAGAAAGTTTTCAATTGGGGTTTTGCATTTGCGCAGTGGGACTGACATTCTGAAAATTTGATAAAATTTCCACTGCTTTATAGTGTTTCATATTTTAGTTTGGGGGGGCTGAGACCACCAATGCTTCCCCGTGGCGACGGGACTGGTTTATACTTTTTTATTCTGTCATTATTGAAATAGGTATTAACAAACAAAAAAGCTACAATTATTGAATCAAGTAAGACTGAACATATCACAACAAACAATAAAGTCCAGACGTTTTTCATAACAAAATCAGGGTCCAGACTTTTTTCATAACAAAATCAGGGACCTCATTAAATATGTCTGCTTTAAATTTGTCACTTTTAATGCACCGAATGCCTAGTGTGGACAACCTCTCCTGAAACATTTCGATATTTAATTCATTTTTAATTCTTTTGAATCTTGAAAATGACCTTTCTCTCGAGCGTTTAGTGAGCATGAAGCTAAGAAATAAGGATCTGAGCGTTTGGACAAACTAAGAACCACTAATATCTTAGGCATCAGACGCAAACGCGCTTTTGTCATTTTCTTGCTGTTTCCCTTTTTTTGTCTCTTTGGGGAAGGTTGCCAGTTGGAAGATGGACTTTTGCTTGCTGTTCAAGTTCATCAAGATCTTCTCTGATTTGCTTAGCATGGGAGCAGTACAAACTTGCGCAAGTACTCAATAGCAATCTGATTTCTGAATGACTTTGTTAAAGAAAATGAAAAAGGAAAAAATCACATCTAAAATTATTAGACGAGCTTCACGTTATAGAAACGCTAAAACACTACAGTATTGCTCAGAAGAAGCAACATGTTTTCATTGTAGGACAATGCTGTTAGCCCTACACATAGCTCTTATCTGCAGTACAACCTTTAAGCTTTGATCGGGTGCATTTCAAACACGAACAGCCACAAGATCTTTCCCCTGATCACGTAACAATCGGTACAATTCACCAAACACAGGACGCAGCCAACATGCATCGAGTTTGACTACACAACAGTCGGTATGTAGCTTGGCCAACGGTCATCTTGAGATTCATGGAAACTTGTTGGAAGCAGGCCCGTAACCAGGGGGGCGAAGTCCCCCCTAGAAAATTTTTCGCCACCCCTGGAAAAATGTGTTGGACATGGTTCAAAACTATTGGACATAGTTCAAAAAATGTGAGCTCCTCTCGAAAAACTTTTCGCCCTTTCTGGTGTCCCAAGCTGGTTACGGGCCTGGTTGGAAAACCCTGGCGTTATCAACACGAAATCTGATTAGGTAAATAAAAGTCAATTTCGTGAATAATTAACACATAAAATTTTGATGGATATCTATCGAACTGATCAAATATCGACAATTGATTCTATACGTGCCACAGTTTGCTGGAGGCCCCTTGAATCTTGAAGCCCTAAGCCTAAGCCTACATAGCCTATTGGTAAACCCGGCCCTGCGTGCTTTAGCTGCTGATGACATGAACTTGTCTCTTTGTCATCTAATGGAAAAACGTGTGAGACATGTCTGCAACGCGTGAATCAGTAAACTGCTGCTGTGGAAAAGTTTCTGATAACAGTAATGTGCAATACTTACTGTGCCTTTTTCAACTGCCGAAGCTTGGTCAATCACAACCTAAAAACTGCTTCATTTCACGATTTCTGCACCGCGATCACGCCTTGGGTACTTAACTCAGTTTTGAACAAGCCGTGTAAACACGTGTTTATTTGCATCAACCAGGCGGAAAGTGTCCAGGGCACTTAAGCTGGCTTGTCATAAACTGAAGAATTTATTTTACGTTGTACACGGAGAAACTTATGAAAACACGGTTCTGCATCTAAATCTTTGAAAGCAATTTGTGTTTTTTAGCTAAGCTGTCAGCTTGAAACATTCGCTTTAAAATGGGACTTTTCGTTAACGACCATACCACGTCTCAAAGCAAAGCATCTTTTCATTATCTATCAGTTCTTTTCCCCACATTTGTCACAAATATGAACAACAGTGATTGTACCTTTTAGTATCTTTGCAAATGTTGTCTAACCTGCTGATACCTTCTTGTGGAAATGTGGTCAATGCTGTAGTTCTCCAGTAAGGATCCTTATAAAACGCAAAATTTGTCTTTACGTTTGATAAATTTATTAATAAAGGACAATTTGAAATATCCCCAACCATTTCGAAAGTTTTTCGTACCATTTGTCTTAAATAGCATGACATGTGTCGAAAATTTTGTTTGGGCTCACTTTCTTGCATCCTACTATAGTATTTTAAGTTTGGAAACAAAACAAACCTGATGTTGTTTCAGGGGCACCTGCAGTCATTGTTACCGCATTTGCTCTGACGACGTCAAAGCAGGAATACATCAGCGAAAGATACTGCTGGCTAGCCCCTGAACCACTCTTGTACTCGATCGTCATACCTGTTGCAGTAGTGATTGTGCTCAACTTTTCAATTTTTTTTGTCATCATGTACAACACTACATGCAGATCTCGAGTAAGTGGATTCGCTAAAAAAGAGTTTAGATGTTCTTTCCAATCTAATGCTGTAAAGTTTCCGAAAAAGACAACTGTAAAATATACCTGCAAACTCTTTTCTTGAATTATAAGCTCCAGTTCAATCGAATAAAACCGTGATAATCCTCCAAATCATTGGTTATTGAGCTCTTTTATTTTCAATATATCACATTTGGTTATGATTTCACATTTTTAAAGCATCCAACATATAATGCCATGTTCTATAAAACCAATCATAAATGAAGAAATCACGAAAGGTGAATAATGCAAAACTATTGGATGTAATACTTTTTTCCAGGTATGTAACAAAAATATGGATTTAAGAAAAATTGCTCAAGCCGTGCGCCGAGCTCTGTGTATGATCTTTGCACTTGGTTTACCCTGGATATTCGGATTTATTATGCTACTGAGCAAAGAAGATGCAATCAAAACTGTCTTTTCTTACATCTTCACAATTTTCAACTCATTGCAAGTAAGGATCACCTGCCTTTCAGTGTTTCTCAACAGCGTAACACTGCAACAGTTAACAAAACCTAGTGGGTGTTGGAAATGTTTAATCTGTATCAGATTCAGTCGCATCAAGGAGCTACAAGCCTGATTCCGTAAATGTTCTTTTTTGTGGAATATTAGCTCTGAAATGAGCGCTTCTTTATCGTTCCCAACAGCACAACATTGCGTTCTGCACCATCCTCGTCTAGGTAATCGTTACTTCATGTGATCACAAACTACGAAAAAAATCCTCACACACCAACATAACTGAGATCACAAACCACAAAGTAAGTCAAGGGGTGTATAAAGTTAGAAAGCCTAGGTTTCGTTTGGACCAACTATATCTAACTTAGGAAGTTCATTACAAATCGGCAGAAGGTTTCTGATGTTGGGCCAGGTTTCCAAGGGTTTAATAAAATCTTTCAACACTTCATATAAAAAAACAAGCAGCAAGCGCTAGACATATTTTCTAAGTTCAGAGGCAGTATCCATGCCCTCTAGACAGTGGTTTAGTGAAGTTGAATGCCATGTTACTAAAAAGCTGACAGTCTTTGCAACAATCATGATTGCGTGAACGAAAAAGTACAATTTATCCAAACACTTTTGGTCTTAACTTCCAGGGCTTGTTCATATTCCTTCTTTACTGCGTTCGGCAAGAGGCAGTTCGAAACTTGTGGTCAAAACGTTTGGGAATCAGAAATCGGCGAAATATCAGGAGACCAAGGAGGAGAAACTGCGGGAAGCAGGGCAACAGCAGTGATGTCACTGAGGTGGGCATGTTTTTTCTGTTTAACTCGTTTCTGAAGTAAATTCGTAAATTATAGGACAGTAACTCGTATGAGTTTATGTAACGATTGGTCAATCTGAGTATCAAACGCATGTTCGGAAAGCTAGCACTTTCACATCTATCGTAAGTTTTAAACAATCTTTACTGAAACACCCAAGCAATTTTTGTTGTTTGATGCGAGTTCGTTAACAATTCAAAAATTTTCTTATTTTTCATAAGGGCGCCGAAAAAAAGTCAAAAAACAATCACCAAAAGACAGTCGACACCGACGCATCTTTTGCAGCCCACTCTTCAAATCAAAAGCAACCAGTTCACCATCAAAAGGTTTGGTGTGCAGTGAACGCACTCGACATAAAAACTTAGCATTTTTTATATTTTTTTAAATTTTTCGTCAGTGAATTAGCATTATTTACTTGCTTTATGTGCTGAGGAAGACACTACGAGAGAGACATCACCGTAGCGGAACGTTAAAAGGATAAGCAGATAAGTTCGTTCTTCTGGCGATATTTTTTATTATTTAGCCGACGTTTCGCACACCTATTCAAGTAGGCTTCCTCAGGGCAATGTTTTTAGCCACATATAACATGAAATTTACCAATAACAAAAATAATGAGCAGTGTGACGTGCAAAGACAAAAACGCAAAGCCGACCATCACTCCGTAGCAGTGTTTCTTGACCTTTTCTCTTCCAAGCCCCCTTTAAGTGATAATCCTTTGTTTCAAGCTCTCTGACAATAAACAAGTGATATAAGCAAATGTATTCTTTGGTTAATTTGTTTATCAAACTTCCATGTTGCAGAGCGCATAAGGCAGAAAGTATGGGTCAAAAAATGGGTCGCGCCGAGGTGATCCAAAACTGAATTGCGTATTTTCAACGTCACCTGCTTGTCTGTGCCTCTCTGTTTCTGTAGTGTATAGGTACTTGAGAAAAAAGTAGATTTCTGACTTTGAAATCGAACTTAACAACTTACTGACAAAAGTCACCCAAACAACCAATATTTTTAATACGATGTTTGCGCCTTGGGTCGCTGGGTGTCCACCAAACTCAGATTTGGGTCGCCCTAAAGCAAGATTAGGAACCGCTGGCATAAGGGCTCGCGTCTCCCTTGAAATCTGTTGACGCCAATGCTCTACAGGAAATGAGTGACAGTTAGCGACAGTGAACGTGGAAGTTAAGAAGTGTAAAATGAAAACGCCGGGAGGTGAAAATGTATAACAACGTAATAAAATAACGCAAAAATATTGTCAACTCACCACTCAGTTTACCGCATTATTGATCGCTATTTACCGCGTACTTTCACACTATTGGTTGCTTTGCTTTCCATAGTAACGTTTTGTGCATTTTTCTGTGCAATTTTTTCACTTTTTTTCGCTTGTCGGTTTTCTGTTTTTGTCTTTGTACGTCACACTGCTCATTACACAAGCAGCTTCGATTGAAAGTAAGTTTGCGTAGGTTAGTAGGCGTAGCTATGGGTCCCCTTTGGCGCGGGCCCCGATTGGAAGCAATCGGTCCAATCGGCTAATGGGCCCCCTCTGCGGCCTGTGGGTGTGGCGCAAAATAGCAAACCGTCGACCATGTTGTCCTCCAATGTCCAATCCATCGACCTCCTCATGGAGTGCACGGCCGGACAGTTGTGGATGATGAGACAATGGAATGGCTGCTAGTACTCACACCTGCCCCGAGATCTAGTGCGACCAAGCAGTGGACTGATAGAACAGGCTCAAACGACGACGACGACGACTGCTCAATTTATTTTTGTTATTGGTAAATTGCATGTTATGTGGTTAAAAACATTGCCCTGAGGAAGCCTACTTGAATGGGTGGGCGAAACGTCGGCTAAATAATAAAAATAATCGCCAGAAGAACGAACTTATCTGCTAACTTGGTGGCAAATGCTACGCAACAGCATAGGTAGCAAAGAGAACATAATTTTTCGTTGAAAGGATATTTTAGTTCGTTCCATTCTTCGCTTCGTATAAGCTTTGAACATGACGAAATATTGCAACCGGTTAAGGGGCTGCAATTCGGGAGTTCTGCAGCTTATAGGAAAATGGAATCACCTTCAGCCATCATTATTCCCAGGTTCGCTCTGGCCCGGAGTGGTGACGCTTGTTAGTTGGGATCAAGCTATGGATCAAATAGTCGCTTTCATGGGTAGACTGAGCTCTTTGCAATCAGTCTAGGTATATGGCGAACCGATAGGCCCTTGGGAATATTCCCCCACTCATGCAGCGCAGCTGAACCTCGCCCCAATATATTGGCCATACCTTTTCTTGGGATTCTCTAGGGCAGGGATGCACAACCTTTTCGCTATTGTCGGCTGCATTACGTTTATTTTTGTGAAGTACGGCCGCCAATGTGTTCAAGATATTTTAACTTTTCTGCACTGCTTATATTCTGTTTCCACGCACTGAGCCCAGGCTGCTTCCACACGTCTGTTTTTCTGTTAAGTATGCTCATGCACTAGACAAAGAGTTTTTATTAATGCACGGTCGCCATAACTTATATTTTAAATTGCATGTGCACGGCCACATAATTTTTTATCGACAGCCGCTGTGTGCCACTGCCCTAGGGAATGCGAAGTATTGTCTGCTGATGAGTTGGCAACCCAGTGACTACAACGTTTTGCCCGGGCTCGCATGGGAACTTTCTCAAAGTGATAATTCTCTTACGTAGAAGTTCTGTCACAAACACATTATATTCCTGAAGTGCAAATTAATTTTTCTATCTTTGCAGACATCAGAGACGCAAATACCACGTGAGAGACGTGTCCTGCCAACAAGAACAATTCCACCTTCAGAACGAAACAAACCAAGAGTCAATGTTCCATATGGTTATGGTTATGGTTTATTCATGCATTTTTTTGACTCAAATCACGAAATAACAAGAATGCAGCAAGAGGAAAAACAATAACATCAACGATCACAAACAGATTTCATGTTGATGAGAATATAAAAACATCAGAAATTTCAAGTCTCACAATTTAACAATCGTGGTCTAACATATTGAATCACAAAGGGTTAGCGAAAGAACATCTGGGTCATGTTCTCAGCCAGCCCTGTTGCTAGAACAAATCAGTTATGAGGACGTTCCAGAAGTAGTAAAAAGTAACAAAATGCATCGGATCAACGTCAGGAAAAATAAGCAAAAAACAACAAAAAACAGTGGGGGAAAAACATGCCAATGTACAAGGGGTGGGGTGAGCACAGTCCCGTCACCACGGGGGCTTTGGTGGGTTTAGCCCCCAAACAAGTACCAAGCCCCCACAAATCGAAATATGAAATACTATAAATCAGTGGAAATTTTATGAAATTTTCAATATCAAGCTCGCCCCGCACTAACGTAAAACCCTCCCACACATACGTAAAGCCTCCTTAGTGAAGACTTTCTGGCGACGGTTCTGGGTGAGCAACGGTAGAGGTGAAAGATAGGAGGGAAAAGAGGGGCATCAACACAACATTGCAGAAAGTGACATGCATATAAAACGAAAATTAACAAGATTTATGGCAAGATAGCAGGAAGTTTTTATATTGTTTCCAAATGAATAAGGCGAAAGAGATTTCAAATTTTCAGGAATATTAGACCAAATTTTGGGACCAACATATTTTAAAGAAACCTGACTCAGAGACGTTTTCATTCTGGGTGAATGATATTTTTGCAAAGAAGCAAGTCTTGTTTGAAGTTTGTGGACTGATGCAATCTCAGTTAAGCACTTATCAATGTGATTAAGTAATCTACCATTTATGAAAGGAGTACATGAATTTGGCAACTAGCAATTTAAATAAGTCTGGTATATTTAAAATCTTGTGCTTAGAATAGAGTACAGTAGTTTTAGTTTGTACAGTTGTTTTAGTTTCATACGTTCTCAGAGCTTATTCTGCAATCTAATTAACATTCCACATGATTTGGAGAGATGTGTCACAAACGTTTCAATTTGGGGCTTCCAATTAAGTTTATCAAGTATAACGCCAAGATATTTTAAGCTTCTTGTTTTTATTTTGGGTGGTGGTTAATAGAAACTGAAAAACTGATATTGTTACCGTTGTTCATGAGCATGAAATAGCTTTTGGAATAGTTGATACATAGTTTGTTAGCACGAACCCAATGATCATTTTCTTGAGTTCATGGCGAACTACTTTTTTCTAAAATTTTGTGGTTTTTCCCCGAAATATGATGATTGATATCATCAGCATATAAAGCAGTATGAAAGTTGTAGGCCAATGTCATCAATATACATAAGGAATAATAAAGGCCCAATAATAGATTCTTGGGGTGCGCCACATGTTACATAAAAAGAAAGATTTAGTATCTCCTATTTTAGTACACTGAAACCTGTTGTCTAAGTAAGAATCAAGAAGTTTTAGGGGTGTTCCTCTTGCTCCATAGTAAAACAATTTTTCAAGTAATATATTTAGCAAAACGGGCATTTCCTCCTGGAAATTGGGACTAACAACCAAAATTTTCTACAAAAAATGAAGCCAATAGCTTAAATCCGATTGATTTAATTCTTGCAATGATAGTTTATTCGCCAGTATGACACTTAAACACTACACACGAGCCAGGTTCACTATTCTGATGTCATGTAGTGATGAGCTTGCAGTTTACTCTTGTGCGCTCCTTTGCCTGCTGAGGGAGGTTGCGAAACTTTCGAGCGAATTGTTCTACTGTTCGTCTTTATTGCCTAACAAAAGCATGACAACAGATCTTCGAAGGTTCACTTTAGTTCCGGTTATGGGCGTTTTCTCGCATGTGACTGTTGAACGCAGACATCTTGGCAGGTAATGCAGCGAAGCAAGGCCTCTGAGAGAGAGGGGGGTACAAAGACCGACACTGCTCCCCCTCAACTTCTGGAGGCCTCGTCGAAACGTGTATAGCTTTGTCGTATAGTAAACAGATTACAAATAAAACAGCTATTATGCTAATATTTAGAAATAGATTAATTGTTATACTGCATGGAAACTGACAAACGCTAGAGATTTTGGGCTTGATTAAAGAAAAACTTAGCGTGCGTACTTTCATCCGCCCGGGCCCCAGTACCTACCGGGCCCGGGTACAATGTACCTTTTGTACTCCCCTCTCTTAGGCCCTGCAGTGAGGCAGTGACTGCTGATAACGGTAAGCCAAGTAGTTTTGCACTATGTGAAAAGAAGCTTGAGTGAATCTGTAGGAATGCTTCCACAAGTTTGAAAAATCCATTGTTAGTTTGAGTGCGACCAGTCACCAATCTTCCTGAGTGCATAGCTTAATCAAACTACGCTTATGCAGGATTCACTTCACATAGTATAAAACTATGTGGCTTGTTAGATTACGCCTCTGCAAAGGCTTGTGGGAATACGTCTTAATCGTTAAGGTTCCATTGTGACTTCTGAGTGAGCACGGAGTGCAGCCAGTGGCGTAATTAGAGATTTGAGCCAAACATTCATAAAAATTGAGAAATGATATTGAATCCGGAGATCACTCAAAAAACGCAAAAAAATACTGAAAACCAAAAGGTACCAAAATATAAGGTGCGTGGGGCCCGGTTCTTATATTTAGCTTTCCAGGGGTGGCGGTTCACACCCCTGCCCCCCCACATCAATTGCAACGCTGAGTGCATACTTCATTTGCTGTTTCGAGTTTTCATAATTCATCTGCTCAATTTTTGAAGCCTGCGTGGGATTTTATTTTTGGTACTGTAAGTTGTCCGTAGTCGTATTGTCCGGTTTGTGTATAATGAGCCTTCACCGTGCACAAAATGAGCAAAGAAAAGTATGGCTTCATTGATCGCTTTGTTTG
>Ga0210059_1000965_pt1 | contig 41152 bp, 28 predicted proteins | sample Ectturendosymbi2_FD_188042 | JGI IMG/M metagenome (GOLD analysis project Ga0210059, IMG submission 188042) | Ecteinascidia turbinata endosymbiont from Florida, USA - Sample 2 (SPAdes) (version 2) | ecosystem: Host-associated > Tunicates > Ascidians > Unclassified | place: Key West, Florida... | reverse complement strand
ATTGCCCCGGGTCCTCTGCCGCAAGGGGGCCCCCCGTGATAAAATTTATTTGTTTTAACTAAATACTCGTTGGAAAAATGTTCGTGATTCAGAAGCGATACAAGAATACAACTCTATATTATATTCCTATGTTGCATTAAAGTGTCAGGGGCCCCCAACTGCAACTGATTTCTCTACAAGTTTGACTGCCTGCCAGTTTTTGTAATCGCTACTGAATAGCCTATTAAGTATTTTCGGTTTTGTTCAATGCAAATATATTTGATTTCGCTGGTAACATTTTCCTAATAATCGTTCTTTTGGCATGAGTATGACTCTCTACTCGTGCTTCACGCCTATTGCACAATGTCACGAAAACGTTACTATTTGCATGCTAAAGCTTGTTGCTAACTGCTGTGTAGTATCAAATAGTGTTGCCATTGTGTCAGTTAACATCAGGTGGTTACCTTATTCAACATCAGATGACATCAAGTTTTTACGCTACAGTTTCATATAAGCCAAATGCTTCTATTAACAAACCTAACAAAGCGCAACTACCCTTGTTGAATCCGAAACAGAGCGTAATATCGCCATTAAATGGGGAAGTCATTTATATAATTTACGTTAAATGTTAGTCTCAATGCAACGAAGAGAGCTTCTTTACTTTTAAACGATAACCAAGCACACATTAGGGTGAGAGATTGATGAAAGGAACTTAAAAATCATGAATCTAACTTATTTTCGTTCTAAAAGAGAATGTGGAAAACAAAAACAACAACCCAGTCGATGTCAGATTTGTCGTCAAAACATCAGACATCAGAAATTTATGTGGGAACATCACATCCGATGTCATGTTAAAATATTAGAAGTTGCAACACTGGTATCAATGATCCCCAACTTCTGGTGCAGTCTCGAGGTAGCCGCATCTGTGTTTCATCATAAAGGGTAACGTGTGATGGAAACGCACTTTTCTTCCGATGGTTACTATCGTTGTGTTCAGAAGCAAATTTTCATTTTCGGGGCCCTAGGCTATTTAAAATTGGGGGCCCTATTGGAAGGTTTGCGACGACTGATGTCATACAAATTAGCACCATACATGCTCGATACAATCACTGAACAAGTTGTTCCAATTCATAAACATAATACTTTATCCTGAATTCCCTGGACATTAGGAACAAAAACAGTCACAATGAAACGAACGAAAAAGGCAGCGGTGAAGTTATCTGACCACACCCCCATGACATATTTATTGTGTGCCCTGTGCCAGTCCCGTCGCCACGGGGAGGCTTTGGTGGGCTTAGCCCCCCCCCAAACAAAGCTCCGAGCCCCCCCAAATTGAAACATGAAACACTGTAAATCAGTAGCGTTTTTGTCAATTTTTAGAATGTCAAGCCCCCCGCACAAACGCAAAGCCCCGCTATTGAAAACTTTCCGGCGACGATTCTGCCCTATGCATTGATTTATTGGTTTATTGTTTCATACGACTCAGCTAATAAACAATAAAAGCAATCAATACAAAGAGCCATCGCGCAATAAGGAGACCAATTGTCAGTGAACGTTAGATTAAATGAAAATACATTGGCATAATAATTCATCATTATCAGTGTAAACAAAGAGTGTCACTGTGCCGCATAGGATTGAAGGACCATGGCGGTCATCTAGTCATCCAACGCTGTTTATTACTTTTTGACAAGTGTTGAACAACAACAGTAAGAGACCAAATAAGTACAGTTAGAAAAACAAACAAACACAGAACATGGTAAAATAAATTTACAGTTGAAAGAGCATGCCTATGTACGCAAAGGAGTGGATCGAATTTAATTGAGGAAATTTGGTGTGGTTAAAAAAATTGCACGGTTTGCACGTGTCAAGAGCTGGCTCTGAGTAAAGCACCTGTACTTCTTATGACACCTAACAGCCTGTTACATAAGTCGACGATCGACGAGACATTTTGGCTGTCGCTGATATCGCTGATAATTTTGTCGTAGTTTATCTTTCTAGCTAAAGCATGTTCAACATACAGAATAACAAGACTTTGCAGTCTTTTCTGGCCAATGGTAGATCGCGTGCATGATTTCAGCCGTCTAAGCTTAGAAACGGGGGCGGGCGGAGGCCTTGAAAAATTTCAGGGCAAACTCTGTTTTCAGGGCAAGCGCAAATTGCTCAAAATACCTGAATAATAAAAAATATTTCAATACAGTGAGAAATTTCAGAGCAACTCCGTTTTTCAGGGCAAGCGCAAGATGTTCAAAAATCCTGAATGGCAAAAAACATATATTCAACACAGGGAATTCAGGGCACACTCTGTTTTTCAGGGCAAGCGCAAGTTGCTCAAAAATCCTGAATGATAAAAATATTTCAATACATTTAAAATTTTCAGGGCAACTCTGTTTCTCAGGGCAAACGCAAGTTGCTCAAAACTCCTGAATGCAAAAAGTATATTCAATACAGTGAAAATTTTCAGGGCAAATTCTGCTTTTTAGTGCAAGCGCAAAGTTCTCAAAAATCCTGAATGGTAAAAAAAACATATTTGCATCAGTAAAGGCAATTACAGTAAAGTTTCTTGTATGAGAGAACACAACACGAAAGGAATTTCACCCCCTTGAGTTAACAAGGAAAGTAACTACTGAATTTGCCTATAAAGGCACCTCTAGGGGATTGCATAAAGAACGTTGTTGCCGAATTGACGTCATAAACGAATTGATATGCAATTGTAAAAGATGCCATTCGGACCGAACAAATGTAACGTTATAGGCAAATTGTTGTTACAGACGAAGCCGTTATAAACGAATTCAACGGTACAGAACAGATTTATAAGGGGTTGCAGGCCCCATTCGGATGAAACTAAAAAAGTTAGTTTCAGGGCAAATTGCATATTTTTAGGGCAAATTGTTGTTTCCAGGGCAAAATTTTTCCGCCCCCCCCAGTAAAATGCCTTCCCGTATGCCTATGGCCAGAGCAGTTGATAATCAAATGTAGTAGGCGATGAGACCATTTGGGAATACTTCAGCTAAATCATTACGTATCAAGTATTGAAATGGTTCAAGCTCCATCGACGTTGTATCTCGCTTAGATGAAGATAACTTTACAGTGTTATAATTCCTAAAGTATACAGCAACGTTTACCAGCTCTTCAAAAAAGTGATGGTTCAAGATCTTCATTATACAGTTCAATGAGCTTCTTCCCTCCTGCTATAAGCTCTTTGTCATTTCCATCATGCAACTTGCCTGATACACCAAATGTATTGCATGTGTTCTTGTACGCATTGTAACGAAATTCTAAATCCGACTCAAGCTGATCGATAAGAATAGTGAAGACATCAATGCGAAAGTTCTCACGGCCATTGCAAACAGTTTGAGAAAAAAACGTGCGTTGAACCAACGCAAAAACGCAAATATAATTGCTTACAAAATTGCTGGAAATTGTCCTTGCTCACAAAATTTTGAGGACCCAAAATCGGGGGCCCTAGGCTTAAGCATTTTTAGACTAATGGTAAATCCGCGCCTGGTTGTGTCACATCATAAACATATGAAGCCATTCAAGCCATTTACACCACACGTTATTGCATGGTTCGTCAGAAAAGGTTTCAATCAGTCGATTCGTTTTGAACGAAAGAGCAGAAAACGAGCTTGCAGTGTTTAGCTTGAGCGATGCCGAAATCTGTAATGCCAGCAGGAGCTATGAAAAGCGCAAAGCTTCGAAGAAGAAAAAGTGCAAGGATCTGGCAGTGTTAGCCGAAACGAATCGCTTTTTCTAGAAAAACTTTCTAGCAGCAACGTTAAAGCAGTGGCGTTGACCAGAGCACCTAAAACTGAAGATGAAAATCAAGACATTAGCTTGGAAACAACTTTCACATTCATCCTGGCTGGCTATATTGATATGTTCTTTTTCCGGTGTTTTTGTTTGCAATCTCTGGTTTCTGCTTATTGTTCGGGTGAATGTTGTTTCTTGTCGAGTCACTCTCTAGCCTGTGAAATATTTTTTCTTAGTAAAAATACACTCATAGTATTTATATCATAAATTCTCTTCTCGCAGCTAACTGTGTGATTTGAATAAGCACATTATCGAATACCGGAAAAAACAAACGGATACCTTGCGAATCAGCGAAAACATAACTTTTAAACACGATGACGTCATGAACCCTCCAGTAAAAATTGCCCGGGGCCCGCCTACCTTTAATTCGGCTCTGGGGCGTTCCCACACGTTTTTCCAGACAAATTGTATGGGTGCAGAAAACTGTGAATGTTTTCATTTGTTGTGTAATGGAAGCGAATACTTCATTAAATACTGATTTAAAAATGAATATGAAGAGCGGTTGAAAGTGGCCAGCTTTTTTGGTGATTTCTCACACTTCTTCTTTTAGCACTACACCCATTACAATGGCATTTGGCATTTTCCGCGAAAAGCACAATAGCTATAAAAACTTTGACACTGTGTAACGCGCAAACCCAGATTGACATGTATGCCATTGTGAATATGCGTTTAATTACATTTACAAAGTTTATTTTTACAATAAACCTCTCGTAAAATAAAAGATTTTAAAAAATTTCGGGCGGTTCTTCAGTATTGCATTAATGTTTTATGACTCTTAGAAGGGAAAGGACAATTATCTGTGAAGGGCAATTCTCTATAGGCTGAAACCCGATTACCAAGGAGCACGCTCAGATTAACACGGCGAGATAACCTTTTTTGACAGAGCCACAAACTGCTATTTGTAATTGTCAGCACCCTCTTTTTGACATTTCGTAACATCCGGGATAATGCGAGGATAATTTTTGAATTTTGTCACCAGACTGCAGCGGTTTGAAACAAAAACATAAAACCTGTTTTGCGAAACAACAAATTTTTTGTTTGTGAGCACATGCGGCATCAACGATTTTTTGGAACACTCTATTTTCACTGTAAAAACACTTCCAACCAGCGAAGGCATGAGACCAAAGGATCTCGTGCATTTTCCCAGTGGGAGGAAAAAATTAATACACCAAAGGGAGGAATTCATTTACTGTTTACATCGTTCTAACTGGCTTATAGTACACTCAGCAAATAGGATAGAATGTACGAAACACGTTATGTGTTTGAAAGCTGTTACACTGCAAATTAATTTTTTTGAAGACCATAGCAAACAAAGGAAAGAGGTCTACAACCTGACTAACACACTTCACACGCCCGTATTTCTTCTGGTGGGATGGCGGGAGCAGCAGCCTTATAGCAGGTCTTGAAACACCTTATGGTTTGCAGAAATCTTTGACAATTTTGCTGACTACACCAAATAAGACGTGACAAGCCAGGTCGGAGATTCCATCATGCCACCTGGAAAACGTTAACCTTAATATTTTTATACAGTTTAATAGACGACTAAATATTTTACTTGTTGAGCCACGCTGCAGTTGCAACTTGACAGATGTTTTTGTGCTTGTGGGAGCCAGTCGTGAAATGTTACAAAATAAGCTTCCTAGTCTCCTGGCAGCGAAATGCTTATAGTTGTGAAGTGAAGAACAAATATTTGTTCCAAACTGATACTTGTTGTGCCTGATTTATTTCGCTCATTGCCGTTGGCAAGTTCGCTGTTTGTGATCGACGAATAACAGTTAGTTGCAGCAACCGGAAGTGACCATTTTGTTGTATATGTGCACCCCCGGTAAAATAAAATCTAATATATGCGGCCCCGGCAGCACGTTTTCAATGTGACCTTCCGTTGGAAATGTTTGCCTAGCCTTGAGTTAAGAGGAAATTTATCGTTCGTTTAAACGAGATAACTGTTTGCTATAACAGTGAGATTTATAAGCCGTTTCTACAGATCTTGAGCGCAAGGAGCATCTGGCAAAAATGAACAACCTGCCCAAACACCATGGCTCGGGGCCCTAGAGGCGCGAGGCCCAATGCAGCTGCATTGGCTTAAGGCCGCCCCTGATTGTCAGCTTTAGGGCACACTATAAACCCGGGGTGCAGTACCCCAGCAGCGAAAAACCATTGGTAGTTATTGTCAACCTGCGGTAAACTTTCTATCTGATTGAGAAATTTGAGGATGACTTGTTATTGAGCGAATTATTCTCGTATTTTCTGATTAACATAAATGATGATTGATTCTTTGGTGTGAAACGATTCCTTTAATAAAATGGCTTTGCTTAGTTTTCTTTCAACTCACTTCGCTATCCGAAATCAAGCTGAAACCCTTACAAATCAATTGATCACATTTTTGTCAGAGAAAGTTTAAATTTCAAGAATGTGCAACAAAAAAATCAGCAAAACATTGGTTGCTAAACCATGTAAAATTTTATACATACGGCTAAACCACGTTAGGGCTGTTTTTAGATTATTTAAATTGATCCAAGCTACGTACTGTTTTTCGCAAGTTCAGTGAGATTTTTAAGCAAATATCCTTGAGTAAAGGAGATCTCATCTTAAAGTGATTTCGATGTTGTAATAAAACAGCCTCAGTCATTTTTGCTTGAAAGTGGCTCTAACAGAGAAATTTATAATTTAATAGTTGCGTCGTGGGTGCGGGAACCAAAACATCTGGGGGTGTACATCGCTAATTGACCCGAAAAAGTATGTTCATGGCCAAATGTAAAATTGACCACTGGATGAGAGCCAACAAGCTTTCTCTTAACTACAATAAGACTAACTTTATGCTATTAACTTCTCGAAAACACAATCCTACTTCATTTAAAGTTATTATAAATAACCATAGCATTTCCCCTGAAGATAATCTAAAATACCTAGGTGTCCTTCTTGACAGTAAGTTAAGCTGGAAACCTCATGTACAAAATGTGAAAACTCAACAATCAAAAGTTTGTGGAGTTCTATCCAAACTTAAACATTATACCACCCTGTCTGTACTGAAAGTTGTCTGTAACTCAATAATCCACCCCTACCTTGCTTGTTGGCTGAGTCATATTAAACAATAAATCATTGCGATTACCAAGGTAGATTTTCAAAAACGTTTGCAGTGTAACTTATCTCAGATGAAAATTGACGAAACGGTTTCTTAAAGATTACAATTTCGATACAAAAAATTTCTTAAAATGAAATAATTTTTTTCCGAAAACAAAATATTTTGGGGGCTACAGTCCTACAGACCCCTTTGCACCTCTGCCTCTTACGCTAAAGAGCGACAAAACAGGGAGTTGTTGACTACCAACTGTCTCCACTGCGATCAACTGTCTCCACATCGCCTTGTCCTCCATACAGTGACTTTTCAAATGTGGTGTGTTCTACTTATTTTCTGTGCTGCATAGAGGCAGTGATATTAAGCGCCCCTTACCAAGATGATACGGACCAACAGCTGATGAAAATCTGTTTCTACAAAGTCACGGAGATTCCCAGAAACTGCCTGAGGGACCAAGTAAACTGCTTTACCAAAATCCTGGCAACAGCGTCAAATTCTTGAAAATATTAAGTTCAAATGAATGAAAATAACCCAGACAAGCCACCTAAAAACGAAAACCATCTGATTCGCTGATGTTTTCTTGGAACGAAAGCAAGAGGAAGAAAAAATGCTATCTTCCAGCAAATGTTCCAAAGGGATGATAATTTATTCAGAATTGGCAGACATTGATAGAAGTTACGACCACCAAGAGCAGAACCGGCTGCATAAATCAACATTAAGGCTACAAGCAAGTAGTACGAAGCTACAATCGAAATATCTGGCGCGAATAGAAAAGTGCGGGACACCGTGGATCCAGTAGCATACCGAGGGGTCAAAGGGCATAGGTGTAGGTGCAGGTAAATTTTTGGGGGTGCGAAGGAATTTTGCCCGAATTTCCCCGAACTTGCCCAAAAAAGTTTTGGGCCACTTTTTGTTCATGAAGATCTTATTGCGGATGACCTCCAAAAAACAAATTTATGTGATTTTGGTCGCCATTTTTTCAAATCAAAGCACGTTGGGCGCCATTTTTGTTCGTAATTTCAGGGAGTTTGCTCAGATTTTCAGAGATTTTGCGAAGGTTTTCACAGATTTTGTCAGATTTCCACTAATTTTGCCCTGATTTTCAGGGAGTTTGCCCAGATTTCACCAAATCAAAGCTTTTTGGGGTGCGCTTGCACCCCCGCCTCCTACACCACTGTCAAGGGGGGAGCTAAACCCAGAGCTTCAGCTCCGAAAGGCTGGTACACAGTACACACTGCGACTTATTGGCGTAGTTCCATCTATCGACAAACCTTGACTAGCCTGAGAAAAGCATTTCTTTGAATGATTGTACAAAAGCTTACCTTGTATGTTTGTCGTAAGAACCACTGCCGAGTGTCGGCATTTTGTTGCATGAAACTTTATGACAGGTGCTCTTACCACGCCCAACGCTATTAATTCTGTTTGTAAATTCGAAGGCTTGGAAAAATATTAGATAAGTGTCTTATACATCACAAATTCTTAAATGTTTGTTCCACGTTTAGATCAGGTGCACTGAGCAGTTCAACAGAAAGATCCATTGCGTGACAATTATTAATACAGAATCGTGTCGCTTTGTCGTTTATTTATCACTTAATCCAGTGGTGCTCAAACCGTGGCCCGCGAAGCAATTTTCGTTGGAAAGAAAACTTAACACTTTAATCATTTAAGAGAATTTTTACAGAATTTTTATTGAGATTATTAATTCTTGTGGCCCGCGAAGGGTTTCTGAAAGACAAATGTGGCCTACGAGCCAAAACGTTTGAGCACCACTGACTTAATCTCTCAAGCATTTATCAATTAATCTCTCTTGCTTCGTGACGGTAAAGTTAACATAGCAATCATATATGACGATTCAGAGGCTTAGTGGCCCTCGAAACACAAAAAAGCAGCAGAGACAGAACTGGAAGAAGGAAAATCAGAAACAGCCTTGACAGTTTTCTTGTACAACGGCGGCGGCCTACTTTGCTGTTTTTATGGGCCACATGCATGGTCCGCAAGCGTGTTCGTGGGCCAAGTGTTTGCTCATTGGGCATCCTAATCGAATAGAACATAGAGTATGAGGGCATTATGTACTCTCGCGCATACGCTTGCTTGGAAACGAAAGACTGAAAAAGGGTATCTCAAAATCTTTGCAACGTATATCCCGTATCACAAAGTTTTTGCGCAACCTCATTTTTACTGAAGTAGTTGTTCCCAGTGGCGTAACTAGAGGTTTGAAGCAGGGGGGGACAAACTTTGTTGAAGGGGGCCCACAGGCCACCGTTTGAGAATGCCATACTTAGTTCCCAAAAATTCACATACATACATACATTACATATATATGGGCTTTAGTCTTCGCATGTTTGCGCCACATATATGTGGGTGTAAGTCTTTATGTACACCCGGTTCGTGGGGAATCGCACATTCAACGACATGCTAACTGAGAGGTTGCCACAAAGGGTACTCGAATAACACAAAAATGGTTATTTATAGCACAGTACAAAGCAGATGTTACATTATAAACTTTATAAACACAAACAACACAGGCATAGGCGTTCACAGAAATTTTTCCATTGATCGGCAAAATCGACATTTTGCTTGCCCATTCCAGGCTGCTGACGATACAATGCAAATGGGCGTTCACATAACGCTTTACCCTTTCTACACCACAAGGAAAATGACCCGTGTTACGGCAACATTGCCAAAAATGCGCTTCGTTGGCAGCAAGGTTTCTTTTCACATTGTATAAAAATACGTGATTTACTTTAATCAGCAGTCATTGTCTCGCCGTATTACCTGCCACAGAGTCCTTCAACAGTCACATGCGGCTAAACACCTACTATCGCAACTTGAAGTGGACCTTTGTTGCCATGTTGCTGTTACGCAATGAAGGCCAATTTTAGAACTATCCGCACCCACGTTTCGCAACCTGCCTCTGCAGGCAATGTAACCGACATGAGTGAATTGCAAGCTCAAAATTGCATGACACCACAACAGTGAACCCGGCTCTTGCGCAGTCTGAGTGCCATATCTGAAAACAAAACTATCATTGCAAGAATTAAGTCAATTAAGCTGCTGACTTGAGGTTTTCTAGAAACTGTTGGTTCTTAGTCCCAATTTCCAGGTGGTGGCAAATTCCCATTTTGTCCTTCATGCGGACACCCATGAACACAAGTTCGTTTTCAATGTCAGCGTTCTACCTACGCTGCTTTTCTCAAGTGCCTACGCTGCGCTGCAAAGTGCAGACACAGAAAAGTTTGAAAAATTACAACTCAGGTTTAGGTTTTCGCCTCGGCGCAACTTATTTTCTGACGCTTTGCGAAATCGCAACCCTTGTTTGGGCCGCGACCCATACTATGGACTTAATCGCATACTTCACTTCAAGGTGTAAAGTGCGCTGCGCAGATGAAAGCCGCGGTACCCGCTGGGATGGCTAGAAAAACGAAGTTATCACCTTCAGCCGAGATGCTAATATCAACACCGCTGGTTCAACATCCAGCGGTGAAGTGCAGACAGCCATGTTAATTGGCTTTGCAAAACAAAAAAGAAAGTTGTAGTGTGACTACACAACTTTCTCTGTATTCTAATCTCAAGGTCACCGCCTAATCTCAAGGAAATGTATATGACAGCTTTCAGACATAAACTTATTCACAACTCCATCACACAGTCCAAAGCGAGTAGAATTATAATGGCCGCAAATGGGGTCAACGTTCCACACCTGCGGGCGATTATTACATCACACACAGTATGCACGTTCAAGATGATGTTTTGTGCAATGCACGCCGCTGCACTGCAACAACTTTGAATTTACGATTCATTTGATGATTGTTGGTTTGCTAAGCACTGGAGTATTACAGTATTTAAAATGTCAAGGCCAACGGATTTCAAAAAATTGCAGAAGCACTTTCATATTCTGCAGTTCATGAAATCTATGAGGGGTCCCATTTTTTACATTTAGCTTGCCAGGGGGGAGGGCGGCGCGCACCCCTGCCCCCCGTCAGTTACGCTACTGTTTGTTGCCCGTTACGTTTCACCAGATTAGTTCTTCAGGGCATATGTGGGCATTTGTCAGGGAACCTTCAAGCCATAATTTTTGGTTTTGCAGTCGGCACTTTGCCCATCTGCGATTGCAGAAAGCCCTGTTGCCCAGCTTCACTAGATCACAGCTATGCGACGTTGAACATTTACGCCAAATTAGCCGTTCCAAGCTCCGCATATGCAGCACTCTTTTCTGTAATAACGATTGTGTCTGTGCAAATCGAAGCATTGCAGACAAAACTAATTGTGCAAACAAGGGTCAGAGATGATGTTTCGTGACTCCAAACCCTTTCAACATCAAGGGGAGGGGGACCATTTCGGAAGTGTAGACTAACAGACCGTCGATGTTTACAACGTGGTATAAAAAACAGCTTTGTGAGGGACAAGGCTGTGAAGATCATTGTTCGTGGCTTGCCTATTTCGCATCAAAGCGAGTTGCTCACTATTTTTGCTGCCTGTTTTTTAGCGGTACTTCATGGGTTCAACAAATGGAGAAAAATGGAAAACTGACCGGTCAGGTGAGTGAATTCCAACAGCAATCGTTTTGAACGCGTAAGGAAACTGCGTGGAGGGTTGTTGAGCGATCGCAGGAATAGATGCTGCATTGATCGGAAAACACGTTGTCGATACGTGCTTTCCTGATCACAGGCCCATAGGCAGGTTTTAAGGTTTGAGGGACAAAATACATTTTTAGGGTGAAAGATTTTTGTTCTTATTATATGTTTAAAACATTTTTGGGCACTATAAAAGTTGAGGGGAATAAACCAAATTTGGGGTAGGCACTGCCTTGAAAGCCCTCCGTTGCTACGGGCCTGTCTGATCATCTAAGTCTCTCGACAACATGGATTCTTTCTTCTCGACCCTGTTAGGATTAAGCATTTAAGCAATTTGAACAAAGTTAGCTCTACTTGTGGAGCACTTTGCAAATTTACAAAAAAGATAAGGTGTTGCAGATTTTTGATGTTTTGGCACAAGATTTTCGATGATGAACAAAGTCGTGGCTACGGATATGTTGTACTGCGATGTTTAAAATACTGACAATGCTCATGTTATTACACGCTTAAAAACACGTTTATTTTGTATTGTTGATTTACCTTGCCGATAAATGCTACAACACACAACAATGGAAAATCTGCAAATCTTGCTCCAGCAGTAACTGTTGAGCTCCCAAGTTATATGTACTGGTTGTTTCCCCTGCTTACAAGACGAAGTGCGGGCAAGTAGAGTTTTCAGTGCGACGTTGAGTTGGATCTGATTTCTAAATATATAATTGCATGTGGTTTAGAGCTTGCCCAATGGGGCGTCGAAGGCGTCTTTTGCGGTGGGAGCATAACTTTAACTCCATATGTTACGAGTGACAGCAATGTGTAGTGCTGTTTGCTAAATACAAAACGTGCTCACACAAAGTTGAATAACAGCGAATCATCCTGCTTCACTCTACTCAGCGTCTCAACTTAGTTTGCATACAGTACAGGTGGAGATAAGACATATAAACTGATTTTAAATCTTTACTGTCGCTTGTATTTGCGACTGGGTTGAACTTAATAGTCAGAAACAAAAAAATAGTTCAGATCAATCAAGTTGTGCTAAGAAGCAGTTTTTCGAAACCCTGCTCAGTTCCACGAAGCCAAGTTGACCAAAAGCAGTTTTCAACTTAATTTTAGAAATACTTAGATATCATGTTTGAAGCTGATTCTTTTAGTAGCTGACCTTTTATGCGCTCTATCGAGCAGTCCTGCCGCAATCTGCATACGTTTTGTATTTTTGGAGCAGTGGGTGGTATTTGGCCATATTGGCCGGTGAGGCACCTTTCGTGTAACAAAAGGATGTGGTCAATTTGGCCATGGTTACCTGTCGCGTAACAAAAGGATATATGACCAATTTCACTATGGTTACATGACGTGTAACAATTGCGCATGTAGGAGAACCAGTATTGCGAAACATTTAACGTGTTTGTGATCTAAATCATTTGGCCATCTTGGCCAAGAACCTATGTCCCTGAAAAGAAGGTACGTCCCTGAAAATTGCAAAAGGATCCTTCAAAATAGCATACTTTCCTGAACCTAATATACTTCTGTATATGTAGAACCGCAAGCTTCGAACAGGACACGATCTGGATCTTCAAGCGACCGCCAATAAGGAAAACTGGCGGAATTTCTGCAATTTTCCTGCCTTTTTGGTGTCTTTAACATTCGTACCTCCGACATTTTCCTTTGGGAAATTGTGTTTATTTTTGACAAAATAAAACTTTTCGAACTTCAACAAGTTCTTGTTTCGGGCCAGATGAGCTTGAGAATACTACTGAGTTGTTGAAAAACGCACCCGTGGGCCTAAAACGTTTCAGTGAGACTCGGTGATGGTTTGAAATTTATGGCCTGTGGTACCAACGGTAAATATGTTTCCTCTGCACCTGAGCAGGGGTTTACGTGTGCATTATTTCAAAGTACGGTAGCTAAAGTTCTGGTCTTTCATGCAGATGCTTTTGCTTTCGGCTTCTGTCGGTTTCAACTACCAATCGAGTCGACCAGACGGCTGCGAGAACACTGCGTGCATGTCATTTCCCCTAGAGGATCCGGACTGGCTCACGTACTTCATTTTCTTCCACAGCTTGTTAGAAAAGTGTTTCACATCTTCATTTACTCAAACTGTCGATGGTAGAAAGTCCTAACAACAGTTGCAGTTGCGAGAGCTGAAGAATCGTGCTGATTCCTGTCTTCCATAACTTTGTGTGAAGTAATTACAAGTTACAATATGTTCGTACTTGCCGTTACTTGCATTTGTTTTATCATTCATCAGCGTCACACATTTATGGATTGAATGACCTAAACACGCTGAACAAGTACTGCATTAAAATTAACTAGGCTACCTTTGCACCACATAAGCCTGGAAGTTTAAAACACTATCAGCGTCGATTATTGCTTTGAAAATGTTGGCACTGGCTTTACTGTCTTCCAAAATCAATTTCTAGATGCGTTCTTAAATAAACATTGGTGAAAAAAATTTATGAAAATATTTTGCCATTAATGTGACCACTAATTTTCCTCCAAACAGAAAAGTAAACCTTATAATATTTAAGGGTGTCCACGCGAAGCCCGAAACTTTCTTGCGGCGCTAGCTGTTTCTCGAGCATGGGGATCTAATCTGAACCAAAAGTTTTCAACGTGCAATTGATAGCCATTTGCCTGTCCACTCCGTCCATCCACCTTTCTGCAGCCTTTTCTTCCCAACAAAAATTGCTTACGAGCACGAGAAGGAAAGCAGCAGCACAAACACTTGTTGTCAGAATCAACTAACAAATTTCAACCCAAATAACGATCAGTTTTCGAGTACAGTTTCTGAAGCACAGCAGCCACAAAACAAAGAAACACCTTTTTACGGTAAACCAGAGGTGCAACTGCTCTTCTGATTACAATGCCGTCAAATTTAATTGAAAACCTGCGCCACAGCAAGCTCCTACTAAGGACATGATCATGAAAAAGTTTATTGCTAAAAAACAGTGCTTTTTAGAAAGTATGATTTGAAATATTTTCTGAATCAATTCTTTCCTTCTGCAGAAGTGCAGGCACTTCGTCCAAAAATTCATTTGCTTTAAAACTATTCAAATTTTTTCATGTAACAATATCGATAATGGCAATAAAATGGCACAAGTGCGTTCAGTGACATGCAGAGCAAACAAAAGTTATGAGTTGCGAGTAGAATTGATTAGCTGAGACGCTTTGGCGGTCGCTGCGGTTCGCCCAGTTTGACTAGTCAGAAAATTCGTGCAACGTTCTGTAAATTCATGGCATCAGTTTCGCAAATGTGGTAACAGAATCGTGTCTTTCTATCCAGCGCGTTTCGCACAGAGGTATAAGTTTACTTTTTCGACGAGATGTCGATGTTTCCGTTTGGACAAACTTTCGTAGAACAGCTGCACGCAGCGCAGAAAACGAAATAAAAGCACAAATGCATTGTAACATTATCCACCGCATTTCGAATCAAGGGTAGTTGCGATGCTCCAAAACGACCAAATTAAGCAGATGGTTGCAACAGTGTATATATTACTGTACTAAGGGATTCAACATCCGCTCTCTTGCCTGCACAAGTCTATAGACAACGCTCATGCTGCCTGCTCCATCTTGTCCTTGCCACGGAAAAAGTTTAAGTCGAGTCCAAGTCACGACAAATTTGTTAATATACAATCCGCTGGTGTTTCCCCAGTGGTGAAAGAAATTGCAGAAAATGTAGAAACTCGTTATTTTTGACAAAATAGAAAGACAAACTAAGCGGCTTAGCTTGACCATCATCAAATGTCTCATCCGCTAATCCAAAGAAGCACTTCACATTTGCCACATCTTTTACAATTTGACTGTAAAGTTGCTTGGCAAACAAGCTTCTTTTTACGTATGCTAGCTAATGTGCGAAGCCGAATTATTACGTGGAGCATTCTTAAACGAGTCAATTTTAGCTTCATCAGCAGCATCTAAGCGCAGTCTTAATGCAGCTGTACACAGCCCGTCAATGCGATCGGTTTGATCAGAGCGATGTTGACCGCAGTCTCTATAAATGGATGTCAATCACGCGGCCCGCGGACCTCAAGTGACCTGGAAAGGGATTATACGTGCGGCCCAGCACGATGCTTTTTGGTATTTTCAAATTATTAACATTTAAGTTATGTAGTTTATGCACCGGTGTGTTCGGTGAGCGAGTGAAGAGGTTCTTTCTTGACGAACATACAGACGGCTAAAAAATGATATGCCTGTAATTCATGATGCTTTTCGCAGGAAATTAGGTGTAAAAACTGTTTCTAGCAAGGTTCAGGTACCGCCATTGTTGCGTCAGCGTCATAATGCCGTATAGTCACAATGCGGCCCTCGGGTTACTTTATAAGTCCTCATTTGGCCCTCGGAGCAATTTGAGTTTGAGACCCTACTCTATAGCCACGTAGAGATAGCTCCTGACAACCGCAAAATCTCATCGCTAAATATCTATGCTCCTTAAATCTTTGTACGATTTTCCGGAAGTGGACATACATTTCCAGAAGCGATTTCTCAAATGCGATATTTTGATCCTTGAAGAGTGCGAATGGTTAGCCTAAAGCGGAATCCATGAAGGGTAATTTTGCAAATATTGTGCTGCGTTCGCACCTGATTTTGTCAGACGAAGGGCTAAGGGCATCTGTTGGCAAAATCAGCACAGAAATTGGAGAAAGCGAAGGAAGATTGTAATTCTCATAAAACACGCCAATACAACCAGCTGTAGGCCTACCAGGCAACCGTGGTTCCGCGCTATTTTTTATTTTTAATTTGATTTTGGTGACGGGAGTTGGCGGCGGGCCGAAGCCTGAAATTTGCTTCTTGCCGGGGCGGTGAACGCTCTTGCCCAAGAGATGAACGCTTTTGCCCAAAGCTAACGCTCTTGCCCAAGCGAGGGCGTACGCAACTGGGGGCGGGGTTAACACCCCCCTTGAGTTTGATCAGTTACAAAAAATTTATTACATGCGCAAAGGAGACTAATTTTTGTTTTCGCATACTTTTGCTTGTTAATTTGTCGACTTAATGCAAATACCACGGGAATAAATTGCATGCAAATTTCAAGGAACGTTGTAAATGGGCCAAAAAGCAATAATTAGGTTTTGGTGGGAATCTGGGTTATCGTCTGCATCCAGGAATCATCTCACCATATTTTGCAGACCTTTCGTCCAGTGTGCATGTTCAAGATTGTGTTTCGCGATACGTCGCTTTATCCAAAACAATTGTCTTTATTTTGTCGGATATTGCTGATCAGCGCATGCGCTGACCGCATTGGCTACATTACCAGTTTCTGTAGCATGATAGAACTGTTGCACGAGCTCAAAAACAGCAGTTGTTAACATAGAAGCATTCAGGCATTTGATAATGTCTCATCAGGGAAAAAGGATAACTAAAAGTTTGCTGGACGTTTATACATAAGAAAAAAATGAAAGTTTTCTTGCGCACTTTGTGCGCATTCTCAATTCTTGTATAGTTTAGCAAAATTCGATCTTGCAAACCGGAGTGAGCCAATCCAGCCGCACACCTTCTATGCTCGACTGCTCGTATTCGACGAGACATGAGCGCAGCCTGATTTTGCAGTTGTAAATTGCTCTGACCTAGTGACGAGTGTGTTTTACTCACCTGTTTTAACACGCAGCCTGATAATGATATTATTACAGTTATGAACTGCTGTATCATAGCGTCCGCCGATATCCTAACTTGGAACGCTGATAGTTTATATTAAGTGCAATGACACATGAAATAGGGAGAGTGCGTGTAGAAGAATATGCATATTGTGTCAACAAACTTTGCCAAAACGTTGGTTTGGAAACATGAATATGACGACCAGTAGGTTAAAACCTGACCTCTGTAAAAATTGTAGGTGTATCTCGTAATTTATAAATTATTGAAGTGCATCTACTTCAAGTAATCAAGTTTTTGCGACAATGTCACTGAATTGAGTGTTATTTTTGTCATGCAGATGATATGCTCTCTTTGACGACATCTTGCGGAGTGTGATTAAACAGAATCTTTGTCAGGCCCTGGAGTTGGTGTTGTTCGGTGGGTCGTAACGTACCGGATAAACTTAAGTTTTGGTTTATTTGCTAAACCTTGTTTACCCAGTAATGTAAGCCTCTGCTTTATGAGTTGGTGTTTAAGTTAAACCGGCGCAAATCCAACCGTCGCCAAGTTGTTGTTACCTGCGATAATTGTGAGTTACTCAAAATTCGAGTCTGAGATTCTTTTTTGAAACAATTAACCACGTTTTTAACCCTTACCTGTATTTCATAAATAGTGGTTAAAATGACCCAATCCAGGGGCGCAGCCAGGAATTTTGTTCGGGAGGGGACAGTCACTGACGTCGTCAGATTTCAAACTTTAGCTATTTTGCACAAAGATCATTTTGATGTCACTGGGCACTTTCTGGTATATTACAACAGGATATGACGTCAAATATCATCTACCAGTCGGCATCGATAAATTTTAACAAAGACAAGAGAACGTTTGCTTTCGCAGTGATCAGTATCAAGCAGTTGTTAACCAACAGTTTTCAATGAACATTAAGAGTAGCGGAAAGCGAAGCGCCGAGTCATGTTGTCCTCGAGAATATCACTGATTATGCCTATTGAATAAGTCAAAATCAACTAAAAGTATGTAAGTGGATTCATAGGAACAAATCAGAGGATGCCAATAGCCAAATTTTGACTTTATAAAATACCTGCGAGCACAATTAAAAGATAAAATTCAGTCTGCGTTTCTTTTTGAACAACTTGTCGATAACCATCTCAGGAGCAATGTCACATCACGATTATTAGTCAAAAAAGCCAATCCACCAGACGTTTTTGCCCAGGCCCGTAACCAGCTTGGGACAACAGGTGGGGCGAAGATTTTTCTGAGAAGGGCCCAAATTTTTAAGCTATGTCCAATCAGGCCCGTAAACAGCTTGGGACACCAGGGGTGGCGAAGAGTTTTCTGAGAGGATCCCAAATTTTTCAAACTATGTCCAATATTTTTCAACTATGCCCAACAGATTTTTCCAGGTGGGTCGAAAAGGTTTGCAGGGGAGGCTTCGCCCCCTTCCCCCTGGTTACGGGCCTGTGTACAGTAGTTTTAAAGTATGTCCAACACATTTTTCCAGGGGGGCCGAAAATTTTTCTAGCTGGTTACAGGCCTGGTTTTGCCCCATAGTGCTGGGTAGATAGCCTAGCAACCGTCCAAGCGTTGAAAATGAGCGTTCATTTGTTGCTGTTGGGACTGGCAACGTTGCAGTGTCTAAATGTTTGAGAAAAAGACGGAATTGGAGTGTCTCTTAAGGTTTAACTCGCAGCTAAGAGTTTGGGTCACTGGCTCAGGGGCTATGAGAGGGGGTCCAGCAAGTACATTGTTCCGGTACCCCCCTGCTACCCCCTATTTACGGGCCTGCTGAAGGAACGGTTGAGTATTTGTTACCAACACAATCGGAATAATGTAGCGAAATTAATCCCGCCCGGTAATAAAACTGGTTTGGCCTATAAGATTTGTTAGAAAGTGTGATGTATTTTAATGTGAATTGCTGGCAGTGCATTTTCCTGATACGATGTATTGGTAATTAATTATTAGCAGTATTTATTGTTGTTGAACTTGAAGGTTTGCCTACTTTGTCGAATTTAAGACATTCACGATTACTGTCCCAGTGTGTCCATTTAACTGAATATTCCTTTACGTCTTTCATTTTCAAACATTTTCAAACAAATCTTTAATAAAAACTCTCCAATAAACCAAGAGTTTTAAACTAAGAGATGCTTCATATGAAATTTGATTGGAAACATGTCAGTTCACAACACAATCTAATCTAACAGCAGTAGCCTTCGAATGTTGCGCATATGTGTAAGATAATAACTGAAAAGTTTAAAATTAACAAGTAACTGCAGTGCAGGACGTAGTTGCTTATAGTGCACCGCGAAGGTGTGCTGTGCATCTTGCTGATTTTTAAACTTGCGTCGCAAGCTGATACAAGGTCGAATCGAATGTGAGTTTAGGATTAGCGGACATACCCAGAAATCTGAAGATTTCGAAACATACAGGAGAAACTAACCACTTACTGTATTTCGACAATGCTTTAAAGCAGTGATCGCCGCCCTGTGGCTTGTGTGAATTATTTCCAAATGTTTGCATTAGCTTGAGAATATTCTTGACAATTCCAGCTACAGTAACATCTGTTGAAAGATTTTTCAGCAAGCTTAAACTTGTAAAAAATTATTTGCGGTCTGCTATGTCACAAACTCGACTTGTTGACCTAGCAAGATTACACATTGAGTCTAGCATTGCTAGATAAGTTGATTTTGATAGTGTTATAGAAATTTTGCAAATGAGAATACCAGAAAATCGCTTATATAATAGTTAAATGATTTTTTCTAACTTTTCCTTGATTAGATTTTACTGTATTATGAACACTTAAAAGTCATGTTTGAAAATTGGGAATATGGTCACATTTCTTGAGCACCGTTATGTTTTAACGAAATGTTTCATATCATCAATAAACGAGCACTTCTTGTTGAAGTATGATGCACGTTAATTAGCCTCAATTTTTATTTATTTCAAAATAATCTTGCAAGTCTTAGAGGCTCCAAATGGGTTTTGTTCCGCCTAAAAAAATTTCTCTTGGAGTCCCTATACTGGCTCACTGCACCACGTAAATATCCATCTGTGATATTCTGCTCTCAAGACCAACGAAGAGTCAACACCAGCTTTCACACAAAATCACCATGGCTGTTTGGTGACTAGTAATGGTTTGCCTGGTTATGATTTTTTATGTTTGCTCTCTGAAACTGTAAACTGTAGTAAATGCGATATTAACAAAGTTTGTGTGCTGCGCTGACAGTGACTTGCTGTACATTTCAAAATTGAGATCCTTCTACCTGGCCTCGAAGTCCCACTAACCACAATGCCAACCGTGCTGTAAGAAACATTGCGTTGTTGCATAACACTCCATTGCGTGGTGCGCTTGGGGTTGATCATGTCTTGACCAAGTATGTTTCTATTTGTTTCGGCAATACTTCATGCAAATAATCCTCTCAAAAATGTCTCATCTGAATTTGCACTCCTTTGCAAGAAAGCTGCGCCCTGCATTTCATTCAGGCTACATCTCAGTTCGTGTTGTCCGGATTAATTGGCAACTTTGCCAACAAAGTTGCATGCTTTAGTCGTATAGTTTCGAATCCAATCGCAAAAAGTCACGTTAAACATTGGTCAATGAGAGAACACAACGTTACATGAGTCCGACTGTTCCTTCCGTTTGTTTTCGAACAGTTGAGATTGATATAAAACACCAGCGAAAAATCTTAACAAGTTTTTTCGGTGGGGGGCATGGCCTCTTCGGCCTCATTTTGGCTGCGCCTCCGACCCAATCAAAGTGTATTTTGTTATTTTGACCATATATGTTTGAAAAAATAAGGAAATTAAATCTTGAACTTATGTTTGTTATCAAGTACGTCACAATAATGTATTTCTGAGTTTTTTGCGTTAGCAACACAATGCGGTAGCCAGTAATTTAGTGATCTTGAAGTCATTAGATTCAAATCTATTCGCCAGTCCCTGGCTGCAGAATTACAGACCTTCGTTTCTCTACGCTAACTTGCACCCGTGTATGAGCTTTGGAGTTTAATGATGGAGGGCAGAGATTACACAGTGAAGTTTCGGACAAATATCGAATTTGCGCAACTTATTTTGAAAGAGAATATGGAAACGAAGATTTCAATTAACAAAGTCTTTTTTTCTTGAGCAGGCCAGTTCAGGCAGACGTAGAACTGGGTATAGGCGACTTAGTGTTAACTGAGGTCGAACTGTGTACTGTGGGCTACTTGTATTCAACATTGAGTAAGCTACCTAGGTACAATTGTGTAGATTACTTGTAGTTAAATGTAGGTTACTTGTATTTACTACTGTGAAGGCTACTTACAGTTAATCTAAAAATATTTGGTTTCTGTGAAAGTTCACGTCATTGACAGAACGTCCACAGAAACAGGGTCTAGGACCTACAGGTAAAAAGATAGCTATTGACGAAAACTCCTGGATATAAAACAAAACATAACGACCGATCACATGCAAGTTGCCCCCAAGACGCGATTGGAAAATCCTGTGTTCACAGCAAGTTTTGCTTAATCTTAGAAGACATTTGGAAAGCTATGGGTGTGAAAGTATTTTTGTGAAGTTTAAGCTATACAGGCAAATAGTTATATTAGTAGTTACAGTGGAACATCTGCATGGTGTGGTGTTGATAGGCTTGTTGCAGTGACTGGAAACGCCTCAAACGATGAGACACAACCAGCGCAAACATACCACTTATTCACCCAGAGATGGAATTGCAGCTCCACTTACCATTTCCACCAACAGCGTCCACTGCATGGGTAGGTGTGATTTATTTGATCTATTTATGAACTTAGCCACTTCAAGACTGAAAATATCTTTCAGTTGAAGATTGTTTTAAGTTTCGTAAATACGTCTAAGTTTAAGAGTCGCAAATTTAGAAGTGTAAAAACAACTCATCGCGCGATTTGAAAGTACTGATATTGACTGCTCAGGGAGGGCAACAGGGCAATTGCCCCCCTTCCCGAAAATTAAAAAAAACATGCTTACTTGTTAGGTAAAACAAGTTACAATCATTTGCTCCTCTGAAAATATCAGCTGGTTGCGGCACTGGGCTGCAGTGTAAATGACATGAAGCTTATCTTCCTCAATCTACCAGGCAATGCTTTCGTATTCCAGTTTTGAAATTATTAACACTATAGTGCCTAAATATACTTACCGTGGGGAAAAAATTTTCATGATTTAACTGCTTGTTTGGTGAAAGAATAACAAAATATTTAAGAAAAAAGATTTTTCTTCCTTTATTGTCAAAATTCTCCACACTTGTCCATTTTTGGTAAGCTTTGATGCAACTCACGGTTGTCAAGTTATCACTTCTAAGATGAAAACATGCTATTGGAAATTTTAAACTTTCAATTTAAAAAAAACACGAGATTCAATCAAATAGTCTATGGAGCGGTCAGTGCAGCAACTACCCTTGCTGACCTACTTCCATTAGTCTTTCCAGCGTGGAAACTTCCGAAAAACTTCTGCTTTTTGTAAGGACAAGATTCGCATTTTCCACAGTATAACACTGTTACATGTTGCAATCGGGATATTTGCACCTTCTCCGTTGGTATGGATCCTTCAGCCTTACATGGAAAACCAAAACTTTCCCACAAACATGAATTTTCCCTCACAAAAATCAACTATATCTACTAATCCATCACTGTCGCAATCATAGTCGCTCTTCGGTCGCTTTTTTCAACGACCCTCGACAAACATGGCAAGCATTTTCGTTTTTCGTAGATGGATGAAGGATCCGTGTTTTCACAAAATATTAATTCCAAGATGAATGTCAATTTTTCTTGACTTCAGATACTTTTAGTACGAAAGTCAAGTATATTGCTACTTTGCCGTATAAAGCACTAGAAATGACCTTGTTTATCCTAAAACCATAAAGAAAAATATCCAAGCAATTTACGACCTGAGAAACATTTTCCAGAGCCACTCAAACTTTTCCACCGCAAGGTAGTAACACCAACACAAGACAAAGAAAACATGACTCAGCATTTCTTACAAGCATGAGAAAAGCCGAAACTGTTTTAAGTTCTGGCACAAAAGCAAAGTGACCACAATTCGTCATTGTTTTTGACTATAAAAGTGGGTTGAATGAAACGTAAAGAATTCTTTACGCTAGGCGGTATAGGATTTCGTTGTGATATACTGTCAAAATGTTTGTGTTTGCATTATATCGAAACGATAGCGCTTTCTCTAAACATACTCTGAACTATTTTTACGTACAGGGCTAATTTAAAGCTCCACTAGAAAAAAAATGATATAAGGATTTTATCCGTAAGTAGATAGCTTTAAGAACGCATTTCTATCTTAAATATCCTTCGCATAGTTCTTGTTTTATTGAGGTGGCGTCAATTTATTTACTGCGTTATATTTCGCACACTTCACTTCCTTGAATATGAAAATACGCAACGGGTACTTGCGTAGAAGAAACGACAAAGCGTGGTATTGCGACAGTTGTCAAGTTTTTTTTCGAAAGATCGGAAAGTGACTTTCAAAGATTGGAAAACCATGTTGCAGGTACTGTCTGGAAGCTGCCCGCTTGCTTTACAAACTATGCCATTTCCCATCCACCCACGGAGGTTCAAGCAAAGTTCAGAACAGGTCATAACGCGATTTTGACTTTTGCAGTGACGATCAGTTTCCTGCGTGGGCTGATCTGAACGACAATTTTCTCTAGAAATGTACACCCAAAATGCCTGATTGTGAGGACAGCAGAAGTACAACGCAATTAATATAAGTCCTAGCCTGATTGTGAGGACAGCAGAAGTAAAAAGCAATTAATATATCCAAAATAGAAGGTTATTAAATGATCATAACAAAAAATTAAAGCGACTTGTTTATGTTCTGTTTTGTGCCGCCAAGTGCCGAGAAAGTGCACTCCAAATGATACGAGTAAGTGTTGGCAGACACAGTCAAATCAGGCTTGACTTTGTTTTAATTGGTAGGCAGCTACAAGCAGGTATTTGTTTGTTTCAGATACTGTATTTTACTGTAGAATGTAGATCAGCAGATTAGAAACATCAAGTGTCAAAAACTCGTTCTAATCTATGATTGTGGGGATAGTATAGGTCGGTAAATGTAGTTCCTAACCTAGGTGGTAGCATACATCTAGGTGATCATCACACACTGGCAAAAAGTTTAAACTAGCGGGTCATCTGCTTGTAGTTTACAAAGTGAGTATAGTCTAGTTCAGGGACGTGCCGGGGGGACGCACGGGCCGACGGCCCCGAACATTCAGGGCAGTGGGCAGCAAAGAGTGAAACTACAAAATTACATTTGATTAAAACTAGACGCTTCTTCGTATTTTAAGGTTATGAACACACGCTGCATGGATCTGATGGGAACTTGCCTGAGAGGGCATGCAAATATATGTTAAATGACGCGAGAAAGAGGTGAAACACTTCCATCGTTATCTGAAGGCCTTGTACTCCATCTCTCTCCCCCCTTTGTAGGCTGGCCAATTCCTGCTAACCTATTGTTAACCTGCGACTTGTAGTATTCATATTATCTCCCGATTCTTTTCAGAACCTGGGTTGTTAAACCGGGGGCGTGGCAGGTTCGCAAAAAAGGCGCGAGTATAGCGGTGACATATTGTCAAAAAGTATTAAATGTATTGTTTTTATCATTAGTAAATTCATTATCATTTCACTATAAATGCCATAACTAAAACAAAGCGGACTGTACAGTGAACAAAAACCGGGACCTCTTAAACTTGCTTCTTAAAGTTTGGACTTATGAGCAAAGAACACTTCATGTTTCGATGGTGTCTTGTCTGCTTTGTTTCACTTTTAGTGGCAATGCGAAATGTGCCCCAGGACTACATCGTGTGTGGCGATAGAGTCTTCACTTTCAGTCAGTGTTTTCCAAACTGGGGGTAAATTATCCCCAGGGGTAATATGCGATTCTTCGAGGGGTAACGCGAAGCCATATTGTTCTGTATTATGAACGATCACTGCAAAACAAATTTTCGACCTGAAATGTGAAAATTTTTCGTTGAGGGTAATAAGACATAGTCGATACCTTGATTTGGGTAACGGCTCGACCAAGTTTGGGAATCACTGCTTTCAGTTGTTGTAAAAAAGATATTGGCTTTAATCAGCATTGAAAGAGAATTCCTTTCAGTCGATGTGAAAGATGAAATAGTGCAAATATTTTCCATAGGAGAGCAAGTTTGGTAAAAAAAATTGATGTGTTAGTGTGTAACTGAATTTCTCATATGTTCTGGTTGAATAAAAAAAGTTACTTCTTCATCTATTTTTACCAAACAATGCCTTAGCAATTTGTTTATAGTCAGAAAAACATAAAAACCAGCAACGCATCAAACCGCATGTTTGTAAAATTTCGGATGATATTTATAATAGAAAAAATAGACAACTCTATCTTATGTCATGCCTCAAAAGTTGTATCTTTTTGGTGAGCCTAACTGATATTTATTTCCACATGCCTTAATTCAATATCTAGTTACTCAAAGCATACCTAATATTAGAAGGATTTTGCTTATAAACATTGGCCGCAGGCCCACAGAATAAAACAAATTATTAACGACTAACATAGCAAAAACAAAAAATACTTTTTGAAATATTTTTAATGTAATTGTTTGGTATTTGTTTTTTGTCAACACTAGTTTTTACGTATTTCAAAAACCTGTATTTCTCACATTCCTCAATACTAGACGGGAAGTTGGTAGCAGGGAATACAACCAAGCAGTTGCCCCGAGCATCACTAGAACTCTGCACGCTCCTGGGGGTCATCAGCATAAGTGGCGGAACCGGGGGGACCGCATGGGCCTAACCCTCCCACTTTTAAATTTCGAATTTTGCCTAAATAAATTTAAGTAACACAATTAGTATTGGCTCGTTGTTAAAATAAATCTTATTTGTGTAAGACTAAGAACAGCTAGTTACATTTGTGTGCTCACGTCAGTGTAGTGTATGATAGATAGGGTGTAGTGTAGATAGGGGTCGTTGCGGGCTTGTCAAATCTTGCATAAAATTGCTGAAACACGCTGACAAAAGTTAATGACGTCATATTTCAGTGCTTGTGACGTCACAGCTGCCAGTTCAAATCACAAAAATTTTCTGAAGTTTTTTGATGTGCACTTGTGCACCCCATTTTGAAACAAGTTCCGCCGCCCATGGTCACCAGCATGATGCCCGCGAGGACTACGTGGGCCACCCGCTGGCCAGATCGACAAATAACATGATCAGTTTCTTCAACTAGATGGATATCATTAATAATTATTAATAATAACATAATTAAAAGCGAATTGAGCAATTTTTTTCAGAAACGTGTATCGAACTGGTAGACCTTCGCATTTCGGTATTCGAGGCGTAGCTCTCGGTTTCAAAAAGATTGATGACCTTTCGATAGTTGGTGTAACAATGAATATGAAGTGTGATCTAATTTAATTGCATGCCAATACCTACTTCAGCATCGATTGCAAGAAAGTCTAATATATAATGGAAGCTCCGAGCCAACAAACAGGGCGAGAGCTTGACATATTTTTTAAATGAGACCCCATCTTCTTGCACATCAGTTGGGTTTCAGATCACTTGAAATTTTTTCAAGGACATTTTGTCGTTTTGCGATTGTTGAAATTTTTCTTCATGCCTACTTTGAATACTTTTTATGTACAGTGGTGTGGCACATTTAAAAAAATATTGCTGAACAACATGGGTACTTTTTACTACGCAACTGTCAAAGATGGTATAAATCGAAGCGTTATCCTATTAAATTACAATTGCATTGTTTAATGTTGATTCTTGAATGTTTAATGCATTCAATAGTTCAATAATGAACAATTTCCCAACTGTTCAACAACTTTCAAGGACGCTAGAAAATACTAAAGGACAACAAAATGTTTTTCAAGGATCACGGACATAACCAGTTTTGATAGCAAATACAAGGAAAGTCCTTGGCGCTCAAGGACGTCTGGCAACCTTAACGTCAGTTGTGTCAAAGATCATCAAAATCTTCAATCACTGACCCAATATTTTAATCTGTCTACGGTAAAATCAAACTTTAATTACGGTTCATCCCTATTGTTGTTCCCAGCGAACAAGCTAAATGCAAATGATCTCAGCTGAGCTAACAGCTCGCGCCTTCAATGCATGCAAATACAAGCTAGCTGAAAAAGCTCATCAGTTATCCCTCATCAATTTCAGAACCGTTTTTGACACGTCGAAGACCAACGAAAGTCTCTTAGGCGAAGATGAGCCTGGTGAACAAACTGAACTACTTTCATCACCAACGGCATTGTGTGGTGGCACAGACAAAATACCGATGTCATTACTAAGATAAAGGACCCAGACAACTTCACTCTTCCTCTTGTTGTTGTAGCTCGGTCAAAAGTGCAAGATTCCGAGTTGCGTCATGGCAACGACTATCCTTTCACGCGCGATCGCATCGCCGAGTATTTCAAGTCACCAGAAGAACCGGCATGTTTTAGCAGCGATCAGCTGACACAATAGACAGCGTGTGGGTTTTGAATTCCCATCCGCTTACTCAAATGGTTTCAGCCGGTATCTCATAAAAAAGGTATGTAGGGCACGGTGCGATGCGACTTCTGCCTATCCGTAGGGGCGGTCAGGCAGCGAAGCCGAGGGTTGCAGCGAAGCCGAGCTCAATTGACGAAGCCGAGAGCTCGGCAGCGTCGAGACAGGAACCTCACGAAACTGAAGTTGCCTCAGTCGCAATTAGCTTAGCTTGTGCTGCATCAAAACGTTTTTCAGATTAAGGCATTTTCATCAAATCTTTTTTCAGCGCAAATGCCATTTTCCAGCGAACAGCTCTTGTAAAATAACACTCCAGGGTTACCTGTACGAAAACAGTGCGTCGACTTAAGCCCGGAGAAAAACACTACGTCTTTTGCAGGGCAGTTTCACAAAAAGAGAAGAATAATTATTGATCCAATTGCCAGCGACAGCTTTTCTTTCGACGACGGAGTCTTACTGGCGGATGCCGGTGACCGCGTTTTTGCATCGCATGTCTGTGCCAAATCCGAAGCTATCTGATTGCAAGGCGAGCCTTCTTTGTTGGTGCTGGCAGAACATGTAAGAGGCGCTCGTCAATGTGCTGCAATCGCATAGCTTTCGAGATTCAGCAGTGACAGGAGCTTGGAAAACGCGAAGTCGAGAACTTATGCCAAGGCTGCTTTGTAACCATTTTCTTATTTTCTTGATTTTGCTCTTAACTGTGCTATTACTTTTGTGTCTTGCCTCCTCAAAAAGTAAGAACTTCACTTGGAAAAGTTGATATTTGTTTAGTAAAAAAGACAGCGCAGGAGACGATGCAACAAACAACGAGCATGATGTTTGTAAAGAGCTTCCAAGACAAGGTTTACAAGATGAGAAAGAAGTGGTTCATCCAAATTTTAACTTCTTCAATCGCAGTTTTTGTATTTTGTTCCAAACTTGGAGGTTTAATGCTTTTGTTACAGTACTTTTGTCAAGGTGTAGGTTAGCATGTCCACCGCCATTGTAAACATCCTTTCACATAAAAGTGGTCAGATTTGCTCAGAAACGTAACAGTTGAGCTCACTAACTTTATCATCTCAACAGGGGCGTAACGAGGTTAGATGGTACCCGGTGCAACAAGCAAGTTTTTTGCGCCCCCATATTCCAACCTAAGGTCTTTCTGAAACAAATTTTCTGTATAGAAGAAAGTCCTTGTGACATTGCTGGGACTTTTCTGCGGCCCCCGCAGTCATTCGGCGTACCCGGCAGTGATTCGACACCCCCCATAGTGATTTGGCGCCCGGGGAATTGTGCTCCCCTTGCTCCCCCTCGTTACGCCCCTGCATCTAACCAAGAGGCTGAAGTGTATAAATACAAAGCGTGTTATTTAGTTTACCTTGCCAGAAGCGTCCAGGCAGTGGTGGTTCGATTTCAGCTTCTGTATCTCATTTTTACCTTGATCTCAATCATTGATTAAGTTAATAATGAAGTCTGCCTGCACGAACTGGATTTAGTGAAAGGCATCAGATTTTGAATATATTCTTGCTTCATGGTCGTGTCTGTAAAGCAGACAGCAGTTGTAATACCTTTCTGGGCAGGGATCGACTTGATTTCCAGCAGCTCAATGCTGCAATGCGCCTTTCGCGTTGTTGTTTTCTTAGTTTCGAGAAAAAGGTTGTTTTCTTAGTTTCGAGTGACTAAAACCAAATTTCACCACTTTAGGGACCCTCCCAGAAAGTTTTTGTAAAAATCCTCTAGTGCCCCCAGGAAAAAATCCTTCCGACGCCCATGTCCACATCCGGATTCACTATCATTTCTCAACTTTTTTCTGAGTGTTGGCCAGTGGGCCCCCTTCAACTAATTTTCCCCATGGCTCAAACCTCTCATGGGCGCAATTAGGTGGGGGACACGGGGGACGCGTCCCCCCACTTTTTCAGACAGTGGGGATATAATATGCCATGACCCCACATTTTTCTCTTTAGGTTTCGTAATATATTGGTTTCACACCAGAACCGTCGCCAGAAAGTTTTCAATAGGGGGGATTTGCATTTCTGCGGGGGATCTTTGGGTTTGTGCGGGGGACTTGACACAAAAAATTGGCAAAACTCAACTGATTTATGGTGTTTCATGTTTCAATTTGGGTGGGCTTGGAGCTTTGTTTGTGGGGGCTCAGCCCTCCGGTGGCGACGGGACTGTTTCACACCAAGCTGCCCCCTCGCATTTTACAACAAAATTGCGCTCATGAAACCTCTAGTTACACCACGGATGACAAGTAGAATAAGCTTTTGGCAACAAACTCCAGGTTTGCTGTAATCTTTCGAAGAATCAGCCGACTGGACGCTGCTTTCATCTTTGTGCCATGATTCAACCTTGAACATTTCAAGTAACTACTCTCCACAAGCGAGAAAAACAAGGAATCACTCAGGAAATTTTTAACAGGAAATCGATTTCGATGCGTAGTGTTGCGTGAAATCGATGTCCTATTAAAAATTCACTGATTGATTTCTAGTTTACCTCCCTTGTGGTGATTAGTTACTTGAATTGAGCTTTTGACATCACGAAAACAATTTGATATTTCGATGCGAAACCGTAGTAAGGGTTACAGTTTAAAACTGTTCGGTGGGAGTCTGCCGCGACAGCGTTCAGCATGGCGGAAGCAGCAGCAGCAGCTCTGCTGTGCCTTTGGTATTTTCTGTCGTTGCTTCTCTGCCCGGTTGTTTCTGACCACGGGCGCTGCGAAACAGAAATAGCGAGTGTTGGACTCGGTCCAACTGTGTTTAGCTTCATTGCTTTTCATTGCTTGGCGCCAATTGTAGGTCACCCGGCTCAGAAAACCGGATCCATTGCGATCGTGATCGAGTTTCAAAAATGTAAGAAAAACCAGCTACTTGCATTGCCTAATTGTTTTCTTCTGAAAAGAAACATTTAAAGGCCATCGCACGAGAATATGCAGGGTAGGCCAATAGTAGGGTTACAGTTACTTCATTATCTGTTGCACCTTAACAATCGCGTTTTAGATATAAAATTATAGAAAATAATACTGAACGCTTATTCTATGCTTTATGTCTTAGAAAAGTTATATATTTTATAAATTAATTTTTATTTAGATGGATCGTTTATTTCATACTTTAAATCAGCGAGCTTCATAGTAATGTAAATCACCAAATTTTTATTAGAGATTGGAAGCTTGAACTGTGAACGATGGCAAACAATTACAATATAGACCAAAGAAATGGCTAATAAATCAGTATTGAAAGTTTGAAATTGTCGAGCATGTACGTAAATCTTGTACATGCTTTCATACTCTTCCACCTTCACGCAAGGCAATTTACAGCATAAGGATAAATCTGACCCTGCTTGTGGTAGGCTAACCCTAAAAGTAACCCTACTTTTGGGCCAACTTAGATTAGGACAGTATAGCGCCGAACAGCGGCATAGTAATTCTACAAATATTAACTGCAGACAGATAATTGGATTCGTCACAAATCTGAGACCTGCCAAAGCAATGTCAGCATGTCTAGAAAACACCATCGACAGCATGGCTATGTACACATAGCAGGCATTCAGCAGGAGCGCTAGAAGGTGTCATCAACTTTGACTTGTAACAGTAGTCAAATGCAGAAAAACCACACAGGCGCTATTATCTTTGCAATAACGTGTGAAGGGCACCAGGATGTGTTGACAGTGGAATTGTTTCAAACAAAACGGTGGGAAAAAACGCGAAATAAAATACACCAGCCAGCGGTGCACGAATCATTTGACGCTATTGTCTAAGCAGGCTCCTAGCCACGGGGTATATTCATTCAAGGGTCCAAGACCCAAAATGTTTGGGAAACCCGCATTAGATCTACTTGATGACGTACATCGCCTTGTCAGCCCACCATTTTGCTTGTTTGAAGGAGAACCGTTTGGCGTATAACAGGAGCAAAATTGGTAGTAAATTTTCTGGTGTGAGGGGAGTGGAATGTAACTGAAAAGTAATGCAGGACTAAACAGGGCGTATATACACATGCGTTGAAAAGCAAATCAGCCGCCTAATTGAGGTCACACCCGTAATTTATACCGTGTCAACGCAACAAACAGTGGAAAATTCTAGTTTCGACATGATTTCCATCCAGAGGAAATCCTTACGAATTCACACAAAATAGAAATAAAAAATGCAACTTCTTCAGGTTGATTCTCCAACTCGCCCTCTACGAACGGACCTGACAAAAACTAGCAAAAGCTCTCTTGTTGAACAAATATTTTTCGTCTGTCAACTTAGACGACTCAAATCCCACAAATGCATTTAATACCGCTCACTCAACAGGGATAGGTTTTCGTTATATACAATTGGATTCGATTTGACAATGACTTTTGCTGGAAAGTGGGCTCTTCACGAGCAAGAGGGTTACGAGGAATTTATGACTCTAATGGGTGAGTGTTACTTTTAATTTAAGTTTCTCACTGCTTTCTTCCTTGTGCTCTCTTGCTCACAGTCATCGCTTAAGTCAGCTTTTTGCAATCATTTACACCTTAACAACATCAAAACTCAGGCCAAGTCTGCTCTTTCTTGCCCTAGCTGTTTAGTGACTGCAACAAGAACAAAGTTAAGGAAAGGGCGATTCTGTTTGACCATTTCTACAGTTTTATTTCCCAATGTTGGTCACAATTTATAGTTCCGTTCTTTCTTGGTGCTGTATAGCTAGCAGGTTAAGAAACGTCAGCCCTAACTCTCTATGAAATGCTTTGCTCGAAAAATCGGACGCAATCTGTACGTCACTTTCATTTCACAATGTCTCGCCAGTGGCGTAGCCAGCCCAAAAATATTTTGGGGGACAAAATGTTTGATTTTAGACGAATAACACTATTTTGCTTGGAAAAACTCCTTTCAAAGCACAAAATTACTATATTTTCTAAATATTTGGGGGGCCGTGGCCCCTTTTCCCTCCCTAGCTACGCCTATGTGTCTCGCTTATTCTTTCTAATTTGTCCCTGTGCCTTGCTCGGCAGCTGACAGCAATATAGTTTAAATTAAACAATGTGTTTGTCGTTTGAAAAAGGTTGTTTAGTTTGCGGTAAGTTACTAGTTGGTAAAGCGTTGGGTTGGATTGAGTGTTGTGGGTATCCAAAGGCACTAAATTAGTTTATGTCACCACAGTTACGGAGTTATTAGACGTGTCAAAGAGTCGTTATCATTGCAGCTAGGATTCGAAAGCATTCAGTGACTCAAGGTTCAGTTTGCTTAGAACAAAGTAAGTCATTCAATATGTGGCCCTTATTAAAATAGTTACATACTTTTATATGTGCAAAGTCCTGAATCTGGTGAGTAAAAACAACAAAAATCGAATTAACGCAAAAATTATAAAACACCAACTTTTAAGACCAATGACTAGATTTAAACTCACGATGTCAAGAAAGATGAAACTCGTATTATCAAAGTGGAAATAAAATCTAAAAAAGCGGGATGGGAGACATCTATGTCAGGCGAGTGGTAAAATTTTTACAATGAAAATATCTGAAATTACGGCATGCAGAATCAGTTTAGTTGCAGTGATACGCCATTTTCCATTCCTACGTTCCCGAACTTTTGTTGTACCGTAAAGGATCGAACCATTACGGGAAAGCGGGAAATCGAATCATTTCGGGAAACCATTTCGGGAAAGCATTTCGGGAAATCAAGTCGGCAAATGCAAGTACTTCTATGGAAATAGCAAGCCGAAATATTGCACGACAAAAATAACATGTTTTTGCGCAGGTATTTGTATGTCTCCAGTAAGAATTTCAAAGAGATGATGTAGGTTGCGATGCCTTCCTCGACATTAGAAATGTCGGACCCAGCAGTGCACTCACTTAAATCGGTATTTAAGACAGTGGAGGGCTGCCACTTTGACCCACACATGTTTGAGAGACAGAAGTAATGTTGTTATTTTAGGTTATCTTAACCAAGAAATACACAAGAAGCTTCTGCATGACATCGGCACCAAACCTCAAAATTTTTATACTTAATTATCACATGGAAAGTTTCAGCTGCTGGATGGCTTTTCAAAGTACGTAGATATGACAATGTGATACTGACGTAATGATGCATGCCATCATGCCATACGGTCCCAGAAAGTACAACCGCGGTCTTAGACTAGTAACCGAAATTGTGATGTGGCGTGTTTTGGCCGCCTTTAATAATTCTAACAAATGCAAAACCACTTTTTTTCATCAGGCGTCCCTCCACAGTACATACAGGCGGGCAAAAACGCGCCGGTCGCGTTAGTCATCCAGCAAGACGGCAGTAAGTTTAGCATTCAAACCAACACCGGACCTCAATCTTGGACGGACAACTTTGAAATAGGTCAGCCTGCTCTAATCACAGGACCGGGAAAAAAGCAAATGGAAGTAAGACAAACGCTTTCTGTTGACATTGTAGCTCAAAATTGTTTGCGTGTGTTCCTGCCGGACCACCTACGAACCATTCATGATCCCAACTAGCACTTAGTTTCCAAAACGAGTGACACAGTTTCGCCAAGGAACAAAATGAGCAGTCCATTGTAATGGCCTTTCTTGTTTCAGACAGTAGTCCATCTGAAAGATGGAAAGTTGGTGGGCGAATACCAGGTGCCGGGAGCAAAAATACTTGCATGTAGACACGTTGATGGCGATCTTCTTTACGACGTAAGTGTTTTACACAGTTGAAGTTCTTCCACTCAGATTACTTGATAAGAAACTAACTCAGTGACGTGAGAACTGCATACCATTATGTTTTTACAATTTGACTTGTTAGCATTCAAATTATCTAAAGGATATTGTTAATGCTTAGATTGTTTGAAAGTATTCTTTGATGAAGTCATAGTTTTGCATCGTTGCATTCCACCATCAACCAGTGCGTGACTCTGAGCCTGGGAGACGTACAACACCTACCGTATGTGCTCCGCGAAACCATCAATGACCCATGATGAGAGTGTTTCCTAAACTGAATAAAACTTCAAACGTGACAAATTTGCCGACCACGGAATTTTGCGGCTAAAACTTTTACACGGTTAATATAATTTCGAAAAAGTTTCAAGATAAACGACATACTATTGTCCTTTATCAATGTCAGAAACAACAAGAACAAAAGTGGAAATTGAAGGACTGTCATCTGAGCTAAAGGACGGTTGGCATTTGGCAACCCTGCGAATGACAGAACACGGATATTGATAGACAGATTGATAAAACAAATGCAGTTTGGCGTGAACTTTATCGCTCTGTTGTCACAAAACGGGAGCTTCCAAACACCACAGAGCTGTCAGTTTGTAAATAGGTGTTTGTTCCGATCCTCACCTGTGGTCATCATAAAAAAATAAAACCTCTTCATGTCAATTCGGGCGCCATTATTTTTAAATCAAAGCATGCTGGGCGCCACTTTTGCTCAGATTTTCAGGGAGTTTTTGAAGGTTCTCGGAGATTTTGCCCGGATTTTGCCCAGATTTTCACCAATCAAAACTTGTGGGGGTGCGGTTGCACCCCCTGCACCCCCGCCTATCTACACCAGTGACCTTAGGTAATGACTGAAAGAGTAGTATGTTGTATCTCAAGTGCAAACGGCAGAGATGGGATATGCGCGCGAAGAGTTCACGGCGTGACACTTCTCGACAAAGTGCGCAGCTGTAAAATTCATAAAGGCTTTAATGTCAAGCCACTGCTCTACTCCTGTCAAAAATACCCTGTTTCGTGCCTATGGTATCCCAATGAATGTATGCCAACTGTGGGCATATCGCATTTTGCATTACATCGCAAACAGTGAAAGTGTGCGCCCACATCAAGTTACCTATTTCGTCAGAACCTTTGATGCCTTTATTAGAAATCATTTGCATGCGCTTGTTCAATGATCTGTATCTTCATCTAACTTTTTTATCTGCTCATTACGATTGTCTGAATGCCTTGTATAAACCTCCATTTTTCTCCCAATATACAGTAGGCTATAACGCGGGGGCCTCAAACTCGAATTGCTCCTTGGGCCAAATAAAGACTTGTAAGGTAACCCGAGGGCCCCATCATGACGCTGACGCAACAATAGCGGTACCTGAACATACTAGAAACAGATTTTACATCTTGTTTCCTGCGAAAAGATTTCATGAATTATAGGCAAATCATTTCTGTCCGTCTCTACGTTGGTATCAATCAATTCTAACCATCTTAGAAAATTCTTCCTTCGCTAGCTGAGCACTTTAAACACCGGTGAATAAACTGAATAACGTAAATGTTATTCATTTCATTCAATTTCATGCCCGCTTTTCCTCTAAAGAGGTCGCGGGGCAACAGCCTTAGGAAGACTTAGAACAGCTTTATAGTTAACAGCAATTTCAGGTAGTTCGACTGGCTCTACATCAAAGCAGGACCAAACTAGGTCGGAGATGCAGTCACTCCACATTGGCCTTGGACGACCTCTGGCCTTTCCCGTGGGTTAAGCCAGCAGGACTTGTCTCGGCAGTCTTTCGTGGAGCATTTTGGACACATGGCCGACCTAACGTAGCTGTGATCCCTCAGTTCGGCAAGTAATTCGACATTCAGGGCTCTGCGAATTTCACAGCTGCGCACTTTGTCGCGAAGTGTCACACTAGGGACGAAACGAGGGGGCAACAATACCCCGGGCGCCTAATAACTGGGGCGCCAAAAAATCCCAACAGTGGTGTAAGTTTTTTCTTCAGTACAGTAAATTACTCCTAAACGACCTTGTGTTCGAACATGGGGGCGCCAAACTTGCTTCTTGCCCGAGGCGCCATCTAACCTCGGTAGGTCCTTGGGTCCCACCGTGGGGAGTCTTCGCAGAAATCCAAAATCTGGCGCTTCCACCTGTGTTAATACTCGTTCGGTCATCACCAAAGATTCGTGACCATAGGTAAGGATCGGAACAAAGATCGATTAAAAAATGACAGCTTTGCGATGTTTGAAACTCCCGTTTTGTGACGAAAGAGCGACCAAGCTCACGCAAAACTGCGTTAGCTTTTCCAACCCGTGCATCAATATCCTCGCTCCACCTTCCGTCATTGGTCAATAGGCTACCACCCCTAAGTACTTGAATTTCTTTAACTGCTGTAGTGTATTGTCGCTCACTTGCAGCATACATTGCCTTGGGTTTGTGAGGAGACACAATACCTCGGTGTGTTTAGTGCTGATTTTCATTCTGGCTCGGTCGCACGCAGCAGAAAACCGATCGAGTGCATGCTGATTAGGCAAATCTGTTGAGAAGATGCTGGCAGTACCAAATTGTCTGTAAAAAGTGAACGGTTGATCCTGCAGCTCCCAACAGTGACATCTTCGTTGACTCGGCTGTGAATGTCTATCAAATTAATGCAGTTTAGACTATGAAAAGGAGCCTTGACAGCGCACCCCATTGTCGAGTGCAACACCAACGGTGAATGGTTGTGATTTAACTTTCCCGACATGGACACAAATTTCTGAGCAGGAATACAATGACTTGACGGCAAGTAGCAGGCGGCCGTCAACACCGTACTCCCACAACACTCCCCAAAGCTTTTCACGAGGAACCCGATTGTATGCTTTTTCGGAGTCGACAAAGCATATGTAGACGTCTTTGGCATACTCCCAAGATTTCTCAAAAATTTTCCGGAGAGTGAAATTTGGTCATAGTGCTACGGCCAGGGTGGAAACCTCACTGGGTATCATTCAGCTTTGATTAAATTATTTCGCGGCATCTTTTTCAAGGCACTTGGTAACGTAAATGTTAATTATTTGAAAATTCCCAAACGTCGTCGCGGGCCGCACAAAAGGCCCTCGCGGGCCACATGCAGGCCGCGTGTTTGAGACCCCTGCTATAACACTTCTGTATGAGAATGGGCATTCTCCCGAATGCAGTATTGCTGGTGCGTTGTTTCAGTGTTTGTTCACTTTCCGTATTGTCTGTGTGCATAACCTAGCACAGGGGTAACCAAACTGGGGTACATGTACCCCAAGTGGTACATTTGCCTATCTGAAGGGGTACATTTGAGGTTAGCAGTAGAGGGGAAAAATATATTTATACATTATTCATTTCAAATATTATTTATACATATGAATTTGTCCGAACCTTACAAGTTACTAATGGGGTTAGACAAGAGAGAGTATGGAGTCTGCACTTGTGTGCTGTATATTTAGATGATTTATTTCTTGAACTAAACAACATTTGGGCTGGGTGTTATATGGGTGAAGTCTTATTTGAACCACTTGATATTTGCTGATGATATTTGTGTGTTTTGTCGAAGTGTACGCGGGTTGCAAAGAATACTAGATATGTGTTAGGCACATGCAGAATCGCTTGAAATTATTTTCAACTGCAGCAACACTGTTTGTATGACGTCTAAGGCTACGACCGCAAAAAGCACTGTCATCCGTTGCTGACGCCGGGTGTACAAGGGTAAAAGCTACTTCCCACTACAAACATTTGGGGTCTGTATTAGATATTGAGCTTTCAGATGACAAAGACATTCTGAGACAACTGCGCAATATCAATATTATATAGCACTAATGCGAGCTTCTTATTTCTGATGTTCGAACGCAGTGAAAATGTACTTTTTCGCTCCTTCTGTAGGTCCACGTATGAATTATAATTCAGGAAGGCATGCATCCACAGATTTCGTGTGACCTGTAACTACAGTATGTTTGCAGGACTCTATACAACCTGCCGTGGTGATAGAGTGTTAGTAGTCATCAGGCTCAATGTAACATTCCTACCTTTGAGGTCTTATTGAAATAAATGTGTAGGCCTACCTGTTTCCTGAACGATACAAGAAGTCCAACAATGTATGGTTGCGCGCTTTGATGCAGTCAGATTGTTTATACCGTATTCGTCCGTATTCTTTAAACACTACAACCGCATTTTACTTTGTGATCGAGTGCCCGCACGTTACAGTGTTAGTTTGAGGGCGTGTGCAGGCCACAATGCATTCGTACTTCACCAGTCCTTAGCCAGGGTTGGATTCTATTTCTGTTCGTGTCCTACTCTGGATGTAGTGTTGTATCAAGTGTTACGAGTTAGCGAACAAGTGTCTGTAATCCTGTGGTCCCACCACCAACGCCATTACAAAACTTTCTCTGTGACTGTTATCTTTCAATCAGTCATGAATCTGTGCTGTGCAGATGTATGCTTGTGCTCTATGGACTTCGTGTCTGGTTCAAAGCTTAAAATATTAAAATATATATCAGTGAATATTTTCAAAGATCGTTAAATGCTTATTGGTAAATATATTTTATCTTCCTCAGCCTTTTTGCCATAGGAATTTTTAGGGGCATGATCGTTGAAAGGGAGGCCAAGGCAGCCCGAGGATTTTGAAATTTGACATTTTCCTGTCACATTTTTGAAGGTTGTTTTCTTATTTTCGAGTCGTGGAAATCTAATTTTGCCACTTTTCCCCTCCACTGCAAAAATATTTTTGGCCCACCTTTGAAAAATCCACTATTGGCCCCTCCCTGGAAAAAGAATTCCGGCGCTCATGTTTAGGGGTACATGCTCATCTATCGAAATGCTGAAGGGGTACATGGACAGAGAGAGTTTGGGAAACCCTGGCCTAGCACTTACTTTGCGATGTGCTCTGTCTAACTAAGCATTTCTGTAGCCTTGTATTCTTTGAATAAACCCTTTGATATGGACTGTATGTTTAAGCCAAATGAATAAATATAAAAGCATTACTTTGCAGACAGAGCTAATCATTGTTTTCTTGCAGATCCTCTCCGTTGCCAATGTTACCTTCAAACGGATTTTCAAACGACAGTGAAACAACCGAAAACTTGCTGGATTCGTCTGTCTTAAAAAGTCATTATGTAGAGACACAGTAGATGCAGTTGCTGTGCAAAACTTGCCTTTAGTTTTTCTCCAGACTCTTGATAGTCTACTACCATTTGCGGTTTAGCAATTAGGGTTCTGGAGATTGGTATTCGTTTAAAAAGTGTTGATGCTGTTTTGCAATGTAAAAGTTGTTATTTTATGTACAATACAAAAATTTTAAAAAGCATTTGCTCATCGACAAGATGTCTTGTTTTGTACACTAATGGATGAGCCACTCGCTTGTTGAAATCAAATTCAGCGCGTTTGTTGGCTGTGATAAAATTAGCACTTTTGTTAGTTACTATAATCAGGAAAAACGAAATGGCCAAGCGCTGAAACAGTGACATCCGGCAGAGTCGTGTAACTAAAAACCGGCGCTGGAACTGGAAGGGTAGCAAATGACGTCGTACATGTAATAAGGTGATTATGCAGGGGAGAGCGTCTCATTTACCTCTAGTTTGCCTGTTCAAGCTGTTCATTACTGTTCAATTTATTTACCATTTATTTCTTTACATTTTCGATATACGTCTGCTTTCATTTTAACCTAGTGTCTTTTGACGCCGTGAAGATCCAGAAATCAAATTTGAGTTCGCGGCTGAGTAACTTGATGATCCCATTTGTGTCTGGCCAGTGCCGGATTAACGATAATGGCAAATGTAGCGACCGCTGCGGGCCCCGCGGTCCTTGTGTTATTCTGAATAGGTGGATATTAGAATTTAGGTGCCAGAGGCAAACTCTCCCTATGTATTTTACACATGGTAAACAAACTTTATTTGCTGAAACCAAGTTAAATTTTTCATTTTGTTTGGGATCTTGTTCAGCGTGAAAGTACATTTTACATTGTAAATTTTTGAAGTCATTTGATATTCAGCTGTCCTTGTCTACACATTCAAGTTGTTGAGGGGCCCCTTTTGGCATATTTACACATAATTTTTGTTTATTTTGACAAACACATGCTTTGCTTCAGAACGTATTAAATGTGGCTCTAGAGTGATTAATAAGTGAAGTGTGAAACTCCAAAGGGGGCCCTCACGACATCTCAGAAAATGGGGGTGCGAGGCGACCGCCTCGATCGCTTCCCTTAATATCCACTCCCGCCTACATATCTTATACAAATGTGGGCAATGGTTTGCGTACTAATTTATCTCTCATAACAACCAACAGCAGTGGAGAACGGTCATTTTCTAAACTTAAGGTGGTAGAATGAACAAATGAGCGAGCCGCATGCCGCTCTTCAAACCATTGCATGAGGCTTTTGAGCTTTGCGAAAAATTATATATTTGTGTTTTATTTTTTACTTCTGTTGCAAAGTGTAGAAATATTGTAAGGTGGTACTGTGGTAGCTAGCGTACCGTACAATATTACTTTTGCAAGTCGTTCCAAAAAGAATTATGATGTCACAAAAGCGTAGATTGCAAATAATTCGTGTTTTTAGATTTTTGTTGCGGCTCTTTGTAACTTGGATTTTACGATATGCCGCTCATACATAGAGCAGGCTTGACCACCCCTGGTATCATGGGAGCAATTTTGTTGTAAAATGTGGGGGGGCAGCTTGGTGCAAAACTAATATAGTCATCGGGTCGATGCAGAAGTTACGTTTTATATATACAGTTTCCCAGCCTTATTTCTAGAGGTGTTTTGAGAGCAACACTATAATCACTCTTTGCTTTGTCCTCGCAGATGATTTACATATTAATATACTTAACTTTGTTGCTGGACACTGTACTATAGTTCAGCCTGCTTCCATTAATATCGTATTTGGATGTAAACAGGCACAGCAATATACTAGAACACACCAATTGAGTTTTATCAGAGCTGTCAGTTGGAGTGCACAAAATCCTTAATCGCATTGGTCGCACGTGCATATCACTCTTACAGTAGAACACTTCAGTTTTCATGTATTTCATATGGAGTGTGGCTTACA
>Ga0210059_1000964_pt1 | contig 41153 bp, 19 predicted proteins | sample Ectturendosymbi2_FD_188042 | JGI IMG/M metagenome (GOLD analysis project Ga0210059, IMG submission 188042) | Ecteinascidia turbinata endosymbiont from Florida, USA - Sample 2 (SPAdes) (version 2) | ecosystem: Host-associated > Tunicates > Ascidians > Unclassified | place: Key West, Florida... | reverse complement strand
GGCGCAACAAACTTCCATAGGCTCATAAGCAGCACGTTTCGCGTTGCAGTAAGTCACGATTTGGTGCAACTGGTTTATTTCGTGAAGTCTTAAATTGTAATTTGGCACGATTTTGACACAAGTAAACAAAATAATATTACTTAAGTCTGAAATTTGGTTGCCTAAGCATTTGCAGAAAATGTGCAAACTTGTTCAGATTGAAAGAGACTATTTCTAAAACTGTTGTTGAAACGTCAACATTGCCAAGCGGACTTATTGTTCAGATGACAGATTTGTTTAAAGACGAAAAACAACTTTCGTAATCCAGGTTTTTACAAGTGACGTAATGATTGTCATTCTATTTGTGACAGTGACACGGTTTTGTAGCACTTTTAAGACGGATTAATCCCTTAATGGAGGACCATTTTCCCAATCTATGAAACCGCGATGTTATCAGTTTTCAAAATAACCTGTCCATAGCCCTAAACCTAAGGAACATAAAGGTAATATTTTGAAAACACAAAAGCAATGAAGACATTTTCTGGGTAACTTCGCTTACAGAAAAAAAACTGTTCCGCATGGTACGTATGACTTCACTGCGTTAACAGCCCCATGTGATGATTAGCACTTGTTGCACACTGGTTTAATTTCCACTGTGGTTGTTTGCAGTCGTCAAAATGTTTTGCCCATGCATCTAATCGTTTTGCAATGCCAATATCTCTCCTTTATTTCTTCACACTTTCTAGGTCTTTGGAGGAAATAATTTTCTCATTGCGGAATGGGCAAGCTGAATGTTATTAGAAGTGGTGAAGGCTATAGCACAGGGGTGGCCAACCTTTTGATTCCATGCGCCAATTTCTTTCTTTTAATTCAGATGCGCCACACAAACATTCACTTCTTTTCAGTCCTGTAAAACGTGTGGTAATATGGACATATTTTGAAGTTACAGTATATTAACATATATTTATTTGAAAAATATATGTTCATCTGATGTAACAAACACATTAACAAGCCTAACCCAATTTATTAAATAATGATCACAGATGTAGCAGTTGTAGAGGAAAAGATCTCACACAACACTTTTTAATTTTCATTGATCATTTTACTTCAGAAAGTACTAATAGTAATATATGAACACAATTAGCAATTTTAAATAAAAATAATTTTATACACAGGCAAAATAAAAAATGGCTTTAATGTGACGTTTGTCTCCGCTTTGCTTTCACCAAACCAGTGATATCAGGAGTTAAATTCGTAACTGAAAGCAACAGACAGTTCTTCAAGTTGGAATCGGACAGTCGCGACCTCAGTTTGTTTTTTATCATTTTCATGAAAGAAAATAACTGCTCACGTCTGTACGTAGTTCCGAAAAAGCAGGCATAACTCTAGGCAAATTTTCTCATTTTTGGAAAATGTTCACATGGTAATGATCGCCAAAAACCAATCATTTCCGGCGCACTTGGCAATGAGGAAAGTTCACCAAACTTAATTTTCAATACTGAATTTGCTTTTAGTTCAATACGTTCCATTTGTATATTACTAGGCATCTTAGAATGTTATGTTAAGTGAAAATGGATTTATAAATGCAAGCATGCGGTCTTCTTCAGAAATCACTAAAACGACTATCAAAGACCTCTTGTAGTAATTTGATTTTTGATGTATTTTGCAAAGTTGACAATATTTTCAACACATTCACCTTGTTCTTTTAAATTCCTTTTTATAACTGAGAAATAAAGTTTCAACTTCATCTTGAATGCATCAATGCACTCAGTGGCGTACGCAGAAAATTTTCATTGGGGTTTTCATTCAGTAGCATATGGTAGTCATTTGTATTTGGTGTGCGCTCTTTGTGATGTCACAATTTGACGTCATATTCATGTTTCCAAACCAACGTTTTGGCGACGTTTGTTGGCATAATATGCATATTTTTCTACACGCACTCCCCTTAATTTATGTGTCATTGCACTGAAGATAAACTATCAGCGCTCCAGGTTACGATATCGGAGGAAAATACACTCAACGCTACGACACAGCAGTTCATAACTACAAAGATATCAGGATGCGCGTTAAAACAGTGGAGCAAAACACACTCACCAATGCTTCAGAGCAATTTACAACTGCAAAATGTGGCTGCGCTAATGTCCTATTGAATACGAGCAATCGAGCATAGAAAGTGTGCGGCTGGACTGGCTGGCGCACAACCCTGTTTGCAAGATCGAATCTTGCTAAACTACACAAAAATTGCGAATGCACAAGAACACTTTCAATTTTTTGTTATATATAGAAGTCCAGCAAAGTCTTAGTTTTCCTTTTTCCCTGCTGAGACATTATCAAATGCCTGAATGCTTCTAGGTCAACAACTGCTCTTTTTGAGCTCCTGCAGCAGTTCTGTCATGCTACAGAAACTGCTGGTAATGTGGCCAATGGGGTCAGCGCTTGCGCTGATCAGCCACAGTAGACAAAATAAAGATAATTGTTTCGGATAAAGTGAACTACCGCGGAACACATTCTCAAACATGCGCAGTGAAAGAAAGGTCTGCAAAAGTGGTGAGATGGTTTCTGGATGCAGACGATAACCCAGATTCCCGCCAAAACCTATATTATTACTTTTTGGCCCATTTACAATGTTCCTTGAAATTTGCATGCAAAATGTTTGCATCAAGTCGACAACTTAACAAGCAAGAAGTATGCGAAAACAATCAATCTCCTTTGCGCAGGTAATAAGCTAGGAAACAGTTTGTCTTTGCCCTGCAGTTTCTAATTGAGGTAATTTACATAGTTGATAACATCAACCAAAAATGCTAAATCTAACAACCACTGCTCATTACACAAAAGGGCCCTTTCTTTGGGCAGCTCATCTTTCTCTTCTAGAAAATCATGCACAATGCGTTTCAGTTTCCAAAATCGTTTTAGAACTTTTCCTCTAGAAAGCCAAGTTGTCCTTGCTAGAAAGGACATGCAAGAAAAATAAAATCACTAAAATTAATGAGTAGGAGTTGCCTACTTTCTGCTCATCAAAAGAATGTGATGTGCCACTTCTAAGCATCCAATGCGCCAAGTATGGCGCATGCGCCACAGGTTGGCCATCCTTGCTATAGCATCTGAATTTCCTTGCCAACAGCCATAAAACAAAAACGAGGTCAGCGGTCAGTAAATTTGGTTGGATTTTCAGCAGACGTCGGAGAATACGTGTGCACTCAAATGTCTTAAAAATATAAACTTATGCAAAACAATCCAAAGATGGCAAACCGACAAAAAAACAAGCAAAACGAGCAATTAACGTGTAAATCATTTGTTCTCGAATGATGACATCACAAACTTTCGAAATCAGCTGCTGTTTCAGACAATATTGGAAAGTTGGACAGTGAACTTGATTGTGTGCCTGCTCAAAACAAAATTTGTTTCAAAGTTATGCTTGTTGCTCAGGTGGCACTTTACTTTGGATTTCGCCCTTTGATCAGTTCTGCGTAAGTATGAGTCATGGACTCACATTTATCGGTTCTTGCTCAAACGTTTTAGGGCGATAACAACCAATAGCTTCGATTGAACAACGCATATACTGCTGGTTTGTAGCATTCCAGCAGGTGGAAACAAATTCAACCACGCTGTAAATCCGTACACACTTGCAAACACGAATAAGACGCATGATAAATAATAGAAACTAAAAAGATCGTGTCGCAGAATGCAGCTATTTTTGGTTATCATGCACCTTTGAAAAAAGCTCTGCGGCCTGTGAATGTGGAGCAGAAGAACAAATCATCGACCATGTTGTCCTCGAAAGTCCACTCCATGGGCCTCCCAATGGACTGCACGGCCTGACGGTTATGAATGATGAGACAATAGAATGACTGGTCAACACCTGCCCCGAGATCGAGTGCGGCCAAGCAGTTGTTTGAAGAACTGACACAAACGACGACGACGTTGTCATGCAGACGCTTTGATCAACAAGCGAAAATGAAGGCATATTTTATTTATTTGTTTTGTTTGTTTGTTTCCAGACACGAAGTTCCATAGCTCAAGCACACACTCTTTGCACAACTCAAAGCGATGCAAACAGACAAAACAGAACTTTGTACAACGGCATTTGAGGAGGCGAAATCACAGGGTTACAGACACTTTCTCAGCAGAATGTTTTGCAACGGCGTTGGAGGCGGAACCACAAGATTGCAGACACATATTTGATACTATTGTTCGTTAACCAGAGACACTGGTAAAACACTACTGCAGAGCAGGGCGTCAATTCCTAAACAGGTCGAGCCCAGGTAAAGTACGAATGCGTTGTGGCATGACACACCATCTATCAAACAAGGACAGCATTGTAAGGGCACTCAGTCACACAGGAAAATGCGATTATAGTGTTCAAAGGATAGGGACGAATATAAACAATCTAACTGCATCAAAGAATGCAACCATATGCTGTTCGACTTTCTGCATCTTGAAAAGCGTGTTCGCGAACAATCGTACTGGATTGTTACACTGAGTAAATGGATGTACGTTATCGACATTCAAATTATCAAATGTTTTTGACAAAATTTACATGATATCTAAAAATATATAAACAGGGTTGCCATCGACCTGGACTCAAAAATAAGGACAACCGGGAAAGAAAATAAGATAAAAAGGAACAGAAATTCCTGAACGAAACGTATTCAACCATCAATCGTATTTTGAACTGGGAACAGTCTGCTTTGGCAATGCTTTGTCCTTAGAGGCTGCTTGGTGCATCTCACTGCAGCTCTTGTCTATGTTTTACTTTCACTTGTAGGATGAACTTGACTGCCCTTTCGCTGAGGGTGTTTCACGGTTTAGTCGACTGTTTCAAAACAACGGAAAATAAGGACATTTTTTAGAAATAAGGACAGCAGCAAAATTTTATAAGACGCAAATCTTCAAAACAAGGACATATCTTAGAAATAAGGACGGCATGGCAGCCCTGTATACAGAATATTGCCAAAACAAGCAATTTTACATTTTGGCTACATTTGTTGCATGTAGCTATTGCAACATCACAGTTTTTCATCACATTACATTCGTGTAATTTCAGGTACTCTGTTGGTGAAATAGTTAGTCTTAATCGAAATGTTAAATGGACTCATACAAAATGGCTATAGTCTCAATTAAAACCACTATATATGAGTATCGAACAAAATCTGACTTAACCTGAAGACCGTTGACATCCATGGATGGGGCTGATGATGAACAACAAATCGAATTTCACAGACGGTGATAATTGTGACTGAATGGGCGCTACATCCCATGTGAGGTTGGGTTTATTGGCGCAACAAACTTCCATAGGCTCATAAGCAGCACGTTTCGCGTTGCAGTAAGTCACGATTTGGTGCAACTGGTTTATTTCGTGAAGTCTTAAATTGTAATTTGGCACGATTTTGACACAAGTAAACGGAATAATTTTTGTTGATTCTGAAATTTGGTTGCCCAGGCATTTACAGAAAATGTGCAAACGTTTTCAGAATGAAAGAGACTGTTTCTAAAACTTTTATTGCAACGTCAACATTGCCAAGCGGACTTATTGTTCAGATGACAGATTTGTTTAAATTCGAAAAACAACTTTCGTAATCCAGTTTTTTACAAGTGACGTAATGATTTTCATTATATTTTTGAACAGTGACACAGTTTTGTACAGTAAAAGTACAGCAAGCAACGCATTTTTGCACTAAGCAGCGATTCCAATGGAGTGCATGTACTTCTCCAAGCAAAATATAATAACTTTTAAACAGATCCAACACTAAATGGAGAATAATTTTTCCAATTTATGAAACCGGTATTATAAGGTTTTGAAGTAAACTGGCTGTAGCCCTAAACATGAAGGTCGGCTATGAAATGAAGCAGGGTAATGTTTTGATGCTTTGATAAAACAAAGGCGGCAATGAAGTAGTTTTTGGATAATTTCTCTCAAACAGGAAAAAAAATTATGTGCACTATACGTGTAAACAGTCCAATGCAGTGATTAGCACTTGTTGCACACTGCTTGATTTTTCACTGTGCTGGTTGTTTTCACGCTAAAATAATTTGCCCATGCATCTAATTACGTTGCAGTATCTCTCCTTTGTTCCTTAAGGGAAGTGTGTTAACTTGTATAACTCGTCAATTTCATCAACGTTCTTCAAATTTTTTGACTGTTGAAAAAGCATGAACTGTACACTTCCATACTGGAGCCGTTCTGGTTTAGGTCAAGTCTTTCTTGCTAGTGACTGCACGCCCACCGATGTGAAACTAATTAAAAGGGAAGTCATGTTTGTTGCAAGTATGCGGTGTTAAACAATGAAGGAAAACACTAAAAACTAGGATCGAAATTACTAAAAAGGTCCAAAAGTTGCTTTGCAAACCCGAAGAAGTCAATTGTTATTTTCACAGATTGAGAATAAACTAAACCTAATTAACAAAAAGAAAAAAGCGAAGAGAGATATGGAAATGAATGAAATAATTTCAATTTTTAGAAATAATTTTTCACGAAAGACATATCTACAGTAGACATTCTTTACAAAAACTGAGAAACCGCGATTTCCAGCACAGCAACTTTGGTCTAAATTTATTCCTCATCACCATGTCCGTATTAATGGTTTAATCCGAAATTAAGTTTTGCTGCGCCAATTTGGCTGAAAACTCGTTCCCAATCAACCAATGAAACTTGAAATATGGTAAGAAATCTAATACCCGACATATACTCTAGAATATAAACTGTAATTTAAGTCAGACAGAACAATATCCTATAGGATTTTGGTATTAACTCATTATTGAATTAAATTCGACTACCAGTAACTTTAATAACAATGCAGCATAGCAGTGTTCCTTGCATTTCCAAGATTGTTGAAAGAAATATTTTTCTTGTTGCAAAATTGAAGGTGGTTGGATGTTTTTAGAGGTGGTGAAAGCTGTCTTTATTCTTTAGACTTTCGCTGCAATGAACCAAAATCTAGGAAGCCAATAGTTAGCAAATTTTGTAGGATTTTCAGACGTTGGAGAATAGGTATGCACTGAAATATACTTAAAATATATAAACTTATACAAAAAAAAAACGATGATGGTAAATCGGTTGAAAAACAAGCTAAACGAGCAAACAACCTCAAAAAACAATATCGAAAATCGTAATATTCCCAATATATTGTTTTTTTTATCATAAATTCTGTGGAAGGTAGTGTAGACTCTTTACGATCGCAATAAGAGGAGTCATGATGAGACTAACGCTTCCTTGCTTACAATAACAGTGCACCAATGGGTGGTATATTTGATTTACTCTTTTCGCCGAAATAGCTATCCCTCCATTATTACACTAGATATTTAGAGACAGGATGAAAGAAACAATTTGTACAAAATTGGACTGCTGTGACACCGAGCATGCACCTTTTCAAACTCGGTGTAATAGCTGTGTGACATCTCACTCTGACAAGACAACACAAAAGGAAGTATTAAGAAACTCCGGGAGATTGCAAAAACAATATTTTTAGCAAATGTTGTTAGATAAATCTACACCCATACTTACAAAACGTTTGGAATTATGAGTCTATTTGATGTAGAGGTATTACAAAGTGCATTTCGCGATTATGATTGGGTTGATTGGTCTTTAGTGGTTGGGTTGCCTATACGTGTACCGAAACATTGCTTGCTTTTTTGGTACACTCTACCTGTTGTTCTTAGTACAAACTGTAGGAGTTACAAACAGTACGAGGTACAAACAATATAAGATACCGTTTCATATAAGCAAACGTATAAGCCTTGAATTTTTCATATAATTATCTGTTATTAGTTTAGTGTTTTAGACCTGCTAATTTACGGGAAATATGCAAGTATATGGATCCCAGTTCTGAAAAGCTACAAAATATAATCTTTGTTGCCTTTGCGCACAAATACATGCGTGATCGTGCGAAATGGAAAAACAAGGAAAGCTTTGGGTGCAATTGCTATTCCACACAAATCTGTAACGTTTGCTGTGGATCCGATTTCGTTCTAGTTTTTTTAACTGCGGTTGAAGGAATTTGGAAAACTTGCAGCAAGCTTACACTGTCCAGTCGTTCATGTCTTTCGTTTACGTCTGAGATGCTAAGTGGTGAATAAACTGGTATTTTTGCTATACATCTCTCAAGCTTCAAAGCCTCTTTCGGGTTTTCCAAGACCACGTGAAACTGGGCTAACAGGGCAAACAACCATTTTGTCAGTTATACAGACCACTTTGAAGCTGCCCTTTGCAAGTGCTTCATCCTTGTTGATCAATGTTGCTGAGATGGCAAAACAACACTAAATCTGCCATTTTTACTTGTCGGTAACTCCCTATCCCAAGAGACGCCCACGCAGGATACAAACGTGAAACAAACCCCCATAACGATCTTTCGCATTGATAAATGACCCTCCGATAGCCTCAGTATCAATTATCCTGACGTTATATGTCACGTTTGGGTAACGCCGAAAAACATTTGCGTTAACGCCTGCCTGCGTTTTTAGTCAGGGTTACAGGAAATATCTCCGTTTTCTGGTAGACGGGGCTAAAATGTAATGAGATGGATGGAACAGTCACGCATCATTTACACATTTTAAATACATCATTTTGAAATTATTTTTGCTGCTCTCAGCGTAACGAGTACCAGAAGACTGCCTGAATTGCATCTATTGTCTGTACTTGAAATCGTAGCATGCCATGGCACTTGCCCTAAATCAATTTCTATATTTTGTTGGAGTTCAAATACTTGAAGAGTTTGTTTTCTGATCCATTTTGTATTTGAAGTCCAGTAAATGTTAGTATTATTTTATTTTGATAGCTCGTTCTGTTTATTTTGTTGATAATAATTGCAATTGGAAATAAGGTAACATTTACTACGTGAAAAAGAACATGTTTGTTATATTCCATGATTTCCTGTAACATGCTGCATACCTTCAGGCACATCATCATTGCAATTTACAGCACTTTGTCGGTAGCAGCGTTTTAACGACTTTACTACAGCCTTTCACTCGAAACTACCATTAAAAAAAGTTTGCTTTTTTGTGAAGGATGCAATAAAAGGTAAGAATACTTGTCGAAGAGCAAATGGAAAGTGATGGGATTTGAAACACTTTTCGCTTTAAACATTAGCCAGTTACGTCGTCAATATGCTTTCATTATGTATATAATTGATAATTTTTCGAAATAGATAGCAGTAAAATGTACTAATGTTTGAAACCAATCGTTAATTGTTTCACATGAAAAGCAAAGCGCCCAAAAGTGCAAAAAGCCGATAAGCTTTTTTACGTTTTGTTTTGCTACATTTTTCGCTTTTTTAAGGCCGGAGTAATATAGGCTGTTTTCGTTTCATATGGCAATGTCAATTTCTATAGCAATGTAGTCACTGAGGCAATATTAATTTCGTCGATAAATGGTGTCTGAGCTTAAAACGTTCCAAGCTTAAAACATGACTCAAATGAACATGACTTACCACAACTTCGTTTGCATTTAAAGATGTTCGAAACTCGTAACACAATAACATATTCATATGCATCAAAAATGTTTGGTTGTGATTAGGTTGAGCTAGTTTTTCTGCCTGAAGTGTTTTTATTTTGTTCCAAGAATTTCGAATTGTTTAAACCAACAAAGCTAGTTTTTATCCAGAGACAAACTGGTTACGAGATAACCTGAGTATAAAAGCAAACCTGAAAAGACAAGAAACTACTATGTTGTATTTTTTGTTGAATTTAGGTGGTAAACATCTTTACCAAAATTTAAAAGTTGTGAATGATAAAATGTTTTTTTACAGTCGGGTTCAAAAACTCTTTCAATAGAAGTTTTATATATGGTTTATGTCTTTGAGAAATAAAGATAATCTTATATAATTTTTGCTATCAATCATCTCGAAGCGTTATACAGTAAGACTCTTCCAAAGATTTGTGGTGCTGACGCCAGAATGGACAAAGAAAATATTGACTGATTCCATTAAGACCTCGAGGTATCAACTTCAATTCACACCCCACGTAGTCAACTCAGTGATGTGTAGATCTCCTTCGGAGTTCTAGATATCCCTGCGTCAACCACTAATTGTTCTGTTTCGACAATTTTCTTAACAGTTCTATCTTTATTGCGCAAGCCGGCATAGTTCCGTGTAATAGCGTTGAAGACTTCGCGTAGTTGCGTGGGCGTTTAACTTTGCTATTGTTGTAACATAAGCACACAGCATGCCTATTTACTTGGGCTTGATCCGTTACAACAGTAAATCGACGGCCACCAAGTAGATGAGCCCAGTTTCGAATGGCTTCAACAACAGCACAAGCTTCCTTTTCCACGCTTGACTGATGTGACTCGCATTTGTTCAAGGTTCTCGAAAAAATGCCACACGTCGACCTTGTTGCTTCAAAGTAGCAGAGATCGCATTATCTGAAGCGTTGGTCTCCAAAATAAAAGGCAACTTTTCATCGATCACCTTAAGGGCAGCAGCAGTTAAATCCTGCTTTTAAAGCTTGCAAAGTCTCCTCACGCAAGGGAAACTCTTAAGTTGCCATCAACGGCTTAATTTTTTCAGAAAAACAAGGAGCCCACTGAGCGTAGTAGGCAAACATTCCCACAAGGCGGTGGAGTTCCTTGCCAATGTTCGGCACTGGCAATTCTAATAGAGACTTGGCACGGTCAGGGTCCGGCTGCAACACGCCGTTCGAAATGTAGTAACTCAACAATTTGATAGAAACGGTGGCGTAGGTAGACTTCTTTTCGTTGAAGGTAACATTACACTTTTTCGCCGCATTTAGAAAACATTTTAGATTCTCGTCACGCTCTTCACGAGTCCGTCCGCATACTGTGTTATTATCCAAATAAGCATAAGTTCCTTTGCAGTTATACTTTGAAATGATTTCATTTACCACGCGCTGAAAACAGGGAACGGCATTCCTCAGCCCAGAGGGTACGCGTTTGAACTGGTAAAGCTGGCCACTGGCTTTGAACGTAGTGAACAACCTTTCTTCAGGCAGAATAGGCACTTGATGAAACACGCTCTTTAGATCCACGCTGGAGAACCATTTGTATTGAGCTACGCTATTCGCAACGGTGTGCACACGTGGCAACAGGTAAGCATCTAGCAAGGTTAATTTGTTTATAGTTTGGCTATAGTCAATACACAAGCGTTTCTCATGACTGCTGTTGTTGACTACGACAACTTGCGCTCTCCACGGAGACGTGCTCGGTTCGATTATACCATCACGAAGCATCTGTGCTGCCTGCGTGGCAATGAAGGCTCGATCCGACGGCGAGTAATGTCGTTACTTGGTGGCGAAAGGTTTGCAGTCAGGCGTTAATTATTCGAAAAGTCGAGCTGGCGTAACTGCTTTCAACACATCCAAGAATTCAAATTCAGTGGACACTTGGGACCGCTAAACTCGAAAGTGACACTTTGATGTCCTCTAAGAAACTCTCTGCCCAGTATAACATCACACATCAAATTGTCCATAACTAACATGTTAACTTTGTCGTAACTTCGATCGAGTAGATCTATTTGAACGTTGCATGAACCTCTGATTCTCACAGTTAACCTTTAACAGCTCACCAAATTTTTTCCTTGGTACTGTCGTTCACTGACAGATTTGTTCGGTTAATAAACGCTTTATCAACACGGTTCCGTTTTGCGCCCGTGTGTATTAGGCAGTTAGCCAGAACTCCGTTTACTAAGGCGAATACATTTACCTTGTCATCGTCGGAGTTCACCGGCGAAGCGGCAGACAAGGATGGCTGTTGGGACAAGGACGACCGTTGGCTCGTCAGCGTAACTGTTGGTGCCGGGTTTTTAGACTCAGACAAACAAACACTGGAAAAGTGTCCTTTCTTCTTGCATTTGTAGCAAACGCGGTCTCGCGCAGGGCATTTGAAGCGAGGATGTCGCTTGTTGCCGCAGAAGTAGCACTTTGTTTCCATCGACAGACACTCAGTGGGCACACTATACTCTTTGCTAGCATTGCACATAGCAGCGGAGTCAGCCGAATGAACGGAATTTGAATCGGCCGACAAGCGATACTTTTCACAGTTTCTCTAGTGCTTCATCCAACGTACGCGCTTTATCAAAGGCCGCTTGCAGTTCTTGAACATGGTCTTCCAGCAAACGTTGACGAATGTACCTACTCCGCAGTCCAGCTACAAACGCATCGTGGAGAGCTGAGTCTTTATTTTGAGCGGCCGTTACAGCAGCGAGGCTGGAGTCAGCGCTAAGAATTTTTAAACGTTGGAAGAATTCTTCAATCTTCTCTTCACTTTTTTGACTGGCTTAAACGCAGATGTTTTCCAAGCAATCGATAGCTTCCTGATATGAAGCGCACTCGCGGATGAGGTGTATACGGAAGCGTCAAGTAAACTGATCAGAACATCTAGTTTATCTCGTCCAGCGATATTACCAATTCTGCGCAAGCAGTTTTCCAACGTACGCTTCCAGTGCTACCACCTCCTATAGCGCCATCAGCAGTATCAGCATCAGCAGACAACACTTGCGGTCTCAGGCAAGTATCCATTTTAGCAAAACAAATTTTTGTAACATTAGCACACAAGCACGCCTATTTACTTAGGCTTTATTTTGCTATAACTGGACTTAGTCCTTAAAACACAAAACATACTAAATTGTTCAAGTTCAAACAAACAAGACACAAGCAAGAGCATTCGCATAAGGTTTTTACTTATTTTTTATTGAAATGTTGGTTTTGTTGTTGGCGCTTTATAACTACAATGGTCTTGTAGCGCCACGGCTGAGTTTGTACCAGAGATGAGCGGAGTCACCTTTTCCACACTCCGACTCCACTCCTGCTCCTGGTTTTAAGACTCCTGCTCCTGCTCCGACTCCGCAAAATTTTGAAACTTCAACTCCGACTCCTGTTCACACTCCGAAAACTTCCAAGTAACTCGTATCAAAAAGATAGTATCTATTTTGCCTCATGAGGCAAAATATATATCGTGGTTATTTTGCCGTTGAGAGAACACAAATGGTTGAAGTGGTCATGTGACAAGCACAATACAGAGAGACGCAACATGTTGAGGTTTAGAGTTATGGCTTAGCTTATCTTTACGCAACGTAGACAACAAGTCACATAAAACTTCCCAACACTTAAGTTAGATGTTACGGTCAGCTACGTACTGTAGGTCATGCATTCCAAAATTGCCGTGTGCTTTGAATTTGTCATGTGATTACTTTAAACAATAATGTTCAGGTACTGACAAAATAACTTCAGAACACTTTTTGCGTCATGAACCAAAATAGACACTGCTTGTGAAATGTACATAACACATCTTCAAAACAAAAGCTTCTACTGTGATTTAAGTTATAAAGTGGTAACCATTGAAACACAAGGTAAGTAGTTCAAGCTTCAATAATTAACCAGATATGCCAATCATTTGAATTGAACGCTAATTTTCAATTTTCACAAAAGACTCATTTTAAATCTCCAAGGTCAGGAGCTGATCACTTGTTCACAAATACTGAATCGTACTTTAACCATGTGCTTAGACAAAACTCTGAAATATGACTGTGCCAAACTGAGCCGTTAAAGTGAATATGCAAGCAAATCCTACAAAAAAATCAATAAGATGAACATTATGCATAACTCAGGCTACAATCCCTTTAAATTTATCTTTAGCCAAAAGAGCTGCAAAACAAGATAGGTTATGATCTTTGAAGCTGCAACTATCAGCTTCAGCACAAACATCCAAGTTTGTTCAATACTGCTCCAAACTGTGAGCAGAGGTTGGACTGTGCAAGCGGTATCTAAACCAGATATTTGCACAATGTGAATAAATAGTCTACTGTACTATGTAGGCTTCATTCGTACTTCTAGCATCATGTCAAATCCTGTCTCTAGGCCCATAGTTCATTTCGGCATATTCGATATTGTTACTTCCTTATAGGCTAGTAAGTTTTGTTGACCATTGTTTTTTGTCATGTGTCTTGTGCTTTTGCCCACATCATTAGCTGTACATTGTCATAACATGGATTCCTAAATTCCCGAATTGCGTAGCATTGTCACTTACACACTGTTCTGTATTTTGCATATCTGAAACCATCAATAGTGGTGAAATGCTCGGTACTCCCACCCAGTGTCACACGTTTGTGATATATGTCGACGCTAGTTAGAAAACACGTCTGAATTAATTCCATACTGTTTGACAACAGCAAGCATCGTTACAAAAATTTTAATAGGTTTCTTAAAAATTTTGGTTAGCTCCTGCACAGACCTTAATGTAGACTCCGGCTCCTTCTCTGGCTTGAGCCTGAAATATTGATTCCGGTTCCTGCTCCAGCCTAAAATGCAAACTCCGGCCGGAGTTCACTCCGGCACTCCGGCTCCGTGATCATCTCGGGTTTGTACATTCTCTGGATTCATTTCACTCAATTTGTATTTGTGTTCTGGGTGTGTTCCCTCCAGCTCTTCCACACACCGTGCGCCTGGTAAAAAGGCTGCAGTACCAACTTAAAAAGTCTTGGCAAGACCCGACCGTGAGTCGAACTCTCGACCCACCAGTATCGAAGCGGACGCTCTCTTTCAAAGGTTGTATCATGTCACTAGACCACGGGCTGGTCTATTCGCATAAGGAAGCCGCAACAGAATGCGCAACGAACAAGTACGCAAGAAATGGTAAGGAGAAAATGCGCCAAACAAGCAATCACCCGCGAGCAAACAAGTGCACATCCAGTAATTGCACCACAGCTATGCTAAAATACTGTCAAAAAACGGAATGTTGTACAGAGATTGTAATACAAAGTAAAGCTTTACACTTGCAGCAGCTCAAGTTTAGTAGGAAGTAAGCTTTGCAAAAAAACAGTCACTCGTTCCGGCGCGTAGCCAAAAAGTTTGGTAGGAGGGCAAACAATAACGAATTATGTTTTTAAAGCATTATGCATAAAACCCGCATTTGTCCGGCGTTTTTTCGTGAATTGTGTTCAGATTCAAACCGGCAAATAAAAGGACTATATTCGTTGAATTGATAAGTTTTAAAAGTCTGTTTTTAGTAAAGCTCCATGCTTCTACTCTGAATTAAAGCCACTATTTGCTCGTAAAGCTTTCCTGCAAAAGCGCTTGTGAAACTCTTAATTCAATAAGTCAAGGGAGAGGAACCCATTTATATCACGTGCCGCATTAAATGTGGTATATCGCGGACGGGCCGCAAAAAATATTTTAATTATATGCAAAATTCTAAGTTTATCTTCCTCAGGAGAAATGTAAAGAAAATTATGTGGAATATGAGAGACTTCTCTTGACTAACTGTCTCTTTATCATGGAGTTTCGTAAATATCTGTTTATCATGGATTTTGATATTGGCACGTTGCTGTGTTGCAACTTAGGTGATCCATTTTCTGATGCGGCACATTTTGAATGTTCATGCGGGCCACAGGCAGTGGCGCAACTAGAGATTTGAGCCAGGGGAGGGGCAAAGCTTAGCTGGAGGGGACCCCTTGCCAAAACTCAGATAAAGGTTATGAAATGATAGAGAATCTCTGGATGTTGTGGATGTAAATACCAGTTGAAAATAAGAAAACACCCCGAAAAACGCAAAAAATCAACAAATTAACCCTTTAAGAATACTAAATATCAAAATGTCAACTAAAGGGGGCCCCATTTTTACATTTAGCTTACCAGGGGGGCGGCTCGCCCCCTCGCCCCCCATCAGTTACGCCACTGGCCACAGGTTCTCCACAACTGCATATGTGTAAGGTATGCTGTATGCCCTTTGCAGCCAATATTTCAGTTGAGCAAGAAGTCATCATAGCCACCATTATGATTGCGCTTTTTATCTGTAGGCTACACTTTTATGTTGAACACCAACACAAGTTCAATCGAAGCCGAGTATGACGACATTCTCTAAGACACCGACATCTGAAATAGCCCTACAAAACGTGCGCGCATGTAAGACGTGGATCCTGTTGTCCTCCAATTCTTGAGCGACTCACTGAGGTATGCAGTAAACGCTGATGCCTCTTAACACGTTTGAAAAAAGTTTGGATTTTATGTCATTAAATACTATGAAATGCGACTTCAGCAGCATTTTTCTACACTACTTGTACTAAGCTTGTTTCTCAAAAACGATTAGGTATTTAGCTAGCTATTTAGAGTTAATTCTAGATAAAGACACTATATTGTAACTCGGGTAAAACTACACATGTCCTCTAAAAAGCATGAATATGTCGGACTCACTCAGTGTACACAAAATGTGAAAATGATTGTGTTGTATATTTGTGAAGAAGAAACCACAATCGGTTATCATCACGGGTCTGCTGTAAAGTTACGAAATACTTTTGCGCAGCTTAACACAAGGTTGGTTGATTGATCAGCCATTCTGGGGTAAAACCGGTTGAAATCTTTTTTCAAACCATTAACGTTTAATAACAAAATCCAATCGACAAGGAAAAAATTCAAGTTAGTTTCACTTTAGTCACATGCGCTTTATCGAGAAATCAAGCTATCTTTAAGTTATGGCAGTGTCTTGCCCTCAGCACTTACAAAATAAAAAGCATACTCCTACTCACGTTAGATTTTGCTGCTGACCCTTCCCGTTGCAACTGAATAATATCAAATTTAGTGTAGGATAGGGTGGCAAATAACATCAGATGAACGTTGCAACACTTTGAGACTATGCGCAGGTCGGACTCTGATTACTTCACAAGACTGATTTTTTTATTCGCCGGCAAGGTAATCTAAAACCATTGATGAAAACGTTAAAGTTGCACAAAAAATGCTATTGTTGCCAAACATTGTCTATGGAGTAATTGCGCAATAAAAAGACTTTGAAACAGAAATCCTCCTTAGCCAAAGTCTGAGCTCCAAGGCATATAAATTGTGTATTCCGCCACAATCACGCATTTCGTTTTTAACTGTACAAAAAAATCTGCGATGTTCAGTTAAAGCTACGGCTGATATTGCAAACAAAGTTAAGTTGTATATGTAGCACGGCAGATTTATCAAAGAGAAATTTTAACGATGATCTTGAAATGAAGCTTTCATCACCATTAAGTTGGATATAACAAGCTAAAGCTGATGCGCCAGAAACAGCTGAGAAAAGTTGTGTTCCGTCTAAGAAACTTTTGTGCTGAGCAATGTTTTTGTGAGCATGAATATTTTAAGGCTGAATTAGCCGAGTTCTAAATGAATTACCAACTCTGTGAATTATTATAAGAATCATTTCACAGAAAAAAAGCAGTATTTCACATTTTGCGGCTATGTCTTGAAAGACTTTTTGATGGGGTGTTGTATTAAAATCATTGCAAATAACTTTGAGAATATTTTAACTGTAAACCATACCAACTGGGCCAATGAGCAAAAAGAAGTTAAATGTTCAAACAAACCCAAGAGCAAGAAGGGAAGTTAGTTCTGAATTTGGAGTTATACCTTTAAAGTTTCAGCAGCTTGGAACAGGACGCATTTAACCTATAATCAGCAGCAGACCTTACTGGCATGTCAACAAGGTTTTTTTGATTTGTTAAACTCTGCAAACAAACTGCACTAGGGGTCATTCAGGTTGGTGTCAATGAAGAGGTAAGTAGTCCACACGCTAACTAAAAGGTTTGAGAGAGAATTTTTGTACGATTTGCTGATGGTGTTAAAAATACCTAAAAAAATACGATTCAAGTTGATGCGCCAAATTTCAATAGAAAGTTTTGCTTGTTACGTGCATGCACCTATTATTGGGGGAGGTATTTCCAATCCGATCAGTCTTCACCAACAAATGCAAGGACTAACTGCTACTGTCTGCCGCATTTCGACATTCTGATCAATCACCTAGCAAAGTTCAAGCCGTATGTCTTTACCCTCTTATGACCTGCATGCTGAAAAATTAAGTCATTTCTGTCGCTGTCATTTACTTCTGAGATACCTTTGAAAGAGGCGGTTCCAGTCTGGGGCTGAAGATCCGTGATAGAGGTGAAATCGATTTTCCTTTTCAGTACATCAGTGTGCGCTGATATTGATGCTGCTCGCTTTCAGTTATAATTACGATACACTTTCTTCTTTAATCACATTTTATGTAAATTTCGCCATTCGAACTTCCAGCCATTCCAAGGTCTAAAGAAGTCGATAGTTTTAAAATTACTGTAAAATTAATTAGGACTTAAGTGAAAGTGCAAGACCAGGTGAACTCAGATCGACGAGATCAGACTACTTTGAAGATGTAGACCAGGTCAAAAACGGAAGCAGCAAAAAACAGATTGAGATTTTGAAAAGCGTGAGATAAAATTGTCTTCGTGTAGCTAAATGCAACTTCGCAAATGATTGTTTCATGAAATCGGTTTTGCAATAACTACTGGATCTGGATAAGGATAATGGTCCCTCTCATACATAGGTTGGCCAAAAGTTCTCCATCTTTAAAATTTTTCGTGATTGAATCCCGGATTCATCACCGCTTTACATACGGTCATGCTCGTTTTTGTTCGATCTCAAGTTCGTCTTAGATTACCTTTTCCGCCACATTTTTGGCAATGTGTCCTTTATATTTATTTAGAGTGATCAGAAATGGACAGAAATGACAAAATGTAGTCAAAAATGAACAAATATTGGTTTAGAACAAGGCTGTCCAAACTTTTTTGTCAGAAGGCCATAAAAGCTATTGCATAAGTTAGAGGGCCGGACATCTTACGCAATGTGATTGTTTCGAGATATGTTACATTCTACCGAAACAAATTTTTTGTATACTTTATATATTGTTTTTCATTATTGAAAAAATGTCTTTGCTCGGATGAAATGGCTTTGCGGGCTGTAGCTTGGAGACCCCTGGTCTAGATCTACAAATCTGAAAGCAATTCTTTCAATAAATACGTTTCTGGAAAACATTAAACGCAATCCAAACTTTTTTGCGATGTGACCTTGTCAATGCTATTAACTTATTTTCTGAAATGTTCTCACATTTTTGAAAACGTTTTTTTCTTTAAGCAATACTTTACGTAATGGTTTTACTGGACTTTCTGAGAGATCTGAGATGCCTGGCAAGTTTTTCTCTAACCTGCTCTATGTTGTGTATCAAGGTAATGATCCCAAGCAAATCAGTTGTGTTTCATTGAAGTAACGCAGCAAGCATTCGGCCAAAAACGCCATCAACGCGCTTCGAACAGTTTCTGACACTGTCACAGCATTACAGTATTACTGTGTTTGACTGGAAGGCAGCTTCACCACCATAAAATTATCAAGAACGAAGCAGATGATACCCAAACTTCAAAAGACGTGAGGTTGAGGTCATTAAAGCTGCTATGAAGAGATCCATCATGAAATGGCCTATAGTATTTAATCTCCGACATATCTACAAAGTGCTAATTTTTGTTTTACTGATGCAAGAGTTTTTAGTTTTTATTTGCTAGAACTAGAATTTTGCAATTGCTGTATTTGAATACATTGTGATGACAGTTAATAAAAGTGTAAGGAGTAGGAGATTGCCAATTCTATGATTTTGCAAAACACTAGAATTCGGCGCACTTGAATACCAGGATCTTCTATTTTGGTACTAAAAGATTGTTTTCCATCATTGTATTACCTCGAATTTCTGACAAAACCATCATTTTGTTTGATCAGTAGATATGCATAATACTTTAGATTTCAGTTAGATTCACTAGATAAGCTCGAAACAACCGGTGATGTTGGCGGTGGCAGTCAATTCGTGTTGTGAATTTAACAAATTTTACATGTGTTGCTGAAAATATACATTTTGAATTAACTTCTAACTACATCCGATTCTACCAAACGTTGCTGAAAAATTTAGCAACATGAACGACATAGCAAAGTTACTTCAGTAAACAGTTCGCGTGACCTCTCCGTTGTTCTATAACTTAGTGGTCGGATAAATTCGATGCGGTGGTGTTCGTTATAATCAAAGATATTGGTCGGAATCACAACTTAACAGTAATAGCAACGATAGTTACATTATCAGAAATAGGAGTAATTCATCTCTTTACTAAGAAGCTGTTGGCGCGCCAAGATGGTGCGTGTTGCAAACGGGTCAACACTGTTGAAAGCAGTGGTTCTCAACCTTTTCGCTGAAGGGAGCCAAATCCGGACCTAAGATTTTCCCGGAAAACCGCATTAAGAAAATGCTAACACAAGTCACTTGGCACGTTTTGTTTCATTGCAGAACGAAGTCTGTTACACAAAATATTAAAGGTGTTTGTGAAAAACTACCGAAGGCCGCACAAAGGGTGCTTGGGGGCCGCATGCATCCCTCGAAACCGTGGTTGAGAATCACTGGTTACAAGGATTAGTCAGCTTCTGGAAAGAGAAGCCGTTGCAGAAAAGCGAAATAAATGGGAAGAATGCAAATACGTTCTAGTTATGAAAGAACCAACAGGGTAAAGGTCTTTTATGGAAGTACACGGTAAAGGTTTGAGTTTGCAGCATAAAATTTATTCATCTCTCTGATCGTTGCTGCCGGCAGTGTTCTATACCTCTATTTCGGAAAATGATATTTCACCAAAACACTGTTTTTCCCTTTAGAAAAATGCCTGTACGTGTCTGTGAAAGGTTATAAAGCAAAAGCGAGAGCGGCGACAGCACAGAGGAGAAATGCGAGAATATGAACAATTACCGCTATTAACAGTTTTCTTGCAATTGTAGACAGAGTAGCAACCAGCTGATTTTTCGGGGAGGCAAAATAATTGTAGCTTGATTTTGTACATAACAGTTAAACATGTTTTTGGAAAATTTTCGGAAGGAAAATTGTCCATTGTTCCCCCTGTTTGCTCCCCCCTGTTTGCTGGCTTGGTTGTAGATGTTGGAATTCTGGGCAATTTGCATGTGTACATCGGTAAACCGCGAGATTTCTGTTGGTTGTGTAGCTAGTTGTACTTAGAATAAAAATGTATATGTTAGTGGTGTCACTGTTCGTATGCATTAGTTATTGATTATGATGAAACAACCAAAACCTTTTGAAGAACTTTGATGCGCAGAAGCTGCTATGCACAAAGCATAAAACGTTGGGCAGAAAAAAACTTCTGAGGCTGCAACATGTTTGAGACCAACACACAAGGCCAGGCCCACAACCAAGGGGTGCAACCGGGAAAATGCCCCTTGAATGTTAAAAACCATTTTCAACGCGCAATAAAACTTTTTAGTTGTTAGGTAAAATAACAAGTTGCAATCATTTTGCGCCCCCCGGAAATATAGGGCGGAAATGCCAAAAAATAAGTTATACTCTGATACATTGAAATAATTCAAAAGGTCAAGAATAAAAATACTATTTCAATTAGAAACCCTTGGCCTCTTCAGGCCTTGGCTGTTTGTTAATAAATGAAAATAAATAACCCTTGGCCTGGTTCATGACCTCATGCGTAAAGCCACAAAATTAGTTGCGCGCATTATCGCTTCAGCGTCGCCCACGTGCGTACATGACATATGCTCAATGTAGTGTGAAGTCTCCGCGTTACAAAAACTCCCTCGCGTTTCTCTTGAAAGGAAAACTCAATGTGGTCTGAGTGGAATCTGAGAAGCGTAGCGCCTCGCGGTTTCCAAAGTTCTGTGCTGTCGTGCTGCAAATCTGTGTGGTCTATCGTTTACCGCAGTCATTTGCTAAGCACGCAGAAACTCCAGTCACATATAGTTTGAGCCAATTAAACTGTGGTTTTGAATCAAACTGTAGTTTTGAGCGAATCAAGCCGAAATTAGTTGGGTTGATTTTCAATCCTGGCCAAATTTTTATAAACAGCAATTAATTTAATGGAATATTTAGTGTGTTACCATCAAATGTTTCGTTGAAAAAAACGTAATAACAATCAAATGCGAAAATTTCCTGGCTTTTACCGCCATTCTCTTTTTGAAATTGTGTTTCATTTTTTGAAAGTCCTATTCTCCAACAGCGTTTAATAATACTAAAATCAGAAAAATCACCCGAAATTTAGTCATATTATTGTAAATGCTAACAATATCTTGCCGTGAAAACAAACATTCTGAACCAAGAAAAAGTCTAAGTGCTGTTAAGCTACTAGGTTATTATTAAATGGTTGCGTTGGATCCTTTATATGTGTCTACCTAACTCGTGAAACCAAACGATTGCAGGAATTTGAAGAAGTATTTAACCTTCTGTAAAGGTTTCATGGCTTTCTGTAAAGGTTTCATTACAACAGGAACCACCAACACGAACACGAATTTTATGTTTGTTGCAATGTTTAGCTTCGCTTCATTAAATGAAACAAGTACAAAAGGTATGACTCAGAACGTTGGTAGAAGGCGTGAGTAGGATAGCATTCGTGACGATGGCAATGAAACTCTGTAGAGTGGGACTTTGAAATATAACTGCTGGCAATCTTCACTCACGCATTCTACTAACGTTCTGAAGCATACCGGCGTGTTGCTTCAGGCATTTGCGTCTGTTGCATTGCTCGGTCATTAGCGTCAGTTAGTTTTGATGCTCCAGTGAAAGCTATTATTTGGGAAAGGCCTATTTTCTCATTTTTAATTGTCGTAGCTTGTGCTCTGATTATTCATTTAGTCTTGAGTTTGTTGGCTTTCTCTACTCTTACTTTTAGCGTTTCAACGTTTCACGGAAGCATTGCGTACGACGTTTAGAACTGAGGATGGGTAGTATTACATGAAATCGATTTCCATATCAAAAATTTGCCAACTGATTCACTTGTTTGTAACTTTTATAGATACTAGTTACATGAATACTTACAAAGTATTTTCAAACCTCGTCAGTTTCACTTTTCCTTGATAAATTCCTTGAATGTTAGCTTAAAACTTTCTTGGCTATATTGGTAGCAACAACACAACGTTAAAACCGCGTTGGAGAAAAGCTACTAAACAAACTAGAGTCTTTCCAAAAACTGTTTCAATGTTTCAATGTCAAGGTGGGGAATAAATGAGCATCACAGATTAAATTCAAACGTAACGATGACGATCAAACGAAACCGCACTGTTTTAGAAATACTACCAGAATGACCAATTTTCTTGGTTTTAATCAACTAAACTTCATGTATTTACACAAAACAAAGCCAAGATGAGAAAAGCTACATAAAGAGACATCAAGTATTCAACTCAGAAGCCTTTCTCAAATTGCGACGACGATAGGTGCGATGTGCTTCCCATCCCACTGATCGCATTTTCTTTTTGTGGGTGATCAAACACGTCACGATCGCCGTAGCCACGGCGGGCATTGGGGGCAATTACCCCCAAAATTTTTTGTGCGCTCCAAATTTTATTCTGTCTAGAAAATTTTTTATTAGAACATGTAATAATGTTTGAGACGAATATTGCCAAGTATCAAGAAATTGCACTCACTGGGTTCATCCAAGAAATAACTCAGAACAGGCAGCAACAAAAAATTATGACAATCAACCCTTTAGAAAGGAATTGGTTGAACTTTTTGTCCTGGTCGCACGCCCCGATTAGGATTGCGGCGCCTTATCAGGAATTTCAGTCACTCTCTCAGTATCAGAAAAATCAGATATTCAGACATCGCTTATGGGGAGTTCGTTGCTTCAGTGGTTGGCAGTGTTTCCCTGGGTGGGTGCTGGCGTTTGTGGACAAGGTGCTACATCGCTGAGAGAAAAAGCGCGCTCTCAGCCGTCTTCACGCCGTACACAAGTATTCGTAGGATGGGCCTCTAAGAGTTCAACTTCGTCCGCTAAGTCAGCATGTTTACTCGTGTGCACATGTTTGCGCATTGATCAAGCTGGTAGGGACTTCCCTCTGGGAGACTTGTGACAAAAACCGAAACTTGATGGGGCGTGGCATTAGTGGCAGTACACAACGATCGCGTGGCATGCAAAGCATGGAGCAGCATTTTTATCTTTTTTTCCCCAAGATTCCATAGGCAAACCACACCATTTTAAACACAAATGGATCGTTATCACAAAACTCCATTACAACGATCGACTTTGGCGTTTCCAAGCGGATGTTAGGATGTGGTGTGACTACTCGACAAGCCTCGCCGTACAAGCAATATTAAGTTCACCTGACGTGAACGGTTTTACCAAATCAGAGTGAACATGATGAGGCATCCCGCACGAGGCAAATAACTGGTATAAACATTTTGAAAACGAGAATATTCGTCGACAACAACCAGAAGGTAAGTGCTTAACGTCTGTGATCTGGCAGTGGACCTTTGAAATGTCAACTGAGATGCTCAAACGACTTGGAAGTTCCCCTTTTAGGACACTGGAATAGTGGTATCAGTTCAACGCAAATGCCACACGAGGAGCACACTTTGCTGTTTCTTCGTTTACAAAACTCAACGAACGCCCAGGGTCGATCAAATCGGACAAACGTCTCTTCCTCAAAATAAAGTTCGTAACCGCGAAGGACAAACACTCTGGAGCTTCTTGCAAGGATCATAACACAGGCGTGCTTACGCAAGCGGATGTGTCCCTTGCTGCTGCCGAGGATGAACCTTCACATATTTTTGCAAAATATCCTGTCTTCTGACATTCGTAACATAGCCTGCTGCTGAAAGCGCAGGGCATTTTTTTCGGTCGTGACGCTTCTCCCTTCCACAGAATAAACACGCCTTGTTGTTGCAGAATGCAAATGTTGCACCCCCCTGTCTTTCGACACAAGTGAAGTGGGGCGGGACGGCTGTAGATGCGGAAACCGGAAACACCTGAACCAACGTACAACTTCGAGTTTCTTTGCGCAGCCTGTGATGCGTGGGCTTTGTCAAACGCAGTCAATTGCCAAGAGATTGTTATTTCGTTCTTCCGAAAGACGCTGGCGAGTGGAATGAGACAGTACGCCAATAAATGCATCTCGAATTAAACCATTGCCTGCACCGTTTTGGTGACTGCTGGAAAATTGCATTCTTTTCTTATCGGTCAAAGCTCTTGCAAATAATTATCTAAGCTTTGTTCCTGTCTGCTGTTTGCTGGTTGCAAGCCAAGTGCCGGGCGAAAACTTCATCAGGGGTTTTGCTAAATACGTCTTCAAGATCGCCAGTGGCTTCCTCACATGTTTCGCACTCATCAGTGTGCTCATAGATCTTACAAGACAAAACTGATCGTGGTAATTGCAGCTTGTCGATCCTCACACTTTCAACTTGGTAAACAGCTACGTCGTCTTGGAAAGTTTTCTTCCAGTGCTTCCATTCTTTCGTCTTGAAGCCGGGCTATTGTTTTCTATCTCCAGGAGCCTTCCTCATTTTCAGTGGTTTAAGTTTAAGAGCATTACGTGTTACTTCTTTGTGCTTCATTTTAGTTGTTTAAACAGTTCTAAACGCAATAAAAAATTGACCGATGCTTTTTTTGTTTTTAATCAGCTACACAAAACAAAACCAAGGTAAGAAAAAATGCATAAAGAGACATCAAGGCCAAGCATGCAACTCATAAGTCTCACTGAATCTACAACAACAATAGCCGCAATATGCAGGCCGTCCTACTGATTTTTCAGATGCTATTTTGATGGTCCTATATAACTACAGCGGTCTTGTATCGCCACAATGTGAGTGTTTACAAGGTCTGGTATCATCTGTCTCGTGATTCTTTTCGATCCGTATAGACTTCGCATCTCTTTCCCATAGTGTGTGTCTGGTAAAAAGTGTACAGTGCTATTTTGAAGGTACTGGTAAAACCCTAACGGTCGTCGAAATCCAGACCTAGCAGCGCCGATCCGGATGCACTTACCACAAGGTCACTGACTGGTGCTATGCTTCTGATCGCATTTTTTCTTGTGAATGATCAAATACGTCAAGGACGCCTTTTTAATTACGCCCACGCGAAAGTGGCAATCCCATCAGACAAATGTCGCCAAGGATCAAGAAATTGAACTCACTGGGTTCACCCAAGAAAAATCTCAGAAGCAAATAACACAAACTTGTAGCACGCTTTGTATTGGAAAGTTCAAATAGTGAATGAGACTAGAATAACATGAAGCTGCACCTTGTCTTAGGGCTGAAAATATAAGAAGCAGTTATTTGATTAGATCTGCTTTGAATATTGTACAATCCACGCAAAAAATGTAGATTCTCATATTCTTTATTTTTTAACTCTAATAATGACTTTCTGAAATGCCATGGTTTTTAGCATTCTAAATGCTTCAAAAGAGATTTTGTTTTATTAACTGCGTATGCTAATAGAATGTCTTTTTCTAAGCAGTCTTCATTTTGTATCAAAACTTGGTTTAAACCAGTGGTTCTTAACCACTGCACTAAGGGCAATATGAGGCTCCCAAGCACCTTTTGTGCGGTCCTCAGCAGTCTTTCAACAAAACCTCCATTGTTTTGTGTAACATACGTCCTTCTGCTACAAAACAAAACATGTCATCTGACTTGTGTTAAAATATTTTTAGAGCGGCTCTCTAACAAAATCTTAGGTGAGGATTTGGCTCCCTTTAGCGAAAAGGTTGAGTGGTTTAAACCGCTGGTTGAAACCGATAAAAGTATTCGAAAATTCTAAAATACAAAAGGTAACATGACAAGAATTCAGAAAAGCGAAGCAAACGGCTACTACAATAAATCAAAAGTAAATATTTTTGCCTTGTCATATGAGAGGGCGAAGAAGAAAAAATTCGCTTTGTCAAAATAGAAAAAAGCTGAAAAACGTTTCTTATAAAAGGCGATGAACAGCGGGGTTTGTTCAGTTTAAAGTATTCGAGAATGCTTGACAGAAAGTTATAGAAGGGGTATGAGAGATTTTTACTAGAAGTATTTTCTTCTTTTTGAGAAACGGCAAACGTTTTTCTGTTGTGTATGGATGTTTCTTTTCGAATAAAAACCGTGGTGGCGACCCTCGTATCTCATGAGGTTTTACTTCCCGTGCATTTTCAAACTTTTTCAAAACACGTAATGCTTATATTTATTGATAATGTCGAAAGGTTCCATTGAATTCTTAAACTTTGATTCACAAATCAATCGTTTTGATCCTGCCGCATGTACTTCAGCAGGCGTATTGCAATGGCCGTTTTGATATCTGTTAAATTGAACAGTAATTGAAATATATTGTTTTTCCAATGTTCTTTTTCCATACAGAGCGATTACCGCAGTTGAAATAAATAAATTGCACTGAAAACGGAACTTCAAATCAAGCCATGTTGCAAGTAGTGATCTTTGCTTCAGTGGGAGTATCTTTATTATCTTTAACTCAAGGTACGCTTTTGATTCCTGACATCACATGTTGGGTGACATCACATGCTGGGTTAAAGAGCTTATCGACAATGGAATTGTTTTTCTAATAAATGTCTCAAGGCTCATATAATCACAATTCATCGTTTGAAATACGTTGGATTTCTTTGAATAATTGTCTGTCTTTTTTTTGCTCTCGAAATGACACTTAGGAAAACCTATCTGCAAATGTTGATTCAAATAAGATTTACAAACACATATATTGTAATCTTGTGTTAGATTATCAAGTTATAGATTGTAAAAGTACAATTTAAAGTTGTGAAATTCATTGATAAACTGCAAACTGCAGGTTGAATATTGACTTTAACAGTTGATGTAGTTGATGTGTTCAAAAGATTATTACATAAAGAGACGAGCTTGATTTTATGTAAATGTAAACGATCACCTCGAGTTTACTTACGGACATGGATGATGGATGTCGTTAACTACAACCAAACAAAAAGAAAATGATGTACAATTTTCGTTTACAAATACGCATAAGTTACAAATCGTTGAACGAATTTTCATGACCAATTAATTGCATTTAAGTTATGGTGGTGCTTTAGAATTGAGAAATGATAATTTTTACGAGTGTTTTTGTGCATTCGGACAATATTCGACTTATGTTAAAATATCAATAAAGATGAAAAGTTCATCAATCGATCGCTTTTCAGGGTTCCTAATTCAATCGCACTGGGCGGTACAACCTGGACAAGTGTTCAGTTTTTCTTGCGAAGAACCTTCTTCACTGGTGAGAAAATGTTTCGTGTTTTTGAACAGTCATTGCATCGGCTTTTACCTTCGAGTTTTAACAAGCTTGTTCGTTCAACTCTAAGCACTTACAAGTGCTGGGTCTTCGTGCTTTTAACGTGCAAACTCTCACAGATGAACAATTAAAAGTATTGTTAAAGCTGTATTTGATTTATTTCACCGAAAAGTGCTTTGGAGAAGCAAAATTTTCATGTTGAGATTGCAGTGTGCTCCGATCATGTTGCAGAAAAATCACGATTTTTGAACAGCAGCCTATTCCACCTGCAGATAGATATCATAAGCTTTTATTAGGAAATGATTGCAAAAGCTATTCGTAGCATTCTATCACGTCGGCGCTGTACTGTGTACATATCTTTGGTATACGTTTGCAAGGAACTATAGGAATTACAAAGAATTTTTACTCAAACTTTGCATGCATTGGGAACAAAACAATGTCAGTCATTAGAGTCAGCGGGGGTTCTAGGTGGTGACTTAACCTACCTCAACATATATCGTGGAGAATTTACAATGGAGCAGTAATTCAAAATCAAAAAATTTTGCAAAACATCCCTAATACCTTGGTCAATTCTTAAGTTTTTTAGCAACCGCTTTCAGTATTGGCGTTAACGTGCTCAGCGATGTGAAAAGAGGCATGTGGCTTCCTGCATTCTACGCAGAATTGTAAAACGCTGTTTCTGACATTAAAGTTGTAGACTTACTACCGTTTCAATTAACATGGTAGCAGTGATTTGAAATTTATCGAGGACGATCTACTAATCCTCGAGTTGTATGAACGAAACGGCCACATATTGAAAAGTCCTCTGCGCAGGTAAGGAAAGCAGGAAGAGATAATTGTGGTGTTACTTGGGCGGTCATATGTTCGGATTGACTCGGGATTGTCCGGCATTCCAAGTGTTTGTCCTCTGTCCGGCCGGACCTTTATTATTCTTAGTGTTTCAAATCTTTCCACATGTTATTTACTTGTTGATATTCCATTTTACTTAAAACAAAGTTGTGAACAGCCTTCTAGGTGGCGAATTTACGATTGGGCTCAACTTGAAGGGACGAAGACGAACGACAACCGATCGTCGGTAAGTTGAATTATTGAGTGTGAAAACTTGAAAGCGAGCGCATGTTAAAAATTTTGATTGCAAACCTGAATTCGGTGTTTGTTAAACAAACATGTTTTCAAAGTCTTGTTTTGTGCGGTCTGATATAAAGTGTAGCTGTTCTTTTGTTCTCTTGCGATACATTTAGCATTTAGAAATATACCTTAGTTGTAAACCACATTTATTGGAAAAAAATTACTTGGTGTTCAAAACAAGCATTTTAGCCGAAAATGATTGGACTGATTTAGAAGCAATTAGTTGCACGACATCATTGCACTTTGTAAAACACGCAACCACGGAAGGTTATAAAAGATGAACTCTAAGCGAGCAGTCACATACATGCATAGATTACAAGAACGCACAACCTGTTACAAGGACATCATCTTCAAATATTTGAAATTGTCTGAAAATGAATACAACTATGATTTCGCAAGTTGTTTTTTTCAAAAGAATTCTCCAGTGTAAGAGCGTCTTTAACCTGCACGTGACAAAGAACCTTACAGGGGTCACGCTGTTGAACGATTGGCAACACAAAACAAAAGTAAACTTTCATGAAAGCTTTGTCTCGTGTGTCGTTGAAATTGCCCCATAAAGCACTCTGGAAAAAATACCAATGTTTTTCAGTTATGATTTTTATGTTGATTAACAACTGACATGTTTAATAGTGCGCTGTCAAGTAAACTCGACAGTTTTTCTGAGTAAACTCTCTAATTTTTAAGGTCAGCTGCAATTTTGTAATTTCAGTTATTCAATTAGCAAAACAATGGTTTTCTGAAACAGTGTCAAATGGTATGTGTTTTAAACAAAATAACCATTCAAGATGTAAGCAAAACATCGACAGAAGTTTAGAAAAATGATCTCCGGCCTTTGGCCCATGTACTACTGCATTTGCACTGAGTGGCAAATAGGCAAGACCAGAGGAGTAAAGCCTTAAAGACGGATGACGATATTACAAATACTTTATACGTACAATGCACTTTGCTATCATGAATCAAGTGGGAAAGATTACTTTTACCTATTATCGTTGTGGTAGAAATGTTTGTGCAAACTAAATTTTAATCAAGACCATTTTTGACACGTATTGAGAACATAAAACGCTCCGAAACAGTTAAAAAATCTTTGGTTCATCAATTAAAGCAGCATTTGCCACCACTTTCACTCTGCATCAATGCAACATGCCTCTCTCAACTGTTTCATCTGTGATTTTTTATTTTGTTTTTTTGCAACGCTTTGTACACCTAATCAAAAATGCTTCATCTAAGCAATATTTTAAGCACGAGTTCATATATTTTACCAATGAGAAAAAATAAAAATGTGTGAAATTTCCTATGTTTTAGCTGGCCATGCAACAAGCTATAAAGCACCTCCCTTACCTTCTGCGAAAATGCCACTCAATTCTCACAAAAAGTCAGATTGAAAGGCTTTCACTCTGGAAACCACGATTTCGAGCAATGCTTGAATGATGCAACGGCTTCGAGCAATGCTTAAATGTTGCTGAGCAACGGTTTCGCGCAATGCTAAATGTTCATAAGCAAAAACTTCGAGCATTGCTTAAATGTTGCTAAGTAACGATTTCGGGCAATGCAAAAACAAAACGATTAAATACAAAAAACTTATGTTCAATCGATCGCTTTTCAAGCCGTCCATCAAGCCATCAAGTTTAGTTTATTATTTAGCCCCATTGTACCCTGCATGTCCGGCGAACATCGCATGGGTATCTACCTTCTGCTCCTCGATCTGTCGGTCGCCCCAAACTCCGCCACAAGGATTTACTTAAAAGGGATTTGAAGGGACTTAACATAAAAAAAATGGAAACAACTGACACTGCAGGGGGTTTCCTGGCACTCTCTCATAAAAGACAGACGAAAGTATTCGATCCAAACGTACATCACAGACTGCAATCGTCGCCGAACTGATCTTCAGACTCGATGGGAAAGGTCATATACATAGAGAGAGCTTCGTTTATGCGATTTTCATCAAAAAGTTGAAAGCTATACTTAAGCAACATGGCATAAATAGCGAAATGATCCGCAAGCAAACAAAACGATTCGCGCTGCAAACGATCGACATGTTTTTAACAAATTCGCAATATTGCTTTTTTAGATAGAGTGCTTTTTGTCTGCGGAAGAAAGCTTTCTCGTGAGCGCCACCTGCCGAAACACATTGGGAAAGTGGATAACGGTAATTTTTAAAGTAGAGGTTATTGGCTTTCTACTTTAATTAAGAATCTAGCCTAAACGTATTAAAAGCTCAGTGTTTCATTTTGAAATGAACACGGTACGTTAATATGTACCACGTAGCAGCGATATCAAGGTAATTTCTTGTATGACATACAACGTTCACAGGTTAGAGATTTGCGGGGTTCCTTTAAATTTCAATGTTTTTTTTGTCACTTGTGATCACTCTGATTTTTCTACCTTAAATTTTGCTTTGCAACGTATTCCATAATTCGCTTGATTTATTGGTTAGAGCTTCAAATTAATAACGCAACCCATAACATGTTAACAATAACGCTGACAACAGATTCGTAATGTTGGTTCTTAAGAGAAGAAAAAATGTAAGGTGTGATGACACGCTTGTTTTCTATGAACCTACACTGCACACCAAACTACTTTTTCTAATACCACATTGAATGTAGTCAATTCAATATACTGTTTAAGTAACGGCGTCGAAATATAACATCCTTGTGGTCTAGACACAATTTCCCTATCCTTGGCCCGTACCCGTAACAATCACATTTGATACAATCTGCTTCGGTGGAATCGAAAACGAGGACATCGAGTACCTTCACATTGGTTGTAAGTATAAATTTTTTCAGAGCTCCAAGCAAGCGTTGATTAAAATTTTAATGATAGTACGGTTACCTGCGCGTACTTATCAGAATCAGGGTTGCAATTTAATGTTACGATCTATAGGTTTTGTTTGTAACCGCGCTCATCAGGTCACAAACTTATATGTAAGCCAGTCTTAATCTTGTGCAACAAAAAGGTTAAAATACGTCATAACACTGAAAAAGATGATTGACCATCTCGTTGTTTCTTCTCTGTGGTAATTGTTAAGCTAAAAATTATCTTGCAAAACCAATCTGCAAAAGCAAGCTTTCGATTATATAAAGCAGCCTATTTTGTACTACGACAAAGCACCCTTGTCCTTAAAAACTCAAATATCACGTTTTTTTCAAAATATTTATATGTATTCATATTAATTTATTAAGTAAAAGTACTCAAGGAGACTTTAAGATTCTTCAAGTGTGTTCTCAAAGACTTCCCCCAGTCAAGCAACGGAAATATAACAAGCATCCTCCACTTCAAGGAAAATCTGTTTGCATTTCATAGTGTAAATAGGGCAAGCAATTTATTGACCTAAAGACTCAAATTTTGATTTTATAATTTACAAATTTTGACGTTATATTGACCTATACATTTCCTGCGTTTGCAACTGCAATGTAATTCAGCCATAGGTGTTGTAGTAAACCCAGGGCTGTCGCCAGCGGTGGAGCCAGTAGTGCCCGGCCCCCCCATTTGAAATCGCCGCCGCCCATTTCACGTTTGGCCCACCGGTTGCTGCATACATCCAACACTGTATTTTAAAAATGTGGCCCCCTTCTGGTTTTTGGCCCCTCTTTCTGGTTTTTGGCCCCCCCTGCTGCTAAATCCTGACGAGGGGCCTGAGTAAACCCAGAAGCATATTCATGCACTATACTTCGAAATTTTAAAAAATTGGTTGTTTAACTTTGGGGATGATATATTGATAAGTACATTAATAACTACACTATAAGTCAAACTTGAGAACATCATAAAATTAAAACAGTATATGCATAATGGATTGAGCATTTATCAAACGATGTACTGTGAATCAATGTTTCTTGCCTAACCACGCATAACATACAGTAACATTAAATGGTCCAGTAGTGGGTAAAACAACATTATTGTGTTAGGAAGTCGCCACAAAGCCACTATTATTACAGAAGTGCAACACAATTTTCAAAAACATATCAATATTTGTTGAAGTTTCAATAAAATATCGATGAAGAGACAAAAAACTGTTCTGCAAGATAAGTTTGACCTAGCGATAAAATTTGATCTAATGAGAAATTTTGACTTTTTGACCTAATAACTTGGGAGTTGCTAATGGTATGAGCGTGAAATTTGGTTTGTGCACGTTTCAGAAACTTTTAAAAAAGTAGAAAAATTTTCAATTAATTGACATTTGGTTGCCCTACTTATAAACGATTGTTGATTCGTTCAAAATTCTTTCCCTTTGCCAACCTCCGAACTAAGTCATGGTTTTTATTTAGTATTACCAGGACCACCATCAAACTTGGAATGCTTATTGAAAGATTTTAATGTTGCTTTCTGCCGCTGGGATCACGACCCATCTAAATATATCGGCGATGGAGAGTACCGTACGCCGACAAATTATATCATTACATACAACTCAATGGACAGGTTGGTAAACTTTTACTTCTTTTCAAACAATTGTTTCAGACACAAATTGACCCTTCATGCTGTTGAATGTTCTTATGACAAAATTGAGTCATACAACTATTTCATAGAATGTATAACCAAACTTGCGTTTGACCAATTCGATTATTATAATTTCATCAATATAGCAATTACATTTTTATGATGTGCCATGAGAATAGATGAACTCAAATTTCTTCCTTTCGAAAAGTCAAAAGTCACGTTTTGCGTGAAAAAAACAAGTTCAACTTCCACTGCTTTTCAGTTTTGAAACGCTATTAGGTTTCAATGAGTTATGTCCAGTGTTGCACTTGCAAGAGAAAAGTGAGGAAAGTAATTTTCTCACTTTTGGGGTGAAAGGCGTTCCCTCGCTATTTTATTGTAGCGGAAAGTTCATAGAGCTTTTGTTGCCATTCTCATGAAACGACATTATTCAACAGAAAGATTTTAGCTGCCTTGCCTATAAATGCCATCCTTTATTGAAGCATTTCTCCTTTATTTTTTAAACCAAAAGGCTGGTGTTGCTTCAATTTCGTTACAGACACTTAAAGAATAGCTATTAACACCAAGGCCTTTGAAAAACCATGGAACATCCTGTTTTTTTCGAAATAATCATTATGCAAAATAATGTTTTTTACCAAAACCTTGTTTCGCAAATAACTTCTTAGTGTAGCAGTAGGGTCTTTGTGACTCCTAATTACTAGTTCATTGAAAGTTTCTATAGCAGCTAACGTTCTTTGAGGTATGGAAAAAAGGTGGGTTCTTTCGTACTCGACAACTCCAAGAGATTTAAAATGACTTGTGTTCGACTAACTACGTAAAATTTGAAGAAATTGATTTAAGATTCTACCTGGTTTTAGACGCAATTCAAAAATTTTATTCTACCTGACTCGATTAGGGCGTGCAAGGTTAAGACATCGTAGGGCGAAAAAAATATTCATAATAAGTAGCAAAATTTTTCCATATTTTGTCAATGTGCTTATTACGATTCTCTCGTTCAGGCGTTGCTATCCACGTAATTTCCGGTCGTGCGTTGTCAACAGCGATCAGAAATGGTGCGAAGAAGTTTATGATCATAAAAAGCACGGGCCATCGACTTTGTTTCTTTGTCCATTCAAAGTATCTGTGACAGCAAGAAACGAGCTTGGTGAAGCCACTGCCTCTATCAAAGGATTTTTACCATGTAAGATTGATTGTTTGCATGGAACTATTGCAGATCTGTTCTTATGGTACTTCACGCAAGAACAATGTAACACGTTTTTCCTAAATAAAGACGAAACCAAGTGTTATGGCATGTTAGAATGATTAAATCATTAACTCAGCAAAAGTGGGAGCAATACAGAAAATGACTTCACGAAAATTGGCTAATGCTTCTCAAAGCAATGCTAATGATTTTTTGGAAAACAATTTTGTTTATTTGCTTATTTCTCTTTAGATATTCTGTTGATGTAAAACAGGGTCCCACGTCTATCGAGTTTTTTATGCTTTTTACCAAGTGTTTTACGGCTGGTGGTTCCTTGACGTTCGTAGCAACCAGTACTTCATGTTAAAAGATAGATTTTGATGCTGCTGCATTCAACACGTCGTAACATGATAGAACATTGAAACTTTATTTTATGCAACAGTCAATCCCAGGTAATGACGCGAAAGCACAACTTGCCTTACCAGATGCTAACTGCCCCATCCCCTGCCTAACGACACGATGATCTTAGTCATACATTCGAAAATAATTCTTTTTATCAGAATGTTATCTTTAATTTCTTTCAAAGAAAAATGCAAAAAATAAGGGAAAGAATGACTGAATTAACCCTAAATCCCTAATCATGTCAAAGCAGTTTCTGCTGGAAAAACGACAGCCTCATTTATAAAAACTACATGCTTAGTTTGAAAACTAAAATCAGTTTGAAAAATTACAAGCACTTAATTGCTTAACATTTGGAACAAATATTTTCCATTCCTCATGATATCTGCTTGAATACAAGCGGCAATATTTTGCTGCGCCTTAAAGTGTTGACGCTCAATGCTTTTGCAACAAAGGAGCCATTGGGTTGCTACGTCTCTGGTGCTACAGAACCACAACAGCGGCCCTTGTAACGAGTACCTTATAGTCGTAAGACGATTGAAATGCATAATGGACAAGTTTATGAAGAATTTCAAAGTAAACAAAAACTTGCGCTTCGTATACATAAAGTACGTCGTAGTTGTGTGTTTAGATCAGGGGTCTCCAAACTTTTTTGTCCGAGGGCCACAAGGTAATACAGAACATGTCGGGGGCCGGACGTTTTACGTAATGTAATTGTATCGGGAAATGTTATATTCTACCAAATCAACAAGTTTTTCTTAAGTACTGTATGTTATTATTTTTTCATCATTGACAAAATGACTTCGCAGGCCGGATGAAATGGCGTCGCGGGCCGCATCTGGTCCGCGGGTCGTAGTCTGGAGACCCTTGGTTTAGATGATGAAAATGTGCGCTTGCCTGATTGCTCAATGTATTCAAAACAGTCATTTGTCAAAGAAACATATTTTAACATCAAACAGCTGTTACAAGTGCACCGGAGCGCGTCACTATACGAAGTGTGAGACGCAAGCAGAAGGCAAGACTCATTATCGGTTTCACTACAGCTTCCCCTGCAATCTTTGATGTGAAATATCAGGTACGAGTGTAATCAGAGTTTGTACTATAGGCTACAAGTTTAATTTAAATTTTTGTAAAGTAAAACAGGTTTTATAGGAATCGCCATTTTCTCGAGGCAGGATCTAAATCTGTGCGAAGTTAACTTTGTCGTGATAAGTTTACATCTTAAGGAAACGAGACACTTAATGTGGATCGATCATTCAACATCAGAACATTCAAGCCATTGCTCTCGTCTCCGTGAAATGAAGATAAATTGTTGTTTGTAGGTTCAGGTTGTTTATTCGCGCCTAGCACCCAAAGATCTGCTGAATCGGTTGGAGTTGAATCCAGAACATTTATTTTGGGAAGATTGGAAAACAATGGGGAGCAAAGCATTTGAAACACGCCAAGCCAGGGAGGATACGCAATTTTGGAAAAGGGCTGTCACCCACTCTGGCGTCTACAACAAAATGAAAGTAAGAACGGCTTCAGCGGCTTAGGCATTTCTTACAGTAGATTTTTCACTTTTATTGCAAGCATTTTCACATTTGAGTCTTACTTATGTCTTCATACTTAAGAAGTTGCTATCCTATCGATTAAAACACAAATATTTTGCTTGGGTATATTATCGTGTTTAGTGCACGATGAAACACCAGAGGTTTTAATTAAAAAGTTTATACTTTTATAGTTGCGCTTGGCTTGAATTTAATTTATAGTGGTATCAATGATATACCGGCGCTATTTTCCTGCAGCCGTTAAAATCGTTTTGACGAGCAAGTCATAAATCTTGCATCAATTACATTCACCGAGAAAAAATGAGGAGTCCAGGCTTAGATCCTGGAAGTTTTGTACCATGCCGCGACAGTTTTTATCGGGAGTTACTGCCCTGCGTTGGTTCAAAGCATATTCTGTCATGACAAGGTTTATAATTTCATGCTCTGTATGCCGTTCAAATATGCGTTGTGAGAGGAGTTGTGCAAAGCTGTTGAAGCAAAGGCATATTTCACAATGCACAGCTTGTGTATTCATGTGGTTAGCGCATGATACGATTAACTGACCAACCAAGTAGCTTATACCATCGCTTTGTCATAAATAACGTAACGAAGTAACACATTCAGGAATTTCAAAGTCAGCGTTTCTTTACGAAGTAAAACACGCAGCACTCTAAGTGTTATGATTTTGTTATTTTGCAGAAAATCAACATTGTTGTGCGATCCAATACTACCGCAGCCGTAAGGGTGCGAATTCGGGAAGATTACGACAGAAAAAATGAATGGAGCAACTTTTCCAAAGCAACAGTTGTTGTGACAAAAGCAACAAAGAGCTAAACCCAAATCCAGTTTAAAAAACCTGCCGTGTATTGACCGGATTGTCGTATGCAATTGCTGCAGCTGGATTGCTTCTGTATGCATTGTTGCTCCGGTTCCCAAAAACTGAAACGATTGAAATTCATGTTTCCATTGCATAAAAAGAAACTCACAAAGGGACTTACGCACAAGCTCTAAAGCAAATCCCATGTTGAAACTTATGTTTTGTGTATGATCAACTTTTAAAAACACCTTATACTCAAGCTTTAATTCTATTTTGGTACCATGAGACCAGCTCATGAAAAGTAGTCTTTTCCCGCGATTATTGAATGGTTGTGCCATGTCAGCCTGTTGTGCAAATTACACTGTTCAGGACACAACAAGAAAAAACATAATTTTACCTTTTAGAGCAAAGACATAGAGCATAACCTCTACTTTTAGCCTTGAAGTTTAGATAGAGGTTGTCACAAAATGAAGACAACTTTAAATATTACTGTGTTATCTAATGCTCTATTACGGGCTAAGCGGCTTTTCAAAGCATGTGCTTGGTGCTGGTTTCTCCAAACGTATGCGCATCTCTCGCCAAGTGTCGTATTCGCACCTTGTTTCATCTGACATCCCGTGTTATAGCTGGCAGTTGCATTTAGATCTACGCCACGCATTTTGTATTGTTGCTACTATTGCTGCCTACTTTCTTCAAAATTTGTGCTATATAACTGCATTGATCGCTATGTTGTTTTGTTTTCTTGCTGCAGTCGGTGTAGCTGATTATGGACTATGAAAAGCAAGAAAGCTGACATTAAATACTGCTTTACAAAGAAGTCCAGAGTTTACAAATTGTCCAGTTGGATCAGATCTTTATGAAATGTTGGAAAACCACACAAAATGTGCAGGGTTTCGTTAAAATCCATTTATCATGGACTAATTCATTTTGAACAACGTAGATGCTGGCTTTGGTGAGCGTCTTGATAAAAATATATTTAGATAAATGTGAAACGCCAAATGAATGTCAAAACGCCAAATTAAGTTTTAAGACCAGCCAGCTTGACGCAAGGCTAGAAAAAAGCCAAATGAAACGTTTTAGGCCAACCAAATTGACAAAATGCCAAATTTCTGAAATTTGGCCTGAAAAAAGGCGAACCTGGCCATCCTGTTCATCACTGACATGTTTGAAGCTTTGGATTGCCTGTTTCCATATTGTGTACTGTGTAAGGTCTTCACTCCCACATGCAAGGCGCTAGACTTTAAACATACATCACAGTAAAGACAAATACACAAATACATGAAGGAAGATAAGGACATATCGTGATGGCGGTAGTAAAGAGTATACACTTGATGGCGCTAATGCATTTACTGTACTTTGATGAAATACAAGCTATTACGACACACGCATGAATGACGCCATCATGATTATTATAATATAGAACTGCGGTAACTTCCAAATACATCCATGTATAAAATGCATGAGGGAGTGGGAGGCTGCGAAGGACCAAGGGTCATTTAGGCTGCAGACATCCCAAGGACGAAGCTGCTTATAGTGTAAAGGGAACAATGTGTAATAGTATGTAAGGCTTTTGCTCTGGGTATAATATGTAATATGGGTAATGCACTTATACGGTAAATTGAAGTAAAATGTGTTGCAGGCAAGGAAAAGTCACCAGAAGAAAGCGGTTTAAAGTTGTCAAATTAAACATTTACTATTTTAACACATTCAAAAATATTCGTGTATGCTAGAGAGGAAATGTGTCTAAAGCTATACCGCTGCAGCACTGCAATGGTGTCCCGAGATTTAAGCAGGTTGAGAACCAGTCGCGCAATCATGCTTTGCGGAAAGAACTCGTTGTCAATGCATGCATGAGAACGGTAATGCGCATGCTTTGTGTCTGCAGACTAAAGGCATCCCACTATACACTGGTTTGATGCGACCAATTTCCTTGAACGCAACAAAATCCAAACGATGTAATGTGTAACAGAGATACTTCATGATTTGACACTTTCCACTGTCATAGCGTTAAGGAATTAAATCAATCCACTTGGTTTATATACATCAATAATTAAGAACACAAAGTATGGTTCTTGTAGCTGAGTAATGCATATTTCTTATACTCTGCCAAAAAAAGTGCCAAACACGTTTTATTTGTCATTTCCGGAGGAATTTTTGACCAGATTTCTATTGCACTATATTTTATCAGTTTAGCGTCTGAGTTTGAAAGTGCTTTTGGTAAAGAAAATTGTCGAGTTTTGATTTGTCTTGTGTTATATGAATGAACATCTGTAATGAGTTTAAAATAATTTTTAAACGTAGCAGATAACTGAGATGTAGTATATTTGTACATGTTTTGCTCACTTCAAGATGTTAGTGATGAAAGTTGTCTCTAACGGCAATTGATAAAAGCCTTAGCGCATCCTAAGTGAAAATTGCTTCCTTACCTGGTTGAAAGTTCTTGTAATTTTCTTCGACTGTTTAAAAAAGCACTTTATTCTGCTGGGTTTGGAACACGAAATGCAAAACATCTTGTTCCGTAATTGACGGACTCAAATAACCTGATCTTGACAACCACCAAAATTTACGGTATGAGTCGACATGTCCCACTTGGAGCATCCATCACACGACTTGTCAAACACGTTTTTTACAATCCACATAGGTTTTGGTTTCTTTATCTGAAATTTCACATTCCATCGGCCAGGCCATTGATGTTTATCAGGCACTGCGTAATAATGTCCTATTTTCAGGGTACACTTTGCAGATTGCGCGGATGCTCGCGAATCGACCTTTATGACGTGTGTCATAGTAACGTCATACAAGCAATTGCCAATAGTGGGCTCCGTGTCATGTTGAACGCTTTCTTTAAAGTCCTTCTTGAAGTATGCAGGTTATTGGCGATAACGAAGCTTGAGCTGATCAAAAACCTGCATACAAAAAAGTAAAATGCTAAGATGCTTCGCGAAGCTTGTATTTAGATGAAATATATATTTTTGCTAGGCCAACAGTCTGCCGCAGTGAGCAACATCTGCCGCAGAGGAATAATCAACCAGATAGTTAATGTTTTATGTAGTGCCATGACGCATTTGATCGTATCAAATGCGATTGTGACTGGTACAGACCAATGATATGGAAATTGCGTCCAAACCACGAGAATGTTATATTTCGACACCACTACTCAAACAATGCCTTGAACTATCGACGTTTAATGTGGTATTTGAAAAGGCAGATTGATGTGCACTTTAGATTCATGGTGATGAAAAGGAATCTGCATTAGGAAATCTGTTTTTGCGCTTTTGGGTGTATTATTGTTACGAAGCAACGGGTCGAAGTGAACCAAGCGAATGCATGGAAGACGTTGCAAAGCAAAATTTTAAGTAGAAAAATCAAACTGATCACAAAAATGACAAATTATATACCGAAAATTAAAGGAAATGAATCTTCTAACTAGTGGAATTTGCAGGAAACGAATTTCTAACTCACTTTCAGATTTTACACTCAATATTTCAACTTACCGACGATCGGTTGTTGTTCGTCTTCGACCCTTCGAGTTGAGTCCAATCGTAAATTCACCACCTAGAAGGCTGTAGAAGGCTGTTCACAGCGTTTGTTTTAAGAAAAATGGAATACCTACAAGTAACTAGAATGTGATGTAGCAGACACTTTATGGTCTGTACATTTATTCCCATAAAACAGTCAAAGAACTCAAAAAAACAAAAGAACAAGTACACACTGCAACCAACACAGCTCCAAGAAAAACGTGACTGTTATGACGAAGAATATCCGGTCGTTGCCAAGCAACGAAAAACTAACGGCTCTCAAGAACTAATCCAAACCAACAGAGATACGCCTTTCTCACTGTTGCCAAGCAACGAAATCAAATAATGCAAACTGTTTGAATTAACCAATTAAAAGTATATGAAATAACGTAATTGCTGAATCGTGAT
>Ga0210059_1000963_pt1 | contig 41154 bp, 27 predicted proteins | sample Ectturendosymbi2_FD_188042 | JGI IMG/M metagenome (GOLD analysis project Ga0210059, IMG submission 188042) | Ecteinascidia turbinata endosymbiont from Florida, USA - Sample 2 (SPAdes) (version 2) | ecosystem: Host-associated > Tunicates > Ascidians > Unclassified | place: Key West, Florida... | reverse complement strand
GGCCTGTGAGTGTGGCGCAGAACAAACCGTCGACCATGTCGTCCTCCACTGTCCAATCCATCGACCTCCCCACGGACTACACGGCCTGACGGTTCTGGATGATGAGACAACAGAATGGCTGCTCAGGACCTGCCCCGATATTTAGGCGGGCTAGCAGTGGTTAAAAGAACTCGCTCAAACGAAAGAAGACCATCGGCCTATGGCATAATAGAGGATTAAAACACCTTATTTTTATTGCTTGGAAAATGAAAACTTCAAAACGACATAAATAAGACCAGTGTCCACTCAATGGATTGTGCTTATTTGGTCATAAAATATGTGGTTGCTATTACTGTAAACAAGGAGTTTACGTGCAGGTAATCAGATCGACAGCTAGACGATATTTTCGAGGACGGCAACACGGTCCCGCATGAAAATGTACAGTATATATGCGCAAAATAAACCTACAAAAAACGCTAGAAATCACGGAAATTTCACGAAGAGAACTTCTGAACTACACGAAACAGCTATAAATTCCAAGAAAAGATCGCAATGCCATTTGTTTTTTACAAGGCAGGAAAGGCTTTAATTTCTGTTGAAGATCTAAGCTCTAAAGCAATTGTAGAACCAAAGTCAGCACAACAAAAGGTAGATTTTTGAGGGGGCACTACAAATACGAGGGGTATACTTTCATGTTTTTCAGACAAACGGCCAAATAGTTCACACCTGCGTGGGGCCCCAAAATCTAAGATGGCCTAGGGCCCCGCGCTCCTTAAATCCATCCCGCCAACTGCACTATCTCGCTTCAAGAACGTCATCTTCTGACAGCAGTACGTCATACAGAAAAATCAGTTCAGAACTGATTAAAGTCACCTTTGCAGAGTTCTTCACTTCAATCGCCAAAATGTAAAATAAGTCCTCCTAATTACTAGGTTACAGCTTGTAGCAGTTACGTAGAATATCCTACTGGACAATAAAAATAGCATGAGACGTGTCAAGAAATGTTCGTCGCCAATGCCTAGGTGTCGGGTGATGTAGTGACGTGGCGTTGTTAAGGATCGAAGAAATACGCTAACCTTGACCATTTACCGTGATTTCATGCAGGACCTTTTTATCGGATTTTGAGTGGGGGGAAATATAAACCTCGAAGTACCGCACCAGTAATGTTTTCTGGTTTGCGGTCGAATGTCATCTTTGTCCTTTGTTCAAAGGACGTTTGACTTGGGTGCGGGAAATATCTTTGGCTGGAGAGGAAGGTGTAAGGAGTGGAGGACAATTGCCCCCAAATTACGTATGTTAAAAAACTGATATCAGGACAACACCGGCGTATTCAGCACTCTGGATTTGACCCATACATTTGAGTAAACATTTTATCGGTTTGCTCATTCCACAGCCAAGTTTCCTGTTTTTTAGACTAGCCTACCAGTAAAAGGCTTGTAAACACAAAAACTAAAAAGAGTTTGAACTTTGAAAAGTTCAAAAATTTATTTGAAAATAATAGCGCTAAAGATTTTTAATCAAAAAACGCCGCCCCCCAGGGCCCTGACACTGCAAACGACACTGCATGTTTTAAGAGAAACCGTAAATTCATCGTCGAAATGCGCCACAACGCCTGTTCCTCAACCCAGAGCCTGGGACAGCTGGCCGATTGTTTACTTTGCTTTTTCACCACTGCGTTCCATCCAGCCTAAGGAATCGGAGTTCAAACAGACGTGGCTGCACCTTCACAAGCGAGTCTGAGCCCAGCAGCGGGTTGTGAATGTGGTTGAACAGAAAAGTCGTTGCAAAAAGCCTGCGACATACACATCCTTGGCAACGTATTTCACGAGCACTGACTTTCAACGAATCACCGCAGGAAAGTCCAGCATTTTCACATTCATTAAAAAAATAGCATCAACGCGTAAATCTCGTCTGTTACAATCTCAAACCTTGCAAAAGAGAACAAAACTTCAGTCTTGTATTTTGATTCCAAGATGCTGTAAGCGACAATCCCATTACGAGGACAAGCAAACGTCGTTCATTTTAATTAAGTATCCTTCGTAGTTTTAATCAAACACACACGTGCACGATTAACGACTTCACCTGACGTCAGTACGCCTGAAGCAGTCCACACGGGAAGACTTCGGTGGGGACCAATAAACGCGCTCCTTTCTATTTGTGGACAAAGAAGGAACGAAACACAACACGATTTTTGATAAAATGAAACCGTTCGTGTGTCGCGCAACTCGATTACGAAATTCCAACGTCAATATTGCACGCCTAAGTTTTAGGCTGCTCCACCATATCACGCCCCGGACTTCGTGCGGTTCAACAAACACCTCCGTCTCTTCAACAAAGAACTCCGTCTTTTGCTTCACTGCGAATTGTGATTGACGTGCTGCGAACTTCTGCCATGCGCATGGGGTGGTCGCGGTCCCCAGGCTCGTTGACGATGTCGCGAATGCAAGTCAAGAGAAAGATAAAATTTGAAAATTGAAAAGGCGAGCGATTAACGCTTAAAACAACGAGATATAACTTTTCACGAACAAGCAAAGCACGACAGTCTGATCAGACAGGGCAGCGAAGGAAGGCGAAGCGAGGCGCGAGCGGCCACCACCGCATGGTACTTGCAGCGGACGCGAGCGCAAGTATTTATCGCACGAATGATTGCATCTAGTACTGCGCTACAGTCTAAAAAGTACCGCTTAGGCTTTTGTCTTCGAGACAGCGACGGTAAGCGCGCGAGGACGAGACTACACGATCGCGACGTTATTTGAAAGGTGCAAACGCGCGTACAGGAATTGATGATGAAAGACTGCTGCGAGACTTGTTCACAAACACACTCACGTCGGGTGTCTCTAGTGCAAGAGACGCTTCCGAGCAGAGTAAGCCGAGGGGACTCACAGAACAGCATCGCGGGGAACAAGAAGTGCGAACGCTCGGGCAAGGTTGCTCAGTCGAAGCGAGAGATGGAACTGATGCTCGCAACGCGATGCAATTAGGAAAAACAAAAAAACAACAGAAGACGGAACGAAGCTTTATACACGGATCAACTACTCTCTGTTCCGCGCAACGGATGAAGTCGAACGCTGGTGCAAAGTGGCCTTCGCGTGTGAAGGTGCGCGCGAGATTTTTCTCAACAGGGAAGTGCTCCAGCTACTGCCGGGCAAGACGGAGGAGTACGCATAGTTGAATTGAATTGCCAATTGACGAGGAACAAACAATGCAGCCGGCACCTTGCGCAACCACGGATCGATGATAAAAGCTCGGCTCAAGAATCGGAAGTTAATGACATCATTGCCGATGACGAAGGCGGTCGACCGTCTGTTGTCTGCGCGGGCAGGTGACGTTTTAACCTGGGCCTCTCGGCATTCACGTCCTCTGCAGCACTGCGCTTGTTTATAGAACGTTTAGCGTGACGTAGTTTCCGGTCGAGAATGCGCGACGTCACGCGACAATTACGTCGTATTTGTTTCCTCGCCTTCGAGGGGCCTGTTGTGGTTGGTTCTTGTGGTTCGCGGTCGGATTGACCAGGTCAGTCCACTCCCCCTCGCCGTTGTAGCGCGGGGGCAGGGCGGCGCTGCTGTTGCTGCCTCGGGTGGGCGTGTGACGGTGATTCGGTCCCGAAAGCGACGAATCAGACGACTTGCGCGAAAGGGCGCGATGGGACTGGACGGGCAAGCTGGTGTCGATGGGCTGCAGGGGAGACAAGTCGGTCGGCTTTCCGCTTCCGTGCGACGAGCCTTGCCTGTCAAAAGCGCGGAAATGAATTGCGCTAAAATAAAAATAAAGAACAAAACTGTCCGGCGCCAACAGGTCGTGCGCGTGACTGGGGGGGAGCAATGATTTAAATATTATCGGACGCTCGGCTTCCAGGGGTCTAGAGCTGATCGCGTAGTTTCCTCTCGATTGCTTTCAAAGCGCTGAAAAAATACACACCCTGTTCGCCCTCCTGACTAGCCTGCTTTCTCGTCGTTTGAACGAAGTTGTGGGGAGAAAATTGGGAGCGGAGAACGTTTTTTTCCGGCGAAAACACTGGCACTTAGCAGCCGCGACCAACAAAATAAAATTTGAAACGCGTGTTAAGGAATTGTTCGTAGCTTGAAGGAGCGCGTCGTGATTGAGGTCTGCCGAGCGCTGATTGACAGCTGATGTTGTTGGCGTCTGTGCCATTCAACCAAAAAACTATGGGAGTGAAATAAACCGCACCTCACTGTGCGGGTCTTGGCCGCGACCGTCATGAAGCACTTTCGCGCTGCACACCTTCCGCCGAACGCCGCAAATGAAATAACAGGAAAGCGTGAATTGCACGAACAGGAGCAACTGCTTGGTGACTGGAAAGGCAAGTAGTAAAACTGTTTCCATGGCAAAACTGATATAAGGAACTCCAAGTTTAAGAAGCTCTCGACACAGCCCAGTGTTTGTTAGATGGCTAGTACAAGGTCATCTATCGCCTCCGTTTAAATTTGTTCGGACGGATCCAGATCAGGACATAATGACACATCCCAACAACGCCCGTCCAAGCATACGAAATTACTTGCAATTACAATCCGGAAACCCGCTGAGCGGCAACGCAAGAGAATATGAGCAAGTTTTCTAAATTTTCACTTTCGTTGCCGCCACGTTAAAGCCACAAACAGCAAACAAACGGATGACAGGTGTTACCTATTTTTGCTTTCCGAATGCTTTGTTATCCATGAAAACGAGATGATCGTGGCGAAAAGGGAGTGGAGATGAAAGAACTAAGCACAGAACACCATGCATGCTTCGAATGAGAGGGTGGTGGGGAGTGTTGTTATGTTTTGTTCTCAGCCACGTGCAACACTAAAGGGCCTCGAGTCAATTCAGTGGAACAAACGTGATTTTCCAAAATGCACGTCGAGACTGAACCCATTATCCTCTTAGGGCAGTGGTTCCCAACCGGGATGCTGCGGCACCCTAGGGTGCCATACACAATACTGAGGGGTGCCGTGAGTTAATATGATTTTCCATATATCATTAAAAACAATTTCAAAATGACATCAATCTTTAAAGCAAATTGCTATGGGCTCGACGCTGGGTGCCGCAAATTATATTTATCTCTCGCAAGGTTTTAACAAGGTTGGGTAACACTGTCTTAGGGTTTTCAAATTCCTTTGAGCGTATGAAGCGCCTTAAGGGCGAATCAGACCAAACCTTTAGCAATGAATGTCGGTCATTATTGACAGGTAAACAAACATTTCATTATCAAGCAAGTACAAAATTTAATCTATCAGATGCGAAATCGTTTCCGACACGTGAAGAGCTTGCAACTAAATCACGGGTTTTTCAGCAAAATCGGTTTCAACGCGCAACGAATCAAAAAACTAAATTTCTAGTTTCCATGCAAACCGGCCAGTGACTGCGAAATGTCGAGAACGTAACTGGTATTTGCTCCACTGAAATAATTTTCGGAATGGACCGAGGCTCGTTTTACGAGCGCTTGTTGCATCGGAAGCAACGTTTAGCTACTCCTCCGTTAACTACACGGCACGTCCGGCTGCGCAATATCAGGAAAAGGCTATGAAGATGTTACAACACGTTTGATAAATAACTTGGCTTTTTGGTCAGGAAAACAAATTTGAGACGTCAATAATTCAAACACCAGAGTGATTAAAGCGTTCCTCCAGTTATTTACACTGAAGATCTATGTCGGGCCGTGTTCAAAACCCACTGCTACCGCTGCCAACGTGAAAGGCCGAAATGAACTACAGAAGATTGGGCGCGTGACATGTTTCGATGAAAACCGGTCAGCATTGTGGGGGGAGCACACACGATCCTGGCATGCCCGGGTGGGGGGTGAACTGAAGTGTCTGAAGGAGGAACAACAGGCGCGTGATGGCTGGTGGGCGGGGCTGAGAGCTGACGTTGAAACCACGGTGAAAGGGGTTGGAGGGGTGCGGGGGAGCAACGGTTGGCGACGAGGGGAGCAGGACCACCGCAGACGCACGTTTGTCCCGACGACGGAACTGAGCGCTGGAGAAGTGGAGATGACGGATGAAAGTGAGTCTCCTCAGTGATGAAGTCTTTCAAAGCACTGACCGTCAGGGCAGTGTTAAAGGCGATGAAAGGATGAGAGAAGAGAAAGAGAAAAAATATAAAATGAGAAACGAGAAGAGAGCACTCGAAACAATATTGCGAACAATAACAATATTTTTAGGCTTTTAGAGCTCCAGCTTATGCCAAAGCTTTTCTTTTCGACAAATTGAACACGAAGGGTTGAGGGCAAACATATTTGGAGAGCGCCCAACGTGGTAACGTACTGCTTGCTTTGCAGGTCAGTTTGGCGATGTACTTTTTTTAAGCCTTAAATTGTTTTGGAAAACGTGGTCGGGAGGCAAGCAGCTCCAGTACGAACAGGAAAGCGAAAAGACCAGTTGTGTCAAGAAATTATTTTGAAAAATTCCTGCCGTATAATACTTCTGCATGTTGAAAGATTTTGAGCGTGGCACGCAGCATCCATGCTCGGGCTGATGTGAAAGAAATAACTGCAAATATGTTGTCACGGTCTACTAAGAGAAATACATAAAGTTTTTGGCAATTTTCGCTGCTTGGCGAAAACAATAAACAGCACACCCTAAATTGCCAAAAATGCGTTTGTTCAAATGTTGTATTCGAAAACAACGCCGACGTTTTAACCAGGTGAACAGGGGAGGGGGGGCTCAATCGGGCAAACGATCACGCAAAGTTCAAGGACGGTACCTGATTTGGAAAAACCATGGCAATAAGTGCTACCTTTTCATCAATAACTTACTTCGTGACATGCTTCAATAACTCCATCATTCTGTTACCGGTGAGTAAAGGCCGACGCTATGTCCGAGCCGTAGCGCAGACGAACGTACCTACCGCTCACCTGCTCGTTCCAGAACTGCAGTAGTCAAATTGCATTAAGCAGAAAATAAGATCGGTCGAAGCTAACTGGAACAGGTCCGGCGGGCTGGAGATGACGTAACGCTTCGAGGTCGGGTTCGGATTTCTTTCGTTGATGTCGCGCAACCTGACGAAACATATCGACGTGTACGGTTACGAAACAGGCGACACGAAGTTCCCGTAACTGCGCAACGCAATCGATGGTTACTTCGATGCAGACTGCACGACTGATTGGTTGCACGTGAGGCAAGTGTCAACGCGGCTTGCAGTTCTGGCTTTGTTCTTATTTGTTTTCGAAAAAGACACGTATGTCACTGGGTTTGTGTTTTCAACAAATCACTTCGAAAGAACTGCCCAGTTTCGTCAGCCGCCTCGTTTCTTTACACAAATAGCTATCTGGATTCACTGAGGCCAGTCCCATCAACATCAAAGACGCTAGAGGTCGCGCAAGCCGCATTTCTGTAGCAGGCTCAGATGCTGTTTGCCGAAACGCTGTAAAACCATCTCTCGAGTTATAAATACCTCGTTTATTAAACGCTACCACAGATATATCAGTCTTCTGTAGCTTCCCATAAACTGTAAGCATTGTAGGTGGTTCAATATATTCAGCATGGATTCAGATAAACCCAAGGATGACGTCAACCAGCGTTTCCGGCCTGCCAGCCACGGAGCAATAAATTTGTCACGAGAGAAAGCGTAAGATGATAGCGGGAAATGGAGTTTTCGCTGTACGTACGGAACTAGCTTTGCAGCGTCACTGACTACGACAAGGACAAGGAACTATCAAATTAGTGCAACTGATGTCACCAACGCTCAGCCAGCTTGAAGCAAGTGTAGCTATAAATAACAATGCACACTGGTTGGAGTCATACGGTCTCTACAGCTACAACGCAACTCACCTGTATATACCAAAACACAAAAGATTGTACGTCTGCAGCGCTTTGACAAACAGGTCTCCATAGTTTCCGCCATTCTGCAACAGGAAGTGACACGGTAACGGGCCGGCCCTGGTTGAATTGGCGAAAGAAAGCGAGGTCACGCAAGAAGGATGCTCAAAGAAGAGCACGCCTATGCCGAGAATGTGTTCTCTTGCGTTCTATTCATTTTAGCGCCAATGGAAAGCGTTAGCGCGCTACATAGCTCACGCTTTCACGATCAGCAGAGCGACGCCGCGAACAAGCTCGCAGGTTTTAAAACGTGCGTTGTTATTATTACGTCGAAAGAAAACGGCAAAATACGCGTTGGTTCTGATCAACCGGACCTGCTTCTGAGACTTGGACGCCTGCGCTCAGCACAAAAGCGATAGGCGCAGTGTATTTGTCGCCAACTTGCTTTTCAATGCATTTAAAGGCAAACTATCAGTGGCTTTATAACGCGTAAATGTCAACTACTTGGACTAACTTTCTCCGCCAGGCCAAATAATTAGCAAAAAGGTTTTGACTGTAACCGACACAGCCAGAGAAATAATGTAAACTCTTCACAGAATCATTTTCACTTCGTGTCTAAAACTATGTTATTCTTACAGAAAAATAACCCGAGCTTCAAACGAGACTTTTCACTCCTGTTGTTGTTTTAAATATTCTTTAAAAAGTGGCTTGTTTGAGTTACGACAGAAGAAGGGCAATTGTAGCAAAAAAGTAGAACAGCTTTTTACCAATCCATCGTCAACAACAGGTGACCCGTAAAAGTTTGAGCGGAGAAATACCGAACTTGGAAAAATTTGAACTTTTGAAGACGAAGTAAGCAATTTTTCAAAATCACGACACAATTTTAACTTTTCGCGCAAATTCACCACACAATTCCAGACGTACGTAGCAAAACGTGCAAAAACGTTGAAATGTACATACTCCTAGATCGGAAAACGGACCATCGAAGACGGCAAGCTGAGCGACGCGGCATCTGTCCCTGTTGGCGAGCGACTCGTTCGTGCTGTAGCCTCCGCGCAGGGCGCTGCCCTCAGCAAGGATCGCCTCGAGCTCCGGCGTCGCACCACCGGTAATCAAGGTCCTTATCAACGTCAGTGCGTTGCTGTTAAAATAGGTCTGCAAATGCAAGAGGATTACTGGGTCGTGGAGTTAATTCGGTTTTCCCTGTAATAGTCGCGCTTGGAGTCTCGCAATCCTGTAAGTGCTACCTTGCCATTTAACACCCCAAAAACACTGGTCCAAAAAAAGTTTTATCGGTTTTGTATTCGGACTGGTTATCCACGGAAGAATAAATTCCACCAAAGCGCAAGATTTTGGTGAGAGTGAATTTTCTTTTACAGTGGTGTTCTCAGTTAGCGACAGTTCTACTGCGTTTGCTGTCTGCAAGAATACGTTTTTTCTCTTCACGTGGATGCTTTGTACATATCATGCTGGAAGCTTTGCAATGGTTCAGGCAATTATTGTAACATGAGCCGGAATATTTGCAGTAATGACTGAACGATTGCAACAGCTTTGGTGAAACACGAGTCAAACGCCAGTTGGCGATTCCTGACACATAACTTCTAAAAAATTCAATATGACCGAATATTTTGAACTGAAACTGCTATATTAATCTTCATCGGCGTTTAAAAATGGTAGCAAATTATTTACGTTGGCAGCAGAAAAAATCGCATAAAAATTGAAAAAAGAACTGTTTAAAATATTTTAACAAAAGAAAACTTTGAAAATGTTTTCTGGATCTTCCTGGACACCAAATTTTGCACTTACATATAATCGCTTTTAATGTTAGTGTTGCAGCTCAAAACACCCTTACCGCGCTGACGAGCGAGTCCAGTACGCTCACTGCAAAGGCAGTGCCGCAAGCGAACGGCTGCGTTAAATATAGTTCGGTATTTGGATCGTCGTCATCATCTTGATCAAGAAACTGAACGTTCGTGTCGTTGACTGTCACAAACAGATGGACTGGTGTAAGGCAGGATCGTATTGCACATTTCAGTTATTATAAATCAGTTTCAAATGTGCGACTTGCGTCATTTTCGCAGGCAGTTTGCTTTGCGTAATTTTAAGTACTTCTACTTACAGAACACTTTACAAAAGGATTTATTGCTTTTGGCGAAAAGCCCAGATGCTGGTTTAGTTAAGCAGAAACACTTTTGAAGCCTTGCACGACACAAGAAATCCGACGTAGAGGCAAATGCCTCTTTCAGATGACTGTGATGAAACAGGGGAGCTACTGTTCCAGATTTCAACAAGAACAATAACGAGCTGCTCAGTCAGTTTCAGCTGTGGTTGCAGTTTTTCTCAACGGCCCCTTTTAAGTTTTCGATATTTTTCAGGCTATTTTTGAAGATTTTTGCAAGCGCAGAGCTAGGATCACGCAGCACATGCTCGGACATCATCGGGACTCACTTAGTTCGGTGATCATCGGAATGTTCGCGCCGCTCGTTATCTCTTTCGTAGCGATCATCTTTTCGGCGTGGGGTGCGTGCGGCGGAAAACCTGAAACACGAAGCGGCGCGTCATTAAAAACCAGACACAAAGAGTCTGGCAGATCATATGAAATCATTTCATGTCAAAATGCTGTGCTCCCAGTTGCTTCTTTATGGTTTTCAAGCAAACCCAAGGACAGCCAGCTGTCAATAAAAGCTTTTGCCAACTACTGGCCGTCGCCGTCAACAGCGACACGCCGTCTCTGAGCACTGCACGTTACCGCCAAACAAAAGCGCGCCTCCCTTCCCGGGCCAGCAAATCTGCAAGGCCTTAAACGACGTCGATCGGCTCGCATTAATATTTCATAGAGCGGCAGCAGAGAGCGCCGACGTATCCGGACGGATCGAATCACCGAACGCGGGACCAGTGATCAGTGCGAATTGATTTTCAAGCAATTTCGAGTGACGTAATGATGTCTGACAGGTGCGCGAAAAACGGTGGCGACGAAAACAGATAACTATGAACTGCCGCACAGACTGAAGCAGAAACCTAGCGACTGAGTGCGTGAGTGCCTGTTGCGACACAATCTGCGATCGCACAAGCGTGTATGCGCGCGAAGTTACCCTTCTTCGATCCCCTCGCGGAGGGGGATGCGGAATCCCGAAAGTGCCTTTGCAGGTATCGTTGCGCCCACCCACACTGAAGATAAGCTGCGCAGAGGCGTTGAGCGCAACTTATCTTGGTCTGAGCTGGAAGTCGCCACCACTGTCGTCAGGGCTGTGGTGGGTTATGGAACATTTACTCAAAAGTGGATCGGAATCCACGAAACCCAAGGATGCAAGGATGCTTTTCATTCAGGGAACTGTTTTCATCACGTGCCCGTTTCTCGAATCCCGCGCCATACACCGGCGACTCAAGTGAAGCAATTCGTTAATGCTTTTCAAAGTCCAGGTTACAAATAGGCAGCGGTGTTACTGTTGAAAAAATCTGCCGAAAAGCTTCTGCGAATAAAACGAACACTCCTGCTCTCTTTTGATGCCCGACGCGACAATTCTGAGGAAGTTACGTAAGAACTCCAGCATCTCATTGAAAGCCGTTCCCTAACCCTTCGGGCCATTGTCTCAGCTGTTGTCTTCCGACAGCAATCTGGCGCAATCGCTGACATCGACGCAGCGCGGGATCTGAGCTGCACTTATGACGTATGCGCACTCGTCTCATCGCGGCGAGACATAATATCAATCTCGACGTGCTTCGGAGCAGGCTCCGGCCACAGTCACCGCACACGAAGATAAGAGCTTCAGAACGGGGGATAATTTCGCACGTGCGCTCCCAAGTTGCGAGCGGAAGTGTCGTCAAACGGCTCAAAACCCGCCAGGGCACTGGCGCGCGACGTTGCATTCGCCAAAACGCCGACGCACGAAACGCTTTTGCAGCAGCGCGAGATTGTTCGTTGACAGGTCATGTCCAAAGCAACACTTGCATCTTGTTTTACTGAAGCAAGCGCATGAATCAATGCGCTAGGGAGGCCTGATAAAGAGGAAAAGGCGGATAAATCCAAAAGCCAAATCATTTTTGTAAGGCAACCCTGGAAATTTATTTCTTCAGGTTGCACCAGTAAGCTGGGTTTGTTTGTTCGATCATAGACCAAGTTTTTTTGAAATGACCGAAAAAAATTAAGTCAATTCGGTCGTAATGTCCGAAAATGTAGACAAGTGAGTACTATTACCGGGAGTTTTAAAACTGTTACGCTACAAATGACCGAAACGTCTCAGCGAAAGAAAACAGACAGTGAGTGCGTGCCAACCCAAGAATACTGGCGCAGAATTGGAACAAAACTAATAGAAATCGAGCAAAACGCACCAGTGATGGAGACGTTCGACCTTGGTTTGCATGCTATGCGACGAAAAATGCACGACCTCGACATCTGCGTTGCAATACGGAATGTTCCGGAGAGTTGGGTTTGCTCACCTTGCGAGTGTGTCAGCAGCAACGGGATGCTGTCGTCGAACTGCATGGACTTGATGTTCAGGGACGCCAGGATCGACTCCTTGTCTTGCAGGGAGGGGTCCTCGATCGCGTTCTGATTGGCCGACAGGATGACGCACATGTCGCACAGATTCACGTTGACCGCGCGCAAGTCTGACCTGCTCAGCGGTGAGCCCTGGTGAGAAGAAAAACGATTTGAAAAAGATCTCATGGGACACCACGCGCTCTCAGGACAAAGAGATCTTGTTTACAGGGCATATAGATTATATTTACAAGGAGAGAAGCATGGCGAATGCGTTTTCGACTATGCTATGGGTTTCGCAAATTAAAAAGTGACATGATTTTGTTTTAGAAACCACCAGTGAACCTCAATTATTGCAACAAGTGCTTTGGGGATTTCAAAGTAAGAAGTCACAATGGTCAAGTGTATTGGTTTTAGAAAAGAACTTGCTCAAAAGTATTGGTTTTAGAAAAGACATTCAGTTTCGTCACGGTGATATATGATTATTTAGATACGCGTTTTCAAGACTCCTGCTGGCATTTTTGCTTGGAAGTTTATCTACCAAGCAAGTTTATAAGCAACTCTTGATTTTGGAACAACTGACTCCAACAAGAACTTACACTGCGCAAGCATCTGGCGATTAGCCATCTGTCAATATACAGGCAACCGCGACAGAACATTCAACCCGACTACCACCCAAGAACTGACAACGCGAACTTCGCGCTCACCGGAAGGATGCATATCTTCGGAAAGTTGGAAATCGTGTCCCACTCGCGTCTGATGAAGTCCAGGTCGCCGAGAAGGATGATGTGCTTCAGCTCGTGGTAATGAAAGTTGGACGCGCGCAGGGGCATGACGAAGTTGCGCAGGCCGACGAGCGGGCTCTTCGAATCGCCGAAAATGCACAGGATGATGTGGTCACCCATGACCGGAGGATTTGCGTGTTCGCGGCTCTGTGGCAACACGCAACATGTCATGTGTGAGAACCACGATCACAAGCACAACATTACCGCATGAAAACGACTGCGGCAGGACATTTCAAAATTGCTCCTGATGATTTTCGGTTAGCTGTTGGTTGCAAAACATTCCATGGGGTCTTTGCAATTGTACAAGGTGGTCCATAAGTCCATACCCAGTCAAATGTTATAGTGCTGTAGTTTGTTATGCATGTATTTTATAAAAATTTCTTGCTTTTCATTATATATGAAAGTTATAATACATAAAAAATGTGGCAGATCGAAGTCGATTTACACTTGAAGAGCGGATTGTAACAAGCACGTGGGTACATGAACGCCACAATACTTGGGACACCTTGGATACAATAAGTGCCAAATTTGAAGAAAGATTTAAGGACGAATTGAAGGCAGCTGTTACTGCGGCATTTGGAACATTAACCCTTGCAATGTTGAGAAAAATGTCTCATAGAACATGGCGTTGCATGATATTATGCAGCGAGAATGAAGGACAGCATACAGATGTACTAGATGCATGAGATGTATTTGTGGGTAATGACTTATGGACCATCCTGTAGATTGCTTTTCGCGTAGCTTCATGAGTTTAATGCAACAACAGGAGAGTTGTAGGTTTTTGCCAAAAACATTAAACAAAAAAACTCTACGATTAAGTCAATGTCACAGGTCTCAAAGATCTCCGTCCAGTCCTGTTTCTGGCACCAGACAACACTCGGCACATCAAATTTTACGATAACTCGACCTGGCTCAAGTCAGCAAATATCCGGCTCATTGTCAGCATATAAACGCGTAAACGGCGCAATTAATCGACAACCCTCTTCGGCAACAGGTTGAAAAAACTGAAAAGTGCATGATGCCATACAGCGACGGCTGATGGACGTAACATGCTTCGACTGGTGAGAGATTTTCGTCGGATATCTCATTCGCAGCGACCCTGTTGCTCGCTGCCACATATATATGGGTGTTGTTCTTCGCGCACATCCCGCTCGTAGTGAATCACACATGCAACGCAACGCCAACCGCGAGGTTGTAACAGAACTAGAGGAAAGGTAATGCTTTGGTTGGAAAACAAAACAGGGTGCGGGGCTATTGTCTTTGTCAACGAGGTAATATGTAATTTTATATTCTGACCGAATCGACTACCGAATCCATCAAAGCAAGTTAAACATTTCCAAAAATCAGAAGGGCACAGCGGCATCACGTTTGTAACTCAGACCAAACCCTTTGACAGCCCTTTCGGACATTCCGCAGCTTTGGCGCCCTGCTCATCACAGGCATTGCTCGCCAGCGTTTGAACTGCTTTTTCGACAAAACGACCAGCGACGCGCACGTCTTTCGCCACGAAATGCGTGCATTTCGTTTGTACGAAGCAGAGGAGCGTTTTTCAAACAGTAGACGCAAAACACGCTGGACGCTTCTTCAAACACACACATCAGCGATCACCAGAAAAATATAATAACTGCGTCTCGCTGAATGACAGCCCTGAGAGAAACGACCGGTGTACCGGAAATTGCCCGCCGTGCATTTCGCACGCGCGCGTATGTACAGCACAGAACAAAGAAAACATGAATGGCGCTGCCTAAGCCGATGAGCTCGCCAATGCACACGCATCCGACGCAGGCTATAACAAGCTACGAAATTTATTTTCGAACACGTGTTCCGGCGAAGGTTCCATGTATCAAACTACAAATCGTAAATTATTCATCGCTTTCGCACGCGGCGAGATCACCCAGCTGCAAATCACAGCACGGTCGGTATAGCAACGTGGAAGCTCGGCGAACGTTCCATGCAGCTGGAACGGCTTTGGGCGCTGATCTTGGTCCGTTGGCCTGGCTGGACCCCGGTGGAAGTGAAGGTTGACAAATGAGGCTGATATTACTTTCTTTTTTTATTTCTGCAGCGAACGTTGTCATGACGACCGACGTGCCATCAATTTCTTAGCAATAAGCGGCAATTTGCCTCCCGCCCATAAAGCGAAGCATTCCAAACGTAAAACCGTGTGGTTGAGATGAACGGCTGCTGAGGTCACGATATTGGAACTGCTGGCGCAAAGCGTTACACGAAAGGCGGATTGACACACGCTATCGCCATCAACTGTGACAGCCACAAAATTGTTTCTTCCAAAACAATGTCGTATTGTTTTCAGTTATATTGCGAGTAACTCAAGGAATGTTTTTTTTTTCAAACGGTGCTCACAGTTTAGCCAGAAACGCATAAACGACAAATAAAAACTGACAGCGCGACAGACTGTGTTCATAAATAAATCGATCTTCATTCAGATGAGATCTGAATGAAACTGACGTGTTGTCCTCGTCGTGAAAAAGCAGTTATCGTTGAAAAGCTTGGCACGAGTATCTACAGCCATAACTCCTGCTAGGTCAGCGTTATGGCAAGCATTTTTACGAATCAGCATATTGTTAGAACTTCAAGTTTAGCAGCACAAATTAATCACAGTGTTTCTTGTTCAACGGTTCTTTCGCGAGAACCTCAAAGTATTGTCTGTCTTATTTAGGCCGATACACCGCTCCTGTCCAGCATGGGCAAACGGAAGGTAACGACATGCAGTAATAGCAGAATGGCAGAGACAGTATCCGTTTTTTTATTGGAATGATCGGAAGCTCAGGCAAACTAACACGTGGAGTCCTGTTATTGGAGTTCTTCACTTTGCAACGCGGCTCTGTGTTCTACTCTTGATGTGAGCGACTTTAGCAAAAAAGGTTTTGTTAAGCTTTGGCCCAACTGCGCTTCCGTGGCAACCGCTCCTCCGCGGAGGCGCCACGCGGAAGATCACGGCGAAGATTTTGTTACGCAGGAGTCGGTTGCTGTAAACGCCGCCTTGAAGAATACGCTAAGCTGAGAAACAAGAGCCAAACTATTTGATAATTCTTTACAAATTCGGTGGTAGTTTCAAACTATGAAACAATTGACAGCGTGACGCACCAACATGCACTTGCTCATGTCTCGTGTAGAGCACCAGTGGAACATTCCCGTGACGTCGTACTTCATGGCCGTGTCCACGTCAGCCTGCTGACTTTGAATGGACACAACTTGAGGAAGTGTCGTCGGTATGACTTGAGCCGAGCAGCCGGATTCTCGCCTACAATCGTAATACTGTTTTTATGCATGAGAAACCAGCCGAGGTCCCACGCTTTCTCTCACAGCAAAATGCTTTTCGTTTGTTTTCCTGCGTGGGTGTGAGACATTACTCAGTACACCAAAACAAAGGACGCGGTTTCAAGCAATACTCGAAACTGTTTTGCACTGAGGTGCTTTAAAGTTAAACAATAGCGGTTTTTTAAACAACTGCGGATATTTGAAGATATTTTTTATGCAGAGAGATGCGCAACAAATCGAGTCGAAATTTTTTCCGGGTATGAACTTTGAAGCATGATGGGGTTAAGGGACTTGTTTTTTTTTTCAGAAAAAAAATTGATGAGGTAAATTTTTAGTTTTACAAAAGTTTTACAAAATCGCTAAGAAACAAAAACACCGATCGGCATAGTAATGACACCGAAAGTTGATGACAACGAAAGGCTAAACAGGGTTCAAGTGACACAATAAAAAGTAAAATACCGCCAGGAAAGCGCAACAAATACATGGAAACGTAGAGACAGCAATCTTACCGTGAGTTGTCAGACGGCCGGCCAGCAGAACGCGAAACCATTTCAACCGCGTTCCCGGACAGGCGGTTCGGGTTCCCCTTCTGGCCTGTTGCCTTGGCATACGACGGCGGATCGCCATCAGCTGACAATCAAATGCATGTAGATTTGTGATATCGAGTGTTTCTTCATTTTAATAACGCGAATGTCACGCTGTTCGGTCGGAAACTTTTTATCACAGCGCGGGCGAACGGAGCGACGAACATGCAAACTGTTTTGCAAGACCTTTTATATTTCTTATCTTTTTTACTAAATAGACTTAAAGAGAACGAAAAAAACTACTACTAAACAGCAAATTTTCACACCTATCTCCAAACACACATAAAAATTATCGCTTTGATTTTGCGGATACGAATAAGTAAGAAAAGGAAATTCCTTAAATAACAAAAGCGAAGTAGTTTAACACCCAAGATAACCGAGGCTTGTCAGCCACCAAAACAAGAACCAGAGCACCAAGATTCTGATCAAGCAATGACAACGACATCATTACACGTGGTTACTGGTCAATGATGAGAACTGTGAACCAAGCAAATGAGGTTTAGTTAAAGCGTAAACTCAAGCAAAGCCCCGAAACTTGCGGTGAAAGAGGCTGCGAGTTACCATGTGGTGGCTTCCCCTCTGGATATGTACTCGCAGTAAAATCAACAGCCAAGAAGCAGAATCACAGCAACCACCCACTCGTCGCCAGAACGTATTTGCCAGCAGTCGAAAAGTATCCCAAACAACAACAATATTCATGGAAAAAAATGGAGGATAAAAGTGCTTCATCTCACGCCAACGAACGAGAGGTTCAGCTGAAGCTATTTTCGTTGTACAGCAATTGACGGTGATGCAATGCAAGTTCAATGCACGTAGTCGCCCGGGAATTGGCAGCAAGGCCAGGGTGAAACAAAGCAATCGTCGTGTGAAGATATGCCGAGACTGATATAATGCCACAAGGAACAATATGAAGTGCGTATACAGGAGGAGACCGTTTCTGCAAAGACTTGTCAAACAGAACCTGGACGCAACGTCACTGCACGCCACAAACAAACCCATGAAAAGCAAACGATTTCATGAAGCTCAAAACATTAAGTCACTGACCACTTTTTCTTTGGAAAAAAACAAGAGGGCCTTTAGTTCTTTTAAATCCGGCTGTTAGTTTCTTGAAAGGTAACCGCAAGACCAACATTTTAATATAGCAAAGCGAAGATGTTCGACACTGCGAAACTTCGCTACAGCGACGAGTGAGAAGCGTCCAAGGCCGGTTGCTACGGGTGAGTGTGAGCAAGTCGGTTGCGGGAAAACAAGTTGTGTCCAAGCGCGAGCAAATGACTTCGGAAAGATAGGCGCAGCTTAGGGAGGGTCAGAGTTACTCGCCTCTCCCCGCATTTCGACAAAATGGCAGCGAAAAACAAGCCGAGTTCCGTCACACGTTGACGCAAGAATGCAGAAGTCAATCTCGTGATATTTCCGTGGCAGTGAACTCCGGTTTGTGAACTCCAATTTTTGCCAACCCTGATGAGTAATTACTGTCTGCGCCGTTGTTCGGATACAACCTTGATTTCCGTGTTCAACATGAAAAACGATATTTTCATATTCCTGCCATGTGCAGTAAAGTATCGCACGGGGGCAAATGGGATTATTCGGCTGGAAACTAGCTTTCTATATCCACGCAATTACCAACCGGTATCTACATTCTACATAGAGAAATATTGTCAAACAGTGGCGTTAACAAAAGCGCGAAGCCGTGGAAAACTTCTGTTCTTTTAGTGCTCTACAAGGAAGGAATCTAAAAATATGGTTTTCTCCAGTGTTGACAGTATCGATGGACAGCTGATATTTTACTGAAATATGGATTGGTTTCTTCATGTCAACTACACGTCAGGCTGGGTCAAAATAAACTCACGCTCCTATTTTAAAAGCAAGTTTACAGAATGGCGAAAATAAAATTCCTGCACAGGAACTACGCTTCACAGACGTTTATAAACGCAAGCCACCGTTAAAACGCAGATGGCTCAGATGACAAGTGGCAGTTGCGCAGGACTGTGTAGTGAGCGACGACTCGCTCCAACAATTGCAATTCCCTGCCAATGCAAGCGTTGAACGTGAGCAGGAAGTGCGTTATACGTGCATGCCCCGCGCCGAAGCGGGGTGAAAGGGGGGTGAGAGGTCATGCAAGTACATCTTTTGTTTGCAAATGATTGCAGCATAACAGCCGGCTCCATTTTAAAAAATTGAAAGATGAAAATTTTCGGTGAAAAGAAACAGATTTATTTGTTACAAAAACTCGGAAAATGCAGCAAAATGCTAAAAAAGCGTTCTAACCGGAAATTTTGCAAAAAGAAGCTTTGATTAATTAAGTTTTTTTTCGAAACTTATGGCAAAAACGCGGTTCAAAGGCAGTGTGCCGAAACATAAACTTCAAGAAATACTGGCGACAGCAAAGAGCTGTTCACATGGATAGCTGCTTCCAGTGCAAATTTTCCCATTGAAAGTGTAGGTGTTGTCAATATCATAAAAGTTTCAGTAAAAAGAAGCTCATACAAGAATTTCAAAGTTGTCTTCCAAAAAATTTGAATTTTGCCAAAAAGTATGTTGAATGGATTAATTTTTTGTTTTCTGTTTTCTTAGGGGATGAACGGTGGAACTGCAAATTTTTCTTACTAGCTTCTTCGCGAAAGATCCACAGAGGAGCCTCGTTGGTGGACAAGCACGACGACAACAACAATAGCAACAAACTTCTGCAATTTCTCGAACAGATACAGCGCACAAGGCTAACACAAGACCATGTCACGTGTCGGGCAATGCCATCGAACAACAACCACATCAAACTCACGAGCGCCTTTGCTCTTCTTATGTGAGGTAATAATGGCACGCAGTCGCAAGCAACCGTCCTGCGCGTAGTTAGACCCCAACAAGTGCGATTTGTCGCTGGCGACCTGCATCTGCGCCACTGCAACTTCAACAATAAAATCCCGCGGTTATTCCTTATTTTCAACGTGTCCTTCACTGCTTGCCACTCTTCACGCACATGCAAGTCATTACCGACAGCGCTCATCCCTGTTGACTCTTGAAAAGAAAGCTCTTCCAGAATTTTTAAGGTGTTCGACCAAATTATTCGACGGAGTCTAGCTCACCGCCATGGAAAACCGATGATAAATCAAGCGCGCTGTCTGTTTCCGATTGATACAGCGCACTTTTTTTTCTCAAATATAAATTTTTGGCGAAAATTATTTTGAGGTTCGTTACAGTTCCATGAAAGGTTTGTTTGACATATATATTGAGAGTCATAGCTGCTTGCCAACCAAAAATAAATTTTAAAAAATATGTGAGAAAGGTCATCGACAGCTTCAAATTTTAGCAAACAAAGAATTTCCTACTTTAAGCATTTTGAACGGTGGAACATGTACCGCCATCAGCAATTCATAGTTTCAACAACAAAGTTACAAATGACAAGCCAAAAGATGCTGTCGGCACCAAAATTGCATTGGAACCTCACATTGCCAGTTACGAACAAATCTGCAGACTGCCGTGCCAAACCGCCAACAGACATTCATCGCTAGGATGACAAGGTCACCAGGAATTCCTGTTCCAAGCGTGCAGCCGCATTGGTCACGAACAAAACCTTTGCTTATCTGCTCACCGACCTGAGATGCTACCCTTGGGGCGCTTGAGAATTCCCTGCGGGGTTAGCCTGGTGACATGCATTACCTGGAAAACGCTTTACAGCTGACACGCTACACTCTCCCGAGCTGAACAGAACTCCATTAAACTTGACTCCTGCGACTGGAAAGAAAGGTCGGAAGATCAAAGTGGCATTGCGACACTCAAGGTTAATTTCTGCCGCACCGGAAATGCCCCTTTCTTCGGTGCAATCCCTGCTTACACACATCCAAATCCCAACTGCAATAGACGGGGTCCAACCGCTCACAGCAGCCACGGAAAAAACAACTGCCCTGCCACAGACAGCGTTTACGTATCAATTAACTTCAAGACATTTTCCCCAAACCGATGCGTTCAACGTTACCGGTTGGACATTAAAAAAATGTGTGAAAAGTGCTTGAGCAAAAAGGAAACATGCTGCAACGCCTTCATCCTTCTGTTAGCGCGTATTCTCGCAACAGTTGACAAAGAGCGTGAACTGTGGTTCAACACACCAGGTTAAGCCGAAGCAAAAGCGTGTTATCACACAACACAGCACGACAGTCAGTGGTTAGTTAGTAACATGCGGTCCTCCACCACACGAACGCGTGCAAGCGTTAAACAGCATGAGCGACGTTGTGTTTTGCATACTAAAAGTGGTAGTTAGATTGCGGAGGCGAAGGACACTCACCTTCCTCGTATTTCTTACTGGGCGGCCAGAGCAGCGCTGTACCTGAGTCGGATAAACCGACTGCAAGTTAAAATAATCTTTCAGGCGAGTTATCAACGATACATTAACTAATGTACACGCGACTGTGAGCAAAATGCTTGGAGGTCTTGCGACTGTGAGCAAAATGCTTGGAGGTCTTGCGACTGTGAGCAAAATGCTTGGAGGAGGTCTTGCCGTACCGATTGAAGTAGAGAGCTGTCGGTAAGTCGTTCGAATGCCGCCGCTTCTAGTTGAATTTTAACCTACGCGCTTCGCAAATACGACAGGTGGGGATAATTGCTAGGAATGACGAAGAAACATGCTGGTCACGGGCGAACTACACACAACGCAGATCCAAACGATTTCGATCAACAAAATACACCGAACTGGCTGGAAATTCGAGGTGGGAAGTTCGATCCCCGCTTTGCACCTCCGTCCCTAGTGTTTCTACGCTGAAGAAAGCAGTAGAAACAAATGTCATGAAACGCACTTGCGCCAGAAAAGAACAAAATTCGACAAACACAAATCAAACTAACTATGCTACTTCGGCAGAGGTAGAAGTTACTGGAGAGCCAGGGTATAGGGAATGTTTCCAATACGATTTTTCACCAACATGCGAATCACAACATGAGAAATGCCATTAGTTCCGTATTGTCGGTTTAAGCATTAGCATCAGCCAAACAAAGCATAGGTATTCCGATTTTTTAAAGAAAAACCGCTATACTTTGAACGTTAGTAAGGGCTTGGATTGCCAAAGCTATTTGCCCCCACGCAACAGCTTGCCCATGATTCCGAAAACTTCTGTAGTCATTTCATTTTGCTAAAACATGTCAAACGATTTTCCTAATGTAAGTAGAGTCGCAATGTTGACAAAATGTACCTTACATTTTTGCAAAAATTCTTTAAAATTGCTTTGATAAAGCGTGTTATTCCGACCTCAGTTATTGGAAGACCATCGGGATAGGAGTGTAGTCGTATCGTGCATCACATAAGCCGCTTTTTTTAAACTCAAAAGCCATTTTTATCTGCCTGGCTTTCTGCTGTGAAACACCGTGGCGTTCTATTTTTTCACGTGGCTTTAAATGTCTCTCCCATGCTTTCCACCAATGCGGTATCTATCTGCGCTGTCGATTTCCTATCCATATTTCGGCTTGTGTATGCCGTGTTTGTAAGTCGCCCTCGAGAGGTTCTTATGGGATTAGGCGCTCATTAAACTTAATATTATAAGCAACACGAATGGGAAAATGTATGAAAATTAGGAGCACGTTTGGCAGAAAGTCATTGCAGTAACGTTGAACTAAACAAGCTAAAACTTCAGCGATTGAAAAGCAAGAAGTACTGTGTTTCAAGTTCATCACGCGCTCGTTTACGAGTAACACATATTTGATGGACATGATAACGCCAGGACTACATACCACTAACAAAACTTTCTCTTGAAAACCTGCGTTTTCATTGTTTGCAAGGACAGCAACTGTGCAAAAGAAAAAAAGCCACTGCTGTGCACTATAATTCCGACGCTCTTTCCCTATACCCGTCCAGTAGCGTAGCCAGCCCAAAAATTTTGGGGGGGGCAAAATGTTTCATTTTAGGCGAATAACGCTATTTTGTCTGGGATATTGCCTCTCAAAGCACAAATGACTATATCTTCTAAACATTTGGGGGTATGGCCCCCCTGGCTACGCCTATGCACCCATCTGATGTGTCAAAGTTGACAGTACAATCAAATTTACAACCCTGGCTCTCCAACTGGTAAATAAACCTCAGCCCGCGCAAACGCTCGTTCTTCCAGTGCGCTCGCGCTCCGAGCGCCCCACTAACTAACTTACCGTTGGAAGGTTTATGATTGATACCCAGCAGGTGGAGTAACGTTCTTTTCCCTGAAACATGCAACACTCACGACATGACAATGCACCATGCGACGGTGAAGGTGAATCACACGTAAAGCTACGCTCGAACAAGCGCTTTTCTTTTGAAACGACATGCAAACAGCACTTCTACTTGTTTTAATGCAATACTAAACGAGCGTGTTCACCAGGTGAAATGAAATCCTGGGTTCAAGTTGCAGGGGAGGGTTTATCGAATATTATATTGCGAGGTCACTTAGGCGCACGTTCTTCTCGAGAGAGGGTTTACTTAAGCCGGTAAGGCGCCGTAGCAAAGAAAATTCTCGAACACCAATCAGTTTATTTCGTGTGTTTTGTAAATACACATGCTCGAAATACAAGTTAATAAGATCGACTTTCGCTTCATCAATTCGTTTCACACAACATCAAACTTTTTGGTGATTGTTGATGTCTGAAGCATATAACATGCCACGCGTGCCAGTTTCCAGAACAAATCACAGCGAGCTAATCATTTCCTCCTAACCCAAACTCATGTCAGCACAGGGCAGTTGGACCATAACGCACGCATGCACACACACGCTCTTCGTTATATCGACGGATGGACAAAAGTAGATTCCGGTGTACATCCGAAATGAAGCCGAGGCGAGGTGTTTCAAAAAAGAGGCGGTGGTCGCCACGAAATTTTAACTAAATTTAAACGTGTTCAATAGCGAAATTGAGAAATGTGCCGTAATTTCAACGTTAAGTGTGAAACAGCGTGGAAAGACACTTCGGGTTTGGCTGCACGATGACAAGGCAAAAAAGGTGACGAGACTACATACAGAAACACCTGCACGGCTGTGATTGCAGTGTTCACAGTCGTGACAAGACTGCTGCAATCATTGTTTCCGGCACGTGGCCAAAACGAGTTCGCTTTTCTCAGAGCAAATCACAGATGAAAATCGACAAACTACAAACAGAACAACCCACGCATGCAAACGCAACTACTCACTTCCCAAATCTTTGCGACGCTTACAATCGCACGACTTGATCAGCTCTGGGTTGGTCAGATCGCTGTGGCACGCCTGACAGTAGACCAGCGCTCTGCCGGATGTCAGCAAAAATTATTGTACACTACCACATCAGCTTAAGTTAGAGCGTGACACCCGCGCAGGGTCATACGAGTTCATTTTTTTAATTGTGGCAAGACGTTTCCACCACAAATCAAAATTTGTCATCGTGCTGTCAGAGATAAGCTTTGCCCATTAATCCTCAGCTTTAAATCGCGTATCGATCCCAAATTAGCTTTTCTAAAAGAGGCTTCTTCCTATTAAGCTCCACAGTACTCATGCTTACTCCATGAAAAAGGTCTCGAACTAGCTTCACTTGGCTTTACTTTTGTGTATTTAACAATGGGGCAATTCATTTAAAATAGTTCAATGGGTCAAGAGCCCCATAAACATATAAGATCCATATTTTTAGTTTGCAGTAGTCCCTTCTCCACCACGTTTTGTTTGTCATGTTGTAAACGTTTGCCACTGTACTGTACAGGTGAAGCCAGTGCATAAAAAGCGCCCAACGGAACCGAATTGCTGGAATATGTACTCCACAATAAAAAAAAAACTGACGGACAACGTCGTGTAACAAGTGTTTTGGACATCAAGATTGGTTTGTATTATCCCAAAAAACTATTACTGCCCTTTACTTATTTCCCGACAAAAAAGAAGTCAGGAATGAACCGTCCACCACCAAGCCAACTGCGGTCGTTACCCAATGAGATCTTCCTCTGGTATTTGGGGTTACGTTTGACTTTAGTGCAGATAACCTATATCTCATACTGCATCTAAAACCAACGGAACTATTTCAAACTTCAAGCGAGGTTTTGTTTTCACGGCAAAGAACAGCTTGAGCAAAGCTTTTCTCCCTGACAGGTTGGGGGAACGCGTCAGGGGTGAACTGCCTGGCAACAGGGAGTCAATTTGAAAATTCGCCGCGTGGCAACAACCGATGCGATTGCCAAGCAACCGATTCGCAGGTGGTAGTTCGTTAAAAATTAGTGGCGATTAGGTCTCTTCATCGATTGGCTTCGACTGAGCCGCACGCCATGCAATACAAATGCAATCCCAGTTGATTTGCTTTTCGAATCGAATTACTGCATCGGCATACAGTCGCAAACACACTGCAGCGCGGTCCCTTACGGCGGTGCGTGCACTTGCACAGACGTATGTCTCGCACATTTTCAACGTCGACGTGACAGTCCCCGCAGTATACGAGCGCCCTGGCGGAATGCAAAACGTTGAAACGACTGGAAAAGAGCCTCACACTTGCAACGGCTTTAACTGCGGGTACGTGAAGCGCGTCCGAATCGCTATAGCGACATGGCTTTATTTGAAAAAAGCTAAAGCAATGCCGATGCATTCGTGGCACGTGCCACTGACCTTTTGACTTCTTTGGCTGACTGAGCGATGAAGAAGCCCAGGGTTCCTTCATGGATCTTGACGTGGTTTCCAGGGTTGATCAGGATTCTGCCACAAAAAAAACTGTCAGGTGAACGCAGGCATCAACACGCTGAGCTACGCGCCAAGGCGCACGCTTTCTTCTTTAAGAAACAAGTTATCGCTGAGGAAAAGCACCGACGTCAAAAGTTTCACATGAGTCTTTGAAATCAGGCCATGATGTTTGACACAAATCGAAACCAGACACACAGCGCAATGTCAACTGCAAAGGACAATCTACCGAAACCACAACTACAATTGAGGCGGTCGCAAACATCGACGTCTCTCCGCATGACAATAAAAAACACCCAGGACTGAGCACACGCTCTGTCCCTTGACAGAGGGAGGAAAGAGCGAAAGAACGCCACTAATTGAGACAGGGGAGATTTTCGAGCACAAAGCATCGTGCGCTGTTAGACTTGCTTCATGGAAAGGTGATAAAAAGTGATTTGGTCCGACTTGTTCAGGCGCTGAGACAAGACCGGGAGCGACAGGAGGGCAACGATCGCGCAGGTCTATTTTTATCTGCGGTTTCGCTCGGCACATGAGACAAAGACTCGACTAGACACCGACGCAGTCGACATGATGCACGCAGTCTCACTTGTCTATGCCGTTAAGGCGCGGCTTATCTTCATACTTTGTCATCGTTTTATGCGCCTGATACACATACAAGGGTGGCTTACAAGCAAGGGAAGCTTCTGGTTTTTTTCCCTGCCGTAACCAATTCGTTTGTTACTGCAGGGCTGTGCAGTAAGCTGTGGTGTTTCGCACTTCCAAAAACATATGTTCGGAAGATGTACGTTGGCAAAGTAAAGATTTGAGCTGAAACTGCGCCAATACGTCTGTCGTTCCTACGGTGCTCTTAAAAAATAGATGGGACTTTTATGGGCTTGCAAAATGTTTCGTTATTCGGCTTATATTAAAAGGCGGACTGAAATTTCTTTGCAAATATCGTTTTACGCAGCTTCTACATAAAGCGGCTAACATTCAAAAGCGGTAAACAACTGTGTAATGGCGTTCAGTTCTTGAACGTCCTGGTGCATTTCTATAAACAGACGTGGGCAAAAATAAATGGCTGCTCGCCAAATAACTGTCTTTGAATTTTGTTAGTCAAAGAAAGCTGAACGAGGAGAGCGAACTTCAACAACAGCAAGCAAGCTCTGTTATCAGACTGCCCTTGCAATCTTATCCATACCAAATGCAATAGCGGCCAACTTGCAAAAGGCTCAAAACCGAATAACCATAACTTTAAGATCAACGTCGGGGCGAATTGAACACGAAGGGGTGAATTTCTCATACTATTAAAAGATGGCATTGGGCAATCCGAAAATAAAATACTGTATTGAACCCGAAGCTTTGAAAAAATAAAATGTGCGTCTGCCAGAAATAGCCAACGTACTATTTCGGCATAGTTTCTCATTCGCTGTACGTAACGGGGAAAAGCTTTTCACGCTTCCCAAGCATTGAAAAAATAACGCCGTGAAACTTTGGCGGCAGCATGAAAAATGAAAAAGCAAAACCGCGCATCATTAAAAGCAGGTTGAAGTTGTCATCATGCACGCGAAGCTGTGTGTTACGTTCGAGCTCCGGCATGTCTTGCAGAGCACGTCACCTGCTTGCGAGAAACAGGGTAGCGGTGCTGAGATCAGGAATGCAAATCGCGCGCCGGCTGCAAATCTCAGCGAACGAAGCAAGGAACGCGACAAAGCCGAGTGAGTAATGAATGGCGCTCTCCCGAGGCGAGCGCTAATTACGGTTAATGCGTATTTGCGCGACGGAGCGCATGCACACTAGCAGCGCGCTGTTCATCCGTCGCTCAAAACACATACGAGGTTGCGTCGGCGTGTTTAGTCCATGCAAAGCGATTGAAAAACCTTTTTGTGTGATTACTCACCGCTTGAACAACATCAAACTACAGAGAAAGAAAAGAAGATTAAAAATCGCCGCATATCTCCAATAGCTCTAATGGTGGAACAGGCAGACTTCGAAATACACAGTACACCGAATCGACTGAAAGCGCTTAAAGACGCTTGGCCACGACGTTCACAAACTTCCTTTTCGGTGGCTTGTAGCCAACGTGTGACCTTTGGTTCGACTCAAGCCACTATCATATTTACAAGAGGAGTGAGAATGGAGAGGACTACGAAGGCTGACAAGGCACGTTACGTTTAATTTAAAGGATTACTCACCGTTCGCTGTATGTAAATGACTGAGCAGACCATAAATAGTTACGCTTGTTGGTTCGTGGATTTTAGCAAGACCAACAGATTTTTACAGGAGCAGACAAACTTTAGACAAACGCACGAGCTAGAATAGTTCCAGCACCATGCCAGTTTTCACTTCACCACATTACGGTCGTCTGTCTTTTCAGGACAACCAATGAAATAGTTAGTGCGTCCTGCTCACCAGAATGCATTCGCGCGACGACCCGTGAATTAGCTTGCCGTGCAACCATTCGCCCTTGTCTCCCCCACACCAGGGAAGCTGAGCTTACGCACCGCCAGTGGCGGGCGCGTGAATGGGAGGAACGCGAGCGCAAACAGCGCGGCGTTCCTCACAAGCGAACGCAGGAACAATTCGTGGCGATTCATCGCCGCTGAATTTTTTGCAAACTACGCTGCTTTCCGGTTAAAGGTGCAAGTTGATTGTGTGACGGCAGCTTATTCCGCCATCGAAAGTGTTTACGCGAAAGCTTGAGGTGGACGCTTTGCCAAAACAGTACGGCGGCGTTTGGGCCAATCGTGCGCTGTACGTGCAGCGACACAGAAACGGCATTGTCGTCTGGATTCGCTTCTTGCTGATTGTTTTCTTTTTTAACCAGAGCCACGCACACACAATTCAGGCAGAGAGATCAAAGCCTCCTCAGCCGCAAGCCAAGCCTTACTTTGTATCCTCGTTTTCATAGTTAACTTCAATGGCGATGAGAAGAAGGTTGAGCTTCTTGTAACACAACCTGCAAAGAAATTGACTCATTGATTCGAAGGCGAGGCCATTACGCATCTTGTTCTCAGGTGCTGTGCGCGACGTTTCAATTGCACGGTTCTCCGCGATCACGCGAAAATCGATCATTCCTACTTAATCAATAACGATCGGAACCGAACGCCATCCCGCACGCAACCTCGTCACAAACCGATCCCCTTCAAATCCCAACAGCGACTGCCACTGCACGTCGCTGGGCCGTGCCGGGCGTGAAATTGCGGCAAGCACGAGCGCAGTCGCGCACGTCAGGAGAACATGACGAATAGACGAATAGCGTTTAATATAGAACCAAGACGTCAAAGACGTCGCCCACACCCGCCGGAACTTTGACACAAAAATAGAGATTTTGGTTTACAACGGTCAGGCAACGGACGTTCCCTGCTTTTCCGCTTCAGGCAAGTTACTGCCGGGCCAGCAAAACTCCGTTTCAACACTCACTCGCACACTTTCGGAAATGAATAGTTGACGAACGAAGACGACAAGTACTCCGTGTACATCTCGGTCCCCACGCCCGCCAAGTAATGCTTCTGCCACGATTCGCCGTCAAACTACAACAACACAGACGTTACATAACGAACTGTTTAGAACTCACAGATGCTTTAAAGCAGTATTTCTCATTTCTAGTGTCTAGTGGTCTACAGAAAGTTCCATAAATCCTTGAGTAAGCGTTCCTGAAAAGTTTCGACTAGTTGTTAATAAGGTGTCAGCATAGCAAAGTGGTCCATCGGATTTGTTTGTTTTTGTAAAGATGGTCCATGGGTCAAAAAAGGTTGGGAGCCACTGCTTTAAACTGTAAGAATCACACTCAAGTTTGTGCGCGGCACACTAAGGTCACCCAGAAAGACGTAACGGTGACCTCGTTCACACACTTGAGCTCCAGATGGCTTTAGGTGCGGTTGCGGTGTCTCTATTTTACGAGTGGATGCTTGTAAAATGTGTGTGTGGGTGAAGTTTTCGAAAACATGTGTTCATGTTAGTAAACAAATTAGGTCGTGCCGATTTTATTCCAGAAGCGAAATCTCTTGTTTGCGCGAGTTGTGAGACGAGCAGGCCAACAGACGACTACGCTGGCGGTTCAAAACACGCTCCTTCTCTCTCTAAACCAGGTATTCCCAACCTTTCTCTGACCATGTACCCCTTCAGCATTTCGACAGACAACCATGTACTCCCAAAATTTCTCATGACAAAATATTTTATCATAGAAATATTTAGCAATAAACATAATGATTTTTTTAAATAATATTCACTGATATATGTACAAATATTTGGAAATAGATTTAATATATTTCTCTTCTATTACTAACATTAAATGCACCCTTTCAGATAGGCAAATGTACCATTAGGGATATATATAGCCCAGGTTGGGAACCTCTGCTCTAAACAGTACCATTCTCCGGAACTTGAAAACCACCTTAAATGTTTTCTGTATAGCTGTTAAACAGGGGAAAAGTGTCCCTACTATGTTAGCCATCACAGGGTTAGCTATAACTATGAAAAAGACTTGTCTCTGAATGAAGCTTGTGTAAGACACGCAGATCACCTGATGTACATCCGTTATAACTTTTATATCGATTTTTTTGCTACTGCTACGTGTTTCCCTGCTGACATTGATTTCCCTGCTGACACGGCCGATGACCCACGGTTACGTTTTTCTTGACATTTTTATGAGGTTTTTGTTAAGTGTGTATTAGTCTGATGTCACTGAAACCCGGGCGTAGGGTCGGTGCTCGCGTAGCCACAATGTCTTGTTTTGCTTCATGCGCCAAGAGCGGAACTAGTATCACAGCACCAAGGGCTCCGCGAGAGACGTGCTGGGCTCATGGCGTAGCCAGGTGGAGGCCCAGGGGGCCATGCCCCCAAAGTTGTTAGAATACGCAGAAATTTTGTGCTTTGAGAGGCGGTATCCCAAACAACTCACCGTTGCTCGCATACAATAAAAAATTTTAGCCCCCCAAAATTCCTCCCCCCAAAATAAAGCATCTTGGACTGGCTACGCCACCGGCTGGGCTCGTGGTGGCAAGCCTCCCTTTCCTTCCTCGCGGAGCTCCTCGCTGCTGCGGTTTCCCTGACGAGGAATCTCAACCCAGAACAATGGAACGCGTGGAGGGCGGCGAACAGCGCGTGGAGCACGAAGTGGATGAGTGATCGGAAGGCCAGCGTACCTTGATGGTGGATCGCATCGAGAAAAGGTTAGCCATTAAGCTCGAGAAGCCCGGAGCGAGGCAGGATTGCGCGATGAACCCGAGCTTCAGTTCCGACAGGCAGATTACGTCGTCGCCTCCCTGACAAAGCAAACAGAATCGTTGTTGCCGATTTTCGTTCGCCAGGACAATGCAGCCTTGACCCGTTGCATTATTAATGAGCGGCCAACTGCTGAAGGGTTTAATAACGCGGACCGAAAATTGAGCACGCTGAAATGCGGAATATTGTACGCAACAGGTTCGTTTGCAATGTCCAGCAGCCATAAAAAAACAGCTTCGTGTTCGCGTCTCAGAAACTAACAAATACCAGCTCCGTAGACATGGAGACGTAAAATCTCATATTCGAATTCGGTTCGTTGACGCGCCACTTGAAAGTCCGGACGTTAAAGTAAAGTAGCACCAAAGGCACACGCTGCAAAAACAGGCAAAAGAGGGTGTGTTTGCGCTTCGCGCAACATTCAATCAACAGATCTGCTTCCAATCGTCGTGTTGACTGACACTTTATAGTTCGTCCGTTTTGCATGTTAAACGTGCGCGCGATTACCTTCGTAAATAAACCATCGCTCGTAACAGGATTGCACGCTGCGAACTTTGGCGACTTGCGAGAGCAGCAGCAGCAGCAGCAGCACGCAGGCCTGCTTTCGCGACAAACCGCTGTCACGCGCTCGCCCTTTCACTGCCGGATATGAGATGATTATTTCAGCGTTTTTACGGCCAGCAGGGCACAGCAGTCCACGTCAAGCACAGTTGCGGCGCACAAATCACGACGCCAGCGTAAAGACCCATTGTATCAGGTAACAGGCGATACCGGGCAACATCCGCGAAATCTACACCTGTTTGCTGCTCGTGAATATCTCAAATGCGAAGATTCGCCGGTTTATCGATGACTCGACAGTGCAGTTTTTGACTTGCGATGAAGTACACAAGCAAATCACGAACTGTCCAAGCGGAGTGCGGCAACCGAAAACCGTTGGAACGCAACAAAATTTAACGTGGAGCCGCGAACATCGCCGGATGCTGCATGTGCAGGGCGCGCTGAACCGGTTCAAACACATTCCGAGGCAAGATTGCATCTTGCAGCGCCCAAGCAAGCGCCCGGTACGTTATCTGTAGTGACGGATCACACTCGAGCATTTGGCTGGAGCGGGCACAAAGGGCTTGGACTGCGAGGCCGTACGAAATAGTTGGATGGACGATTGTACTTTTCGTGATTCGAATAACGTTCATGAGCAGGTTGACAATCAATCGGTCAAACTTGTGAAAAGTAAACCGTGCGCACCCACCAATGTCTTGTCTAGTGCGTATGCGATTAATACAAAATATACCTTCACATTCCAGCTGGGTATGTTGAGCAGATGGGCTTTGTTGTGGTACTGCATGATTTGAATGATAATTCGAACCTTAGGATGGTAATTCTTAATTGAAATTACTCTGTGCAACAACAAAAAGAATCAAGTAAAGTATATAGCTTGCGGGGTAAATAATACTGAAAATGCAAGAAAGCGTGACAAGATTTATGAGTTTTACCTTTGCAAGACTAATTCTCAAAGGTTTTGTGTTCAATGACCGCCAACAGTTTTTATCAAAAGTTCAGAAGTTTTTTTAATTCACAAAGAAACTATAACACTGAGTTTTTTTTCAAGGATATAAAGCTTAAGGGAAGTAACAATACTGTAATTTTTATTGCATGATGGAAACACTTCACAACAAGTAAGTGGAAAATCATGAATCTTGAGCAGCAAAAATGCAAACGAGCAATACTGTGGTAAACATCATTTCAATCGCGCACATAATTTGCACTACGTATATTATTCGCTATTGTGAGAGTAGCACAACTGCATTTGTTTGCAGAAGTGTGATTCTCCTCGTGAAGAAGGTAAAAACCAGGTAATTACATGGCCACAAGAGTTCGGGGTAAGGTGATCATTCACAAACGGCTGCATTTGAACCGTTTAGGTTTAGGGTTTGAGCCAACTCCCAGGAATTTCACATTTTTACGTTTCAACTTTTTCACGCCAGTTTTTTGGGCATATTATCTACGGTGTACGAGTCTCTCCGACCCACAACATGGTTATCACCTCGCTCGAAAAGCTTGGGTCCAACTAAACCGAATAAGAAGTGGCGTTGGTCGTTGTGGTGCCTATCAGAAAAAGCAGGCTTTGCTACGTCAGATCTGTGCGTTTGTGGATTCCGACAAAATGGTAAAGCACATCCTCCTGAACTGTCAACGGCTGCGTTCACCATGCTGACTCTCCGACACCGAAAGTCCTGCACATTTGCCAGTCACAGCAATGTTACTGATGACCAAGCCTGGACCGTGTGCACAAGAGAGGAAGTCTCTGTTTATCAGTCTGAGGTGCGGTCTAGTACATCTACGAAAAAAACAAGGGGCCAAACGTACCGCTAGGTTGACAGCGCTTCAATAATTCTACCTACTTCCAAGTTACGACTATGGAATGCACAAAAAGCACCAGTCTTCTGGCGCTTTTCACAACGCAGTTGAAACTAGCGCCAAAACGCGCTATCTCTTTTCACGTCATAAAAATCGGACTGTAAGTTGGTCATGGAAGGCGCATTACTAGCAAGAAGGAGATTTTCTGGTCTGACCATATGTTTAATGACACAAACTGGGACTCAACAAGGCACGTTACGTTTACCTTTGACGATGTCAACGCACAGTCGGACTCATGCTAGCGATATACGTCACGTGCAGAGACGCCTATGCACATTCTAGGCAAGGCACGTCTGTCTTACTTTGCCGCAGCATTTTCATTTCATGAAAATCTCGAGCTGTAATTTCAAGCCACATGCGACACACTACTACGATTCAACCAAAAGTGAAATTACTATTAGGTGTTTTATATCTCGTAAAAAAGATTGGCAACAGGAATAATTTGAAAGGTAACAAACACACCTCAGTAATACCAAAGAGTGTATCCCGACTTGCTGACCAGCTTTGGTATATGGTCAACGTCATGTTTGCTTGTAGAGCGCAAGTTCTCACGACAGGCATGGGGAGAACAAGAATTCGCCCTTGCCCCAGTCGTTTACAAAACAGAGGAATTCGCCGTGCATCATCACTCATAAACGAACGCCGAAGCAAAGATCCCCAGCCACCAGGTGCAGACTTGTAAAGCCGTTTCAAGGTTCGTTTCTTGCAGATAAAACGATTCGACGGACAATAATTTTGCTATGAGCTATCGGGTTAGGTGACATTGTTTGTAAATCAAAGTCGTCCAAACGTTTTTGGTTTTAAGTTTTAAACAATACTTTTTGGTAATGCTGATCGATCGTAACGATTTTCCAGGTAACAGAGGACGCAGCCCTCGTTCAACAAGAACTCCGCAGAATCGTCGTTCACTCCCAGCACATGTTTCTGTTCAAAGCAGTGCTGTAGTTACCAGCACGGCAACGTATTTTATCATTCTTAGATTGTTCCAAGAGGTTGGCGACAAGGTCATTGGAGTTTTACACGTACAGGGCCATTCAGCAACAGATGGTGTTCAACAAAAAACTGGCACTGAAGCTATCAAAGAAAAAACGCTGATGCCGGTATAGTGCGCTGGCAACTTTGGTGTTATCTTGTTGTCCAGAAATCACTTTCAACATTTCGATTTGTTTCAACACACTTTCTCTTTCGCGTAACGGTCATTATATACGCTGACGTAAACGTACCTAGAACGAAAGTGTTTTTTTTTCGCTGTACTGTACTCCGTGCGCTGTTAAATTAAATTAGCGTAGGTGTGCAACACGGAGTGCACAAGGCGCTAATAAGCGCACTTTAACTGAGAACCGTAAACCAGGGAGCGAGACGTAGTTAACGAAAGATGTCATTGTCAAACTGGCGTTAAATTAACGGCGTTTTGTTTTGAACACACGGCTCAGGAATGTCAGGAAGCGGGAAGTTAATCGTTGACAGGGCCATAAGGTCACTCCGCTAAACCTAGTAACAACGCAATTTGTGTAGGTTTATTTTTGCAACCTCCATCTCCGCTGCTAAGTTCAGTTCGACGCCATTTGATACGGTATCGAAGGTTGCTACGAACACAAATTGAAAAATAAGCATTAATTCGCCTTTTGCCACCGCTGATGTGTGACGCATCGAAGAGTCGAAGCTTGGGCTTCACAAAAAGTTGGTGCAGCGGTAAACACTATTTTGCAACTGAGCAGCGTGTTATTTTGACAAAGTTGTGGTGAACGATGCACTTGTCAGTTTAATTAAAAAATCGGCGACAATAAACCTTCCTGTGGAGCTCTTGAAAAGAATTTAATCTCCAACAATTGGACTTTCGCTTGACGGCTGACTAGAACATCTTTAATTCACCGTAACAACGGAAAGGGAAAAAAGCGGAGAAAGCTTAAAAAGCTGAATTTCGAAAACAACCGACAGGAAAAAGCGAATGAAGCTTAAAAAGCTCAATTTCGTTTACTGCGCACGCTCATCGCTGTTGCTTGAATCTAATTGGGGGGTGTTAATTTTTTTAAAGACGCGTCAACCCTACAGTTTACAGAAAATAACGCAGCTCAGCTCAGTGAGCTTTGTACTCAAAGTACGCCTCCTCCATCCGTCCGACTGCTCTGCGGAAAAAGACGAAATCAATTCTTGTGGGAGAGGCAAGACGGCGAAAGCGCCGCACACAAAGTTCCGTTGCGGCGTGCTCGAGACAACGGTCTACAGCAGATCGGGCATCGACAGAGTCTCTTGTTTGCTTACAACACGTCAGAAGGGGTTGCCATGTTGCGCGCGACCATTTCCGCACAGGAAACAGCACTCGATCATCCGAGGTGCTGTTGCTGGTTTGGTGCCGTGGTCGGAAGCCGCCGGTCGTCGGCTCGATTCTGGTCCGCGAGGCCTTTGTTGCCGGTCCGCGCATCAAGAATAAATTATTTATTGTCCAATACAAACAAAATATCTTTGTGAAGCGTGATTTTCTGTAGCGATAGCAACCACGACTACAGTATTTCACGAAGCAGACTGGACGTACGAAATACACTGCGAGTGTTATTGTCTACTACCGCCCCAGGATGGGACCATCTCGGTGCAGAGGAACAAGCTCAAGGCCCCACTAATTCGGTGTTATGGAAAGTTGCATTAAATTTGCATGCAATTAAAATTATCTATGTATTTTTGATGTATTGATTTGCCACGCCTTGAAAGCCGGTCCGTGGAAGTTATGCCTGCCTTGACCCGGCCCGCAGTGCGAAACAGGTTGCCGACCACCCGGGACGAACAAAGAATTCAGAATCTTTTCGTTTTGAATTTATAGGAAAACGAGACCTTGCATGTTGCAAACCAAAAACTACATATTTTACGTGCTTCGTTTGGCATCATATTTATCTCTATTTCAAGCTTTTTCAAGTTTGCTGGCTTTGATATGCGAGTTCTATTTCTGAAAACGGACGAAGTATTTTTCGTTGAGGACGACTATCAGAACAGTTTCACCCTTTTTGCCACACAGCTGAATGACGTTTTCAATCTTAACAAATCCGGCAACTTTCCAAAACGACCAAACTTTCGAGTCTTTACATGGAAGAAAAAAGTGAGTCCGAGACGAAAATCGGTAACCTCGTGAGTGGCCTACACAACGTACATACAAAGACGTAGCAACTCGCAATCCGTACACTTGCAGTGTGTCTTACGTTACAAAAAGCCCACAGCAAATACTGAGGGATGTAAGTACGGACAAGGCTTGCTTTTGAAAGTCAGGTGACATGTGCACCAACGCGCGCCTTGTTGAGCTGCGACTACTCCGTAAGTCCTCACCTCATGATGTTGGAAGCGTCCTCCGCGTCGGCGTCGAGGCAGTACTTGTTGGCGAGTATCACGCACGCGTCGGCTTCTTCCATTTTAACCCGTGCGAGGTCGGTGGAGTGGAGGACCGAACCCTCGAAGAACTCGACCTGGGTGAAGTGTCGCTTGAACAGCGCTTCCAGTTCCAGGTTGGGAGACACACTGAGTGTGAAAAAGGAGCTTGTATTTTGTGGCTACCTATTGTTACTGCCGAGCAAGTTTTCATTGCTGGTGGAGTTGGTTTCTGCTTGTGATTGCTGTGCTAAAAATAGTTACATGAAAAAGATGAAAACAGTTTTGATTCGACAGTTTATCTACTTGACAACAACCTCCCAATCAACGGCAGTGCCGCATTCAGCTTCAGCAAATGGTGAAGTTACAAATGGCAGATTAAAACATCTGGCAACGGTTTTGAGTATGGAAAAGTAACTTAAATGTTAACGAAAAACGATGTATGCTCTTGCAATGCTTCCAGGCGTTTAAAGTGCATGACTTTCCGCAAGCGTTAACTTCACTTGAGGTCGCAAGTTCACTTTCAGGTCGACTAAGCATCTGAGATACGTAGAGGGCAAACATGAAACAGTTCCGCAAAAGCTGCTTGAACGTTAATTAAGTTAACCGAGGGAATAGTCACACGATCGCAAACACGGAGTAGGTCTTTCAAACCGACTCTTTCAGAGCTATGCATAAACACCCGAGGTTTCCTATTTGCGCCATTACGAAAGTCTGAGACGGGATTTCCACAAGCGTTCTGAGAAATGCCTGAACCTGAACCGATGCAATGAACGCACGGAGAAAAGCGCGCATCTGCAGCCGCACACGCGCTTGTTTAATGCATCAATCGCACGCAGGCCCGAGAGATCGCTAATTGGCCGTGAAATCGGCCCTGGCCCATGCGGTGAACGGGACCAATTACGTGCGGCACTTAAGCGAAGCAGAGCAGCTTGGCAGGGAGCGTGCCGCAAATTTCGCCATCGCGTCGATCTCGGCGAAGCCGATTAACGTTGCAAACGCATCCGATGGCAACGGCAAAGCACGTTATCGATTTAATGATCCGACATTTCTAAGCGTGTCTGCGAGGGATCGCCAAATCACAATATAAGCGCTGCCGTTCGAAATCGATCAGAACGACGTCCCAGTCCTGGCGCTGGATCCAGCCAGCACACTGCAGGGAAACGTCGTATGACGAGCGGTCCTTTGCGCGAACGCGATACTCTTCTTACCTGTGAAGAAAAAGGACTTCTACGTTGACGTCGTCGCGGTCCTTGTGCAGAAAATCCTTGAGAAAATAGGAGACGCTTTCGAGGGTGATGTGGCCGCAAACCACAATGTGCCTGCGACAGAAACCACCCGGCTGTAAATAGCGCGAATGCCGTGCTCGCCCGTGTGCTCGCAAAATGCCTCAATAAAGACGCGGGACAGCCTTGAATCGTGCAAAGACGAACGATGCAGTGCTTCGCTGGCAACATCGCGACACAATTCTGTTTTTACTGCAGATAAAAATCAGCCGTCACACCGTCAGCTACTACAGAGCACCCGCGAGAGCCTGACGAAGATCGCGTTCGAAGTGACGCCCGTCCCGTTAGCTGCGAACGGTAACGATACGCAGTCGATAAAAAAACGCGGCGTGCCGCACGAGTCAGCAGCAGGACAAGGACTGGGCTCGATGCAGAAAGTTATTTTTCTCGCTGCAGCCGCGCGCCCGGCACCGGCGTCCGACAACTGGTGCCGGCTGAACAGACGGACACGCACAGAACAAAGTGAGTGCTGAGGTGAAAACGCGCTGGGCGCGGCACAGCTGCGGACGCACGTCCGATGACTCAGCGACAGACTACGTACTTGCGTCCGCTCACGGAAGTGTACGCGCCGCCGTACTTTTTCCGCGTTCCGATCAGCTCGATTATTTCCGGCACGTAGCTGGCGAACATCGCCAGTCCGCCGAAAATGAAGAAAATCATAAAGAAGCGACCGAGCGTTGTCTTAGCGGCGATATCGCCATACCCCACGGTTGACATGGTAACCTGCCAAAACAGCACCGTTCAGTGCGCATAGAAAAGCGAGGAAGCACACTAGAGATAGGCACGTCAGCTGACAACAAAGCGATATCCGCATGGTGTATATTCAGAAGCAATGCAATGGCGACGTGGTTGACTTCAGAATTTTTTAAATTCGGTAACAATGGTTAAATTCGGTAGCAATGGTTACAAAATAAATTCGGTAACAATGGTTACAAGATAAATTCGGTAACAATGGTTACAAGATAAATTCGGTAACAATGGTTACAAGATACTGTATGTTGGTCTCACTGCGTCAACAAAGTAATGTTCTTCGCAAAGGAACCTGGATCTTGTCCAGGATTTTACCTTGAATCGTTTTATAAGCACCCGGCACCGACTATCGTGAGGCTCTCATCGCCCACCGTGATGTTGCTACAAGTATGTTCATCAGCGCACCTTAATAAACTACTTACAGCAGATTGTCATTTTGAACAAATCACTTTCAGCCTCCTTTTTATAGAAAGACCGCATACAAACAACGAGCTCAGAAGGCAAAGAAGCCACGAACAATTTGTCTATTTTGCGACGTCAGCACACAAAGCATCACAAGACACCAGCACAAAGGCTCGAACCATAAGTAGATAAACACTCTCCCAGTAAGTCAGCTTCTGCGGGTTGGAGAAGCCTAGCCAGGGATCGCCTGTGTTTTCTACCTGCAAAAGAAAAAAGGCGTCGTTGACATTAAACTCAACGAACCTGAATTAGATCGTAAAACATAAAAGACCGAAATCAGGTCTCATGCTTCACCGCTACATATTTTCCGAATGCCCCAGGCGTAGTTCTTTGCATGCGCCCACTGCGGTTGCTAGGTAGCAGACCCTGGCACTGGCAGGATGTACAATCCAACACGGCTTTTTGCAGACTCAAAAGAAAGGTCTTAAAGGGTAGAGCTTGTGAAAAATTGGTTACACAGCATAGAGCCTGCTTGTGGTCTTTATTTCACATACACGGGATTCTAGGTGTCCAACGTTGATTATTGTGACAGAGAAGTGGAACCAACCAAGGCACATTTTTGCGTCATTTACAGTTGCTCAGCGAAGTTTCTAAAGTCACGAGTAACGTAATACGCAATCAAAAACGGTTGTATCACCAGAACAATAGTACAAGCCTCAGAGACAACAACCAAACCGTTGGTCTGGTGTTTCTGATGTAAGTAAAGCAATGAAACTCGATTTCAGTCCAACCAAAAACAAGAATAGCTAGGCAGCATAGCTAGTGCCGTGGATTTAACCTGCCCAACCGCATTTTGATCGGTTTCACGTAAACGCGTTAGAAATAAATGTAAAAAAACGAAATAGGTTGCGTGTGATGTTACAATTTCGTGATCTTCACTTTGCACTGATGAAGGCAACTTTGCACTGATGAAAGCAAACATTTTGAAGAAGCTGAGCAAACAATGCGCGGTTGAAGTAAGTGTTCTTCCCGTGAATTATAGCTGGGGCAAGACGCACTGCTCGGCAATTCGTGAATTTCTTCACAGCGTCCGTAAGAACAAGCAATATATCGCAAAATTTAAGGGGGAAAAGGTACTGTAGGTCAATTTCAGGAGACGCAGACCAAAGTCGCCTGAACTAATCAGTGCGACGTGAGTCTTGTAAATTAGGCTTACGCACAGAAACTGACATTTTCACTGAATACAGGCCGGCTTACAGGAAACTCTATGTACCAAATCCTTAGCGGATAGGTGCTTAACATGACAGTTAAATATCGTTGATTTTAGTCAAACCTACTAAGTGTATAAACCCAGCGCCAGTCAGCCAGATGCTGATGAAAACTGACAGAAGATTGACCAGTTTGATGCTGTTGCTGGTCTTCAAGATGTTGACAAATTGTAAGATCTCGGAAAACTGTAATAGCCTCATCGCTCGCAAGAACCGCAACCCTGGCGAAGCGAAAAGAACATCGTTTGGTTCACGTAAGCGTATTTTAATTTGCTGCTTTCTCGTCACTTCGTCGTTTCGCAAAAAACGGAACGGACGACAGTTACAGCAAGCGTAAGAATATTCTAACGCATGCCACCTACCAAGCCAGGTGCGGTTGAGGTACACGGACACGAACACCGGCGGCACAGTAAAAAAATCGACAATAGAATTTATCTCCAGCCAGAACAGGAGCTTGTCGTTGGCGGCAATGAACTGCAAACAGAAGAGACGCGCGCGTGAGCAACAATACGTTCGATCATCAGCGTGATGGGCAGTCCACGTCTATAAATAATGCATGACGACGCGTATGAAGAGCGCTGATGCCTCTTTTAACAGGCGCAAACCTGGAAAGGAGCGATGGATTGCACTGACTTGAAGCAAATGTTGCACCCGTTTCTATGCCTGATAATGTCATGCGAACGTTTGTCAAGCTGCACATAACATGAATAAAAAAATGAAAACAACGCGCAGTGTGATTCTGTCATTGCTTCTCTTCAGCTGCAGCTGAAAGATGCCCTTACCCGGAGTCCGAAGTAGAGCAGGAAAAACAAGTTGAAAGCGAGATCAATTTGCAGCGTTGTGTCCGTGAAAAAGTTCTTACACGTCTCGATGGGACTGAAAAACAACGCCGCAATTGACTTTCGGCGGGGGTCAAAGCGACGTACGCTGCGAAGTGCTGCATAGCGTGCGGATGACGTCAGGGTACGTTAGCACGTAGAAGGTCAAATCAGATG
>Ga0210059_1000962_pt1 | contig 41159 bp, 23 predicted proteins | sample Ectturendosymbi2_FD_188042 | JGI IMG/M metagenome (GOLD analysis project Ga0210059, IMG submission 188042) | Ecteinascidia turbinata endosymbiont from Florida, USA - Sample 2 (SPAdes) (version 2) | ecosystem: Host-associated > Tunicates > Ascidians > Unclassified | place: Key West, Florida... | reverse complement strand
AGCAATTAGCAACCCTCGTATAACCCAACGACCCCCGTCTGAAACTCGAATAACGCAAATGTGAAACAGCGGTGTACATAAAATATCTACTGGAGAACCCTCCGAAAATGTTTCACTAATATAAATCTATTTTTTCAACTCGAACCCTTTCAAATCAAAGTAGATCTATGTGATGCAATCTGTCACTGGTCATGGAATTTCCGAGAAAGATTTTCACTAATTTCATTTTTGAAAAGCTTCTCTCGCATGAAGGGCTGATGCCGGTAAGAGTTACAGCTATTAGTAACAACTTGTATGAACAATCAAAGGTAACTTTGTAAAGAATTATAAATGAAAGAAATTGTTCGAGCCATGTAGGCAGCTGTGACACCTTTGGAAGCAAATTTTGCCAAAGGTATTTCACGTTTAAATCATTTTCACTAACTGAATACGCATTTGAGAATTCTTTTCAAGTGTTCTTCTGATAAAAATGTTTGATCTCCGGGGCAAAGAGCTGAAAATTCAGAAAGAACTGCGCCTGAATCATTACAGAAAATCCTTGCAAAGTTTCATGAGGTTGCAGGAGATGTGTAGGTAGACTTAAAACTTAAGTCACAAACCAGTGATGTAAGATGCCTCGAAGCCATATACACAAGGTAGCAGAACGCACGACTACAGTCAGGGTAAATTCGGATAAATTAACTAACACCAATTCTTAATGCTTGCGCAAACGCAAATATTTTGCTGCTGACGAGCAACAATCTGCTCACAGTAAAATAATCCACTTCCATCTCACATTGAAATGCACGGAAGATCAATCTTTCAGTTTCTGTGACTGTTTCTTAGTTCCGAACTGAATCTTTCACCACCATGACCGCGGTCTGACTAAATTTCACTCTGGATCCGAGCAATCACTAGTGTGTGTTGTCAATAACAATTCCCATTACCCGGCCGTCATAAGTAAAAACACAGCTTATCATGCATTTGAGAAACATTGAATGCAGGTTAAAGGGGTTCTAAATTATCGTTTAAAATATTTCTGGCTGAAAGTTATCTGCTGTATATGCATAGGCGTTTGGAAAGGCATTTTACTGGGGGGAGGTGCGGAAAAAATTTGCCCTAAAAATAAACAATTTGCCCTGAAACTAACTTTTTTAGTTTAATCCGAATGCGGCCTAAAACCTCATGTAAACCTGTTCTATAGAGTTGAATTTGTTTATTACGGCTTCGTCTGTTACGTCAATTCGTCTATATCGTTGCATTTTATTCGGTCCCGATGGCAGCTTTTACATGCATTTCAATTCGCTTGTAACGTCAATTCGGCTATAACGTTCTTTATGCAATCCCCTAGAGGTGCCGTTACAGGGAAATTCTGTAGTTACCTTGCTTGTTAACTCAAGGGGTTAAAGTTCCTTGCGTTTCATGTTCTCCCAGAAAATAAACTTTACTGTAATTGCCTTTATTGATGCAAATATGTACGCGACTTCGATGTCGCAACGCAGTGGGTAAAAGCGACGGTTCCGGATGGAAGGGGCTGACTCCCTACACCTGCCTGCGTTATTGTTGCTGTGCACTTGAGCAAGGCAATTAAAGGGGCGCACTCAAAGGGGCCAAGCAATCTGCACATCCGTTTTCAACATGTTTGTAATAGACATTTACATGCATGTTTCAGACTACCACTTTTCCCGCAGCAGTGTGAATCAACTGAAAACACCTTGTGAAAACACCATCCTTGACAGACAAAATTTTTTTAGTTAACATCTAAACAAATTCAGATTGTCCGAATGGGGCCTGAAACCTCTGCCAAATCTGTTTTATAGTTTCCTTGCTTGCTAATTTTCCTACCTCAGCCAGTCACCTAAAATTGGTGTTAAGATCAATGATGCAACAGATAACTGAAGAGCTCCAAAAAAGCATGAAAAACCTGGCATTGAAAGTCCTGTTCATAAAAAACATCCATCATCTGAACACTCTGCACCTCTTTTCAGCGCAAACTCGAAAGCGAACAAAGAAAGAGTTACCGAATTCTAATATCAAGCTGTTGACCTACCGACATCCGATTGTTCGATTTTTACAAAAAACGAGGGCTTGGTCCAGATCAAACTCATTATAACCAGTCACGACTTTGGTTCAGATTACACACTACTCTAGCTCAAATTCCCCCCAAGTGGATATACTCCCAAAGTGAATATGGGATCACTCCCAAGTGAATACACACTGAATACACTGTATTGAAAATGTTTTCACCGTTCAGAATTGTTGAGCAACTTGAGTTTGCCCTCAAAAACAGAGTTTGCCCTGAATTTTTTCACTATATTAAGTATATTTTTACCGTTCAGGATTTTTGAGCAACTTTACGCTTGCCCTGAAAAACAGAGTTTGCCCTGAATTCACTGTATTGAATATATATGTTTTATCTTTCAGATTTTTGAGTAACTAGCGCTTGCCCTGAAAAATAAAATTGCCGCAAAATTTTTCACTGCATTGAAATATTTTTTATCACTCAGGATTTTTGAGCAACTTGCGCTTGCCCTGAAAACAGAGTTTGCCCTGAAATTTTTCAATCTGGGGGGCTACCTCCCCATCGTCCCCCACCTCGTACGCCTATGTGTATATGTCAACCAAACGAAGTTTAACGTGAATTTAAGCACAAAACTGGGGGCCAGCTAAAAATCTGGGCCCATGGCCAGGGGCGCAACGAGGGGTGGGCAAGGGGGCACAATTACCCAGGCGCCTAATCATGACGGGGGTCGAATCACTGCAGGGGTGCAGAATTACTGCGAGAGGCCCCAACAATGTCACAAATACTTTCTTCAATACAGTAAATTTGCTTCCGAAAGAGCTCAGGAGCGACCATGTGGGCGCCAAACATGCTTTTTGCCCCGGACGCCATCTAACCTCGTTACGCCCCTGACCATGGCCCACCCAGGCCACCACTTAGAATCGTCACAAAATAGCAATCTGATTTCTGAATGACGTTATTAAATAAAATGAAAATAGGAAAATCACATCTAAAAATACTAAACGAGTTTTACGTAATAGAAACTCTAACAAAACCACTGTATTTCTCAGGCTCAGACGAAGCAACCACGTTTTTATTGTAGGATACCGCTACTATCTCTACACGTGTCTCGTATCCACAGTATAACCTAAAGCTTTGATTAGGTGCATATCAAAAACGAACAACCACATTTCTTTAGCCTTATTCACACGTAACATTCGCTGCGATTCAGCAAGTGCAGGGCGCAACAAACATCTTGGAATATGTTGACAGTGTCAACTTGACACTAACTTTAGTCGGCATGTGCCTTAACCAACGGTCATATTGAGATTTATGGAAACTCGTAGGAACATCTTGGCATTATCAACACATTATCAACACGAAATCTGATTAGGTGAATAAAACTAAATTTCATTAACAATCAAGACAAAAATTGTTAATGAATACTTATCGACCTGATCGCAGGCCTATACCGGCAATTGACTGTATTGGGAATTACTGACAGTTTGCTGAAGGCCCCTTGAGATTTGAGGCCCAGGCTTAAACCTACATCGGTAAATCCGGCCCTGCTTGTAGTGTATGTATGAGCTTACAAGTTTAGAGAGTTAGTAAGCAACAACTTAACCTTACAGTTGGTTGAATGCTTTTCCTTTCTAATGAAAACAAGTATCTAATACAAACAAGTATTATTCCAAGTATATTTGCTCAGCAACGATGGTCAAAGAAATGGAATTTATTTTCTAAAGTGCAACAAAGTGTTCACATAAATCGGCTGATCAAAAGGGCAACTTAGCCAGATCAAAGCTGATGTTAGAATATGCATGCCCAATACTGTTTTGGTGAAGTGAAATGCAATTGATATGCGGCAAAGCAGGCATTAAGATTCATTATTACGCGATGTGTTTATTACAAGAGGATAAGCGTCGAAAAGCTGCACACAACACTGCGGTGCTTTGCAGTTCGTAAAATGATCGAAAAATGATTCGTTAAAACCACGAGAGATCTTTGCAGTGCCAAAAGCTATCTTGTAATTGCTGTGTAGTCTGCTTAGAAGCCCTAAGTATACTCAGGCAATGTTTTTTATAACGAAAACAATTACCAATACAGCAAACAGAGGCCAAATCAAAAGCTGGTGTGGAGGTCTGCTTTTGAGGTATGGAGACTACGCACTATATACTCATTCTTATTCAACGTGTGGCATTAACAAATGTAGAGAATCAGAAGCAACCCTGTTCACATAAAAAGAGATTTTATAGCGTCTGAAATGGAGATCTATTCTGCGTGCATATATAAAATTTTAAGGACCCACTAGTGCTGAAGCTTTTTTTCCGATGATCTTGAGATATTAGGAGTCCATTAAAAGGAATGCTATCTATACGGAAACACAGTAGTACTGATATTGAATTTTAAGCGAAACTAACGAAAGGGTGAAAGAGTTGATCATTGGCGGGAGGAAAAATAAGCAATTGACTGGGCTACGTTCCGTTTGTCTTGGCCCTAGATACAATAGCTTGTGTCAGGTGTAGCATGATTTAATTCAACTACTCATGCTCATCCTGCCATATGTTTTTCATGTTTTTAATCCTTTGAGGGTAATCACTGACTTAGCCATGCAAAGTTTTCATGCAACCCAGGCAGTACACGACAGTCTTGAAGAAAACTGTCACTAATTCTGTAAAGACTTCTAGGAAATAATATCATGAAAAAGTATCGCACCATTTTTGTTTTAAGGGCCTTTGCAGCAAATTACTCTTGAGCAGATCTTGGCAACTACTATTACAAAAATAAAACACTGATGTCACGCAGGCTATGTTAGTTTTATTGAACAGCATACATCGCACCAGCTGTAAATTACAGTCAAAAAGGTCTCATCTTACGCCGGGGACGAAGTGTTTTTCGCAGCCATTCTGGTGGCTGCAAACGCGTCTTTGCAGATTTGGTTTCGGTTGCAAGTTTGCTTCCAGGGATTTTAGCGGTTACACTAGCTCCACCTTCTCCGGTATAAGCTGCAGTGTCTGTAGTTCGCGGTAGCGTCGGGGCTGTGGCATAGCTTAATGTGGCACCTTCTTGAAAGTCGGCAGAAATGGAAAGACCTTGCGATGCTTTTGAAGAGTCAATTGCGTCAACGCTCACCGTACGTACGATGTCATAACCTGGAGCTGAAGTGGATTTGGAAGCTTCAGACGATTTTCCATCACTTCTAAGTTCCTTCGTTTTTTCTTTAGCCTTTTTGACTATTGAACTGCATTGCTCTTCGACCTTTTTTGCAAACTTCCTTGAATTTCTTTGCACGCTTGTCTTAATTTTGGTAAGCGACTTTCTTTCGAAACTTTTCAAAAAATTACTTGAGCTCATTCTGCTTTTTGAATGCTTTTGCTACTTTGCAGAAACGTGAAACAATCCAGATTTACTTGCTGAACAACGTTTTTATAAAAATGCTTATCAACGGTTTTTCAAATGAAAAGTAGACAGAAAAACTTGGTGTTCTTTAGCAGAAGATTCGTACAGTTGAAACCTATCTGTTTTGACCTACTCTACCTTTCATTCTTATCAAACTGCAGTGCAGGGTTCTACCCGATTTCAGCTAAATGTTGCTTTTGAGGCTGGGCCCAGTATTGAAACAAGAAAAGAAACAACTTGCATATTGGTTCGGTGTGATGTAACAAAACCCTTTGTGTCGTATTTCAATATGAGCACGTTTGCATATGTCCCCACTGCTATGTGCTTTCAGTAAGGTCTATTGTATAGTCTGCCAAAAGCACAACTCGCCTTTGCCAGTCTGTTGTCGGCTTCCTTGTCGATCTTGGCATCTGATGTGATGGTGCACCCCAGATACGTGAACTGGTGAACTGCCTTAAGCTCAGTCTCACCAAAAAAATCCCGTATTGGACTTGTTAGTCATCAGCGCGCCTGCTATCGGCGTGGACAGCCACCTTTATTTGATCTTCGTTAGCGAAGTTGAGCCAAGAACACCAGTGTTTCTCAATTTTTTTATTCCATCGACCCCTCTTCACTCTCAACACCTCGTTTTCACCCGCAAGCCTGATAAAGCAAACACAAGGTAGTAAATTGAAATAATTTTATTTAAAGAAAGTATTAAATAGCTGAACCAAGCCATTAAAAAGTTGAACTAAGCAATTGTATTACGAAGACGGTAATATTACGTTCAGAATTCTTGTGGAAATAATCCAGGTCTACCGCGAGCCGGAGAGCCGGAGCTGGGCATTTTTTCTGTAGCTGGAGCCGGAGCTCAAATTGAAAATAAGAAGCTGGAACAGGAGCTCAAATTAAAACTCAGAAGGAGCCGGAGCTCAGATTAAAGTTTAGCTCCGGCGCTGGAGCTATGGCCATTTCAGAGGTAGCTCCAGCTCCGGGTCCCTTCCTAGATACTAACGGTTTTGCCTAATGGGGTTGCGTGTGTTCTTTATGGCACACTAAACGAGATTGTTATGAGTTACGATACCAGACTGTAACAATCGATCTGCAACCCTTTGATAGTTCTTTGCAAGCCTTTGATATTTCTAAGGCTGTGATATCGTAACTGGCAGGCGTGGTGTTACAGTACTTGTTGAACAATGGTTCTCAAACATTGTTCCAAGAGCCGCGTTGCAGCTCCCAAGCATCTTTTGTGCGGCTTTTAGCAATCTTTCTGCAACAGATTCTATTTGAATAAGAGATGATGATGCCTACTTCGTAGGCGAAATATATACTCAGTAAGTAAGAGCTTAGTGTCTGATCATGTGCTGGGAAAGGATTTCTTTCGATAGGCAATTTTTCAGTAACACCTTTAATATTTTGTGTAACAGACTTCGTTAGCGCAGTAAAACAAAACGTGTCAATTGACTTGAGGTAAATTTTTTTTGTGCGGCTCTCTAAAAAAATTGTAGATCTGGATTTGGCTCCCTTCAGCGAAATGGTTGAGAACCACTGTTGTAGAAGTAAGAAAAACGTTAACTACTACAGCATCTTACTTTCTGGTCAGAATGATTAAACCCGGTCTGTAGTAGTGTAGCGATCGCAAAAAAACTGAACTATAATGAGTAGGTATATAAGACAATATCCATAGCTTTTGCAGCTGTGTAGTCATGCTGTTAGCAGGAAGTATGGTGAAGATATGATGCCATTGCAGATTTTAAGCGTGAAATGCACGGCACGCCATTGTATAGTAGAAATTTTTTTTAGAAACCATTAGGCTTACTAGGAAGGTTTACTAGATTACTGGCAAAGTTCACTAGGAAAAATTACGTTTACAAGGAGTAGCATAACATGAAAGTTATAAATATTTGTTACCGAACTAGTATTGCTCTGCATAGCAGTACATTATCAGGACGGTATAAAAGTCAATGTAAACAAATGTGGACTTTTCTTCACGTTTACATCTGTGAAACAAATATATGTTTTCAGCACGGTAACCAGTCTTATTTTCTCCTAAGCATTGCGTGTTAAATTGTACTTTACTTTGTGATTCATCACTGCTTATTATGAGGGCAAAAGATAAGAAAGGAAAATAAACTCAACGCTACGACACAGCAGTTCACAACTGCAAAAATGTCAGGCTGCGTGTTAAAACAGGGGAGTAAAACACACTCATCACTACGTCAGAGCAATTTACAACTGCAAAATGAGGGTGCGCTAATGCCTTGTCGAATACGAGCAGTCGAGCAAAGAAAGTGTACGGCTGGACTCGCTGGCGTACACCATGGTTTGCAAGATCGAATCTTCCTCAACTACACAAGAATTGAGAATGCGCATAAAGTACGCAAGAAAACTTTCAATTTTTTGTTATGTATAGAAGTCCAACAAACTTCTAGTTTTCCTTTTTCCCTGCTGAGACGTTATCAAATGCCTGAATGCTTCTGTGCTAAAAACTGCTGTTTTTGAGCTCGTGCAACAGTTCTGTCATGCTACAGAAATTAGTAATGTAGTCAGCAATTGCGCTGATCAGCCTTAGCAGACAATATAAAGACCATTGTTGCGGATAAAGTGAACTATCGCGGAACACAATCTTAAACATGCGTAGTGGACGAAAGGTCTGCAAAAAGTGGTGAGATGGTTTCTGGACGCAGACGATAACCCAGATTCCCATTAAAACCTAAATTACTTTTTTGGCCCATTCACAATGTTCCTTGAAATTTGCATGCAAATTTATTCCATGGTATTTGCATTAAGTCGACAAAATAAAAAGCAAAAAGTATGCGAAAACAATTAATCTCCTTGGCGAAAGTAATAAAATCTTTGTAAAATACTGTATCAAGCTCAAGGAAGGACTTTTAACCCCAAACGCCCCTTGCGTAAGCCCTTGCTTCACAAGGGATACAAAATATCTCGCAATTGTTCTTGGAGCCTCATAAGATCCATGTTGTGCGACAATTTCCTTGTGATGAGCTGATAAGCGCGTGCGCCAAATTCTGTTCGTGGAATGCTTACTTCTGCGTGTGCGTTGATTACCCTTCGAGGAATCTTGCGCGATTGGTGCCCTTGCGTGATTTGGTGCTCATTCTGATCGTGGTGGTTCTTGAGGACAGTCGTGATCTGCGCTGTCGAAGTGCACGTTACGTTTTATCTGAATAAAGCCTAAGTTGAGGTTATGCAGATCTCTTTTCATATTAATCCAGTTAAAAAATAATGTGCCCTGGCCCTCCCAGCTCCTGTTGATGGAAAACGTTTCAGTATGCACCATTTTTGCATATTTTTTTGGATTATACTGCTGGAGTTTGAAGCGGCAAAGGAGAACAGTCATCTTTGTTGCTGTTGCTTTCATCCTCGCTCTTGTTGGTACTTTCATTTCCGCAACTGAAACACCTGCATTTGTGCAAGAGTTCATTTCGTATTCATATAAGTTGTTTTCAAAATATAGGCCATTTTTCAGCATCATCGGTTCTGCAGGATAAAGTTTTATCTGCAGTTTCCTCAGCAGGAATTCTTCTTATTCCGATTGTGTAAAAATTATTCTCTGCATGATCCATGATTTCGTAATTAAAAACTATCTCTATGCACAAAGTAGAAACGAAATAGCTATTACTAAGACAAAGTTCACATTGCATCATTTTTAATAAAAAACTGCAAGAAGTCCTAATGTCAGTACACGATTTTTTTCAGTTAAATACACTTTCAATGTATTTCTACTTGACGCTGTGAATTAGATTGCAACAAAACAACCAAATCCTTTAATCTAGCTATTGACCAAATTTTCTGAAAAGCAATCGCAAAATAATAGACCACTCGCTGGAACTCCTGCCAGCTGTTCAAAAACAGCTGATCAATGTCGTTTTTGAGTTGTAATCGACACCTCATAATTCGAGAAGTGTCACGTTCAAAATGGTAAGTTTTTCGTGCTATCTTGTGCCAGTTGTGTGCTGTGTTTACAGTATTTGAGGATATTTATTTTTCTATTTTTATGGTAAATGCAGGCTTGGAGTCGAAATGAACGAGTTTATACTGTAATTTAAGTGGTAATAATTTCCTTTAAATAAAGGTTCAGTGTTCTTGCGTCGCCATGTTCGCAGAAAAAGTGACCCACTTTGTGGTGAAGTCTTGCTCCTGGAGCCAAACCCTTGGTATGCACACATAAGCACACAAACGAGCGTGAATATACCGTGTCTACGTCGAATATGACACCGTGTCCTGATATTGGGATAGAAATAGGCACGCCTTCTGTTCCAGCACCTAAACCGGAGAGCACCGAGACAACTGCGACGCGAGAGGGTCGACAGGTCAACTGGAGCTTGTACCTCAAGTGCGGAACTACAAACATCGCCACCTGTCCCTCTTCGACGATAGGCTGAGCAGTTCTCCAGAGATTTGGGAAAAAGCATTGTGGCTTTGAATACATTTAAACATTCGAAGTGTTTGTTTTGCGACGTGCCAACTGTTACTCGTACCGCTCTTTCTTTGTCGTAGTGTGGGTGAATGTAGATGAAGTAATGATAACAGTTTGATTGGTTGTAGTTGCGTGCTTTTCACGGTCCCGTACGCGTCGCATTTGGTACATTAGAAATTAGATCGATCCGTGCTTCCTTGCTAGATGCAGTTCTGCAGTGTTTGTGAACTGGAGATGTATTGTTAAGAGCTATGGTGTTATTTGTACTTGTGTTAGTTTAATTTCTTGTTTGTTTCCGGACCGTGCCAATGTTTTAAGTAGGATGAAATTAATATACAGAGAAGTGTACCTCATAGTTTGTCATAACTTTCTGAACATGGAAAATAACTGGAAAGGCTCATATTTTATGGAAGACAGAGAAACGTTTTGAACCTTTATGCAAACGTTGTACAAAACAGCAGTTTTTTAAGGAACATGTTAGGTACCCGGTATGCACCTGTAGGGACTCAATTTCTCTGATTTTAGGGACCGGATTTTCTCTTATTCTAGGGACCCGATGATAATTTTGCCCGATTCTAAGGACCCAATTTTCAATTCCAGTGACTCGAATCGGTCCCTAAAATGCCTTAAACCTGAAAACAATGAAAAAGTTTGCATAGCGCAAAAATGCCAGATGTGTCGCCTCTCGTTTGTTGATATCGACTTACAAGAATGGCCAATGGATAACTCATTTGGTTAATGATAGATGACATGTTGCAGCGAGTTGCTGATAAAATATTGTTTGTGCCGTTCGTTTAGCCGTCGCTGCCCTGTTTCAGACAACAGACAAAACATAGAGATGCTTATATGCTGGAAAAGCCGAAAGGAAAAAGGTAGATTCACTCTGTAAAAAACAAGTGTAGCCTAATTAGAAAAGAATCTTCATGTATGGTTACCTGTGCGAACTTTTAGACAAACTGATTTTTATTTAAGACACAATTTATTAGCAACGTCGGCTAGAGAGGTGACTGACTTGTCTTGCTGTGTAGAAGTCCACCACTTTTGACTGGAATTTCTAAAGAAGGTGATGTTCCTTATGCTCTGAAGTCAATTTTTGGAAACATCACACAATCGGATCCTCTAATTTTTACTGTGAAAGAACTGATGTATGTTTTGTTACATAACAAAGGTGATCTGTTGACACACAAACAATCAGCACAAGGTAATCTAGACAGCATTTTATTGTTTGAAAAGCAGAATGTTAAAAACACAGGTCCAGACTCTATTTTATGACAGAAGAGGCTGCGAGAACAACGGTCATGATTTTGTAAAATTCAAGAGCCTATGATCGCACAGATTGGCCCAAAGGTAGGTTTTGCATTATAGCCAGCGCATGTAAAGAATATCTAGATGTGTTTCTCCAGTTTTTAAAAACAGGAAGAAATTCGATAAAGATGCGTGCAAAATTATTTTCTGATCACATTCCAATGTAAAAGGGCTGAACAATTGCTTCAACGATTCACTGGGCAAATTTGAATTCAAAGTGTTGAGAAAAAAATTAAAATTGCCCGTAACTGTGCAAAACGCATCTTCAAAAATTGGCAAAATACACAAATAGAATTGAATGATTTTTTACATTTTGTTTTTTTGTGTTTTTTTATGTTTTTTTACATTCCTGAGTTTTACATTTTAACAGATTTTTCATTGTATTAACAAACAAAATAAAACATTCCAAATTCTTGCATACAAAATTCAGTGGATGTTAAATTCATTTCACGGCAAATAGTGCAAGAAAAACAGAAGCAACACATACTCTGTAATGAGTAATCATAACTACCGAAAGCATGAAGTATAGACCATCAATGTACTGTAATGCAATCTTAAGCTTACACCTTTTTTGTTAGACCAAAACACATTTGACAGTTGTGCAGATGTGCTAAATTCTCTTTTGCTATCAAGCTGTGTTTAAAAAAATTTACTTTATGCCTATGAGGCTGTGGTGATATTAATCCTGCTTGTTCCCAGCTTACAGTATTTGTTGGTATCGTCTTTCCCTTTTCGCCACCAGGCAGTGTTAAGTACTAGAAGCACAAGTTGCTTAGGCTACCAAAAGCTACATACATTAATTACAGAACTCTGCAACAACGTGGTCATGTGACATTTGCTCAAGGAATTTCCTGCGATTATGAATTTCATCGAAGGACAGCGACAATTTTTCAAACCTTGGGAAGTCATGAAAAGCTGTGTCCACTTTACGCAACCGTTTCACGAAAGTAGATTCAAGTTTGGTACAACTTTGAAGCCACTTGTCCCAAAATAAAATATCAACCCAACATTTTTTTCTGCCATGTGATTTTCAAAGTTTTTTCAAAAATATACAAAAATCAATCTACAAAGCCAGACAGTGTCTATGACTTACTTGCGAAAGTTTGTTATTTTCAATACCATCTTTTTGTGTCTTCTAATGTATGGTTTTCGTTCAGTTTTTGGATAAACATGTTTTGGTCCACATCAATTCAACAAATTGTTTAAGCAGATACTCGAGTAGTTTCCCTGACAAATCAATTGGTTAAGCACAAGATTTTTCGTTAACAACAAGTTCAGGGAATTTCTGCCGAGGTTTTTATGGTCTTTCAAAATCCTCATATTCACCATCTGCTAGTGTTTTAACGTATAAGCAGGTTTTTTTTAAGGCGTTTTAGGGGCCCGATTCGGGTCCCCAGAATTTCAAATCGGGTCACTAAAATCAGAGAAAATCGGGTCCCTACAGATCCAAACCGGGTTCCTAACATTTTCCTTAAAAACAACCCTGGTATAAGTTTGCAATTTCTCAAAATAACGCATCCACTCTAAACGAATATTTCGTGTTTGGTAGCAACAGTCAAACAGAAAGCTTGCGCAGAATAATATGGTGAACAGTCACGGGTTTCTCTTCCTTGACGTTTTAACGCTTGTGCGGTCTTGTCTTGCGCCCGAGCTTGGCGTGCCTTTCGCCTTGAGGTAAAGTCTCCCAACTCATGTTCATCCTGTACGTAAACGGAATTTACTTACGTTGGCGTCAAGCTAGAGGAGTGGTCTTCAACGTGGGCGAAATCGCCCCTCAGGGGGCGATTTTATGATTTACAAGATTTGGGGGGCGATTTCAGTTTCAGGGGGCGATTCTGCAGGTTCAAACATACTAAAATTTTGAATTGATTTAAAAAAAACAATATTTGTTACTTTGGAATCAAAGTAATTGATGCACTTGCGACTCCATGGTTCGCAACAAAGGTTATAAAATATACCATACTGGTCACGTAACAATCAAACTAACATCGTTCTGTGTAACGCTTCACTGCACCAACTATTCAAGACCACTGAGATTGTCAGTGGTTGGGAGTCAAGCATTGCGGTTCGAACAAAAATTATGAATGTGCACTGTGCAGGTATTTTGTTGAGTCTAATGTTCAAAATAAGATAAACGAGTGGAGAAATCGTTGTACTGAGTAGTTTGTTAGGTTGGTTACCCAATCGTTGCATGACCAATGTCACAAAAAAGACATCATGCAATAATATTTGCTAGCCTGCCTGAATACATCAGCATGGGGCGGGGTTTGGGACCTTTCTCGTATAATATGCGTTCATTAGTTCTATTATACTGGTTTTAGTTGAAAGCAACCGATACTGATATAGCTATCGGAAAATGTCCAATCGGTCTAAATCCATTTTTCAAGAGGAAAACAAATTCAGCTTTTTTGAAGATAATAAAAATGGCCCAACAATCATAACATTGCTACCACTAAATCATCGCATCATCGCATCGATCAAGTCTAACTTAGTAAATTTTTCTTGAAGCGTCAAAAAATCCCTTCAAATTATTAGCAAAATTGCCTTGAAAGAAGTCTCCATGGCTTTCAATAGAGCATTGCCAAACCACTGTTTCGTAAGCAAAAAATACGACAGTGCTTTATGACGTGTTTTGTAGTATATAGTTAGTACCTTGGGTAAAACAATGTAGGCCTACTGACCTACTGAAGTGTATTCTGTTGTAAAAATACTGGAAATATGACTGTTGCGAGACGATTTTACGCAGCAATTTAATGACTAGTAAAATTAGTAACAGCTGGTCGTAAATTGTAAAACGTGCTTATCGTGTTTTTCAGACAGTTCGAATGTTTTCCTTTACTGTGGTATAGCTGTATTATGTTCATCTGACTTATGACAGAGTATTAACAGAAAAGTTGGCTATGAAAGGAGTAACTTAGACCAGCGAGTAAGTCCAAACGCCCATATTGGCCAAACTAAGGAGTCCAAAAAATTTTTTTCGCCACCTGTTGTTTGAGGCTTATTATATCAGTATCAGTCAGTATCAGTTTATTCTGGAACAGCCATAGACAAATACCAAATCATACCACAGAAAACAAACCACATTGAAACAGCGTTTATGTTGTTTCCAGGACATCTGAAATAACCATACGATTTTCTAGTCAGATGCCCTGATTTCAGGTGCCTATTATAAAGTGACTCTGCTATGGAGATCACGCCGAAACTTAGATGCCATAGAAAGTTACTGGGTGAAATGCCGTTTTGCCAGCTAACTAACATAAGCGATTGCGATTCCACCATCCAGGAACGTCTCATCGACATCCAAAGCGATGATGAAACCCGTGCTATATTTCTTACAAACGGTTGATTCAATTTTTGAATTAAGTGCAGTGAGCGTTTTCCAGAGCTTTGGGGAAAAGTGAAGTTATTACTGGTGTTTCCCACGGCGTTTTTGCTGAGCAAGGTTTTTGCCAAATAGGCTTGAACACGCATAATAAATACCACAATCGTCGTGACATGAACAAAACCGGTGGAGACGCCATAAGACTTAAAGCTGACCAACTTGCAAAGTGCTTTGAAAAAGCTTGCAAATAAACACAATCGCAACGTTCGCATTAGTTGGGACCAGCTGTTTTTTGGAAATGAATAACATTTATTCTACAAATGCATTTGAATTCGTATTGTTTTGTGCTAACTACTGTAGATTGGCCATTTATTAGCACTGAAATTATTTTCGAAGCAAAATAATATTTTCAGATAAGGTCAAAATTATACATAGGGGGCGATTGCACAAAAAAGGTTGAAAACCACTGAGCGAGAGTATTACTTGCGCACAGGTTGAAAACATTTCTTCGCAGACAACAAAAAAACGTTAACTTCATGGAACACAAACCTACAGTGAAACAAAACACAACATTTATCTGACTTAAAATACTCTAAAAAGTGACAAAATAACTTACTCTAGTTTATGTTGCTTGTTCGTGAAAGTTTGGTGGTTCTGAGTTTACAAACAGTGAGGATTACTGCCACCCTACAAACATATAAAAAAAATAATTTCAAATAAACCACAAACCACTTTCGCTAAAAATCTGAGATTGAACACGCTGGAAAAGATATTTCTGCTTTTAAATAATTACTTTAAACACCACACAAGCAAAATTACTTTGCATATCTGCTTATATCTGGCTAACTCACCGAATTGCTTTCAATAGGCGCACTGTCTTCTGATCGAACTTCATACAAGTTTAATTTGCTGTAGAGCAACAAGTCAAATTGTCAAGAAGAGAACGCTCGCTATGTGCTTCACCACTTTTTTGAGGTGTATTTAATGATGAAGTGTCGCTTGTAAACGCGGTATAATTTTCGTCACAAGAAAACATTTTTTCAACACTGTTTGTTCGTCTGTATTAAAACGCGAATACATTCGAAGCTAAGCTCCCTAGCTCATGGATGCGTGGTAACCGAGATTCAGGTGCGCTATTGGTTGAGATTCACTTCGTTGAGTTTTAATAGAGTTCAAAGAAATGTAATTTGGAATCAGCACAAAATGCTGGCCGCGTGACATCACAGATCCACACCACGCTTTTTACATGAGATCAAGACAAAAATCCATTGCTTGAAAAACAACTCTTTCTGCATGAAAAAAAAACACTCATTTATGAATTTAGTACACACTTGCAGAAACCGAGTGAGACCACTCTGTTTTTTTTGCTTTTTTTTAAATAAAAAACAATAAATTGAAAAGCTTTTATAAGCAAACCACCTTAAAAATATATTAATGTGAAATAGGTCATATCTAAGTGGTACACAATACTCATATTATCTACTATTGTGTTTACCTAAGCATGTTAAGGTTTCTTCGGTTGTTGACACTCTTCTAAAGGCCATGCCATGGCGCACTACATCGCTCGTTATTGTAGCAGATTTCACTCCTGAGATTTTCCTTCATGTTTTCAAATTTGAAAAAAATGCATTCTATCCTGAGCAAAACATACATCTATTATTTAGATTTAGGTGAAACAAATATCCGATATTGAGGCTTGGGCGAAACATGCATCAGGAAGTTTTGTTATTAATTTAATTGCTGGAGCTTTGTTTAACATGTTGGCTTTGAAAGTAGATAAGTCTTTGAAGCGATGTAGTTCTGAGATTCGTTGGACATTTTCACCTTATTGGCGTGGAAATTGCATCGCTTGAAGCTTGTGTCAATGCAGATGATCTCAACAGGAAGCCGAGAACTAAAAGGTTGTTTGCCACGTGACCATAGCTACCAACGCTTCTAAAAATGAATTTTGAGTCGCAGTGTGGGTCAGAAATAGTCGTGCTAACAGTGAGTGCTCTGCTCATCTTTCAGCAAACCATTCATCAAAAGATGGTTGCTTAGCTGTGTTATACACTGAAATTTTGTAGCGAAGTCTTTGTTTCGTGTTCAACCGCCGACAACGAGCGGAAATGACATGCGTTTAAATGTAATGATGAATGTTGTTCAAGACAAGATTTTGCAAAGATTGTTATATTACAAGCGGAGACACTTCCGCGATGCAAAAAATTTCACAGTTTCCCGCTTCCATCTTCAACGTTGAGATGACACTGCAGCAGAGACAGTCAGCTGGACTCGGTTATTTCCTTGGATGTAGTTCAGTGTTTTTCAACGTCAGTAATACATAAAACAAGAAGTAGACAGCGGTTGTCATATAATTATTTTAAAGCATGGTTTTGTAACTCCTCGACGATCGACATGAAACCTGAGGACAACATTTCGGCAAACATTGCTGTACTGTATTTGGGGCCAGTTGTAATAATCAAAGCAAAATGGTTTACACAAATTAGCTTTTAGAAAACCTCCTAGCCCAGAGTAAATCAGCTGAGATATTGCTGCAGCAGAGAATGTTGACTGAAGAACTATCGCGTGATTTAATAAGAGGACTTGTGGCATTCTTGTTTGGGGCAGGAAGCCATACATCGGTGGAGGGCAGGGTTTTGTTATTTTTGCTATTTTGTTGTCAAAGCGACTCTCCAGAAAAAAGGTGTAATCATGAGAGAAAGTGCGCGCTAATATTACTGTCAATAACATCCAATAAAATAATCAAGAAACAAAATATATTGAAGAGTGGAAGAAAGTAGCAAAAACGCAGTAAAGTTGTGCAGAACAGAAGTGTTTGTGTTCTTTTGCACTTTAACATATGTGATGTGATGTGAACTTAGACTCTGAGATGGACAAATTATTACTTACAACAATTTAAAAAATAAACACGTTTTTACTTATGTTTTGGTTTTCAAGTTTTACTAGCATCAAGCCTGCCATGAGTCGCAACTGAAAACAACCAATAATTGATGTTGAACTACAAACTCCAGGTAAAGGGATGTTCGCCGTGCATTTAACGATTAAGCGGGTATGCTAAAACAACTGTTTATGGCGCTGCGCATTAACCTCACAAACTCTTTCAATCATCCTATTTTCCGTGGTCATAGGCGGATCTAGGGAGGCTAAGGGGGCTGAAGCTCCCCCTTAAGTTTTTTCAGATACGTTTTTTGATCGATTGTTCCCGACACAGAAATCGATGATTAGGGTGATTTTTTTGGATAGACTTTAAACAAATCATTCCTTGCACAGGGATGAAAATATTAAACGCAATGCTTTTTTTGCTCAATTTGGGCAGTCCGAAGGTGTTTATTTCACTAAAATGAAACTTGTAATAAGTAAGTTTGTATGCAAAAAATATGGTCCAGTGTTACATAAACCGAACGTAAGTATTTAAACTCTTGTTTCACTTGGGTAAGATTGGGCTTCTTGTGGACACAATTGAATAAGCAGTAGACCATACTATTTTCTTCGTACAAGCTTTCATGAATGAGCGTAGCTTATTTTATTAGTTAAGAGAAGACTCAAGATTACGCTACAACAAACTTACAATGCAGTCAACTACATGCTACGGTAGAGCGCTCAGTGACGGCATAAATTCCATAACAGCGAACTTAACTGTAAAACGTAGCCTACATGTCAGGCTGAAAATGAAGTGCACTAGACTATCTGTAGGCTATGCTAAGGATGACTACTGATTAGCATCAGACCTACCAGCAACAATTTTCGGGCAAAAGTTCAGCTCAGCACGAAATCATTGCCATTCTGAAAATGTTATACTATAGTTTTGTCTCTTGTCATTTGCAATAGTGTATTATGTCATGGGGTGCAGCTAATAGTTCCGTCCTACAACCTTTGAACGTTTTGCATTTAAGAATAATGACATTTAGCAATTACAGTTTTCATGTTCTCCTTTATAGAAAAATATTAATGTATTGAAACTAAATGATATCTATCGGATTGAATTGGCAAAATTTGTGCATAAAATACATCATGGTGCTCAGCATAAAATCTACGACAATTTCTTTCAAAATATTTTAAATATTCATTCTTACAAAACCAGATTCGCTGACAACCAAAATTATTTTATGTAAAGAGTCTGTACAATTCTGGAAAGAATAATTTTTTATAGAGGGGCTGCGCTCTGGAAAGAAGTCGAAGAGAGTCTAAAGCAGTGGCGTACAGATAGGGAGCAAATGGGGCGTCGGTCCCGGGCATCCAAGGGAGGGGGACATCCAAAGAGTGAAATTACAAAAATTTAAATGCTGGAACTAGATGATTTTTCCTATTGTAAGTCTACTATTACATGCCGCATGAAGTTAACTTTTTGAAACTTGTTTTGTTATCAACACTAATTTTTACGTATTCAAATGCCAGTAATTCTCAGCTTCTTCATTACCAGGGAATTTTACTCTGGGTGTGAGGCGCACACTCAATCAAACTGATAGTGGCGTGACTTGCTCCAGATCGAGCGATCGAAGGAAAATCACAAAAAAAAATTAAAAGATTATTAGGGTTGAGAAAAACCCGTTATTTTTTTGAAAAACCCAACCCTCCTGGTTTTTTGCTTTTTTTTAATCCGTTTTTTTCAAAGACACAGGTTTTTGTTTTTTTCGAAAAAAACACAAAAACCCCATTCTGAATTGCTTTTATTGCATCATGCAATATCACCACTTGCAGAATTACATAATAACAACTTGTTATACCTACTATGGCATTCTCTTGTTTTCGCAAAGTGTTGTTGGTCATTTCAATCCAAAGTGGTAAGGCTTGGCACGAATGCGCAGAGCAAATAGAAAAAAAGCCACTCCAACACAAACTCTGTAGTTTCACTTCAAGTTTATGTACATGCCCTACTATTTCAGCATCTACATAGTCTATTTTTTAATATATGGTTTGGTATGGTCCAACTTCAGAAACAGCTTGGAAGCAGAGAAGGCAGAAAAAATTATTTTAAAAATACCCATTTTGCAAAGGTAACCAGTATAATTTACTCAAACTGTTCGAATCATTCTCTTTTATTCACTTCCTTTAAATTTGGTTGCTGTTCGTTTTGTTTCATTAAAAAAAGTTACAGTTAACAGTACAAGTGTGCTGCTTAGGGTATTTCACTTTTTACTTCGTAGTACATTTTCCAAAGGAAAAGTAAAGGGTGGAATTATTGGTGGGTTTTATTGATTTTTTAAGTGGATTTTTTAAAAACAACCGGATGCGTTTTTTTGGTTTGGTCCAATTACATCAATACTGAAGATATGTATGGACGTTTAATTGACTTTCTGAGCCAAATTTCAAAGCTGTCCTATTTCAATGTGCTTGATTTAGCTGATTTTATGATGCAACACTAGTTTTCCGTTTCGTTTTTGTGCTTGTGTTGTCTCACACTGTCCCTTCAAAAGGGGGCAAGGGCGGCGGAACTGCGTTTTCATAAGTGTAGGAGCAGGCAAACATTTTGTGTTCAAAGGATTTTTGCCTGAATTTCCCCAAACTTGTCCGAAAAGCTTTTGTACAACTTCTGCAGAGACATTCTTCCTACAAAGATCATAAAGACCTTTTTTGGTGTGACCTTCAAAAAACGTCTTCATGCGTTTTTCTGCAAACCATGGGCGCCATTTTATGAAGTCAAGCAACGTTGGGCGCCATTTTTCAGCAAATCAAAACTTTGGGGGTGCCCTTGCATCCCTTGAACTCCCACCTCCAACATTGCTTTTCATAACAGTATCATAGGTGATTTCATGGCTTATCAAGATTGACTTGAAATAAATTTATTGCAGCTATTACGGCACCCAGAAAAGTCACAATGGTTTTCTAGAAAATTCAGAATGATAATTTCTGTTATTATTTTTGAGGTCAACATTGTTGATGAACAGAAACAAAACATCTTTTGTAACGACTTTTTTGTTTTTTACACGTTTCCATTGCCCTCAACTGTTTGACTGCTCCCCCTGCCCTACCGCTGCTCCGGCGTCCCTGAATATGCAAGTTATGTCAACAAACTTCACCAAAACGTTGGATGCGAACGTGAATATGACGTCCTATTGTGACATCATAAACATTAAACAGCGTATATCCAGAAACAATGACCGCCATGCGCCACTGCTCAATACTAGGATTTGGTAGGGGGGCACCCAATCAAGCAGTCGCCCTGGGCATCACCAGACCTCTGCACGCCACTGGTCTGAAAACCTTGATTTGCCCCATGTTACCTTCTGCAAGCATTATAAGGATCGTCTCTTGAACTATGAATAGGTTTTCGCACAACCATATATAGGTATATGCTTTTCAGTGGTAAAATCTGACTTCTCCAAGAATGTAATGCTTTTGTTTGCTTGTATTTTTCTTTTTGTGAATTATCTGCTTTGTGCAGTTTCTTTTTGCGTTGCGACGCTTATAATGTATTTATGCATTGTGGTACTGTCTTTGTTTCAACAAATTTTTGAGGCGCCTCGACTAGATAACTTCAGGTTTTTTTCGGCGTCCTCATTGCGAATACATTCTAGCAATGTTTGCTTTCGCGTTGCTGTTGTATCGTAACAAATAAACTTATATAAAACGAAATCAGGTGCTTCTTATCAATACAACCCATATTCTGCTGTCTCTAATCAAATATTTCCAATCTACTGCAGGCCCACAGTATTTGTAAAATTGTGTTACCGCGACATTGTCGCGTTTCGTACAAAAACTTGAGTGGTTGAGCAGGAGATGAGAAGTTGGTCATTGACTCGCTGCAAACTACAAACTTCACATTTCCCGCTGTGACGTGCCGGAACAACATTGTCTGATAATTTTCAATGCCCTTGTGATGCAATAAACACCTTCCCGGGCAAAGTTCCAGCATTTATTGCTGCAAGTTTCTTGGTATGTTTGTGTCTGCGCGTACCCAGCGGCGTAGCCAGCCCACAAGGGGAGGAAATGTTTAAGGGGAGGAAATGTTTTGACTTTAGAGGAAAAATAGTATTATGTTTTCGACACCACCTCTCAAAGCACAGCATGACAATAAACGCTAGAATTTTTTTGGGGAAAGCCCCCCTGCCTACACCTCTGCGCGCACCCCAAGCGTTTACTGGGGTGGGGGAGAGTTGTGCTTGTTTTCGAAATAACTACACTTATTTCGACCATCACGTTATTTTATATGGTGAAAAATTTGATAAATCAGTAGCATTTTGTTTTAAATAGTTTGTGATTGATAGATTGCCACTGATTGGCAGGTATTTTTGTGAACACATTTCGCCATTTTGGGTAGACAATCGTGATGTGTGACAAAAATCGGAAAATTTTCCGAAAATCAACAAATTTTCACGTCCGAATGTGATGAACTTCTATTCCATGCACATCTGCAATTTTCGAACGAAATACCGCATAGTTCTTGTTCAGACTATCAACAAAGGTTACTGGCGGCATTTCGTTTTTTTTCGTGTATTTTTTGTGTCACTTTTATGCCTGCCCCACGCGTTTTTTCGGCGTGGACCTGTGTTTGTTTTGCTAATAATAAAATTTTTTCGACAATCAACAACTTACTTTTTTAATATTAGATAAGTTTGAGATTAACTTCTGAATTGTAATGAAGGCCACTATTGCTCCGAAAACGTCCCAGTAAGCCTGGGTAATGGTTAGCATGCGATTTGGCCAAAATGTCTATGGGTATTACCCGCGTTTGTTACAAAAAGCCACCTGAGCAATTAGGTCTTAAGCTCTATGCAGTCGATACACATCCTTTGTCCCTGATCCCCCAAAAACACATCCTGGATCCACCTAAGGTGGTTATTTGTTTCTTAATGCGTTTGGCTTCACCTGACATAGACACTATAGACGGGCGCGATTACCTTAGTGGCAGAGTGTCCGCCTTTCATTGGAAAATTGGGTGTTCGATCCATACGGCCACTGAGTGAGTAGCTGTAGCGCTCCTTGAGCAAGAGCGTTCACCATAACCGTCCGACAAAAAGCATCATTCAGGCTTCCGAACACCCAACCTTCCAACTGAGAGGCGGGAACTCTACTACTGAGCTAATCACCTCCCAACGATAGAATTGAATCGAATGCGTTTTAACATTTTGCTGCTCTTTCGCTTTCACGTCATCTTTACTCTCTTTCATAGTTTTGCAGTAGAAAGTCAATCACAAAATAATTTTATGATGCAACGTGTTAATTTTATAGTCCAGTGGTTCTCACCCTTTTTATCCCATGCACCCCTTTAACCGTTATTCACAGATAAAATCCCCCTTCATTAATTTAGTTTGTAAAGAACACTTTTACATCAGCACACTAAGAAGAGAAACTAAACTATTCACAGTTGACAAGCTCTTTGGCCTCTAATTTAACTGCATTTTAAACAAAATCCCAAATACAAAATTCCCCTCTTGCAAATACAAAATTTCCCCCAGGTAGGGAATTCCCCACGGTTAAGAACCCCTGCTATCGTCCCTATGTACTTGTCCATAAAGTTGAACCACTTGCCTCAATCCCTGTAGGTTGCTCTGAAATGCCTGCAACGTCAACATCTGCTTTTGAAGGCTTCATGAAAATGACCAGCGTAGTACAAAAATTCTCCATGAGGCCAAACGCAATGGTATTCCCACATCGACAAAAATTATGTGGCGAAAAGCAGTAGTGCTGACCTTCACTAACTGCACCGCATAAAAAATATATTTAGAGGAAACTTAGGCGAAAATTTGGGATGATTTCCCTGGAAATTTAGTGGAATATCATTTTTAGCCTTTTTTGAAAAAACGAAAAGGGTAAACATAAAAAATATCTGCTCTGCAGGGGGCAATACCAAAAAATATAACTTACGAAAGTGCCGTGACTAGAGAAATTTCTTTTTTAAATATTTACCAAAAAACAAAATCTTTCCGGCTAAAATGTGTTTTGCCCTCCCAAACCATAAAACCTGGTTACGGGCCTGTCTACACATGTTGAAGCAAACGTCATGTGACTAGAACTCTCCGAGATAGATTGGTGAGTGCTGCTGGCTACACCCACGGTAAAGCGATCATGGAGTTGGCCAAGACTAGATCAGAGGTTCTTGAACTTTTTCAGTTATCCCCCTTTCGTAAGTCATTTTGATACTGGCGCCTCACTTAACCTCAAAATCAAACACAAAAAGCAGAACAACAATTTATTTGCCTTTGCCTTGCTTTTCAACAATATGTCACTGCCATACTCTCATACTCTCGCCCCCTTGCAAACCTTTCATGCTAACCAGTTGAAAAACCTAGGGACCAGATGGTGTGATCAATTCTCCCACTTGGCTTGGTCACACCATGGTGTGGGGCGAACAGAGCTATCAGAGGTTGTTAAAACCGTGAGGCATTTCGAATTCTCCTGGGCTTCCTGACCTTGTGATCGATCGGAGAAGAAAAACGTGTGACAATTGTAGAGCAAGGGTTCCCAACCTTTCTCTGAACATGCACCCCTTCAGCATTTCGACAGAGAGGCATATACCCCTAAAATATCTTGTGACATAAAATATATGTATAAATACTTGGAAATAAGCAATATACGTCATATTTCCCCTTCTATTGCTAACCTTAAATGTACCCCTTCAAATACGCAAATGTAGCCCTAGGGGCACGTGTACTCCCAGTTGGGAACCCTTGGTGTAGATTTGTTCGTTTTAAACTGTATTAGGTTTTCAATGAGAAATATGGTGTTTCCGCATAATATTTCAAACAAGAATTCCTAAAAATATGTTCTTAAGGGGGTAACACAACCTGTTCAGTGACTTAAAGTAGTTTCAAAAAACTTTATGTACGTTTCAATGAAATATTCGACTTCCGTTATTTGAAGTGTAGGTGAAAGTTACGCAACTTTATTTCTATGTTATAGTTTGCCACGAAACCCACAATTTCTTGCTGCCATGCCAAATAATATATTTGTGACATGTCTGACATCATTGTACCTCCTGCTACTTTTGTCATTCATGTTGTTTAAAGAAGGAAGAGTTGAAGCAACTGGTGAGTTTGACTCTCCACATTGAACGTTGAGTTTGTGTGGTTTGTACGTAGTCTACTGTATATCACTTTAGGACAAGTTCTAACTTGTGCAATGTACTTTATCCAATCCAAAATTTAGTCACTAGACCCAACTTCCCAAACCTTTTCCAATCTGAGAAAAACCTGAGTGCAGTAATGCCTTTTTCTAGCAGACCCCGCAGCCCCAAAATGTTTAAGAAAATGCATTATCTTGAAAATCTGACGTGATCAGGGAATTCACATTGGGAATCATCCAACTTAAATGATCCTGGTGGTGCAACTGTGATCTCAACCAATATGATATGTGGAAGAGCAGGCAATTTTTTTGGGGTGCAAAGAATATGTTGACTGAATTTCTCCAACTTTGGCCGAAAACTTTTATGCGACAAACTTTCTCAGGCTAAATTTTCTCCAGCTGTTGGTACATTATATTTTTCTCTGCCATACTGCCATAGACTTGATAATAGAAAATTTGGTACTAGAAGTTTGTTTTGAGCAAAATACGCTCGGCTGTCCACGAGCATTGCCAGAATCCAGCTAACTCAGTACTCTGAGCAACCGCCTCACAGTTTTGAGGTTTGGCTTCCATTCACATTCCAGCTGTTGCTGGCAGCATGGAATCCAGGCCCGAAACCCGCTTACGACACCAGGGGGGCGAAGAGTTTTATGAGAGTGACCCAAATTTTTTGCACTATGTCCAAAACATTTTTCCAGGGGGGACGAAAAATTTTGCAGTGGGCTCCGCCCCTCTGAGCCCCTGGAAGCTGCTTCCTTCTCTGAAGACATACGTGATACATATGGCATGCATCATATTATTTATATTATGATTGCGAGTCTCACAACATTGCTTGTGCAACTGAATATAATGCAATATGCAACAACTTGTATTGCACAATGTGTTCATCCAAACACTGAAGTTAAAATTAAAACCCGAAACCTTTAGAAAATGTTTCTCTATATTGACCTGGCATGGACTCTACTAATGTGAAGTAGGTTTTCTGCAGCATACTCTATTGCCACAGTGTACAGTTAATAAAGCACGTTAAGGAAATGCGCTTTTTGCCCAAACTTTCAAGTGAGTCCGGTATTCATCAACCCTCACAAATGAAAACACGAAGTTACTAGAAACAGTGTATTATTTCATAAATATTTCATGAGTTTTCTGCGATCCACTACATGTCTATTTGTACACTCACTAATAAAGAAGTATAAATTCATTAATATTGAAAATATCGAAACATCTTTGCCCGCATTTTTTAGATTTTGCCCAAATTTTCGACAAACCAAAACTTTTGGGGATAACAAAAAACAGCAATCCAATGTTTGATACGTTAATTTATTAAATCGAAATCTGCTCCCGTATGAATAAACAAATAGTAATATATCCTGCATATGATCAGGGCCGGCCTTAGCAAGTGCGGGGCACGATTTGAAACAATTTTTCGGGATCCCACTCAGTGGTGTGTAGAAATTTCTGGTGTGCATGGCGTAATGATAGAAATCGGTGATGTTACAAAGGCGAGGCCCGTTAGGGTGACGCCAAGACCTCTCCAGCGGAGGTTTCAATGGACAACGCCGTTACACCCAACAAATCAAAAAATTGCAACCCTCATTAATACCTCCTCTCGGGCCAGGCACCGCACCTCCCTGATCAGAAGGGAGGTACGAGTGTATTACCTGCGGAGAGGAGAGGTATTGAGTGCTGTGATAGTGGATATCCAGAGCCGAAAACTTGGCAGTAGTAGCAAAGTATTCTATTTTTCCAGACCAGGATTATTAGACAAGGGGGACGTCCATAAATGATGTCACACTATTTTGGGCAAAAATCTACCCCTTCCCCCTCCTTGTCACATTTCGTCACAAGTGTTTAAACCCCCCCCTTCAAATATAACGTCACAATTTGCAACCCCCCCCTTACATTTGCAATTACAAATTTCCATCTATTTTGTGTCTGCCTAGACAAAAGTTTTCATCTGTTTTATAGATTTGATTTGTGCACGTTGTGGCAAGACCAACATTCTATTCGTGAAACGTCGAAAATACTGTACACATTGCTAAGCAAAAATTAAGCAGCAAAATGTTTTCTGCTTTGTTGAAGACCGAAACGAATGAATTACGTTGTGCGAATGCTGGCAATGACTGATTGCGGTTATAGTCCTGTGCATGGATTTACCGACGTGGTCGCTTTGCAATATTGAAGCAAAATCAAATCATAGGAACTTTTTGCAGTGTAGCCTATCTGAAAGAACGATTTCACAATACCGCACAGAAAACAAGTAGGCTGTGGCCTGCAATGCAACACAGGACGGTAAATAACTCCTTTTGAGAAACGTTTAATGATGGTTTCTGCATAGGCGAAGATGAAATAAATTTTTCTAAAAACTGTTTCTTCGAGATCGGCGCGTGACTTAAGGGAGGCTTCACTTTTTGTTGTGATCTGTGCGTAGTAAACACCGATCCGTAGACCACAAAAATGAAACAATCACAGTGAACTTTTGAGGTCCACAACTGCTTATGTTTTTCACAGAGGTTACGGCGTTTCAACAAACTGTTGCAACTACCGAATGGTTATAAGTCAGCGACACTCAACGAAAACACTCACTGGTCTGCAAAATAAAACAAAACATCCTACTACAGAAAACAAACGAATCACTGAAATTGTTGGGTCTCATGAAATAATTTTCGAATTGAAGTCAAACAAGATTTAACACATACAATTCAACAATCGATTAGCTGACTTCTCGTAATTTCATGAACCGCTTTGTGCCGCTTGGATACCACCACTGGTTCCAGCTATCCGTATCTGTTGAAAATGAAAGTAGTAACGTCTTAAGCCATGCTTCCCCCATATAAATGTTTACTTAGCTTCATGCATTTTCCCATGGAGAGGAAAAATGTTCAGTTATGGTGTAAACTGGCATTCCACTACCAGTGCAACTTTTATCTGGAATTATCATTTCAGTTATATCCAGATTATCTTCATCTTGCCACTCTGCATTTTTCACATTCTCCGCATTGGCGTTGATTACCAAAGACATATTCTAGTTTTACGAAAAGACAAAGACACCACTTTCATAACAGCCTCTGTTCGTACCTAGGGCCGGAAGGGGCAAAGGGTGTTAGGCAGAATGGTTTGGACTTTTAGCGTCCACACTGCAATAGATATTAAGAAGGGGTCCGTTATCAACGTGGTTTGTTACGAACGGGTCTGTTATGAACATGGTCTGTTGTGAAAGTGGTCTGTTTTGAACAGGTCTGGTATGAATGGGTCGTTGTGAACGTGGTCTGTTTTGAATGGTCTGTTATGAGTGGTCTGTTATGAACGGGCCTGTTTTGAATGGGAACCATTTTGAAGCATAGTTCTGTTTTTATGAGTCACGAGTTTCAAACTGTTTACTGTAATTGGGTTCAGGTCAAAAGCCCTCATACTGAAGGTGGTGGTGCCAATTGCATATGTTGCAACAATTTTGACCTCAAAAATGAAAAGGTAAATTATAGGAAATGATTCTGAAGATTTCAGGATGAAAGGAAAGCTTAATTTATAATGCACCTCCAGATAGTGATGGAAGGTAGAATGAAGCCCGCTTTCAACTTCAGGCATTCCAGAGCTAGCCTATATTGATTTGCCAGAAATTGAGAATAAAACAGTGGAATGCTTGCCAAACAGCTAAAAAATCTTGCACAGAATCGGGCGTCGAAATCCAAAACTGTTTGTTCCAGTGGATGGAATTGGGAGTCAATAAATTTTATCGAATGAGCTTTGGTTATATTGACAGCACAACAATATAGTTAACCATTAGCTGTAAATCCAACAAAGATTGACCGGCTATCGGAAATATACCGCAAAAACAATTAACCCATTAGCAATATCGACAAAAATTTATTCATTGGTTGTAACAGAAAACTATTGTAAATGGAATAGAAACATATCGACCTCCACACCTTTCCTTTCTGGTATGACTGCATGTAGCATGCATATCAATACGACTCGTGTGACATCACAAAGCTACTGACTCCCCCCATCCCCCTTGTCACAATTTGTCACAAATCTGGTGACCCCCTCCCCCCCGTTAGAGTGTGACGTCATTTATGGACGACCCCATGGGTGACCTGGCGCTTCACCATTTGATGGCATTCTTTTGCAGTGAAACTTAGAAAACCGTGTCCCATCACTCTTTTTTCTGGTGAAAACTTCTTTTATGATTGCAGGCGGTCCTGTTTGGGTTAAATAGTCCAGGATAGTCCCTAACATTCCGACTCATGACCTCTGGCTAGGTAACAGGATTATTTGTTCAACCAAATTTTGAAGTTTCTTGCTCGCATGCGTCATCAGATGCACATCTGACGAGGTTCCTTCAATGTCTAAACCAACACTTTAGTAACGACTTGTAGGCTATCACTCCCCGTACATAAACTTCCACTTTGATCATCTTTCGGAACATGACCAGGCTAGCTGCCTACGTTGTCGCATTGTGGTGTGGCATTAAAGGTATATCGTCAGTGGTTAAAATACTTGTCAAACCACCTTTCTTTTTTATGCTTCGGTCTGTTTTTGCCTTAGCTTTAGGTCTCTTTTGGCTGCCTCTTAATATTTTCGGTCTATGCTGTGGTCTTTGACTCATAATACTTAACTTAGTTGCAGTACAGACAAAAATATTCTTAAATTAATAGCCCAAATTCAACTGTACAAAACATCTGCCTATCATTGTATACTTTACGCGTGGAAAATGGTTGCAGTGAAAACCACGTAATAGAGCACTGAGGAGTACAAACCGCTTGAGCAGTTTTTGAATATCCTGCAGAAGGTTAAAACTTCTTTTCTCTACTAACACTAAAGAAGTATATGAAGTGATTGCAGGTCTCCTGATAAGTTCAAACCTACTTTACAATTTTTCAAAACAGGCAAGTACTGTAATAGCCTCAAACGTCCATAAAGGTCATTCCACTTTCCACCTTTTCAGACTTTTTGCAACTTTCAATTTGTTAGGCTATATCTCAGAAACTACAACGCCAGTCTGTGAGATCGATGGCACATTCCTTGTTTCAGTAATATATCATGATGCAATTTTCAACACAAGAACATCATGAGAATTACTTCACTTGAACCAAAATGTCACTTCTGTTTCCAAATAGCTTAACTGTTAGTATTTTCTGTTACTTGTTAGGGAACCGTTATTTTTTGCACATCTGAAATAGTCATTCATAACAAAAACTAGGTTTATTTCAAACGTTTACGCCAATCTCAAGTTGCCTCATCAAATCTTTAGGAGAGGGAAAATGAACCACGCTATTAAAAGTCTAAGCAGCACACATTTGCAATTACGAACTAAACGATACCTTCAGAAGACAAGTATGTAGCAAATATTGAAATATTAACATTCAACAACTATCGAATCGTATTTTGCAGCAACTATTAAAGCCTGACCTGCCAAACAAGAAACGCTTTCATAAATAAAACAGAAAGCAGCTTAAAAACTTCACCCCTCTCTGCCTTAATGAGGTGCTAGTGCAAAGAAAAACTTGGCTACTCACCAATGAAAACAATGACCATTCTTACTATAGAACTTTGATGAGAGCGTTAAAAACCGCGCAGTTCACTTGGATTTTCGTTGACAAGGTATCCCACGCTTAAATATTACTGTGTGACCCTCTAGAATTTTCTCAAGTTTTGACCTTGCTCAGCGCAAAGACGTTTTCAGAGACCAAAACTATTTCATCTGAATACCGAGATGTTTGTAAATCAAGGTTTTGATGTATTTTGATGGTAGTAGTAAAGCGAGTATATACTGTACTTTGAGAGACTTGGGAAAATTTGATAATAATTTCGGTCTCACAAAACAACTTGAAAAACACTGGGCTCCGCGCCAGCGCTATAAACAAGCAGCTTCCACAGAAATTGTATGTTTGCGTTGGTTGTAGGCGGAGCGCGGGGACCCCTTGGGCGCGGGGCCCAATTAGAAGAAATCGGTCAAATCGGCTTAAAACCGGCCCTGCACATGATGTATCACGCCAGTGTTTTTCAACCTTTTTGCTGCAGCGGAAAACTCCGCAAATGTTTGCGTTGATCATGAAACCCTATGCAATGATCCAAGTGTCTATATGGCTACAACCCCATAGAACCGTAGTTGCAAATTTCGTCCCAGGTAATTTCGGTCTGTTTCGGCGGAACCCCTGGCAGCCACTCGCGGAACCCTGAGGTTCCGGGGAACCCCGGTTGAAAAACACTGTATTAGGCGATGAACAGTTCAGTGACGTATTCCTCAAGCATGAAAACTAGAAATGTTTGCTATAGTTTTGATTCCTTTAAATTTTTCGCTCACTCGAATTTTATTTTTCACTAACATTTTGTAGGCGTTTTTGATAAATATTTTGAAAAATATTAAATTTGCAAATTTCAAACCTGCGCGAAAGCACTTTGTGCCTCATCGTTTGTGTGCTTTATTTAACTTAAACGTATTGATAATTATTACAGTTTCTACTGAAATACAAAGAGATGTCTGCAGAGTGAAAGACATTTATCTTTGGTTGACTTTCCTCAAATATGGTGTATACAGTGGTGGGTTTAAGGTCGGGGGGCCCGAGGCAAGACTAAAAAGGGGGGCCCTCTGATGAAGTCATCATACTCAGCCAACCGTGACGAGTACTTTTGACCAAGCCTAAGATACGGCCAGAGATAGGTAGGCCGACGTTCCTGAGACTACGGCATGACTGACATAGCACGAGAAAATGCAAAAGAGTGTCCATGATACAAAATTTTGATAACACCGAAAAATGGAAAGACAAGGCTGGCAACACATGAAAGTTAGGTAATAGCATGTTGGCATCGCCTCCACTTTTTTATTTTCACGTCCCATTTCCCTGCATTCACCATCAGCACACTGGGCCTACAACGTTTGCCCCTTTAAAAGTTTCACACTTTCCCGTTTGATGAAATTCTTGGCATTTGGTATCCTGAATTTGTTCACGTTCATGTATTTATGGAAATAAATGAAACCATTAACAACAACCAAGAAGATTGAAAATACTAAATTTGTTTTTAATTTCATCCTTTTAACTACAAGAACATAGCATACAGAAACATCCAACCTGAGACTTGTTTTGGAAAGCTTTTAGGCTGGATGAGTCAAGGCTGCCCTCATCTTGCATTGCCACTAGTTGTTTGAAAAATGTGTAAAAGTAGGAAATACTTCATCATATACCTTATCGCAAACACTTCCAGCAAGTAGCCTACAAGGTTGATTAAATCTGTGCTAAGAAAAAAACGGTTCAAGTTATACTGGCTAAGAGCTGGCTAAAAAACTTCAACATCACCTAGCAAGTCTACCTCAAACCAAACACTTAATAGTCAAGCTTCACATAACCTGTTTACTTCAAGCATGAGCTAAATTGAAACCACCTAAAATACCTGAAATACCTGTAGCAAAAGTGAGTACTCATAATACTCTAAAAATGCCATTTCTGTTACTTGATAAGAAGCATGATTATAGGCTTGCTTATTAGCAACCTTTGCAGCACAACAGCAATAGTACAAAATTACTTTGCAAACTAGAAAGAAAATGTTCTATAAATATAAAGATGTAGTATGGTCACTGCTATAACAATTGCATGTTGTCTTATTTTCTGATGCAAATGTTTACTATGGTACAACATCACAAGAAATGAGAAATTTGTCTAACCTTTTCATTTCAGAGACCTAAAAAAGAAATCCTTTGAAAAAATATGAATGTTCTAAAGCATGTATTTATCAACGTCAATTTTACAAAATTGAGTTTTTGTGTATGGCACATCTGATTATGCACTAGACAGACACAGCTACTATTAACAACTGGGCTGCTTGAACCCGCACTCTCCTATGTAGGCTCACCAGTACCACTCGCTACAACAAATCTGTCCAGTAGACCTTTACATTTTTCATCAATCTTTATGCTTTTTTTCTTTTTCCTTGTTTTTTCTGCTCCACTTGGATATTTTCTGTTAAACTGTGGCATTTGCAAAAAACTATAATAAACTAAACACTCCAATCTCTAAAAATCATCATTTCGTACAAAAAAATATCATTTGGTATGAAAAGTTATCATTTGGTATAAATATTTGCTCTTATATGATAGGGTCTTTTCAAAAGTTTTTGGAAGAAATTTTAAGCCACATTTTTTATGTACAGAAGTTGGTTTGAAGCTTTTCTTTATTTGCGCATTGGAGATGGTGGTGAAGCCCCTTCGAAAGTATAGTACTTGGAACATTACAGTTGCTGTTGGTGGCCCCTGTGAAAGCAAGGAACTTACAAATTACAAGCTTTTGGGGGCCCTTTGAGAGCAAGGTACTTACACATTACAACTACTGTTGGATACCCCTTTATTGAAAGTATGGTACTTACACATTAAAATTGCTGTTGGGGGCCTCTTTGAAAGCAAGGAATTTTACATCACAGTTACTGTTGGGGGCCCTTTTGAAATCAAGGTACTTATACATAACAATTACTGTTGGGAGCCCTGTGAAAGCAAGGTACTTACACATTACAGTAGCTGTTGGGGGCCCCTTTGAAAGCAGAGTAAGCCTACTCACACACTACAGTTTCTTTCAGGGGCCTCTTCGATGAAGTTTAACAGCAGAGTACATACACATTTCAGTTGCTTTTGGGGCCACTTTCAAAGCAGATTACCTTCAAACTGCAGTTGCTGTTGGAGGGTCCTTTGAAAGCAAAGTACCTGCACATTACAGTTTTTGTAAGGAGGCCCTTTGAAAGCAGAGTACTTGCTTATGATCTGCTTTGTAGTACATTATATGAGTGAATAATAAGTTTTTAACCAAAGCTAAGGAAAATTTATGCGCGTAACACCTCAAGGAGGGGACCCCACAAACGGGGGCCCGATGCAAGTGCTTCGCTCGCCACGCCTTAAACACACCACTGCGTGTATAGAACTGCACAGCTAAAGCATGGAATATTTAAAATAATGTGCTGATTTTTATTGCCTTGGTCTTTGTCGCACGTTTGTGTTTCATTCCAAAAATGCTTTTTTACTTTACTCGCGTTTACAATATCTGTTTTTTGTCAGTATTTTGAAAGAAAAATAATTTTGCAGAATTCAAGTCTCCATCGGAGTGCTTCGTGTCACCATCGTGGGTATGTAATGGGATCAAGGACTGTAGTGATTGGTCGGATGAGTTCGGATGTGAATGTCCAAGTGAAAAGTTCCAGTGTAGTTGTTACCAGTCCACGGATGGCTGTACAGGGAGGTGGGGATGCGTTAGACATTCGTGGGTATGCGATGGGAACAACAACTGTGGTGACTGGTCGGATGAAAAGTTTTGTTTAAACACAAATCTTTTTTGTCGGAATGATGAGTGCGTTAAAAGGTCGAAAGTAAATGATGGAAAAATAGACATGGCAGGTGGATACGACGAATTTGTATGTTGTGCGACACAGGGTCATAAATGTGGATGCATGCCAGGAATCGACAATTGTGCCTCATCCGGAAGGTGCATTCCCAGGATTTGGATTGGTGACACAAGAGATGATTGCGTTGCTAGCCACAGTGATGAACCATGCGAAGCAATTAGCGTTTGGTGTGAGAAATGCCAGGTTACTGTTAATCAATGTTCAACAAACGAAGATAAAATGCTTTTGCTACAAAATTCGAATGAAAACACGACAACCTGCCACATGAACAACCCATCCTTCCATCATCTGAACTTATCAACCAAATGGATCTGCGTTTCATCTCTGTGTAGAAAATGTCTGGGAGAGATCTTTCACTGTGAAAATGGACACATCATCGACAATGCTCATTATTGCGACACAGAGGTGCAATGTAGAGACGGGAGTGACGAACAACTCCGAAGTTTTGGTTTCAGATGTTCAGGAAAGTCAAGAAAAAGCATCTGCGTTTTGCCGCAGAGAAATATCTACGATTTGACGCCTCAGTGCACAGATGGTTCAGATATATGTTTCGTTGATGGCGAATTCCGATGTTTTCTGTGTTTGGACGAAAAACTCATCATTTCACCAGAACAGGTTTGTGACCGAAATATCGACTGTTTTGATGGTTCTGATGAACTTTTGTGTTCTGATCAATTCGTTTCACAAGCACTTGTTGGTGTTGAAAGGTCAAGATGTCCACCAGGCCAGATGCATTGCAATAGTTCCACTGAATGCGTGGCAATGGACAATGTTCTGTGTAATTATTCAGTTGAATGCAAAGAGCAAGTCAATCAAAGATTTTGCCGTCACGAGCAGCGATCCAATGGTTTAATGAAGTGTTCGGCCGCACATGCGACAAGGTACAACTTCATGAATGTATTCGCCACACGATGCGACAGCAGACCGGAGTGTTTGTTAATGCAAGATGAATGCGGGCCGCAGTGCGAAACTCGACCAACGTTTTGCGATGACAAGTGTGGAAATGAGAGTCGAAAATGGTGGCACGGAAACCTTGTATGTGATGGATATATTAATAGGGTCGGGTCAGACGAATGCAATCGAAAAGTGGAAGAAAACTGTTCGATGAGGTTTCCATGCCAAAGTAAAGAAATGGTCAGCATTGACATACGTTACTACTGCGACGGCATATTCCATTGTGACGATCATTCTGACGAAACAAGCACCGATTGTCTGAACAAACGATTCAACTGCAAAGCTGGAGACGCCATTTCCATCAGCAAAGGGTTTGTTTGTGATGGAATTAAAGACTGTGAACAAGGTGAAGATGAGAGTCGTCAACTGTGCGAAGAGAAAAGATTTTACTGCGAAGCTGGAAAACCAATCTCAATCGACAAAAAGTTGGTTCAAAATGGTGTAAAAGACTGCGACACAGGTTTAGACGAATGCAAAACTCTGTTTTCAGATAGATATGAAATGATCGCTAATCCTGTTCTTCGTTCATTGTTTTGGATCATGGGTTTTCTGGCTTTGATTGGAAATCTAGCCACAAACATTCTAACCATGGTGGAAATGATTTATGACCGCAGACAAAATGCCTCTACTGCCACATGCAACAATTTCGTTATACTAGCTAATAGATTCTTTATTTTCAACCTCACCATTTCCGATTTTTTAATGGGCGTGTATTTGTTAGCAGTTGTTGTTCAAGGCGTGATTTATTCAGGACACTATTGTTTTGTTGACAAAGTATGGAGAGCAAGCAATCTTTGCTCCATACTTGGCACTCTTGCAGTTTTATCATCACAATCATCTGCTTTGATCATGGCATCCATGTCCACTTTCCGACTGGTCTCAATTTACAAACCATTCCTGACCCGCACCATGAAATTCAAATGGGTTGTTCTCAGTGGATTTTTATGTTGGTCAGTTTCTTTACTTTTCGCTTTTCTTCCATGGATTCCATTGAAATCCGGCCATTTTGTGTCTCAAGTTTGGTTTCCGAACCATTTCTTCAAAACTGACACAATTTCCAAACACGACCTCATCACTATTGCCAATCACATTTCTTCCCCAAATTCCACTCTTCAATCTTGGTTCATAGTCAAGAAGACCATTTCACATATGTTCGAATACAACGAAATCAAAGCAGAATATGGGTTTTATTCTCAAACAAGTGTTTGCATGCCACGTTTCTATGTTTCTACCAGTGAAAGTTCTTGGGAGTATTCCACTTTTCTCATCATTCTATATTTCATGCTCTTCATCTACATGGTGGTCGTCTACGGACTTGTTTACAAGAAAGCAGCTGGCACGAATTTGCCCACATCTAACAGAAGAGATTCAAATCAAGAAATGCAGAAAAGAATTTCCAGACTTTTGCTGACTGACTTTTTCTGTTGGATTCCGGTTTGTTTTATGGCCTGCTTGAGTGTTGCAGGGGTGGCTTTACCGCCCGATGCTTACATTGCAAGCGCTGGATTTCTTCTTCCAATAAACAGTGCAATGAATCCATTGCTTTACACTAATATCTTTGGTCAGTGTGTGTCATGTGCACGAAAACACATCATCGAAACATTGCATGCTGTCTTCCCACATCATGTTGATGACACAGTGGAACAAATTTAGTCAGTTCGTTGAAAGTATGCCATTCCTTTTTCGCAAGTCATGGGGCGTACCGATCATAGCCACCAAGGCGCGACCTAAATAGCTCTCAGACAGACCAACTCATTAGCAGGGTTGCCAGGCTGGCCTTTTTTCGGTCAAGTTAGAAATCTGGCCTTTTTTAGAGTTGGTTGGCCTAAAAAATTCATTTGGCTTTTTGGCCTTGTCTCACGTTGGTTGACCTTAAAAAGTTAATTTGGCCTTCTGGCTCTTTTTTGACTTTTGTATGCTTCAAAAGTTTTCTTTGAAGAAAAATTTCTACTATTCCACTGTTTTCGGCACCACTTAAATTGCAATTTTTTGTGATAATTGCTGTATTAGATCGACGCCCACAGTCTGACATTAGTAAGAATTGCGAGGTGCGAGATTCAAACTAAACTGATTGCGTAAACCTTGGGAATGCGTGCTCTGTGTAGTGTGTGTTGTAAACACACTGCAACGCTCAAAGCTGGAGACAGGTCTGCGACAGAAATGCCACAATAATGACGAGGAAGTGGAAAGGCTCTTATAATTCTGGTGATAATTACAGGAATGAATGGGAGACGACTTTCGTATGACTGCAGAAAACTGCTCATGGTTAGTACGCAAAATATGGCACCATTGTACCCGAAATGTGGAATCTCACAGCCATGAAAAGTCAGAGAAGCATCAGTTAAGAGCTCCAGCACATGGCCAAGCAACACTTATCTCAATCCAAAGGAAAATTACTAGTGATATTTTTGTAATTTAAGTATTTTTATTGACAAAAGAATAGCAATACCACAAAAACGCTTGGCTTTTTTCTGGCCTTTAAATAATCTGTTTGGCATTTTTTGGGTTCCTATTCGCACTATTTGTCTTTTTATGAAAATTTTTATCTGGCAACCTTGCTCGTTAGTAGAAATACTTTTTGTGAAGTTCTAATCATGAGATAGAAAGTATTAGTAAAAATCCTTGTGTGACAAAGTGCTTTTTAAAAATGTGCACATTGCAAAGAGTAATTGTTCTTGTGTTCGACTTTGGCGTAATTCACGTTTCCGGTTAAATCGATCACCATCTGCCTTATTGTAAAGCAACGAGAAGACCTTCAACAGAGAAAATCCAAGCACGCTAGCTATGACAAAGCAAAACAATTGAATAAAAATGAAGAACTAAGAAAGTCTAGCGTATGAATGAAGTGTTTTTCGAAATTTTATTCACTTTTATTGTGCCTTTGTTTTCTTCATTTTTGCGCTATTTGACTGCATGTGTTTGCTGCTTGTAATGACATAATGCAGCAATAAGTTTCACCTGTATTTAAAATATAAGAGAGCGTACAATGGCTTATCGCTAGTCGCTGCAGAACATTTGTCGAAAATTTGTATATACAGATATGAATGTTTCTGGGCTTCGTTTTGTGCCCTCCCATCAACGCTTTCGCTAGCCCTCAAGTTGCTCAATAGAACTGGTTTTGTCAAACAGAAATATTTTCAACAGAACTGGTACCAACTCCACCAACTCCTTCAAATTGTTGAACAGAACTGGTACCAACTCCGTTGCAATGAAACCAGGAGATGCCGTTTAGAGTGCGTGGTGTGCCGCCACGTACGCCCGTATGCATGGACAATAAAACAGAAAGAACTAATTTGGTTGTGGGACCTCAACAACCTCACGGTGACCTCGAAACCTGGGAATTCGTATCTAACACCAAAGTATGGCAAATGCTTTATGCATAAAAACGCTCGAGTATGACAATGATTGTCGTGCGTTGTTTTTCGTGGGGATTTTGGTGAATGCGTGACGCGTAGTAATAGCCTGACTTTGGTCATTAAACCTAGAAACCACGTTGCGATGCTTGGACAATGCGCTGCGCTCACTTAGGCCATACCTGAAATACCGGCTTGTTTCTGATACGGTTGCTCGCACTGGTGTACTGTGCCCACTTTTATATGCGCGTGCTAATCATGTGTACAATTCCATTCGAACAAGGCTTATCGGAATTAATAAATGCAACAAGTGTGAAACTGCTGTGTCGTCCAACGGTCACTGCTGAGGTCGGAAAAACTAGGAAATTCCCTCAACCAAAATTCGTCTGGGATGTGTGGACACTTGTAATCACGAGCTAAATACTTGGTTCCCAGAACGTAGGTAGGCATATCAAGGTGAAATAAAGCTAAACGCTTTACGTTGAAAACGTTAAATGAAAACGCATTCAGCCACGTCATCCATTCACAGATCGTTTCCAATTTTTGCAAAATGAAGTTGTTTTTATAGACAAAGTTAACCAGTTTTTTGCTGATGTGCTGTCCGATCACAGGAACTTCAAAATATAGCTTTAAAAATGTGTATAGGTTTTTAGTGGTTACAGACATTGATTTCTTGCAAAATGGCAAATTTGATCTCTGTGTTGCTGTCACAATTCCACTATTTGCAAAACGTCGTGCATTTTATTTAGTGAGTTACGTTCATTAATGTTTTTTTTTATGTAAACAAGATTTTGAGTACATTTTAATATAGTAGAGCTTTGTTTGCTCAAGCATAAAATGAAACGAACATGTTTTATTTTTTGAGCAGTGTTTATAACTTTTTAACTTGTTAACATGGTTGGCGACAATGCGCGGTTCGTTTCTGCTTTATAGTATTGCTGTGAACCCGAGGACATCGTTATGAATGATACAATACTCGTCAGTTTACGAAACAACCTGGAGAGTTTTTGCGTTCTGGATCATCGCGTGCGGACAGGACGTGCTTTTCTGGCAGTTCCAATCTGTTACTTGTTCTTTACTATTTGCTTCTACAAGTTTCACTGTTTAAACGGCCATCCAGGTCAGGCCAGTAGCCAGGTTTTGAGGTTTGGAGGGGCAAAATACATTTTTAGAGGGGCACGATTTTTGTTTTTATTATATTTTTAAAAGAAAATTTTCTGGGAACAAGAAAATTTGGGGGGACGCTGCCCCCGAATGCAACCCGTGGCTACGGGCCTGGTCCAGGTTAAACCAAGCCAGGAACAGTGTTTCACTTCACTGTTCAGAGGAAGAAAGTGGAGGATTTCTCGTGTTTGTGTTGAATCGAAGTAACCGCTTGGCAAAACGAAAATCACCGTCAAAGGCGACATTCCCGCAGCCGCCATTTTCTGTTTACTATAGAAGAACCCAGCACAACCAAACCTCGAGTATGATGCAACAAAAAGTAACATCCGTAGAGGTTTTTGAAAGTAAAATTTTTCTTTATTATTGTTTTTTGGTTCGTCCATGTTTTCCTAAGACAGCATTGCCATTAGCATTCTCACTTCGTGCCAAGATAATTCAGAAAGAAATGAATGTGTACATTTTAACTGATAGAATTTACTAAGATATCGATTTAGCTATTGAAGTTGTCCAATTATGCCACAGGGCATATAAACAAATAGCTTTTTTCTGGTTGATTTGTTTGCGACGCTTTTCTCATTGAACATAAATGCACTCTTTGCATCCAGGCTACTACTGTTACAAGAGGATCGAATGTTTTTCAACTTGGAACTCACAAACTCTTCAGATATTTTTTTTGTTTACAAAACCTCTGCATCCGTATCTTAAGCCGCTTTTTGTAACGCGTGGCCTAACTATAGTGGGAAAGTTGCCAACCATTCCAGCTCAATGTGTTGTCTGCCATATATCTTTCAACCACCTTAACTATCAGTGCAACGCTGTGAGAGTCTCGCGATTTAGTCGAAAAGCGTCAGATTCTCAAGACTTACCAGCGCACGGATGAAGTGAACAAAAGGCGAGTGTTTACATTTAAGTGTATTAGGTAGGCATGATCTTAGACATTGTAACGCAATCTACAGCGTCGTCCCAACTGTGCAGTCAAACATCTATTACAACGCAGGTGCAAGCTTTTGCACTGGCGTTCTTTCACAAATGGCAAGTGATGACACACTGCACTTTGCAGAAGAATACCGCGGCCTCTAAGGATAAGATTAGTACGGCGTACTCTTCTGTTGTTTTTGCTGCACATTGTATGTCGCATTGTCACAAACTGAAGAAATGTATGACTCGGCAGCCGTGAGCCAAAGCACCAGAGAAGATTGCTGACTGCTTTCGCAATTTCGTGATTGAACCAACTCAACAGCTCGCGTTTTCCGCCATGGTTCCTGTTTCTGTGTCTGTTGCTGGCGTTTTCCGCTCATCAGTCAACTGTCCTTTCTAGTAACAGCGCCTCGAGTTATATGAACAGCGTGGGTACCACATCTGCGTTGTAACGAGTATAATTTATCAATGGCTGTTTCATCAGCAGATGCAAATAGATGTGAACATAATTGTCGTCTCCATCTTTTCGATGTGTTTCATTGTTGTGGGTTAATGTTTTGCTTACACACAACAACTTGACTTGATTCCAGAGGCAGCGCATTCGCAATATTAAAGAACATCCAGGTTATACAGTAGGATATACGGAATTAAATGTATATTGCCGTCATCAACGTTGGGACCTTAAAGTTCACTATGTCCCCCTTGCCAAATAAAATCTGCGAATTACAAGTGCTTTCAACTACCATGAAACGCATTTCAAAAGTTATCAAATGTCACACGAACAACTGCGGTCAACCAGCAGCCGACATACGCTAGTTTGGTGGGTGATGCGACATCAATTTGTGATGAACCCGGAGATCCACAACCAGCGCCGTGGGAACCGCCCCCCGCACCCCCCGGCCGGGGGGGCCCCAGCCATGTGTAGGGGCCCCGCCTCAGTTGCAATACTTTTACTGTTTT
>Ga0210059_1000961_pt1 | contig 41160 bp, 22 predicted proteins | sample Ectturendosymbi2_FD_188042 | JGI IMG/M metagenome (GOLD analysis project Ga0210059, IMG submission 188042) | Ecteinascidia turbinata endosymbiont from Florida, USA - Sample 2 (SPAdes) (version 2) | ecosystem: Host-associated > Tunicates > Ascidians > Unclassified | place: Key West, Florida... | reverse complement strand
GTTTCGTGTGTTACACATCTTCAGTCCTGCGCAAAAGTCGACATATGAAACAAAAAGAAAAAATTACGCACTGTTGCTAAGATCAAAACTCAGTTTTCTCAAAACTCAGTTTTGATCTTAGCAACAGTGCGTAATTTTTTCTTTTTGTTTCATATGTCGACTTTTGCGCAGGACTGAAGATGTGTAACACACGAAACTAGTTTCCTTACGCAATAAATTGCGATAGATTCGCTTGGTGTGGGTCACTGATATGGCTTTACAAACATTGCTGAATGATAAGTACAAGCTTGAATCATTGCAAGGAGATGGGAGCAGAACCAGGCAGGCGATCCCTCAAAATGCCCGCTGAAAAGCTAGGGCCTGTAATTGTTGAAAAATTTAATAGTATCACAAGAAAAAGATAGCAAAAAAGCAAACAAGAGTTAACAATATTTTATATAAAGTTTTCAGAAACTCAAAGGCACTAACACTGTCGTAATGAATGGGGTCAGGAAGTCAGCTGCTCCCGCCGACTTTAAAAATTATGCTTTGTTGGGAAAATCTGAAATTTGTTTTCGGACAGCACTTTAGAAATCATAAAAAGTTTTGTTGTTGATCCTATTGTCAATCTGAGGCAAATATTAAAAACGTGAATGAAAACTTGCACCTCGTTGGCGAACATGTTTTCTGATAGCTTGAAATGCAGAAAAATGTAAAAAAAGACTTGGTTTGTGAGGAGAAATTGCCAACTGTCGAGCAAACATTTGTTACGTATAACAAAAAAAATTTTAAGATGTGAACCCTAGAGTATTACAAAAAAGGACAAGATATTGAAACAAATTGCTTGTCGGACGGAATATTATCTGTTGAGAAGAAATGGTGGTTCTGCACTGAACATAGCTCAGATGTGTTCAGGTGTAAGCTCAAGATTTCCATGCAACATCCTTGAGTCTATGATCTGCATGTAAAAGTACATATGCTTTTTTGGGCCAGGTACTACATCTTTCTAGGAGATAAAATTTTGCTTCCTTCCAGGGGCGCAGCCAGGATTTTTCCTAGGGGAGGCTGAAGTTATGGAAGCAAAAAGCCTTTAAACAATTTCTTGTGATTAGAATAGCCAAGGAAAGCACATATTTTGTCGATAAACAATTGACTGCACTCACCACGAAAACTGGGGTGCTTTCCAACTAAACTGCCGTCTTGTTTTTTCGATGTTCTTTCATAGCACAAGTCATGTCAAAATTAACTGCAAACCTACACCACAGTGATCTTCTGAAAAGGCCAAGGTAATTTGCAAGCTGTTAGCAAAGTGTAAGAGTATACGCGTAAAGAAAAATTGAAAAACAAAATCAGAATCTAGATCCTGCTTGTGTAGATGATAAACATCGCATACAATAACCTAAGCAAAACTGCTGCAAAGGTCACATTTTTTAAAATGCAAACGAGCAGAGTGGCACATTCATTCACAATATTAAAAAAAAATAATTGACATGAGCTCTGTACAACAACATACAAGGGAACTTCCATCTCACTCATCCCTGGAGCATAGCGCTTCAAAGAATTACAAGCAAAACCTTCAACCTCCGCAAAACACAAGTAAAGGGCTTAACAATCACTGGATATGTTTTTTAGCTGCAGAATCATTGTTAATGTAATTAAACAGCTTAGACTAATTAAACACCAAAGTCTGATCGACACCTTTCACTCGCAACAAAGTCTTCAAGAATTTCCTCCTGTTGACGGGGAGGTTTGTATGCATTGACATAAGAGCCAAGCCAGTAAGCCGGTAACTTTCCGTGGATGTTCTCAGATGGTCTTCAGGCGTCTCAATGTGCTGAAACTTCGTTCAGCAGTGGCGGTTGAAACAGGAAGTGTGGCTAGTATTTGAAAGAGATTCCTAACATTCGGAAAAATTGCAAATTGACATTCCAACAGTGCTTCAATCGCGTTTGACGGTCGCTTTTCTTCTACCCCTTCCCATTTTCTGGTCCATCGTTGGCTTTCTGCTGAAACCACAACATGGCTGGCTATATCCTCTTGGTATTGGGTCCGCAAACGGTTAATCTGATCATCGGTGGCGGAGTGGCAAAGCTTCGGAAGTAATCCTCCAAAGCAACGTGCATGTTGCTCGTTGGTCTTGAAACCTGTTCTCTAGATCAGAGATTAACTGATCCATATAAGTAACAAATATAAAGCACCCAAAATCTCTTCAGGATTAGCAGCTAGGAACTTGTTTCTGTAATTTTGCCGGTTCGCTCGGCGTGGTATCGTGACAGGAACCTCAAGTTTATTGCAAACAACAGTGCTCCTTTGAAAATATGATTGAAACTATTTTATGAATTAAGTCTTTCATCCTGCAGAAGTGAAAGATGAATGTCTTTTCAATTTCACCACAAACCTGTCCATTATCACTCAACATTTTTCGCTGACTGAAGAGCGGCGTTGAACTGATTAGCAGAATAGCGAATTAGTTCAACCTGCAGCTATAGCGCTCCCTCGCACTGCATATCTTCCACTTGTGCACATTTCGAAGGTCCCAGCTTTGTGACGTATTAACTACACATCAGTCGACACTGTTGGTAGTTCAAATATCTAGCTTGTTTCAACCAGGGACAGAGTTTGCTAAAAAACTTTGGGAGGGACAAACCTTTATTGTTTGCGTTTCGATGACGTCCCCATGTTCACTCAGCCGTAGTACAACGTTTTGGGAAAATATATTTGGTCGGTTCCGAAATAAAATGTAGCCTACTGTTACTGAAAACCACAAGACCACATAGATCAAATGAAAAGCAAACCACAAGATCTTTTGGTAAATACTAGCAGTGCAACCAGGCGCGTATCCAGATTTTTTAGGGATGGCAAGCAACAACCGAGTTTCAACATTTAAATATTTTCAATTCTCCTTGCTTTTAAAGCATCATCTATGAAATGTGCATGTTTCTTCCATTTTCTCCTGAACAACTGTGTTTAGATTCAATCCAACAAATAAAAAGTCTGCTTTCATTGCATTGACAAGTTTTAAAAGTTTTGATAGTGAATTTCCAAGCTTCTACTTTGGATCAATGCCACCATTTGCTCATGAACCTTTCCTGCAAAAGCGCCAGTAAACATCTCGATGCTATAAGTGCACGATCTGCAGTATGCTTTTTGCAGCCAATATTGCAGTTTAGCAAAAAAACATCGATGCCGCCATTACGATTGCGCTTCTTATACGCCAGGGGTGGGGAGCCTATTTACTATCACGGGCCGCATGAATTGTGCATAATCGCTTGCGGGCTGCAAAATCAAATAATTTTATCTTACAATTCTACCTTTATCCAACTATGAGGAATAGTGACTTCTCTTGACTTACTATCTAAGTACCTGCTTACCATGGAGCTTCGTTTTGACGCGACGTTGTGTTCTAACGCAAAATTTGATGCGGGCCATATCAAATGTTCATGCGGGCCGCAGGTTCCCCACCCCTGTTATAGGCCTATACTGTATTTACACGCTTCGGATGTATATCAACACAGCACGTTCAATGGAAGTCGAGCAGAGACTACACTCTAACTGAGGCACTACCTTCCGAAGTAGGCCTTCTGCAAAACTTTCGCGAATATAAGAAGTGGATCCCGTTTTCATCTCATTTTTGAGCGATTAAGTCACGTATGTAGTTGATAAACGTAAACTCTAGAGTCTTTCAACGTGTTTGAAAAATGTTTGGATTTTTGATAATCCGTAAGATCTTTCGGCTATGTTCAACTTATTCTGTAAAGTCTTTGTAGCTACTTTAAACTTAATTCGTTTAACTTGTTTGATGAGACTTTGCAAAAATTTAACTGACTTCATTGAAATACAGAATGGAATTAAACTGTAAACACAATCATCGTGACCACCATATTACAAAACTTATTGACCACGCTCAGCTGCATGTAAAGATAGCTTCGCACTGCACGTAGTTAAATTTGTACAAATCACGGGCTTCTAGAAAACACAATAACTTGTCTGCAGAACTTGAATCCCTAATAAGAAAACATGCAAATTTACTTTCATTTTAGTCACATGTGCTTTGCCAACGAGACAGATTGCAAGCCCAGGGATGGATATTAGGGAAGGATAACCAGGCAGTCGCCTCGGGCCCCTCTTTTTCAGAGATAGCGTGCCCCCTCTTGAGAGCTTTGCACCATTGTTTAGCAAAAACGCTTATGTACCACTCTAGAGCCACATTTAAAGAAACTCTGAAGCAAGCACAATTTTTGCTTCGAAATAAAGCAAAAATTATGAGAAAATGTGCCAAAGGAGCAAGGAGGCAGCTTTTAAGTGTCCGGCTATAAAACTTTACAAATTTTTGTTCCTTTCGTATGTCTATCATGCTCTTGAATTTAGTTCATAAATTTACATGTGAAACAAATTTAACTCTCTTATGCATGAAATCACACATCTACATTTCGCAATGGCGATGTTTTGGGACTCGTTTCTGAGAGCTTGTCTACAAGTTATCGGAGTATCTGTAGGTAATGCCAGTGTCAATTCCCTCAGCATTTATAAAATAAAAAGCATCTTGCTACTTACATTCGATCAGTGGTTCCCAAACTGGGGATAAACTGCCCCCAGGGGGTAATATGCGATTCTTCGAGGGGTAACGCAGAACCAAACCACAGTGTTCTTCTGTATTATGAGCAATCACTGCAAAAGAAATTTTCGACATGAAATGCGAAAATTTTTTATTGGTGGGTAATAAGACATAATCGTTACCTTGATATGGATAACGGTTCGAACAAGTTTGGGAACCACTGCATTAGATTTTGCTGCTGACTCTTCGCATTGCCGTTAAATGATTTCAAATTATTTACTGTGCGATAGGGTGGCAATTAACATCAGATGAAAGTTGAAATACTGAGCTTATGACCAGTGATCAGAGTCTAATATTTTGACAAGACTGACTTTTACTCGCCGGCAAGGCGAAGGGAAACCATTGATGAAATGTTAAGGCTCCACATAATTGTGATTGAACCGTCACAGTACATGTCATCACAAATAAATATCAAGAATGAACGCTATTTTTGCTAAACAGTTACTATGGCGCAATGAAGAAGACTTTGAAACTGAATAGCTTCTCAGTCAAGGCTTCAGCTTCAAGACATATAAAATGTATATCACCGCCATATTCACGCATGTAGTTTTAGAGCTGCGCAAAAACAAAAATCTACGATATTGATTTAAGGCTACACTGACACTGGAAACAAGGGTAGGTTATATTTGTAACACCCACAGTTATCAAAGATAAATTTGCGATGGCCTTGAAATGACGCTTACATAACCATTAGGTGGGATACAGCAAGCTGGTGCGCCAAAAACAGCTGTGAAAAGCGTTACCCTAACTGTTTTTGCATGCGGTCATTGATCACAAAAGGTCAGATACACTTTTGTATTCGACTAAACGCTGAAGTAGGATAGGTTCCTTGGGGCAACGTCGTTGATTTGCACTCAAGTGTTTCTTTGGCTTATATTTCAAATGTATAATCAACCCGAAAACTTTGGAATTGGGGGAGACATTGCCCCCGTTGCCCCTGGCTACGCGCCTGGTGGCAATCGTATTCTGATTGCAGGCTACAGACCAGCGCAGGAATTCGTGATTGAGCGAAGTTTATATCCACGCCGATTCGGTAATGCAAATTAACCAACACAGTTATCAACAAACATGACAATTCAGTTTACATAGTAAATCTGTATACTGTGTCTACAGACAATCCAGTGATAATGCTCATTTTTCTTATTTGTTCCCTGGGTTTTTGCTGGGGAAACGTTTCCAACAGTAACGTAACCATGAAATTTGTACAATTGCATTATTTTTTGCCACAAAATATTGGGGGACAAAAGATATTATGTCCCCCTGTCCAAATGTTGGGGGAGACATGTCCTCCCCGTCCCCCCCTTAAACTCGGTCCCTGGTTTCCACGCTAGCACAGCACGGTACACACAGCTCTTGTTATAGATGGTATTACAAACCACGCAGGAATGAAGAAAGCTGCTTCAATATCTCTCAAACCTCGAAAATTCATAACCGCCTGGTTTGATAACAAATGTGTTGCTACGCCTTGTGGTACTGCCGAAGAACATTCTGCAATGCACCCGATCTCGACTTACAATGTTGGTGAAAATTAAGCAAATATACATCAATATTCTGATTGCTAAGGGGGGGCTTGAGCCCCTTCACCCCCTGGCTGCGCCTTTGCTCCCTTCCAAGAACTTTGACTTCCTTACGTCTATGAGTACTACCGATGCGGCAAGGAGTCAAAACTCGTTTTTGTCATTACAGAGCTAAGATGGCCATCGTTGGAAGTGAGATCATGTAACGTTGTGTTTCGCAGTAGGTTACGTCGCTTCCACTGCTCTGGTATAATCACATAAACTTATCGCTTAAATTATAAGCTGTTTACTGATGCCATTGATTTGAAAAAAAGGTTTTAATGCAATTAGTCTTTTTCAATCCTGTAAATTGCACGCAAAAACTTTCTGGTGAAATGAAAAAGCACTAAATCAAGACTTACGAGAAATCAGGCCAACTGCATAGGTTTTTATATCCACACATCACGAACCAAAAAACACAATAGCTTGAGTATTCACTGACAATTTACCAAAAGGGCAGTTTCTAGGTCGGTGCGGCGACTTGGTAACTTCTCTATCAGTTGCGATGCACAACTTTTAAGATATCCCTGCAAAATCGTGCATGCTTTTTCTGCTCAAAAGTACCACTGTAAATGTATTACGTTTGTTGTTTGTTTGATTTTTGTAGAGGAGATGATTTCAGAAGAATATGTGCTTTATTGGAATCCGAAGTCTAACAAAGTAGCTTTTCTTCAAACGAATGATTCTGCAGTGGAGCGCATTAAGTACTCATGGTAATCAATGCGTCACGCCAGTTTCACTAAATGCTGCATTTATTCACAATGCGTTATGAAGGTTAATGTTACTCTGGAAGCTACTGGAAGTGACTAAAAATGATCGAAAACATCACTTGCAACTGTCTTACTGATGCGTTAACAGCATGTATAATTTACGTCGTAGCCAATGTAATGACAACTTCCCGTTTTCGTCCAAAAAATGTAAACATTAACTGTTTTCCAACGTATTGCGAAAGTTTATTTATATAACGTTTTTTAGGTATGGTGACGGACAATACCCCGAGACAATCGAAATCGCTTATCCAAAAGCTGGAACTACCATCGGACAGGTGACAATGTGGGTCTTTGATCCCAATGCACCCGATGGCAACCAACTCTATGAGCTGGATGCGCCTTACGCGGCTGGGTAAGATGAACAATATATTTTCTTTACGGTATACCGAACACCAGATTCTTTCATCCGCCTTCATATACAGATGTTAAACATAATTACCAATCAGGTTAATTCACTCTTTGTCTTTACAAGCGATTGATGTAAGACCCTATGCCACTTAACTCAGTTAAAGTTTTAACAGATAAAACAAAGCCATCATCTACAGGCAACGAAATCGAAACGCATGTGATAAATTCAAGCTCATAACAGAAGATTTCACGAAATACAAACATAGCTGACGTCATCTCGAAAATGCAAAAAACAGCTACTGCTGATATCGTTAAATACCATGCAACTCTTTAAGTCCCAAATTTCCCCAATTAGGGCAATTTTTTGTTCGGCCATAACTAGGCAGCAGATTGAGCTAGACAGTTGTTCAAACCCCCTGAAGATGCGAAAAGTCTTGTAGCTTCAAATAAAAAAACATGGGAAGTTTTGAATTTAAACTTTTTTGTGGGTGACGTCACAATTAGAGCAGGTTTACGGTTGTTTGGATGACGTCATCGGATCCTTGGCCTCAAAATCAATTGGCAATTTTTGTTTCTTTTTTCTAAAAAAAACTAGGCAAAATACGCATCTTTAGGGCCCCTGATTGGCTTTCTAGGGGTAGTGGTTAGCAAGTTATGGCCTAAAACAACAAAATAAGTAAATAATCCCCGAGGAGCCTTATAATAAATATCACGGCCAAAGCAAACGATAAAACTGACATCTTGCAAACGTTTCGATAACTACTGTTATCATCCTCAGTGCATAGCAAAAGACCCGAGGAATTAATAAATAATCCCCTAGAAACAAATAATTTGTTTCTGCAGGAAGTTTATTCCACAACCTCACTTAAGCTTCATTCCTTCTATTTCCAACATGCACATTCTCTCGTAAAGGCCATTGGGGCAGCAGTCCTGTGTGCCTCAAATCGCGTCTTGGTTCTGTGGAACCTCGGAGAATCATGTCGACTCCACACCAATGGCGTGACCAAGCCAGGCTACTGTAGATATGTAATTACACCACCTTTACCTCAACTGCGCTCTGGGAAATAGATTAAAAACTAACTAATATGAGTAAAAGTGAAATTTTTCCATGTTAACCTTTAGCAAGATTTGACTTTTTTCTATAGGTGTTTATTAAAGCTTTTTGCAACTACCATGGTCTATATTTAATCCTGTTAGTTAGCAACGTGTTTGATTAGGTGGTCACAGGCAAAATATAAAACTCTCATTCGAACCCACATTTGAAAATTTTGGGGCAATTATACTTGACTACATGGCTTCTGAGCAGCCGCTATGTGGTCAAGTAAAGAAGGATGAAGGTAGAAAAATAACTGGGTGTGCCTAAAAGTTTTTTTTATTCCATATATAAGCACAAGTAATCTTTTAGACGGCAACAACATATGATCTAAAGTTCAAACAACTGTAAGCATTACCTGCAGCAAACCGATTTACAGAACATGATCACTTTGATCATATTTTCTATGCAGAGACGATTATTACTTTTCGCGCTTTTCCTGGAAGAATGAAACTACTTGCCAAGTGACTTGGACCAATCGTCTTCAAACGGAAAGCATTGCACAAATCTGTCACCAGCACGATTCAGGCTTCGTTTTTGACTGTGCTACCGTAAGACGACAGCCATCAAATCTTGGGCTTTTTTTGATCTATTTTTGCATTGCATAAAACTTAGCTGTTACAAACGTTTTAGTCCTGACTTCAACAAAATGCTAAATTATCTACAAGCGCTTTTGCTGATCTTTACAGACTATGGCTAACAAAGAAGAAGTCGAGGGAGGTTGGGTTGGAAGTGTAAGTACTGACGCTATCTCTGCATTATAATAATATTCTATGCATCGATGTGTGTGTGCAGTGGTGGGTTTAGGGTTGGGGGGCCCGAGGCAAAACTAAAAAGGGGGGCCCTCTGACGACGTAACCATGATCAGCCAACCATGATAATCACGTTTGATTTGCCTAAGATACGGTCACCCAAGGATATGTCCCTCAGACTACCGCAAAACTGAAATAACAGAAGGAGAAAATGCAAAAGGGTGTTCATGATGCACAACTTTGAAAACACTGAAAGTTGGGAAGACATGGCTAAAAGTAAGGCAATAACAAATTGTCATCGCCCCCACTTTATTGTCGCGCCCCTTTTCTCTGCATTCACCATCAATAAACTACACAGTTTGCCCCTTTGAAAGTTTCGCACTTTCTCCCTTTGAAAAAATGCTTGGTAGTTGGTATCCTGAATTTGTTCACATTCATGTCTTTGTGGGAATCCATGAAACTATAAAAACAACCAAGAAGATTTAAAACACTAAATTTGTTTTAAATTTCATCTTTTTAACTGCAAAAACATAGCATACAAAAGCATACAATTAGAGACTTGTTTTGGAAAGCTTTGAAGCTGGATAAGTCAAGGCTGCCCTCATCTTGCATTCACACTAGTTGTTTGAAAAATATGCAACAGTAGGAAATAATTCATCATGTACTTTATCGAAAACATTTCTACTGCAGCAAGTAGCCTACACAATTGATTAAATCTGTGCTAAGAGAAAAACGGTTCAAGTTATACTGGCTAAGAGCTGGCAAAAGAGCTTAAAACATCACCTACCAAGTCTACCTTAAACCACCTATTTACTAGTCAAGCTTCAAATAACCTGTGACTTCAAGCATAGGCTAAATCAAACCACCTCAAATACCTGTAGAAAAAATGAGTATTCATAATACTAAAAAATTGCCATTTCTGCTACGTGGTAAGAAGCATGAAAGTAGGTTTGCTTATTAACAGTCTTTTCAGCGCTACAGCAATAATACAAAATTACTTTGTAAACTAAGATGAAAATGTCCTATTAATTAAAAGGTGTGGTGTGGTCCCTGCTATAACAATTGCATGTTGTCTTGTTTTCTGATGGAAATGTTCACTAAGGTACAACATCACAAGAAATTAGAAATTTGTCTAACCTTTTCAACTCAGAGACACAATAAAGACTACTTTTTGTTCATCTGTAGCATTTTCATAAAATTGCCAATATAGCAAACACTTCAATTTCTAAAAATCATCATTTGGTACAAAAAATTATATCATTTGGTACAAACAGTTATCATTTGGTATAAGTAGGCCTATTTGCATTTATTTGATAGGGTCTATTCAGAACGTTTTGGAAGAAATTTTAACCCACAATTTTTTAGGTATAGAAGTTGGTTTGAAGCTTTTCTTTATTTGTTCATTGGAGATGGTGGTGTGGTCGCTTTGAAAGGACAGTAGCCTACTTACACATTACAATTGCTGTTGGGGGCCCCTTTGACAGCATAGTACTTGCATATTACAATTGCTGTTGGTGGTCACTCTGAAAGCAAGGTACTTGCACATTAAAGTTGCTACTGGGGGTCCCTTTGAAAGCAAGGTATTTAAACATTGAAATTGCTGTTGGAGGCCCCTTTGAAAGTAAGGTACTTACGCAATACAATTGCTGTTGGGGCCTCTTTTAAACTATGGAATTTTACATTATAATTGCTGTTGGGGACCCCTTTGAAAGCAAGGTGCTTACATATTACAGTGGCTGTTGGGGGCTCTTTGAAAGCAGATTACCTTCAAATTGCAGTTGCTGTTGGGGGTCCCTTTGAAAGCAAAGTACCTGAACAGTACAGTTTCTGCAGGGGGGCCCTTTGAAAGCAGAGTACTTACTTATGATCTGCTTTGTAGTACATTATATGAGTGAATAATAAGTTTTTCATCAAAAATAAGGAAAATTTACGCGCGTAACACCTCAAGGGGGGCCCCAAAAAGGAGGGGCCCGAGGCAAGTGCCTCGCTCGCCTCCCCTTAAACCACCATTGTGTGTTTGTGTCCGTTCGGGCGTGCATGCATTTGTGCGTATGTGCGTGCTCGCTTCTGCACGTGTCAAAAACACCAGAGAAAAATGCGGTTTGTGTGAATTTGACAATAAGAGTCAAACATTTTCTGGAGCTTACAACAAATATGCGCCAGTATACAAGGTATTCAGTTTAAGACTTCTCACCTTGTTTCTTGCTGCAAAAAACGAACACGTCAATAGCAAACTAAATGCAATTAACAGCCATGGCACGTTGCTTTTAGTGGCCACCTGCGAGGCACAGCAGCTGGTATATTTAAAAAGCATGCTGTTTTCATTCCAGCTTTGAACCGCAACAAGCAAAAACGATATTCTAGCTGCTGGGAAGAGTTTAAGTAGTTTGCGTTTTAAACGAGCTCATCGGGTCAGTACCTTGTATGATGTCCTGCGCAATAACGTAATATTGGCAAAAGCGCTCTACGCAGTGTTTTGTTTAACTTCTGCTTGTGCGCACTGAACACAACCTAAGTTTCTGCTGCGATTGTAAGCACAACTGCATAAATATAATCAGTGGCGTACGCAGAAAATTTTCATGGGGGTTTCATTCAGTGCCATATGCTGGTCATTTGTATTTGGTGTGCACTTTTTGTGACGTCACAATTTGACGGCGAAGTTTGTTGACATAATAGGCATATTCTTCTACACGCACTCCCCTTTTTTCTGTAAAAATCAAGCCCTATACATTCCCTTTATAATAAAGTTTTTGTAAAATATCAACCTCAAGGGGGGGTTTAACCCCAACCCCCTTGCGTACGCCCTTGAATATAATACACAAAAGTGCAAAAACCTCAGCATATCGTGTCATTATTTGCCAATTTTTGCAGTTTGGTCCTTTCTACCCAATGTGGAAATCTGACTCCATGAATGGTGACTATTTTACGATCTACGCTCGTGACAAAGTTGACAAAACTGATGGTTACTGGCAACTGGCGTTGGTAGAGGAAGGAGCACCTACGGCGACATGGATGACCAACACTAACTATGATATTGTTGGACTTAACTATTACGATACAACCAACGGATTTGTGTAAGTTTTTGGGGCAGAGCCAGAGCGTAGATAATCTGTTTTACTGATATAATACAGAACTAAATATATTGAGATCCAAAGTAAGCTGATTTTTTCTAAATATATATTTCTGCAAATTATAAGCTAGCACAGTGTGTTTTGCCCAGGTTGTTTTGATTTTTTCAAAAGAAGGTCTATGCATGGCACCCGCACAACTGCCACTGACAGGATAGAAATTGAAGCAGGATTTTCTTTATTTGTAGTTTTGCATCAAGCTGGTAGATTTTGTATTGTACTCTGCAGCAAATTCATCGACTTATTTGTTTGTGAGCGGTGTCGAACTTACACATTAATTTATCATTTTATCATGCTGAAGTTTATGGCCACAAAATGTAGGAGCCTTCTAAAAACGTTCATTTTCAAGCGCGTAGGCTTGAACATTTTCACGTGTTAATGAAAACCATTCGGAAATTGTATCTATAATTGAGTACTTATGCAAGTTTGTGCAGTTAACTTTAGGATTTATAAAAAAACGTGAGGAATATTTTTATGAGATTGAGTCAAAAACTACAGAACTGCAAGTATGAATCAACTGCAGGTAGTAAGAAAACAGCAAAAAAATGACAAAAACAACATATGGCCTTGGTGTCTCAAGTGAGCTCTTTACAAAAACTTTTGGGTATAATATTTTATGTCTGTGCTGCAGTAGATGCGTTCCAAACCAGTATAAGACGAGCTAGTGTGTATTGCACAATGTACAGGGTTGTTGAAGATTTCCCCTTTCGCATCAATCTGACATTATCTGAGCAAGTCATTCAGCAAGGTCTAGAACTATTGGAGGAATACACAGAAGATATTAACTTAAAACATATTAAAAATATTTATTGATAGACTTTCATTCATACGGAAGAAAAAACCACAAACCTGTAGAAAAGCACTTTTTGTCTTACAAGTTTTTTTGAAATTATATAAAACAAAGGAAAAATTTAGGTGGCTTTCTCAAAAGTTGGAACAATCGCGCCGCTAACCCTTAGCCTAATGGTCATTGACTGTCAGCAGAATAATCTTTTTGAAGATTCAACATGGTTTAAGGTCTGCAACTTTTCAGGGTGGTTGGTCTGCACTGAGTATTCTCTGCATTGATAGTGACAAACGTCGACAAACAAGTTATGTTGAACCTTTGAGATAATAATTTCTGTGAAAACCAGAAGAACGTGTTTTGGTATTTGGTTTTTGCAGCCTCTAACTTTCCTAATATTTGTGCTAAAGTTCATTCTTTACTATTCAGGTGAAAAGTGTTTTGTGTAAATATTGCAGGCAATTTGTTTGGTCCTTCCTCGTTTCAACTCACAGGCATTTTCTTCCACTCGTAATGAATGGATGAGCCATGGTGGTTTTACATGAAGAATAGCCTTGGGCCTTTTTCATTTAAATCCACCTTGCTTTGAAGGTACTTCTACGCGTCCCACAATGAGCCAAGACGACGTCACATTCTTAGAGTCAAGAGAACTGATCGTGATAGAACTGATCCTGACTGCATGACTTGCAGACTGCTAGATGACTACCCTGACCGCTGCGGCTGGGTGTCGCCAGTGTTCGCTGACGATGGCAGTGGAGTTGTCCTCAACTGCAGAGGTAAGAGATGCAACTGCAGAGGTAAGAGATCACTTGACTAATTTCATGTAAACCAAAGTATTACTTTCGAAAGTAAAAAACTGAGCCAAGGATTTTTACAACCACCAATGTGAAACAGGCTGAACAGTTGATTTCCTGCCACGAACACTTAAACGCCCATGTGGGTCGCTAGCGACGCGAGCGGAATTTTACAAGTGCGTATTGCCCATATCAAATATTTCACTATTTTGACACTCCATGTACTCCTCAAGTTACTCGCTGGCATTGCTTTCATGCACACCAAGTCTTTACGTTTGTGAAATTAACAGAAAAAAATATTTTTTTCCTTATAAAAGTATAAATATATACGACACGTATCGCTAGTGACCCATGTTAGGTAGCAGTGCAACAATAATGCAACATAGGCAGTAGTGATTGGCAAAGCGCATAGACGTTAAAACGTGTTGGAAAAAACGCATGCTACCCACTAACAAGCTCCATCCCACCTTATATCTGCGTTTTATTAATCGAATCCTGTGTCGGCCATGGGAGTAGTCGTCCAAGTTTGCGCGAGTACTTCGTGTTTTTCGGCTGTTGTGTTTGTGAGCAGGCGTTCGTTCGAAGTTAACTGGACACGGCGTCACAAGTATAGTATCTCCTATTTTAAGTTCTTATGTGCACTATACCTTAATTAAGGGCTTCTCACACTTTTTTGCTCTGCGACCCATTTCAAGAAACGTTTTTCTATGTGACCCTTTGATGGATAGCCTAGTTGCTAATGATACGTGTAAACGTCTCATTACAAATCTAAAGAGGCATTTTGTCTATGACGAAATCATACAAATGCACGCATTTTACGAAAGTAACTGTACAGTAATAAAACTACCACGTAATGGAAACAGTAAGGCGAAAAAAATTTATGAAAAAACAACCCATTATTGAAGTTATCAAACACAACTAATAAGATGGATACACTTGATGATTTTTACACAGATCATCCATTCGTAGATAGATACAAACAATGCAGGACGAAGGACATTCTTAGCATTTTTCAAAAAGGATCGGTTTTTGGACTGGATGATTACACTGGCCGACAAAAAATAATTTTTTCTTGGTGCCAAAGATGTTTCAACTGTTTTTACCTAATGTTGGGGTGCTGACTTCTAAACTGCAGTCAGTTTTTCTCTATCAGGTCTGGTTTTACTGCTATGTTGCACCCACTATAGTGACAAAATGAGCTTAGGCGGTGTTTACCACCCAAATGATGAAATGGTATTTTATGAACAAAATTGCATATTTTTTTGATCTACCAATAACAAGCCAAATAAGTGAGTTTTAGCAAGCATACTGACAATGGAATCCTTTAAAATGGTCAAATGTCAGCCATAAATTTTCATTTTAATGATCTCCCATAATGAATGGGTAAAAGCATCGTCACGTTTAATTGACCAACAGCAGTGAGCTAGCATGCCAACATCCCACCTCCCTTAATTCCTTACTTCCATTTCACTAATATCCTGATGAAACCGCTCCCCTTGCTCATCACTCAGATCACCACGATTTTCGGGGAAGTGGTCAAGATGACTGCATAGGAAGTGAAGCTTGATACACATGATAGCACCCATATCTTGTAAAGTGCTTAGTAACTTGGCCACAACCCTTTGTATTTGACTGCTTTTCTATTTCCCAAAATATTCTCGACAGTTTCCACAAAGGCACTCCAAGCACAAGATTCTTTTTCATTCATAGAATTTGGAAAGTCAAATCATTTATTAGTGTTCTTATCTGAGGGCCATCAAAAATACCAGCTTTTAATTTTTCTGTCATTGATCCCGGAAATTTGGTGCAAATATATTTGAAACAGTCACCATCCTTGTTGAGTGATTTTGCAAATTGTTTCATGATACCCAACTTGATATGAAGGGGAGGTAAAATGATTTTAGATCTTTCCACCAGAGGGTGACCTTGAACATTTTTCTCACCAGGCAACAATTTTTCTCTTACAGGCCAATCTTGTTTTATCCAGTGCTGGGCTCTAGCTATGCTGTCCCACAAGCATAGAAAGCATGGGAACTTCGTGTAACCACACTGCAAACCAAGTAGAAATCCAACCATTTTTTAAATCAACACAAATGATCCAGTTGTGTTCGTAGTATGAATTTTTTTCCAGTACAATTTTAATTTCGCTATATTTTTCTTGAGAGTTGTTGAATGCCCAAGAGGAATAGATCCAAAAGTGTTACCATTATGCAGAAGAACACATTTCAAACTTCTTTTACAACAATCAATGAAAAGTCGTCAATCGATAGGATTATATTCAAAGACTCTGAGCTTTGTTAGAAGACCTTCAACGTTGTTACAGAACACAATCTCATTTTTTTGGGTGAAATATGGCAAGAATTCTTCATGGTATTTCCGATAAAAGGTGATGAGAGTACCCGGTTTTAAAAGATTTTTTTCTTTAAGCCTTGAAGCCAGCAGCTCAGAAGACTCTTTGGAAAGATTCACATCTCTAGCCAAGTCATTCAGCTCTTCTTGGGTAAAGAGTTGCAGGGATAAAAGATATGGGGAAAATCGTTATCTGTGTAGCGATGTCATGCGACCTGGGGGGGGGTGGCATGGCCACGCTTTAGATTCAGTAATTAACTAAACTTACACGTGGGTCCTATTTACTGAATCTGGGATCGTTATCACAGAGAAATTCTGTTTAACAACCCGTTTATCTAACTTCTAAATATTTTCTTCTAAACTTCTTATTCAGTTAAATCATCAGAGAGTAATATTGTATATTTCACACTTTATTAAACAGTAATAAGCAAATAGAAAAACACCAACAGTACTCACCAATTCATAATATCCAATATTGTTCATGCACTTCTCGACAAGAGACAACTCACACTTACATACCTTTTATTTTCTGTTACTGTCTTTATAGAGTGCGATAGGGAGATCAACGCTCTATATAGAACGGTTCCCCCATTCAAGCATTTTTCACTATGAGCATAAATTCTGTCTTCCTGATATTTCACTCCATCAATATTTTACATCGACCATATAAATATATCATACAAAATATCACATATTTCGTTAAAAATTAATTCCTTTCAACAACTGCGTATTCAACTAAGTTATTTATGAAATCATACAATCTAGCTGGCTCTTTCTGTACTGTTCACTGACTGACAATTCAAAGCTGACTAGTTACGATTCTTTCTGAGAAAAAGGTAGTCCTTGTTCGTACAGGAAATATCCATTAATCCACATATATCCATAGTTGCATTCGCTCAAGCATGTTTGTAATCCAGGGGTTTTGATTCGCAGAGGAATCAGAAACCAGTTGACAAAAATCAGAACTTAACAAGAATAATTTACTCAAAACAAAAATATAATTTTACGAACAAGTATGTTATCTTGTTTGACAGAGCTTCGTTCGGACAAGCCTATTTTTCTGAATCAGCCTGACAGGGGTTTATCCGGACAAGCCAATTTTACTATTGCGGTATTTGGCCTACAATAGCCTTCTGCCTCATGTTCATGGCCTTATTGGCAGGAAGAGTCTTATACAAAGACCGACTTTATGTCCAAATTCAGCTGTATTTATAGTCGAACATTGCTTCAGAGTTTGTTAACACCTCTTTATTTCATGAGCTTTGATTGGTTGCCTTTTATTAAAGCTTCTTGTGATTGGCCAGTTCAAATAGTTTCTGGAAGCTTCTGGGGTTTGTTGATGCTTGTGTTTCCACCTTCTGAACTTCAGTTCATGTTCCGTTTACGCATTTCCTGTCACATGCATTTCCTGTCATGATTGTCCATTAGGTAACCGTCATGTGCTTTCTGTTGATATTTCACTGTGATTTCGCTGAGGTGACTTGAGGTTATTGTCCTTGGATAACAGTTTGCCAGTTTCTATTACCTTGGCAACGGGTTGACAACCAGTTTTCATTGGTTGACCCATCTTGTCGTTGTTGTCACTTTCGTTAGGCTTATTGACTTTTCCGTAGAGTTGATTTTATATACAAGAATTCATTGTTCAGGCAAAACTCGCCTGTAACATCTGCTAGGGTGTTACCACTGTCAACTGCAACGTCCTCCTCTTCACTGGAAATAGAAGATTGCAGTTGTGGCAAGCCTTCAAAAACTGGAACATGAAGTTCTTCACTGTGTGGAACTGGCCTGATTGCAGAGTCTAAGTTTAGATATGTCAAGGAGTTCCTATTCTTCCTATTGATGCGTTTAGTTTTCACTGCACAAAAATAGCAATCGTTGCAGTGATCTTTTGGCTCTTGCCACACCATTGGAATAGCAAACCGTAGGCTTTTTCTACTTTTGTTTGTCCATTGCCGTGAATGTTCTACACAAGGTTTACACACAATGTGGGGTCCCAAGGCTTGTCTTGATCATCCAGAATCACTTTGAAGTAGGCAAGATAAGCACAATTTACAAAATCGCTGATTGTTTTCCTGTTATGCTGTAAAGTGTACTCGCCACAGATAAAGCAGAAAACATTTGGTTCATTTAAACAGCATCTTCTTGATGACGTAGCCATAATCAAGATTCTAAATAAACTTAAGCAACCTGTAATATTAATGAATTTTAAGTCACAAACGAGAATAAAAGAGAGGACCTGCAGTCGTGCATTGTGTAAGCAATTAAACATAATGTACAGTAGTACAGTAGCCTACTTCAACATTTATGATGTCACAAACAAACAATGGATAATTGAAACATGCCACAGATAGCACATGAATTGAAATCTGTGATGTCACAGGGAAGTCTAAGAGTAGAGCTAAACCATTCACCGAGGCCTTCACAAAATCAAAATTCTTAAATAACATAAAAAGTTGACCTGATAGAACATAACGGACTACATTTTTGAAATTAACGACCCAAAGTTAGTCTAAATCAGCTCAAAAACCTTGAGCACCAAAAATTTTGTTGGCCAGTGTTATCAGTTTTGATAATACCGCTTCACACAAATATGTTGTGCAAAAGTCCAAGAGTTTATAAATGGCTAGATCAGAAATGATAGGGCATTCATTTCTTGTTCTTATCCAAAAATGACATAAACTCCGTTGCAAACTTTTGTAGTATTACTCCGCAAATTCATCTTGGGCGTGGCAGGTGTGTGGCCCAGTTAACCTCCCCAAACAAAGCTGCAAGCCACCCAAATTGAAACACGAAACACTACAAATCAGTAGTGATTTTGTCAATTATTACAATGTCATTAAATCCCCTACTGAAGACTTTCTGGCAACGGTTCTGGTGTGGCCTCTTGAAATTCAATTTTGTATGGCCTGTGGATCCAACTTTTCATTAATCAAAGTCCAAAGTGCTCCTGAAACTGCGTTCTATAAACTAAAAGCTTTAACTTGAGTTTGAAACTACTCGGTGTTCTCTCAAAGCTATTAGCCTAATTCCTAGAAGAGTAGACCTAGAGTTCTAACAGAACCTTGCCTTTTTTGTTGGATCGCATGCAGTGCGAAGCCTGAATAAGGCTTTTTGTCGGGTTCAGATGAACGCTCTTGCTCAAGGCAGCGCTACGGCGAGTCACTCAGTGGCCGTGGAGCGGACATCCAACCTGACTTAACCCTTTCACTGTAGGGACATTTTTGTCCCAAGCCACTAGCCCTCCAATACGGTTGCGTTCATCGCGCATTGAAATCAAGTTGGGATGGGACAATTCAGTATTGGTAGTTAGGTGGTGCTGCTTGTGACATAGATTGATCCGTAACACTGTTTTACGCTTGACTAGACAACGGTTAAGCAACCGTATTCTACTGTTGGGACATAATGATCCCACAGTACAATACTGTAGGGACAAAACTGACCCACTTTCGATATGTAGCAATTCAAAGAAACAAACCGTAACTGCAAAAAGGACCTTTTTTATTCATGAAAACATGCTTCAACATTTAAAATGGTGTTTAAATCACTTCCTAGAAAATCTGTATTGAAAGGGTTAAGAGGCGGACACTCTACCACTGAGCTCATCGCCACTCATGCTTTCATGTCGGAATGAATGCAGTGAGGTCAATACTTGTCAGCAGGGGCGGCTCGTCTAGACGGGCTGCCGGGGTGCAGCCCTCCCTGAAAAATGTAAGGCACAAATTCCGCCAAACGGCCAAACTCGCCTTAAGTTTGGATTTAGTAACGAAAATTTCACAACACACTCATTTTCGGTACCTCCGACACCATTTTTGCTCAACGTTTCCTAGGAATCCAACAAAACCAATGTTTCCCTGTTTTCCAACGACGCCGCTTATGCGATGACATTTTCAGCACACTTGCAGATGAATTTGGCGATTTCGGGGCTGTCTTCGGCACAGCCCTAAAGGAAAGAAACCAAACAACTGGCTACAAAAAACATGGTAGTATATCCGCCTATCGCAGTGATTCTTAAACTTTTTTGAGCGCGACCCAAATCTGAGTTTCATGATCATCTCACGACCCAAACCTCAAACATCAATAATTCTATAATCCACTTATGATGCAATAATCCACTTATGAAGCTAAATGAAATGCGTATGATGCAATAATAATGCCATGATGGAATTGAAAGAACTTGAAAATTGAATTTTGACAGATTTGAATCACTATGTCGCGACCCATTTTCTGACCCTCCGCGACCCATACTTTAAGAACCCCTGGCCTCTCGCAAAGCGTTTTTGATATTTTGACGATGAATTTTTAAAGAAAAAACAGAGGAAATATGATCTTGACTGTTTTTTACCACCTGAATTTCTCGGATATTGAATTTTATAATTAAGTTTAACAATGCCTTTACTAGCACTTTGGCGATATTGGCGGCATTGGATTCAAATCTGGTCGCCAATCTCGGGCTGCGAAAATACAGCCCTTCGTTTATCTGCACCAGTTCAGCTTGCAAATGCAGGCTAAGCTGATAAGCTTTCTAGGGTTGGCGTTTGAATATGTATGGCAGTAGTTGGTGGATCTCATTCGTGGACAACACAAGATGCGACTGGTTTAAAACATTGAAATATGAAAAATTTGAAGCATGAGAAATCTGGCAAGCCCATAAGCATTCAAGTACTATAAGTAGACCTTTTATTTTTTGGTAAGGTGAACGTTGCAGCTGTAACTGATTCAGGATGCAAACTTTTACTGGAAAAGCATAACAATCCAGTTCAAAAAAACGAGAAATCTTGTGTAAAATCATAAACTGTTCGAAATTTTTTGGAAAATTTAAACTTCATATGAAGGAACATGATTAAAGTACCAGCTCAAAGAAAGTGGCTCTAGCCTAGGTCTGCTGCCATGACACGGTTTGAATAAAATGCTAAGCTTAGTCTTGTTAACAATAGCGCCTCATTAGTCGAACGGAATATTCCAAGCTTAGTGTGCGAGTAGTGGTGGGTTCGACTCTCGCCTTTGCAGCTTTGATGGCAGTGATACGCGTCGTGCTTTTGATGGGACCGGTTTAATTCTTTTGTGTTCGTGTTTACGTTTTAGGGTTTGGTTTCATTAAACCCAAGTCATTTTTTCTATGTATTAATAAGGACAACTGAAAATTACGAGTTTGATAAGAATAGGACTGCTGGAGTGACTGGAAACGCCACTAATTATAAAGAGAGCCAGGGCGACAATCCCACATGTTCAACCTGAGATGAAATCTCGCAGCTCTCCCGGCCAATTTCACCACGAGCCGCCACTGCTTGTCAGTACCGTACGACAAAACAATGATGACGTAACAAACCATAACTTGTGCCTGGTTGATTATCATTTGATAGCTCAGGCAGACATTCTAGTAAAAAACTGACAGCATAAAGCAAGATATTGCCTCTAAAAATGCAATAGTAACTAGAAATAGATTCACTGCAAGCCTACTTTTAATTTTTTTTGCAAAATTTACAAAAATTTTATATCTGATTTGTCAAGCCAATTTCTTTCTCGACCCCACAAATACATTTCGCGACCCATAGTTTGAGAAGCCCTGCCTTAATCATTGGCGTGAAGAGGTCTGGTGATGCCAGAGCGACTACTTGATTGCATGCCCCCTGCCAAATTCTAGTATTAAATAGTGGCGTATTGTGGTCATTGTTACTGGATATACACTGTTTGTGACGTCACAGTATGATGCCATATTCACGTTTGCAAACCAACGTATTGGCGAAGTTTGTTGACACAGCATGCATATTTTTCTACACGCACTCTCCTTACTCGTTGTTGTGCAATGTGTCTCTGCAATGAACATAAATTATCAGCACTCCAAGTTTGGAGACCGGAACAAAACGCAGCACTCAACGCTACTGCAGACAGAGCAGTTCATAACAGTAAAATTATCCGGCAAAGCGCTAAACCGGGAATAGAACACACTCAGTGCTGCGTCAGCGTAGTTCACAAGTACAAAAATGTAAGGCTGCGCATGAAAACAGTGGAGTAAAACACACTCAGCGCTACGACAGGACACTGCAAAAACACCATGCTGCGCGAATGTCTCGTCGAATAGCAGTTGAACAGAGAAGGTATGTGCTTGGGATGGCGGACACCGAGGGTTTACAGGTTGAAACTTACTAACTACTCTGAGAATGCGCAAAAAGTAAGCAAAAAAAACTTTTCGTTTTTTATCATATGGCTGTTATATGCACAACTACTAGGGGGACAGATACAGGCTTGTGTGAGCCGTTATGATCAATCCCCCTGAACTGCCTGTTAATGATGAAGTTCGAAATGATGCATATATTGCAAGCACAGGTGTGCGACTGTATTAGCGTATACTCAGGGTTGCCACATCAAAAAATGAAACAGGAAACTAGTGATGCATCAAAAAGTCAGCTAAATCAAGCAGGTTGAAATGGGAAAGTTTTCAAATTTGGCTCAGAAATTCATTTAAGCGCCCACAATTATCTTTTGATCCGTTTGGGTGATTCTCCCTTGCTCGCACGATCTAGAAAAAGTCACATCACTGTTAGTTTGATGGGATTTGCCCCAGTGTTGCGGATTCGGAGTCGTAAAGACTGGGAGGGATTTGGGTGAAGTCGGAGTCGAATTCCTAACAACACTAGGAGTCGGAGTCGGTGTCAAAGTCGGATTTTTTTGTCCGACTCCGACTCCGGAAATCCAATTGGATCATTATTACATCACATTCCTAAGTTGGGAGTTCCTATTGAAATGGCACAATTTCCTTTGAAATTTTTGTTGCAACAGCTATTTGTAGCTGTGCACCACGATTTCCATTGCTTGCTAATTGCTACAAAATTGTTGACAGCCAAAGTTCATTCCCTTTATGTTACGGGGTGGGAGTGGGAAATTTTGGAAAGGTCGGAGTCGGGAGTCGGAAATTTTGAAAAAGTCAGAGTCGGATTCGGACGTTTTACCTCCGACTCCGCAAACCTGGTGTGAGCTGCACACCTAGAGTATACGTCCCTGGTACTGAAGAATGTGAGAATTACTGGCATTTCAATACGTACGATCTAATGTTGACAAAAAACAAGCTCAGAAAAATTAAATCCATGCAGCATATGTTAGCAACTTTACAAATAGGAGAAACCTGTAGTTAACATCATTTTAATTTTTTATTTCACTCTTTGGATGCCGTCTGTTTTTGGATGACCGGGGCGTCGTGAAGAGGAGGGGTTCGCCCCCCTCTGCACGCCACTGACCTTAATACAATTGATTTTCCAATGCAACTAAATTTTCAGCACCCTCGCAGCTTAATCAGGGCAAAAATGGAAAAAACATTGTTTTCCGACGATTTAGAAATGATATGGTGCGTCATTATTTCATGTCCGTAAAGCATTCATAGGTTTTAAACTGTGTGCTTGCTGAGTATGACTAGCTACCATCAGGTTCCCTCCACTAATGATTCGCAAATTTCACAACCAAACCCCAAAAATAGACAATCAGCGAGTGTAATTTTGCCTTTCGCGGCAGAACAGAATTTGATCCAGTATTAAATATATTTTTATTTTTTAACCCGGAACCTTAGCCTACCAACGCTAAAGTCCTCAACGCAACACTCATCACAAGCAGCGCCTTGAGGTGAGGACTCAGTAATAAGTGGAAAGATTTTTTCAAAAGGTTTTAACTTATGCAACGTCTGGAAAAATTCTCGTTCGTAGATTATGCCTGCTTGACAAGAAGGTACAGAACAGGATCACCAAGGCAAAGAAATGCAGCAAAACGCTCTAATTCAGTGGTTCTTAACCTGTGGGGAATTCCCCACTGGTGGGGAATGGCGGAGTTGCCAAATGGGGAATGACTGGTTGGACAGTAGAACCACTGCTTCAACATTTAACACATCACATCCACATGTTGACTTACTTTACAAATCACAACCATTTACAGGCTGTTTTAATAACAAAAACAACCAATATATGAGGTATTGTAAGTCATTTGCGTACTAAACACTTCATGGGTTAAAATCGATTTTGTCAAAGACCGATGTTGTGGTGGGAAATGGAGAGTTGGCCCACTAAAAAGTGGGGAATTGGAGAAAAAAGGTTAAGAACCCCTGCTCTAATTGAAGTATTTGCACCTCAAAAGAATTATTGGGTGGCGTAAAATTTGTGGTGAGCGTTCAATTTGGGAATATGTGAAAAAAGTGTATGACTGTGGTTCAGTCGAAATCGGTGTTAGCAAAAGCATTTCTCGAAATCAATCATCAAAGTGAAAATAAATGAATTACACGTTGTACGGTAAAACTGAAAACATGACCAGCGCAGCAGGTATTGTTGTTAGTGCGAAACCTGTGAGCTCAAAGATGTCTCAAGATGCGAAACCTGTGAGTGCATTTGAAAATATTCTTTAGCAATTGTGAGGGAACCCAGTTTTCTACTTTAACCCAAGTATTGCACAATTTATTAGGTTTGCTGGAAAGTTCACACTCCGTTGGTTTTTCGCTCATTTGCAACAGGTATTGAAGCTCATCTTTTATTCCTCAGAGTTAATTAACTTTTGGCACCAAGAAACTATAAACTCGTTGTTGGTGAAAAAAATTAATGGACTTAGATTGAATTGCAGCTATGTGTAAATCCAGAAAATGTTAGATCGTTGTTTGGCTTGTTATAGCAAGATTGCAATGCGTTTATGAATAATGGCGTTGAGGAATGTATGGGCGACTATAGAAAAAGATGAAAAACGTGTTGCCGATTCATATGCAACACTTCCACCTCACCTTGTGTACCGGGGCAGTTAGATCAGCGATGTGCAAAAACAAGTACGGTTGTGTTGAAAAAAGCAGAAACTGATATGACGGTGCGGGCAGCGTTTAAAAACGTGCTTTCCACGACATATGTAGTGCTTATTATTTTTTCTGGATTTCCCCATTTTTTGATTTATGCTTTTGTTTGACCACTGCGTCGATCAACATAAAAGCTTTTGTGAAAGAGCAGATTCTGTTGTTCTTGTGAGATCAACACCTCAGTCAAGGTAGCTTATGAGTAACATTTCTTGACAAGACAAAAGTAAGCTACCAGTGTATTACCTTGAATTTATCACAAAGTGCTGCTGTTTGTACAGTAATTGGTCGTAGCCGTATTTTTTTGTTCACGTGGACAGAAAATATCGCAATCGTAAGAGTGCGTTTTAAGCGTCCAGGTTTGTATTCCGCACAACGTTTTGTTTAATGTGGTCGGCGCGTTTTTAGTTTGCCGTGGAAGTCTGAGTGACTGCTATAAAAAACTATGCGAAAGTGTGAATGACATTGATATTCTTGCAGTTTGTTTTGCCAAGAAATGTGTTGAGCGTCGTCGAAATCTTGTCCAAAACCAAATTAAGAAATTTTTTTTCTAAGTCCATGAAGAAAATGCATGGTGCAAAAGAACCCACCTGCGAGAAACGAGGTCAGAGCTCAGTAACGAGGTCAGATCTCAGCATTGGTCAATAGCCCGGGTACAGTTTTGTCTTTTTTTATACGGTACTACTGTCAGGAACGGGCCTGTGATGCAATCTTTGCCGTTATTGATTTGATGCTAGCACTTGCGTATGCTTCATCATCGTTAGAAAGACTTTACGATTTCGTTTTCAGGTCCTCTGGTGCCATTGACTGTGTGGATGGAAATAGACAAGAGTGGTGAATGGGGAGACCCGGTTGAACTTGAAGACAACGACAATTTGCAGTCTACCATAAACAATGTTAAATGGCCGACTAGAGAATTCAACAGTTTTAAAAGTGATAAGTACGAAAAACGTAAGTGTTTTTAGAAATATTATTCATACCCGAATTTTCTTTTCATAAACTATATTTCAAATCTCAACAATGAGCCACAAAAGAATGGGTGGGCAATCTTTTTGACTCAAGGAACGCATTGGAATCTAAAGTGTTACAGCGGGCTGTATTGGAAGCAGTAGTTTGCTTGTGAATGAGATGTGAATAGCATAAATAAAAGTTTTTATCCGTTAACAGGTAACAAAGTACAGTATATTGATGTAAGGTTTATCCCTTAACTCAATTTATAAATGGATATATTTAGCAACACAGCAAAAAGTCACTTTCAACTTTCGTAGGAACAGTGTTGTTACTCTACCCTTTCAGCTACTGCACCAAAGTCTGGACTTAGCTTTGTTGCAGCAATTCTCTTGATAGGTCTGCAGTGTTGGTCAGTTGTTGATCTGTGGCAAACTTTGTTGATGTTGATGAAGTTGAGCGTTTGCTCACACACAGGGATATTAGAATTTAGGGGCCTACTTTTGATACGCCAAATAAAAAATGTTTATATCAAGAAACACTAAAATATATCCAATTTCGATTTATGGTATGTAAACATGCCATTTGGCTACACAGTTCGCAAAGACTGGCTGTTGCAAAGTTTTATTGATTACAGGTTTCCACTTAAATAGTTTCTATGCTAACAACCGATTATACTTTTGGACTAAAGAAAACAATTTATGTAGAATTCTAAATGGAAGATTTGGTGTGCTTATTTCGCATGTGGCAATATATCAAGTTGAGATAACTGCAATCATTTCCTTAGGAGTTTAACTCTTAAAGAGATATTTTACAAGTGATTTTCAAGAATTCCTTGCAAGATAATTCTAGCGTATAGTTGTTCTTGTTTCAGAAAACAAAGTAATTTATTGTGGTGCTTCAAAATGCTCATGCTTTTCTGAACTAAAACAGACAACTGTTTTTCAGTTTTCTGCTTTTATGAAGGACCTGAAAGTGAAGGTATTACATGAAAACAATTGCTTTCGTGCATTTTCAGCATACAACTATGAAATATGGCGACCTGCTGATTTCGACGAAACCAAGAAATACCCACTTCTCATCCACGTGTAAGACCTGTGTTCCAAAGTGTGTTTAGTACTGCAACAACTTGTGTTAAATATGGAACTACATATTTTGTAATGTGTTGTTGCAGCTGCTGTTGCTTCTTCTTTTACATACAAATCATTTAAATAATGTTTCCATACGTCTCTGGCAAAACTTGGTTATCAACCGAATACAGTGCGCGTTGAAATTTCAAAACTCATAACTCACTGCACCTATAAAATGACGTTTGGACGATTCTTGGATTATATTAAAAAGACAATTACATGACAGGTTTCGAAATTATGCAGTTTACTTTTGTATTGGTGTTTGGTTACGTCATTTTTAAGTAACCTATACCGGTCCCACACCCAAGGCAGGTATACCACTATTGCAACCTCTCGGTTAGCCACCACGAACGGGATGTGCGCGAGGAATAACACTACATATATGTATGTACGCGAATAAGCAATAATACTGTCGAGTTATGTCGACAGGTAACCTATCTTATTGTTGCTATGGTGTGAAGCATTGCGCAATTGCCGCTCGGGCTTTCCGATCGCAACAGTCTAAACGTTTTTAGTTTTAATAAAAATATAAAAAAGATTTTCGTTCGAAAGGTTGATTTAATAATTTAATTTAATAGTATAACACAAAAAAATTTGTTTAAGATGCGATTTCTTCGTTTTAAAAATAGAGGTAGCTTTGCATTCAGCAAAAAGACTAAAAAAGTCATCATCTGTCGCCGCCAGTGGCTACAGCTTTGATTTAACTGCTCATTGCTGTCTCCTACATCACTACCGTCTATTTTTTTGGTAAAAACTTTCAGCCCGCTGATAAAATCACTTGTTTTAGGACTGAAATGTTAGAGCTGTGATGAGTTATAACTACGCAGTGCAGGCAACAGTTTTCTTTACTCAGGCACAAATCGAAGTTTTGCTATCAGGTCGTTGTGAATTCAGGCATTCCGATTTAAGCCAAGTTCATGATGGCTGAATCTGACCCAAAGTCACAGCAACAAAGTTCAATTTAAATGATAAAAAACGCGTTTTGTAGAACGTAAGAATCACCTTAGTCAGCGGCATGATTCCCGATCGTGGTGCGATGAGGGTATGGATAAATTCATAGTAAACATTTATTGGATACATTTTGGAAATAACTGCGTTTGAAGATGAGCGTTTGGATATCTGTTATTGTCGAGATTACCAAAAAACCCTGGATTGTAAAAAAGAAAACCTAAACATGTGCAAGATCAAGCAGATTAGTCTGTGCGCTTTCAAGGCATTGATGTAGTATGACAACTAAAATTTTAACAGTGAATGGTGTATTGGGCATAGTTTGTTTGTTGTTTATACTTAATTAATTTATTAACAGTTACCAATTTCAACAAAACCAGCTCTAGCTTTGCAGCCAGTTGTTTGAGGAAATCTCTTGCCTGGTCCTCCATCCTTTTGCAACGATTCAAGCTTGCACTCATCATTTAGCAAAATAGTAAATCACAGCAGTGACCACACATCGAGCGAATCAGTCGCAATTTATTTGTACAAGGAAACTAGTTTCGTGTTAAACACGTCTTCAGTCCTATGCGAAAGTTGACAATGAAACAATATTGCATAGTGAACAACATTGTGGATTACCATGGGCGTCAGAAGGATTTTTCCAGGGGATGGCAAAAGGATTTTAGCAGGGAAGAGCAACAGTGGTGAACTTTCATTTTACCAACGTAAACGTTAGCAAAAATATATAAAATTTCAAAATCCAGGGTGGCCAAAGGATTTTTCCAGAGGGCCAACAGTGATTAAATTTAATTGTACGAATTCGAAACTAAAAGAAAAACGTTTTTCTACTAAAACGTTAATAGGAAAAGATCAAATTTAAAATCCAGGGGCCAAGGCCTGCCCCGTCCAACGCCCATTTCCACTGCACATTTGGCTAAAGTATTTACAATTTTAAACTTCAAAAGAAGGCTATAAAAACTATCGTGCGACACTAGGTTTAACAACTTGTTGTTTCTAGTGTCCAAGCGTTTGGCATTAACTGGTCGACCTTCGTAGTAGTATTTTATGTCAATAAATTCAAACACTCAAAAAGAAAAAGCTGAATTTTTAACAAATGGCATTGGCGTCAACAGGGGTGAAACTGTTTGGCCTGAAAAAAATCTCAGTGTCCTGATTTCTAACGTCGGCTGATGGTTGATTTACCCTTTACCTGAAAAACATACGCTTTTGATCTAAAATCTTGATAAATTCTTGTAATTTTTGTCTAAAAATGAAGTGAAAAAGATCGTATACTTTTTGCCACCGCAAAACATCAGCACGATTTTTTAACGGAATATCTCCATTGTTTCTTAATTTTACGCAATTCATTTCTCAATTGCTGCCCTGCTCTTAGAATCTCACATTTTTGCACTGATATGATTTGTCTGATTTTGACAAATTTCACTCTGCTAGCCCTGCACACCCATGAAAAATGATAAACTTCCAGGGTGAGGTTTGAGATCCACAGCGAAACGCAAAACCTTATGTGTGAAGCAAGAACCTTTCAAATTTGTGCAAAACCTGGCTTTTACACTGTCTCAGTACTAATATTTCTGGGCAAAGTTTTTCACATTTTCAGCTAAAAAACAGCCCGTTCAGGCAGTCTACTCGCTACTCTGGAAGATGCCCACCGCAACTCCGGTTATTTCGGGGTCAGCCTCGATTTGCTGAAATAGGATTGCCACTCGTTTGACCTTCCAGCACTGAAGCGAGCTTGTCCAAACAAAATTTACTTAATTGTGGCGATATACTTCTATACATAATATCAACAATAGGAGAAGATATCCATGGGAACAAAGTGGGGTAAACAAAACGTTACCATACGAAGATTATTTAGATTTGCATTTGATTTTCTAGAGCTCTTCAGCATCTAAGCACAAGCTTCTCCATTGTTTTGAAACAAGGATGCCCACCTCTATTGATTTTGAATTGAACTGTATTTTTTTTTTGAATCTGTATTTTGAATTGAACAGTTACGCTGGACCAGAATTCCAAAAAGTTCAGGAAGTTTGGACAAGTGGCTTTACTCAGACCTATATGGTCAGCAACAGGGATATTATAGTGGCCAGCGTGGATGGCCGTGGCTCGGCTTACGAAGGTGAGTGGCTTTGCATGAACGATGAACAAAATACTGCTTGTTCAAATATTCGTAAGAACTGGCAAGTAATCACACACAATCGATTGGTTTCTCTGAGAAAAAATGTTGAAAACATGTAGACAGAGAAGTGATTGTTCTTTGCAAAATGAAACTAGAAATACGAAGAATTAAGCTCGTTTAATTTGGTGAACAGAACAACAACACAGGATAAAGTAGTTAAAGTTAACAATTTTTGTTAAGATACTGTGTTTTCAACCAAAACGAAACATGTAATATACTTTGATGCCTAAAGTGTCACAACGTAATTATCAGACATCACATCCCTGTAAACTAAAGCTGAATGCGTGTGTTAAATTAGGGCGAAATGTGTTACTGTAAAAAAGAAAATATCAGCGATTAGGTTACAAGGTTTTTTTAGATAATCTTACAAGAGATACGCCGAAATTAATACTTTCAATGGCATCTGTGGCAACCCGTAGGTTTCTCCGTAGTAGTGTTCCTACACACCACTGCTTACAAAAATCCAAGTACTAGCTTGTTGGCAATCCCGTGATTTTATGGCAGTTAATCGGAATCCTTCACCATATGTTTTTCACATAAATCCTTACAAGCTTTTTCTCACGTTGTTATTATAAGCTAAGTTTATTTGAGGTTGTTTCATCATATAAATATATGATTATGATTTACAAATTATAATTTGTGCATTAAACTTGACAATAAGCCTTACATTCACAACTCCAGTAAAACTTCCGACTCCGGCGCTACCTTTCAAAGTGTTTCTGTCAAAATATCGTTGTTTTCAATGATTCTCATACAAATCCTATCCGTGAAAAACAACTTGTGAAGAAAACATCGGTACTGACAACAATATATGAGAGCATCTGTGGCCTATCCGTGATGTGTAAAGCGTAACAATACTGTACCCTCGGAACATGCAACCAGTTCTATTCGTACAAGGCATCAAAGTTGAATTGATGTAGTTTGTTCCCCCTCCATTTACTCTGAATTTTAACTTGACGTCACTAATTCATAACAACTGTATTAATATTTAAATTTTAAATTGTTGAAGCAAAAATACACCCCAATGTCCCGTGACAAGAAAAGGTTGTCGATTTTTGAGTAAACCACATCCTGTTTCTTTTTGCGAAAGTTTAGACAGAGCACTAAACAGTTAAAAGAGCTGTAATCGCTTTTGCGTTACTATGTTCTGCCGCAATAATAAAACGAGACAGCACACAGTTAAAGGTAATGACTACCGGGAACCCAACTTTAAAATCTTTGCAATATCAACGTGGTATGCGTTCCATGTAAATGTAAACTTACGTGTGTTCCACGTACAAAATTCAAACTAAAGAGGTAAGAGATAATAGCCGGGGCTTTTAGCCTGTCGAAACTGCATGATATATTAAAAATGCCCAGTTTGGGAGTATTTGATTTTACATTATGACTTTATCATAAAATAGTTAGCTATTTAATTTGAATAACAGAACAATCTCTCGAAAGTCTGGTTGTATATCCACATGCAGTATGCTAACTAGAAACCGTTGCTTCGTAAAACAAGCTTCTAATAACCGAAACATGTTATTTTTATTGGACACTTCGACTTAGTCGTAAGTCATCTTCAGGGAAATATAATGAAATAAACCACTGACGCAGATGTAAAGGTATTCGTAATATATTTCACAATAAAGGCCATTATGTGTTGGTTCGTTTATTCTGTTGCTATTTATTAACACATAATTGGGATGCCTTTTAACCATCATTATTCACAGGTCTCTGCTATGCAATATACTACGAATGCCTTCAAACTGTACCTTCACTTTTCTATGTCACTGGTTTGTTGTCTACGAAAAAGAAACCTATTACTGTACTTGTTTCTTTCCTTTAAGAGTAGGTCGAAATGTCGCGTAAATAACGTATTTCGGCAAACAATATGACTGGGTGTGTGGCAGAACATCTACGAGAGAGCATGATAGCTTTGAAAATTCCCAAGATAGGCCGAGCAAAGATTAGGGCCAATGACGTGCCCAGTTATCAGCAAACCTAACTTCACAATACATCACCCAGAGAGTCCCACCAAAAGGCGTGGCCAATGAGGTGAAGTCACAGTTCAGCTGCAGGGTCTACCGTAAAGAAGAAATATTTTCCACCTCCCTATCGATTCCTCATATCTCTACTGTTTACCTTGCATGGATGAAAAAGCTCGGTTCACCCTTAAATGGAATATTTGATCCATAAGTGCAGTTCTGTGAGACGTAACCACTCCGGGTTAGAGTGGATCTAGAAATAATGATGACAATAAGGTATTCCAGTTTCCACAAAAATGCAATGCTGCCGAAATGCACACCCATCGTCGGTTGCAGTTTGACATCATGCCCAGGAATTAATAGTGATATGGATATACTGTTTGCAGTAAGAATCTACAGCAATTCCGTAAAGCGTTTACCAAAGCTCCCAGTATGTTTAAAGCAATCTGCTTTCAAGTTTGCTTTCAAACAAAATTATATTCTGTCAAATTTAGAACGAAACTAGCATACGAAACAGCGTATTGCTGATGACAAGCGCAAAGCTCTACAAGATCGCAGCAAGCGAAAATGAAATATGAGTTGCATACTATTGCACAATTTACCTCTCGTTTTCAGGCTGGAAGTTCATGAGACAAGCATACAAGAAACTTGGGCAGAACGAGCCGGTTGATCAAACTGATTTTGCAAAGTACTTGGTCAATACATACGATTACATCGACTCTTCCAAAGTAGCTATATGGGGATGGGTAAGTGCTACGTCTGATGCCGTGCATGCATGGGCGCAATTTTGTTGTAAAATGTTGGGGGACAGCTTCGTGTAAAACCAATATATTACGAAGCCTAAAGAGAAAAATGTGGGGGGACATAGCATATTACATTCCCACTGTCTGAAAAAGTGGGGAACGCGTCCCCCGTGTCCCTCACTTAATTGCGCCCATGCGTGCATGTGTAGTGCTCAGTTTATTCAAAAAAACGTTTTCAGTGAGAGGAAATCTTAACCAGATGCAAGATGCAAGGCAACTGTTTATGGGCAGTTTTAGACAGATTACATGCTGTCATAACAATTTAATAACGAAACATTAATTGCACAGACAAAGTGTATGCACTTTTTGGTAAAATTATAACGCATAGCTGAATTGTACGTTGGGCTGTAGTTAGCTACAGTAATGTGCTTTTCTCGTCATACAAAAGGAATAAAGGTCCATACCGAAAATTTAAGTTGGTCGTAAAAACTAAGCAGCACGAGTTTTAAATAATTTGAAATAAATTTTTTCTCTGAGTGTTTCACAGCAGCTGCGAAACAAATCTTAAAAACAAATGGGAAAACCTTGATTATGCTGGTGTAGAATATGCATATGATGGAGTACCACATTTCTTCATAATTTACTCTTCAGCTAGGGTTGTGCTTTTTGAAGCACTGCAATTGCATTGGTGTTTTTTAGCATTTTTAAAATGAGAACTTTGAAAAAAGCTTTCAAATGTTTCAAATGAGAAATTCTTTCAAACGTTTCAGATTTTTCTTTCAAACAAACAAAATGAGAACTAAAACTCTATTTGTTTCTATAATCCTAACAGAAAATGCAGGATCAAATCACGCAGACGCAGAGGTGTAACGAGGGGGCAAGGGGGGCACAATACCCCAGGATTCGAATCACTAAGGGGCGCTGAAGGTCCCAACAGTGTCGCAAGTACTTTCTTCAATACAGTACATTCCTCCCAAAAGACCTTTGGTTCGAACATGGGGTGCCAAACATGTGTCTTGCCCCGGGCGCCATCTAACCTCGGTACGCCCCTGCGCAGACGTCAGACATTGCATTAAAGGTTGCATTTCAACATTACTCTGACAACTCTGACAAATTGCTTAAGGAAAGCAACCTATTCTACAAACGTAAACAGACAAAGCGCCAATCTACAAACAAAAACTGTCCGTGTGACCTTTCCGGTTGCATCAAAAAAGACATCACCATTAGCTGACCAACCGCAAATAATAAGAAATCTGTAGAAAGTTATTCGGTAATCTCTCCGGAAACCAAATTTTAGCCATCACGAAAGCTATTGGATCCAGTGGTAGGTAAACGCAACACCAATAGATTTACACATCATAGATTGGTAGTCATTTTGGTGTTTTACTTCGTATTTTGACTGTTCCACGCAGAATATAACTCAATATAAGTCAGTTATTGCAGAAAAGCAAACTTTAATTTGAATTTGGATTTGCTTTGGTTGGAACGTTTATGAAACGTATTTCTATTGTTGAAGGGAAAACGTGCTTCAATTTGTGAAAGCATTGTGGTACCAGACAAATAAACGTAACCTGCATAAGTCTGCCTTGTTTTCTTTTTTTATTCTTCCACCAAAGATAGTTTGAATTCATTAAAATAAAAGTTCCTTAAAAAAACTAAATATTGGACATTTTCAAAAACGTATTTGTAACATTTTGCCTCTCAAAATCATGTACCAATTTACCTTTCTACAAAAGGCAGTAATACCAATTTCGGCACATTTGAAAATGTCTCTATTCCTGGTGTCTCTTATTTTTAATTTTCTGTTGTAACTTAGAAACTAGCATCTCGCCCGACTGTATACTTTTAAGTATCAATTTAAAATCATCGGCACAGGGTGTCCACCGCACATCATGGCCCTGGTGAGGTTATGAGTGGCATCATTCGATTTTCAGAATAGAGCAAATGTTACATGAGCACTCCGAATCTTTTCATTCAGAACCCTCTTGTTTTTATTTGCTCTTCAAATAAAAAAACAAAACAAAACTGCAGGCTCTCATCACCTGAGTTAATTCATCCCGACTACAAATCGAACCTGACACGTGGAGAAAAACCTTCAACACCTTGTTTAAACCATGCCGAATCTCCTCGTTGTTGTTCGGTCCAGACACATTTTCTTTTTTCCAAGCACTCCGTAGAGTTTGCTGCTCTGCTCAATTGCCTTCCTCAACATTCTATTGGATTGCATTTCTCAGAATTGTTGTTCTGACCAGATGAGGAATGACCCGACGCATCTCCTATAGTAAATTATTACAACTTTACCTCGCTGCCGACTGTGTATGTCTATTTCGTCAATATCACGTTCAATTCCATTCAGCTTTTCCTGAACCAATTTCCTTCGGACCCTTATTTTCACCGGAAACACGCTACGGTTGCACAAATCTAGTTTCAAACAACTTTTGCTTAACCTTGCAAATGACTGTGCTCATTACTGTTTTAGATCAGAAATGGCTTATTAACATTGATTCAAAACGCAACCCCGTTTTCATCTTCAAGCAACGCAGCTCGTTGGTATTGTATTGACGTCTTGTGAAGCCGGCAACACTTCACTAACATGCCACTCCAGTTCTTGCTGCGTGCGTGCAATCATCTACCGACAGTACACACATTTCGCTTTTAATTTGCAAATGACTGCTTAAGATTTTCATATTCACTTTGTAAGTAATGCTAAAATGTTACTTGGTAATATGTGTGCCATATCGCATGTCATTTTTTTACTTTGAAAAAATGTGCAAAGGTAAAAATTTCGAGGAAACAAAATCTTTGTTTTCCAGAATCTATAAAAACGACCAACCTGCCATCAAAAGAATGCCATCATATCACAAGTTTGGCCCTCCAATAACCAGTTCGTAAACTACGCTTGCTTTCAAACGACCGGGTTTTCAAAATAACGTCTTGCCTTTGTTTTCAGTCTTATGGCGGTTATACGACAACTCACACGCTTGGATATGATGGGGGAAATACTTTCCAATGCGGTTTAGCTGTTGCCCAACTTGGAGACTGGACGTGGTATGGTAAGCAAAGATGAACTACTGTTTGTGTTTCTTTTACCAAAAATTGATTATTCAACCAAAAACTGTTCTTTTACTCTTTGCATAATGGCAATGCTTTATTCATGCATTTTTGTGACTCAAATCAAATCACAAGCAACACGAATGCAGCAAGAGGAAAAACAGCAACATCAAAGAGCAGAAATAATTTGAAGTTGATGAGAATATAAAAGCACCAGAAACTTCAGGTTTAGCAAATTCATGTTTGTGTTTCAACATGTTTGAATCGCAAAGGGTTGGCGAATGGTGAAAGATGGGTCGAGTTCTCAGCCAGCCCTGTTGCTATCACAAATCAATTTTTAATTTAAGTCGTTTTACATGTAGGAAAACAAAAGTCACAAAATGCCTCGAATAACAAAATGCCTCTAAACAAAAAACAACAATAAACAGAGGGAGAAACGAATGCCTGTGTACAACTACATTACACAGAAAAAAAACGGAATGTCGCTATAAGCTTAGAGTCGGTTTAAACAACTGAGAAAGACATTAACTGAGTCACCAGTCATTTTGATAGCACGTAAAATATTTTCTCTCTTGGTGAACCAATAATATAATCGATATCGATTGTAGGTAATGTGTCAGAATGGTGCTTCCATCAAAATGGACTCAACAGCAGCGTGGATTTTACCATTAAAAACTTGTTCCTTGAAAAAAGTCGAGTTTAAACTCAAACACAACACTAGGTGGACTACCTAGCAACATAAGCGTCGGAATGCGGCGATAGGGGCCACGGTTCCTCCTGAACTTTGAAATATGATTTTTGATATTGTAACTTTTTATTAGAAAAATGTTTTTCTCTTAGTCTCGAAGTTGGAAAAAAGAAATTTCACTACTTTTGGCCCCCTGAGATAATCCTTTTGGCCACCCCAGTGGCATAGCCAGCCCAAAAATTTGGGGGGGCCAAAATGTTTCATTTCACGCGAATAACACTATTTTGTTTAGAAAAACGCCTCTCAAAGCACAAAATGACTATATTTTCTAAACATTTTGGGAAGGCATGGCCCCTTTGGCCCCCCTGGCCTATGGGCCACCCCCTTGAAAAATCCGCTATTGGAAGAAAACTTTCCGGCGCCCATGCCTAGTACTACGGCTGCAGAAAGCGTTATTTAGATTTAAACATGGCGAATCAGCTGGGGCATTCATGCTTGTCACCAACTGAGAGGCATAACTGGGCCGGGAAACGAACGCCCGTCTCTGCAGTGACGCATACCGAGGTGAAGTTGCACCCATGTGTAAAGTACTTAGTTTCTCAACTTTGAAACGTCAGTGCCTATTTCACGTAACGCTAAGATCTTACATTAGTTTTTTTTGGCACTGCATTGTGATCTAGTCCATCATCAAATCCCTTGAAAATACTCGGATCCGTAGTCGTAGACTCGGCACTCAGCAGTAGCCTACGCGTTATTTCAGAAGTTAACTGTAGGGAAACAGGTTGGCCATTCTCGAAAGCTGCATTGCAGAACACTGAAGCATAATGAATTTGTTCTTGCAGCGTTTGGCAAAACGTGCATCATCGCCAAGGAAAACTTTATGAATAGTATAAAAATGTATTTGGTTTCCGGGAGATACTGCGATTGGGGATGTTATTTGTTTTGTCCGAATGAAGTAATCGTGTTAATCCACCTTTGTTAGTTTTTGGCAGCCGAAGTAAAAGCAAGGAGCTTGCAATATGTTTCCGGGAGTCCGCCAAAACACCAATTATCATCTGCACCGTTTGCTTGATCCAAGATTTTCAGTATATACGCGTAGTTTGATGAATTTAAATCGTTCTCTGCTTTTCCAAAATTTTCCACTAACCGAAAGCTTTCAGTAACGCATTTTTTGACTTTGTCTTTTAGATGCGATGTACGCCGAGAGATACATGCAGAAACCAATTGACAATCCAGATGGCTACTCGGTAATGAGAAAATGCGTTTGGATTTGCTAAATATAGCAGAGTTGCGGCCTTTTTAACTTCACAGATTCAATACACCTAAAGTTATTGTAATGTGTATAGTTCGTGCACTGCCTTCTGAGTGACGAACTCCAGTTCATTTTACTGCGTCGCGAAAATATTAAATGAAAAAAACTATTAAAGGAAGTACCTTACACTGGATTACTGTTTAATGCTAAACTTTTTGCAATCTGCTTATACCTTTGTTTCTTCAACCTCATTTGGTAGCGATATGTGCCTGGTGGGACATATATGCTAAGGTGGTACTCCATTGTGGTCCGTGGGTAATTCTATTCTTCACAATTTGTGTGGTTAAACATTGTTCGCTGCCCTTGCTACATGCTTTTGTTATGAAATGTCGCGTTTATTACATTGCCGTGTGCTTGATAACCATTGTTGTTGCTCACTTCTCTCACCTACAGTATGTGCATGATTCACCTGCTCATCTGTACATACCTCAACTCTTCACCCATTGCTTGCCCACCATCATCTGTGTTGCGTTAATGTTTGTTATGTACGTATTTGATTTAACATTTGTGTTTGTGTGCAATTATACTGTATTGCCATTTTCCTGTACTTGTTTTCTATAATTGCGTTTATTTTGCGTCTGTTGCTTCTCACGTTTCTTTTGTCTTTTGCAAATTTTGAGATTTGTGTTTAGGTTCCAACCACTCTTTCCTGTGAGTTCTTGGCACCACTTGTAATGTTCAACAAACTGTATTCTCGTCTTTCTTGTTTGATATTTTGTTGACTTTATCATTAATGTCTGTAAATGAAGAAACGTAGGCGTCGTTTGCAAATACTGCAGGTCACCGTACGTTTATTTGGCAAACCTAAAAAGTTAACGCAGTTCATTTTTTTTCTATTCAGAAAGCATCCATAATCACAGGTCACCCCATTGAGAATTTCAAGAATGTGATTTACACAATGATCCACGGAACGGCTGACGACAACGTCCATTTTCAGAGTGCAGCAGAAATGGAAAAAGCACTGGTTGACCATGATGTCGACTTTGACGATTTTGTGAGTATCTTATCGTTAAAAACACGTAAGGATGGTGAAAAAGAGCCGCTACGCAACTGCGCAACTTTTTGTAAACAAATCCAATGCACCAGCTTAAGTGGTACACTTGGTTCAGCACGCTCCACGAAAGCTGGTGGGTTGGATTCCTGGCTGGGTCATATCGAAGACTTGAAAAACGGTGCTTGCGGCCTGTCCAGCTTCATGATCGGACGGTGCTGTCATTGACCAGCCATCAATGCATGATTTGCTGTGACAGTAGCCGCGTGGAGATGGGCGCCGTAGACCACTGGTGACACTCCCAAAACGTGAAGACAAAGCGAATATGAATGAAACTGAATTAAATGCAATGCAAAAGCCTTGTTTAAGTGACGGTAATGCAGTTAATTTTACTGGCTGATACGTATAGAAACACTTTGGGCCCGGCATATGCGTAGGTAGTCACGAAAATACTGTTTGAAGAATATACTACGAAGTAACGAGGTGCACGACCGTGGAGAGGTATTTTTTCTTCGTTTCAAAAGCGTTCATTTGAACGAAATTAACTGTATCACAAAAAAGTTGCCACACTGTTTTTTAGGTTTTACCTTGATGGCCGTTAGGACATTTTTATTGACTGCAACTATTTCATCTAATTCTGGTTACCAAAATAGTCAGAAAGAGACGTTTTGGTGTATTTATATGGCGATTGCAAAGAGGTTCTTCTTCTGTATTTTGGGAGACCGGCTTCGGTCTTTCAACGCACCTTAAAAAACACTATTGCTAATCCGAGAGCGATAACTGTGCTTAACGTGGGAGGATACAGTTTCCTTGTGGAAAGATTTTTCTCCCGACGAGTATGATCACATGAAACGAGTACTCTGTACCAGTGCCGTGGCAAGGCAGCCCCGTACCCCCTGTCGGGAGGCGGGGGAGACCATTCCTAGGGGCCCCACAACATATATTGCATTAGTTAGAGGCGTCTCTCTACCCTTGACTTTTACTCTTCTGGTTTTTGCCCTCAATGCAGAGCCCGTAGATTAAGCGTGTAATATCACGATTCGTTAATTTCGAAAAATAATTGCGAACGTTCGGACACTATAGCAGTTTTTGCAAAGTTGTGGTTACGTCAGAACAAGGCCAATTGTTAATAAAGTCTTGACCTTGTCCACTTAACTTCGCCCTTGTGCGTTGAAATTCTCGGGGAAATTTACGTCACAATGAATGTGCTGTGGAGTGTTGTGCAATCGCTTTGTAGTTGCGTATACAGAGACTAGGTTTCTAGTTCAACGTTAAAAACATTTGCGTGAAAGCCGCTAAGGACAGGTTATGTAAAGCTGAAACGAAGGAAGGCTATTGTGTCAGTTTATTATATATATGTCTGTGCAGACTGTATTAAGACAGTCTAATTTAAAGTTTCGACCAGAAAAACCGGAGATAATCTCGATAAGTTTAACGCTCGCTTGATCGTTCTTGAAAAGCCTCTTCAGATTTAATCTTACTTGCAATATGCCATGATGAGGATGGATGGTGTCAGATTCCAATAGATTCGTTCTTATTAGAAGTGAAGGCAGAGTGAGTGTTGGGAAGCAGATAGTTCTACGCACTGCTTCCATCTATCAGCTTTTGGTGAAAGCACCAAGTTGATTATATTGAGATTGGCTATTAACATGATGAGGCTGTACAGCGACCACCAGGTGCTCTGTGATCGTCGGGATGCAAATCACAAGCATTAATGAGACTGCCGGTTTCACATATTGTTTTATATCAGGGGCGTGCAACCTTTGTTACTGAAGGGCTAAATGCAATTAAAAGATGAGACCGCGGGCCGCGTCTTCGTTTCACACCAGCTGTTTTGTACTAGTGACTGGCATAAAAATCCACTTTGTTGTATTGCATTTGGCCCGCAGGCCGCTGGTTGCACACCCCTGTCGTATTCTGTAGTTGATGCAACTACATCAAACAGGTAAAATACATCATAAATAATTTCCCATCACATCACAAGAAGAGATATTTGTTTCTCTTTATTGATGAAAACAACTAACAAGTGATAAAGTTAGTTTTCACCTATTTTGCATTGGCAGTTCATTAAAGTTATTTTCTCCTAAGCTGTACATTATTACTTTAGCTTGGTTAGGTTTTGACATAGCTCTGCTCAAGGGGCTAATTTGCAACTTGATCGAAAAAGCACGCATCTGCCTAAATGCTTGCTGATATTAAAGGGCCACATCTGGACTTTTTTTTGGG
>Ga0210059_1000960_pt1 | contig 41197 bp, 29 predicted proteins | sample Ectturendosymbi2_FD_188042 | JGI IMG/M metagenome (GOLD analysis project Ga0210059, IMG submission 188042) | Ecteinascidia turbinata endosymbiont from Florida, USA - Sample 2 (SPAdes) (version 2) | ecosystem: Host-associated > Tunicates > Ascidians > Unclassified | place: Key West, Florida... | reverse complement strand
GCAGCCTGCCGGCCCGCCCTTCTGTGCAGCTTGCCAGCCCACAGAAAATTAATGTTTTTTATTTGGCAACACGGCCCTCCAGCCCGCCCGGCCCTCAGTTTAGTGTTATCCCTAGTGTTTGGAGAGCACCAAAAGATTGGCTAACTGGGGTGATCATCCCTATGCACAAGAAGGGTGGCAGAGGAATGCAGTAACTTCTGAGGCATGTTTCCCTTTAGCTTCCCTAGAAAAGTATATGCTAATTGGTATGTGCTTTTTTGAAAGATGCCGTGAAATTGCTGAACCAAAACTAGAGGATATTCAGTGTGGTTTTCGTCCTGGCTGTAGCACTGCCGACAAACTTTTCACTCTCAATCAAATTTTCTATATAATTTTGGTAATATGCCAAAGATATCTACAAAATTTTGTCAATCTCAAGAAAACAGGACTGGATTCCTCATGAAAAATTTTGGGGTATGTTGTATCAGTATGGTGTTGATAGCCTATAACCATGTGTTACTGGCTGTCAAGTCACGGTATTCTTGCTCAGAAGTTTGTGTCCGTGTTGCCAGAGTTCCATCACTGTCGCTTGCCAGGGATGTTATACTCTGACAAACATGCGTGCAATCACCACTCCCCTTCATATACTATCATTGGTTCCACATCAGGGATGTGAGACTCCAGGGGGTGCTAGAAGCAACCATTTTAATGATAGGAAATTTATCTATTAATACTTCTCCTGCATTTTTTGTTTTTTTGCAATGGAATATTGCTCAAATGAACTAGATATTAGCATTGTTTTTTTGATGTGATAATTACTTCACTGGACTATTCTAGGACAGGGATGAGCAGACTGTCATATTTTACAATCCAGATCCAGTCCTGAATTTTGAGAAGTTCATCCAAGCGCAACCATAGTCCAAAAATGTATAAAATGTGAAGTCCAATTCCAAAAAATTTACAAATTACAGTTTTTTAACAACAAAAATGCTGCAATTATTTTTCTTCAACTCAGTCCAAATTTGGTCCTGATCCTAAATTTTTGAAACAATTTGCAGTCTGGAACTAATCCAAATCAAACAAAATTCGTTATAGTCTGGATCCAGCCAAATCCAAGACAACGCCAGTGCTCATCTCTGTTCCAGGTTAATCCAAGTGTGGTATATACAGGGCTACCGTACCATCCTTATTTCTCAGATTTGTCCTTATTTTGCAGTACTACATCTCAGAAAGCATTACTGTCCTTATTTCCAAGAAATCTTGTTATTTGTGACTTGCGTCCTTGTTTTTTATGTTCTGTTGTAAAACAATTTAAATAAGCATTATGTGATAAACATACAGACCATTTCTATCTCATTGTAAACATTTTGTAATCAAGGTTTTGTGACATCCTGGTAGTATAATCTTGCAGCACAGAGATGAAATGCATTGTCAGGCAATGTTAGCACTGTAAGCTGTCTACTCTGGTCAGGATTCGTAGGAAAGCTGGTTTTCTAGTGAAGGTTTAGCATTTAATTGATTCAAGAAACAAACAAGCAAAAAATGTTATCTGTGACAATTACAAGAAGGAATTCAAGAATAGGACATAGCAGAAGCAAATGGTTCCTGCAGATAAATAGACAAACATATTATCTGACATTAGTTGTGCAAGCAGAAGCAATTGTTTCTTTTTGTTTTGGTTGATTGCATACAATGTGATTGTTTTCTTTCTGTGTAATAAAGTAAAATTTTCCTCAGCCGTCTTTATTTTTGGTTCTAGATCGATGGTAGCCTTGTGTATATACAAGTCTGCATTTCATCTTTCTTAGTAAATAGTTCTGAGGTGAATTGATCATGAAATAGAAGAGGTTAGCTTTTTGATTCTATTATTTTGTAAAGACTTGAAAGCAAGTAATTATTTTTAGTAGGGTATATTCAAATGGTAATCTGTGTTGTCCTTTCCTTTCCACATGTTTGATTTTCTCAGCATGCACAAAAAGTATTAAATCCTTTGTAAATGTTTGAAAACTCGTTCTTGATTATAAATTGCAAGGGGCACAAAGTCACTAAATTTTTTATGAGTGCAGGAGTGAAAAAGGTTGGGAACCCTTGGTCTAATGAATTGGATAACACAGCCAAGTCAGTGAGTGTATGCTGCAAGTAAGTGGCAATATACTGCAGCAGGTGGAAAAGTTCAAGTACGTTGGGTCTCATCTTGGTATGAAGCCAGCAGAATTACTATCTAAGATTGCTGAAAACTGTGAGGTATTTTTGAGTCCTGTCCTAGGGCTGCTGCCCCCAGAGGAAAACTAGATATGAAAATGAATGGATGAACAAATTATTGCATGCAGAAACAACCTTTAAAGAGTGTAACATGATTGAAATGTGTTGTGGGAGATGATTGTTTTTAGCAAGTGCATTGTGGGTATATATACGTGTGCCAACAAACTTGTTAAAAGTTAGCAATATTGTGCAGAGTTACCCAACATATAAAACATTGTGATATTATGCCAAAACATTAAAACTTTCATATTAAAATTTCATAACTTTTTCAGTTGTTGAAGCATTCTTTTTAAACTCTGCATCTGGTGAATATTTGGAGCTGGAATACAGTCCGTAAGTTTTTTCACAATATTTTTTATAAGTTGTAATACAAGCAAGTGATGGTCGTTTGTGAAGATCAATGACCATTTGAGTTTTTCTGGGTAAAAGATTTTCAATATGTTGTTTGTCAAAAGATTCTAAGTTACTGGACAGGGAACTATGGGCACTTTTTCAGCACATGTACTGTATGTAGCTAATGCTTAAAATATCTATTTCTAGTTTTGGTATATGAAGCTTTTGTAATTTATAGATACCTTATGAAAAAATGTTAATGATTGATATTTCAAACTGCAAGGTGTGCTTTGTAACCCCAGAAAGAATAATGTGAGATATCAGTTGGTGTTAAAAATCTTACTGGATGTATTTTGCTCATGAAAAAGGCTCTATGCATGTGCTTTCTTAGTTGTTTATGACCTTCACAGCTTTGAGCAGCATTTCACCAAACACAACAACATGTGAAAGTCTCATGACTTGATAAAGTGATCAAGTCATTGATTTATATTTTGCAGAAATTTTGTTTAACATGTTGGGAGCTGCTGTGCAAGCAGGGCTGTGGAGTCGAGGAGTCGGGAGGATTTTGAACCTGAGGAGTCGGAGTCGCAGAAAATTTTAACGACTCCGACTCCGGGCTGACCTTTTACTCGCCGATTGTGACTGCTTGTGCCACAAATGTTCGCAAGCGTCACACTTGGCAATTTAAGCAGCTTAACGTTTCAACAAGAGATGATCATGGCTATTCAGAAAGGCTGCAGCACACTAACTTGCATACCCACACTCAGGGGCAATTCCAGGTCAGCAGCGACACTCGGGCTGATCACGCAACTTATGCTGAGTGAGTGCAACCTTTCGAGGCCTGCGTCACTGAAATTTCCATTTGCTTTCATTCTGGTTGGCACTATTGTTGCTCTGTGACGTTAGTTACGCAACAAGCAATGAGAAGTTCTCATGAGAACTCCTCCATTGTGACGCAACGCACGTCACAGAGCAATGATATCGTCAGTAAGTCCTGTGCGTATTAGGCTCATTCATATTAGCCCGAGTTACTGGACTATTTATCGTTCGTTTGAAATTATTCTCGAATGGGGACCGTCCATTGGATTGGAATTCAAATGTTGTACGCAAATCCATTGCTTTAAAAAAACATTCAATCTGATATGAATTAAATTTTAAAAAATCCTTCTAACGGATGAGCCCGAGTAAAGCGCGAGCGAACGTATTCGTGAGAACCGTTGCTACGAAAAATATTTTTTGATTTACGTCGCCTGCAAAATGAACACGGAGGTTCAACATGAAACGAAAATATATGAACACTGACAAGACCTAATGGAAAGAGCCCGAGTTAACAACTTTAATCAGTGAAATGGGTGGTGGCACCAATATGCAAAGCAAGCCAGCTCACGTTCTACGATATAAAGCGTAGTCGAAGACTCGGGCTGATCCCGAGTCGCCACTGCCTACACTTGATTTAAATGTTTTTGCACTGGGACTTTGCGCCGTAAATACGTGCTGGTGTTGATTGAGTTGTCCACACTGGGCATTCCACAGTCGATTCGATCAGCAAGTAAGCGGCAACTCAAATAAAAACGCACTATGACCTTAATTCCCAATAGAATAGACACTCGGATTTCGCTACTTAGCCAGGTTGTCGTGCTCTTTTATCGAGCAGCATGGGCGAAGCGCGGTAACTGTCTGACTGCGAACAATAATCCCGATCTCTGGTTTCTGGCCATACTTCTCCAACTGCTTTGCAATGCTTTGATCCAATTAATTGAAACAACACAGTTGCTTCGCTTGGTCTTCTACGTATAGTAGCAAACTTCCTTAAAACGTTAGACGTACAAATGAGTTTCTTAAAAGGAACAAATATTCCTTAAAACGTACAAATGAGTTTTGGTTATTTTATCATATAATTCCAATCGCAGTCGCTTTGAAGTTAACTGTAGTGATTTTTGTAACAGTAATTCATGTCGAGTTCTGCCTTTCTATCGCAACTTTTTGTATTAAAAAATCCATGTCGACTAATTCTTAAATCTTGCGAGTTTGTTGTACCTAACTAAAGGCAGGGTAGTATGAACTGTTTAAATAATGAAGAGAAAAGTGAATGTTCCCAAGTGGTTAAGCAAAAAATTAAACTAATTTGTTTTACTTTCTTCCTTGGTTGGTAGTTCGTGGATTTTACCTGTAGCCTATAAGAGCTTACTTGTAACATGTTTATTGTTCATCTAAGGAAAAAGACAGCAACACATGTGCGTTCAGCAGAGCTGAAGCTTGGCAGCGTTCGACCGTAAAAATGTTGTGTCGATGAAATCATTTGAGATAATATGCCCGAGCGCGTTTTTCAACCGCGTTGCGCAATATGTGCACATGCACACTGGCGGGAACATGGGATGCACGCACTTTTCAATTTTACTTGTTTACTGATATCGTTTGCAAGGTATCTGTTTTAATCAAATTATCAGCGTTCTCTGATAATTTGAATTGTGGCAGTTTAGTCGAGTATTTTTTTCTTGCAAAATTAAAAGACTAACCCCGGCTTGATCATATTTTGCGAAAGTGAGAGATGAACGTGCATGTACATAGTTTTAAAACAAGTTTCCGTATTCTTTAAAAAGTGCAAGTAGGGTTTATGAACACATCCGAAAAGGATAATCACTTTAAGTTACTAATACAGCTGAAGGTCGGAGTTGGAGTCGGATAATCGAAATTGCTCGGAGTCGGATGATGAGACTTCCGACTCCACAGCCCTGTGTACGAGTATATCATACTTTGAAACCACGCATTGAGCCGCTAATTTTACGCCACTTAGCAACTCCATAACTCACCAGTCAATTGTGCTAGACAGCCATCCAAACCCTCAATAGACTCGGCGAGACCTCTAGTTTGCAATGAAAAAAAAATTTTTTTGTGGGTGACGTCATAAGTGGGGTAGGTTTTTGGCCATTTTGGTTGAGGTTACCTAGCCTTGGCTGGGGCCTAACTGCGCTAGATTGAAGTATTTTGCTCAAGTTTGTGATGGAAACTAGGCTAAAATATGTCGTTTGAGCCTTTGATCGGCTGTCTAGCATTTCTGGTTCAAGAGTTGGGTAAAATTACCATTTTTATGTTTTTTTGGCCTTACTCAAGCCTCAAACACTGTTTTTAACATGAAAAACATTATGATTGTATGGATGATTTTGGTAGTAAGTTGCTAAGTTTCCTTTCACTGTCAACAATATACTCTTTTGATGCAACAATTCACTCTGTGATGAAAGAGTTTAAATGAACTCGAAAAAAGGAACACTAAAAATATACAGCCCAGGTTTAGTTTGCCTTGACATGACCCATTTTTAGACTCTTCGTGGTCCTTGTTTGGATCATGACCGATACTTTTGGGACCACTTGTCCAGATGAACCTGGATGTTTTTACATAATATTTCAAAAAGGCTGTTGAATTAGACTTTAAGAAGCAACTGCAGTTGTGCACCCATGTTGCAAGACAGCTGGCTACGTTTGATACCAATACTTTGTGTAACCTTCTGTGAAATGTTGCATGCAACATTTTATAGATGTTTTATTTTGCCAAGAAGTAGATTATAAGTACAATTTGTTTTATCAATGACAAAGTATCTAGCTTTTTCACTCTTATGCCTGATGCGCCTTTGTGTTGTAAGATTATCGTGATAATTCCGACTTGAAAAACAATGTTGCAGACATTAGCGAATCGTTTCAAATTTTACAAATACTACAAAAATATGTATTTTTGTGTGCGTATGAAGAACAATGTTTGGTGATTGCAAACCCTGAATTTAGACATGGGCAGCATCTTGGAATTCTTTTCAAAAAAAGAAGAGAGTTTTGGAAAAGAGAAATTCCTTTAGATTTTACTGCTTCCATTGAAAACAAGACATGGAAGGGTGTTGCAGTTGTGCCATGGGATTACCTACCTGTTGGAACTGATAAATTCAATATCTATGCAATTCATGGCCAAGGTACTGCAAGATGGTACGAAGCGCTGTTCCCTGTCCCTGCGGAAAAGTTTGACGAACCGGACTTGTAAGTAAAGTGGCTGTAAAAGTGATTGCTTAGTTTAATGGTAAATTTAGTTATGCGTTACAGTACATGAAAAGTTGTCTCACACACGCTGAAGTTTCATGAATATGTTACTAATTAATTCTCATTCCCAAGCGTCACCAGTATACATTTTGTAATATTTGTGCTGTTTTCTTAAATTAAGATTTTGCAAAAACTTTGAAGCCGAACAACAGATCAGCAGCTTTACAGAAAAACTCACAGAAGTTTTGCCAAAGAACACCTCAACTTGTTTGTTGTTGTTATGCGTGTCTCTACAAAGTTTTGCTGCGAATTTTTTACGCAATCAAGTTTCTTTTCTGTTATGGCGCATATCCCCAATCCCCAACAATGTTTCTTTGCCATAGCTCCGCAGGTGGTAGTCAGTATCTTTTCGTCTGTTAGTGGTTGTTGTGGGAGATTGTGATGCTAACTGTTGTGTGCTTATCAGGGTTGCGGAGTCAGAGGTAAAATATCCGACTCCGACTTTCCAAAATCTCCGACCTTTCCAAAATTTCCGACTCCTTAACATAAAGGGAATGAAATTTGGCTGTTAAAATCAGTGGAAATCGTGGTACACAGCAAGAAATCTCTGATTCAACAAAAGTTTCAAAAGAAATTGTACCATTTAAACAGGAATTCCCAATTTAGGAGTGTGATGTAAAAAATGATCCAACTGCGCATCCGGAGTCGGAGTCGTACAAAAATATTCGACTTCGACTCCCAGTGTTATTAGGAATCCGACTCCGATTTCACCCAAAAACCTCCAACTCCGCAACCCTGGTGCTTATAGTAACCATGTTTTGATGATGGCAATTGTTAGTATGCTCAAAAATTGATAATATCATAGTTAGAGTTGAGTTATCAATACAGCATCCTTTCGCGTTTGAAGTGTCATTTGCTTGTGTTTTTAAGATTGCTCATTCTGCCACTATGACTTTCCTAAGATATTTTTGAAACATTTTTTTCATCAGCGCTAGCGTACGTACTGGCAGATGTTTCATTACTTTTCAGCCATCGGTTAGAATACTTTGGTGACATAGACATGAAGAAGCTGTTTCCCAATGGAATATGGGAGAAAAACTCAAGTTCAATATGGAAAACTGACGAATGAAAATAGGATTTGTTCACTGATTCATTCCTGCGTCGAAAACGTAGTACAGTAATTCGTATTTCACAGGACATGGCTGATTCGTATAGGTCCGCAGACTGAGGACTGTCGAGATGTGGTGCGAATCGCCATATTTGATCATCCAATTCTCGGCAATTGATGTGGCTGTGTGATAACATAGATCTTATCGTAATCATTAAATGCGGTTGGGAAGTCAAAGTGTCTTTGCATGTGCTGGTTGTATTGTCCCTCTCTACGAATTCGTTCGCTACGGTTTTGACGTGGCAGTGGCCACGTCGGGCACATGGTGGAAAAACGCATGTTCGCAACCTGTATTTCTAACCGACCATGCGAGCGGTGCAGGTTCTATGACTTCACTACAAAACGCCTTAAATGACTTGTGCGTGATGAAGGGTTCTTTGAAAAATAAGGTTGTTTCGTGACTAGTTCTCATCTTGTGAAAATGGTCTTTGGTTTACGGTTTGCAATACCTCAATCGCTCAGTTTTACTGCTCAGAAGTAAAATCACGAGCGCTAAACAAAATTTTTGTTGATTGTTTTAGCTATAAAAACTTACGCTCGATTTCAACTATGTTTTTGTTGCCAGAGTTTTAGCAGTCTGTCATTTTTCCAATTCCGCCCTCTTGAATTTTTTTCCGTTTTTTTACTGGTGCAGGCGACGAGGAACATCGCCCCCGCTTTTTTCAAAAAGGAACGGCGTATTGTTTTTGTTTTGATGTGGCACCAAACCGTGTTTTTTCTATTTTTTGTGAAAATTTTAACGGAAAATTTGTCAGCGATCTGGACTGGCGTGGCGTGTTGTTATTTTGAAAGAGCGTTCTCAATTCTGTTTTTGGTGCTGTCGCCCTTGTTTGTTTTCTGATGAATTGTCTTGGGTAGCAAGAAATACCAGGGAAACATCTAGTTCAGTAACTGTGGGTTTGGCATTATCGTGTTTATTTTGGAAAAACATCCTATTGCAAATTAAGGTTTCTCGTTTCTCGCAGTTCTTTAAAATGGAACTATTTCATGTTGTTGGTTTGTTGTTCTTTACGTTGAGATGTTTCTGATGCTTTAAACCGGTGATCCAAAAAGATAAAGCGGGGAGTCCCCGAATCATAGCCTCATCTGATATGACAACACTGGTTGACAGCACTTGGCATTTATTAAGAGAACGTCTTCAATATTTGAAATCAGAATTTCCTCTTGGCGTCAGATTTTTAAGATATTGTTTCTGTTAAACTAAGCAGTTTTGGGCTGGGAGTCAGCGAGTTGGAATGGTTTGGAACCGCTGCTTTCGACAAGTCATATAACTATCATGTTCGTTCAACTTTACTACGCTGTCACATCAAAAGTTTCTTGGGCTGCCCTTCGAAACAACTTGTTATAGTAATTTACGCAGACAACCACGCGTTCGCGTCGTATTTAGTGATGACGTTTTTGATTTGCTAAATGTGACCCCTCCGTATATCTTTGCCCCTGCCCAGTCCCGTCGCCACGAGGAGGCTTTGGTAGGCTTATCCCCCCCAAACAAAGCTCCAAGCCCCCCCAAACTGAAACGTGAAACACTATAAATAAGTGGAGGTTTGGTTAATTTTATGATGTCAAGACCCCCCGCACAAACGAAAAGCTCCCCCGCAGTACTGCAAAGCCCCCTTATTGAAAACTTTCTGGCGACGGTTGTGCCCCCGCCTCAACTACCGAATCCAGGCGACACGCCTGCTTGAATAAAAAGCATACTTTCTGGGCAGAAAAAATGCGAGGTTTTGGTAGAAAAAATTACCTTAACTTTTATACCTCGGATTAGTTTTCTAAACTTGCTGGAAGCTTTCAGAAATCATTTCAGAACCTTTGTTAGATCAGCATTGAAGATAACTCAGTTTGTTGAAATGACATGAGCTTTAGGAAAGAAACCGGAATTTCTCAAAACTGCGCTGTCTTAGCACCTGGTGGCATGTGCATGTGGCCAACTGATAAAGGGTCACTTTATTGCTAGCGCCATGAACCTTGTTGAGGTCAACCCCAGCAAGTCGTTCTAAAACACGTAGCCTTGCAGAGGATTTGGCAATGTAAGAGCAGACTCGAATTTAGTGGGATACCTGCTTTGTACAGATCATCCACGTTCAACTGATCATGCCACAAGTCGCCAATAGTGCATTGTTCTCATGTCTCAGACGATTGCGCCTATCCTGGTGTTAGGCGACACTGCACTGTTGTTTTTTTTACTTTGCATCCAGCTTTGGTATCTAATTTTTAGTTCCGTCGAGCACCGTTTCGGTTTTCCACGTTTCGCGACTGCCATCAAAATTTTATTCGCTACGTGTCTGTTACGTCTTGCTTCACCCAATATCCCGCATTTTCATGGAAGGGCAAGAAATGTTCTTGTTTGCTACGTGTCATACAACTTTTTATATTTGTCATCTTACTGAACGTTGCTATCATTGTGTAATTGTAACATGCAAGAGATTATTTAATGCCATTTCAATAAGATTCCTGGTGGAATTGTGCCTAGAAAAAGTTACTGTTTGCAGCCAACAGTTTTATTCGCGTAGATGTGAATCTGGATGTGAATAGTAATAATGTATTGGAAAACGAAAGAGGGCACTTTTCTGAAGAAAATCAGAATCTTGCCTGTGTTGTTCGCTGTCGGAAAAGCTCAAGGACGCCGCTGGCCAATGAAGCACGTCCAAACACAAAAGATGGGGCGATGGCGAAACCCAAAAGGATTCAACTATTGAAAAGAAGAAGTTAGAATTAACGTCGGTGTTTAAAGTTGAACGTCAAAGCCGAGGAAAGATGCAAGCGTTTGAGGGGATAGCAGATAGGGATGACAGCAATTACGTGAAATTATCTCAAACTTCTGTTAGAGTTATGAAGCAACATGAAGTCGAACATGCATCCGGATCTCAACTCTCACGCAAGTGAATCCAGTCCCCGATTTTGCAAGCCAGTCAACCATTTTCTCCAACCGGCGTTGCTTAGATTTTCAAAAAAACGACCAACAATTGGATTAGTGATTGTGCATAATGAATTTGAAGTTATAGGATTTGCAAATCATTTGCTATATAAATTTAGTGGAAAGTATACTGTCCACCATTTAAAAAATGTTGGCTTATTTACTGCGTCGAAAATTTATGCTGCGAGCCGATTCATTTTTGTACCGAAATATACCTTGCACAAAATGTACATGAAGGTTAAATGTTTTAAAAGTGGATGCAAGTCTTTACAGCGCAAATTTTACTGAAAAGGTGGATGTTCATAGTAGACTACTTCAAAACAGAACGCGTTCTTACAAGACCACGTTTTTAGCAGATCCGTAAGCCGTATAACAGACTATTTCACAACAAACCTATATGCAGGGGAATGCCTTCATAAGAAAACATGAAATTATGCTCCCTGCTGATTCACGTATGCACGTGATAGCCTACTCGTGGATCATGCTGTTCTTCAAAATATAGGCTACTCGTGATTCTATCCTAAGAATTGAAATACTTTTACAATTAATTCTTTCTGATCACCGTCCTGTAGCTGCAACCGTCAAAATCACAAAACTGCTTCAAAGTCTGACATGCGAAACCATGGGAATAAAGTGAACTGAAAGAAAGTCACACAGCAACAAAAAGTGATATCAACAGTATGGCAAGAGTTGGCTTTCACGAATATGCCTACATGTATTAGAATGTGACAACCCTATGTGCAAAAACCAACACACTGGCATATTAGAACAATTATACTGCAATGTAGGGCTAGTCGTGACCAAGGCTGTGGAGTCGTAAGTTTTTGGGTGGAGTGGGATTCCTAAGAAGACTAGGAGTTGGAATCGCATTTTTTTATCCGGCTCTGGAAATCCAATTGAATCATTTTTACATCGCACTCCTAAGCTATACGAGTCATAGTTCGTGACTGTTGAAATGATACAATTTATTTTGTAGCTGCTATTGAAACAGAATTCTTGCTGTGCACCACGGTTTCCGTTCACTAATGGTTGGTTTACTGCATGCGATGGCTTTTATGGTGCTTCTGCTTATTGGCTGAGTCATATGAAACAATAAACCATTACCATTGATTGCTACAAAATTAGCTACCTTCAGCTTGAAGAATGCATTCTCTTTGTGCTTACACAGCTACCCGTAATCACAAATTCACAACCTTATCTGTTTACTCAAGAGTAAACAGAATGAATATTTTTGATTAGTAAATATTCTTTAAATAAATAGAGAGTTTATTATTATCAATCTGCGTTGCGCAGAGAAACAAACATTAAAAAAATAAATAAATAACTAAAAATATCTTAATTCAAAGCCTTAACTCATATGCTTATTTCTAAAATAATTTTAGCTCGCCTCTTTGCCACTGTTGACAGCCGAACTTCATTTACCTTATGTTAAAGAGTCAGAAATTTTTGGAAATGTCGGAGTCTGAAAATTTTGGATGCGAAGTCGGATATTTTACCTCCGACTCTGCAACCCTGAGTACAGGAGTGAATGAGAGAAGACTTTCGTATGGATACAAAAAGCTGTCAGCGGATAAAAGTCTGCTAACTGTGGCACCACTCTACCAAAAGTGTTCAATTGACAAACCTTGGGAGATCAGAGAAGCATCAGGAAAGAGCTCCAGTACAAGGCCAAGCAAGACTTAATTTCAATCTATAGAAAATTTCTAGGGATATTCTTGCAATTAAAGTGGTTTTTATGACAAAGGAATAGCAATGCCACAAATACATTTGGATTCTTTCTGGCCGTTAAATAGTCGGGTTTAGCCTTTCACTGGCGTTTTTAAGCACTGTTAGGCTTTTCATTTAAATTTTCATCTGGCAACCCAGCCTACAACAACGCCAGTTAGTGGTATTAGTGAGTGTGTGGGGCAGTGTTTTTCAACCTTTTTGCTGCAGCGGAAACTTCCGCAAATGCTTGCGTTGCTCATGGAACCCTATGCAATGATGCAAGTGTCCATCCTACTTTCTGTAATAGGCTAAACCAGATGGGTAGAAATCTATGTTTAGCATGAAATCATCAGAATTCGTGATTTCGTTCAGGGATTATTAATCGATGTTAGCAATTAAAAATCACATACAAACATCAGGCATCTTCATTTAATTTCCATCCTTTCACTTCAAAGATCTGATGCTTATTTATGAAATTTCATTTTTCCTCCTCTGTTTGAAGCTCCAGTATAAGGGCAACTAACTGCAGTCATTGCTATAGTGCGTTGTTTCTGTGTTGGTGTTTCATCAGTGTTGCTGTTGCGTAGCAAACAAAACCTTCCGTATGTTTCATGGTGCCTCATGATTTCTGTATTTTCCTGTTATTCCACTATCGCTCACCAGCATGTCTACGATGTTTGCAATCCAAACATGTAAAAAAGTGAATGTATGTAACTAGTAAAATAGAAACCGCCAAATCTTGTTTTCAATTTAGTGAAAACAAACGGTTGTCAGCCTCAAGCTAAATGTCTCCCAAGAACATTTGAAACCTTGATCAAAACAATTTATATGATTTTATGCGCCGCTGAGCACCCCCACCCGACCTTTCTGTATTAGCCACTTACTTCAAAACCTGTTAGAATGTCTTCATTTCTCTCCCACTGCCGGATTACTATATGACGATGAGCGAATGCAGCTTTAGATGGGGCGCTGTTTCAGTGATTTGCCCCCCTCGCTGCTGTATGATCTAATGATGTAAACCATCATTTCGTCGCAAAAAACAATACTCTTACTTTGTTGACTGTGCCTATTAAGGTTGCCAGACGTCCTTGAGCGCCAAGGACTGTCCTTGAATTTGCTATCAAATTTCGTTTTGTCCTTGATTCTTGAAAAACATCTTGTTGTCCTTGAGTATTTTCCTGTGTCCTTGAAAATTCTTGAATAGTTTTTAAATTGTTCATTTTTGAACTATTGATTACATTGAACATTCAAGAATCAAGAATAAACAGTGTAAATGAACAGAACAATGTGTAGATTTGTTCCATCTACAGTTGTGTAGCCTTTTCAAGATCGATTGTGTCGTTATAATACGTTTTGTTTAGTTTTCAATTCGTACATGGTTAGCTTCACCTGACTTGCTTATACGTCAACCGATCTTGATACAGGTGTCCGCAGAAATTTTTCCAGGGGGGGGGGCAACGTCGACATTTTACTTATCTTTTTCAGCTTGCTCACGTTGCAATGCAAATGGATGTTAAGAACGTAAGCGCCTGCCGAGCAGCGCTTAGATTGAGTGCGTAAGGAGAAGCATACTGCGAGCTCATTGCAAAGAACTGGTAAACTAAACTTTCTATAATTCAACGATATTTTTTGTTGTATTTGCAGGCAAGAAACAACCACAACAGGTTGGAAAAATGCCAGAAAATTTAAAAAAAATTAACTGAGAAGTGAAGACAACATTAAAAAATTTCGGTAAAATGCACAAATTTTGAAGTCTCGGGATTTTTGATGAAGTCTCGGTCTCGAAGTTTTAACCAGGTCTCGGTTTCGAAGGTTACCGTCTTGAATACGTCACTGTCTACACCACAAAGAAAATGTCCCATGAAAGCACGCGCTCCATTCGGATCTATTTCATGAGACTTTGCTAAATTTGACTGACTTCATTGAAATATAAAACGGAATTAAACTGTAAACACAATTGTAACCACTATATTATAAAACTTAATGACCGTTCTCAGCTGCATGTAAAGATAGCTTAGCACTGCACGAAATTAAATTTGCACAAATCACAGGCTTCTAGAAAGTACAAGAACTTGTCTGCGGAATTTAAAACCCTAATGGCAAAAAATTCAAATTTAGTTTCGTTTTAGTTACATACGCTTTGCCAACAAGAGAGATTGCAAGCTCACAAATTTTGAAGTCTCGGTCTAGGGATTTTTGATGAAGTCTCGGTCTCAAAGTTTTAACCAGGTCCCGGTTTCGAAGGTTACTGTCTTCACTACGTCACTGTCTACACCACAAAGAAAATGTCCCATGAAAGCACGCGCTCCATTCGCATTTATTTTGAAATCTTTTTTATATGGAGTTGTATACGAGTTTGCCACAAAGGTGTACTTTCTATCATCCGTTACAGCTTTTGCTGAATTGGCGCAGAAATGTTATCATTGTGAACTCCACACATTTGAGTCTGAAATTGACTTGAACCATCAACAAGTACGTTTGCGGTTATAGTCTGTGCTTGTTGTACAGAACTCACTTCTGAAATCTTTTTTCCCTCCCAATTGTTTTCTACACTTCGGCTATCACAAATGCTTTTTCTTTATAAAGTACCTAATACCTATTTTGCGAGCACTTTCTACGAATAAGTCAAAATTTAAGAACAATCAACGACCAGATCAACATTAGCTGTGAAAAAACAAGTAAGACACTCTTGCAACTGTTTGAAACAATGAGAAATAGACTTGTATCTTAATACGGCTATCGGACAACTTTAAAGAACTCACTAAAATCAGAACACCACCCAGGCGTAAAAACTGAGCAGATTAATTATGAACTCACGAAAGTAGCCCACCATATCTCTTTGAAAAAGAAAACGTCCTTGAAAAAATTTCAGTTGATCTGGCAACCCTAGTGACTATCCAGTTGACACCTACTCTGTAATGCTCTATGACTAACCATAGCCTATTTGTGCTAATCAATTACCCTTGTGATATGGATTGAGTCCGCAGCAACTAATAAATAAAATAAGAGATGGATGATTATAGCTCTGAAGAAGTATGAAGACTCACGGGACAGTAACGCGTGTAGTTGGTGATTCATTACTTCAGCAAAATACGAACCGCAGGTTACTATTGTGCTGTGAAGCAACTGTTGCTAATATTACTCTTTACTTACAGCAACGACGCTAAAAGCACGGAGTATTTTAGAATGATTGCTTTTTGTTACGTAACATACAATCACTAAACACTTTTCCGAGGGTACGGCAAATTCTATCTCCGCTTTGGCGACACATAGGTGCGTTATTGGCATTCACTAATTCAGAGATGTGGTAGTGATTATTTCCGTAAAAACAGCAATAAAATTTTTGGCCCAGCTTCACATGAATGCCCAGCATTAACGAGTCCTACGTTACCTTATCTTAGGTACTGTAGTTCAGGCGGTCCTCGGTTTATGACGTTTCGAGTTCATGAAATCGCTCATTTATGGCAGGTCCTCTCAAACTATGGGTTGCGACCCCAAACGGGGTCGCGAAATATAATTTTGATGCCGCGAAACAAATCAGCTTGACAAATCAGACATGAAAGTTATTACAAACTTTAGAAGAAAGTTGAAAGTAGACCTGCAGTGAATCAATTTCTTCTGCTTTTTTATGGGTAATACCGTGTTTCATGTATTCAGTTATTTAGCCTACCACGATGTCTGCCTGAGCTATCAAATAGTGAACTAAGCACAAGAAGTTATGCGTTGTTACGTCATCATTGTTTTAATGTACTGACCAATATTGACCTTGTTGCATTCATTCTGACACGAGGGCACACTTGTGTCTAGTACTCTAGCTCTAGTTTAGGAGTTAGGCTAACTGCTTTGTGAATACACTGAGTAGTTTTAATATAAAGTTAAGAGCTTCATACACAGTTTCAGAAGTACTTTGGAATTTGATTCAGAAGTTGGATCCGCAAACCATACACAATTGAAATTTCAGGAGGCCACACACTTGCCATGCTCAGCATGAGTTGGCGGAATTATTTTAAACGACAAAAGTTTGCAACCGGAATTTTCAAAACAGATTATGTGATTTTTGGATAAGAACAAGAAATGAATACCCAGTCATTGCTGATCTAGCCATTCATAAACTATTAGCCTTTTGCACAACATACCGTGTTTTCCCGATAATAAGGCGGGGCTTATTTTCACTCCGAAATTTACACCTGGGCTTATTTTCGGGGGATGTCTTATTTTGATGTATCAAAAAATGAAGTTACAAAGTATAAATTAAGAGATTTCTAAATAAACATAAATTACGAAAAACTATCTACATTTACTTGTCATTAACATGTTTTTTATTCAAACTCGTTAACAACAATTTATTCAAAAACAATCATGTCATCATCCTCTGGAATGTTTTGCAGGTCATCGGTTTCCAAAATTCCAGCGGAGTTTTCGCTTAACTCAATTTCCCACCAGTCAACTAGGGCTTATTTTTAGGGTAGGGTTTATATCAAAATCATCCTCAAAAATCACGCTAGGTCTTATTATCGGGGAAACACGGTATTTGTGTGAAGAGACATTCTAAAAATTGGTAATCCTCAAGTGCAAAAACCGATCCTTTTTGAAAAGTGTTGAGAATGTCCTTTGTCCTCAATTATCTTGTATGATCGGTGTAAAAATCATCAAGTACATCCATCCCATTAGTTGTGCTTGATAACTTCTATAAACTGAATTGTTTTATGTTAATTTTTTTCGCCTTACTGTTTCCATTACGTGGTAGTTTATTACTGCAGAATAACTTTTGCGGATTGTGTGCATTTGTATGATTTCGCCATAGACAAAAATGCGTCTTGAGATTTGTAATGGAACTTTTACATATATCATCAACATCTAGGCTATCCATGAAGGGGTCACATAAAAAAAGCTTTTTCAAAATGTGTCGCAGAACAAAAAAGTTTGAGAAACCGTGATATAAGGTATGTAAAAAACTTGTTTCAGTTTACGTTGTTCGGTTCATAAGAGCGCGGCAGAAACGTGCAGTTCGTATCGTGCTTAAGAATCGCCAACTACATACGCTAGTGTCCCGTGAGTCTACACCAGCTATGTCCAACCCAAATCGCTTACTGAGCCAAAAATCATGTCACTCTATCTTAGCCAGGGCCGCACATTGAATAACATATCAATGAGGGCTGCACATTGAATGCCTTACTTTGATCTTAGCAAACCAAATTTAGTTAAAGCTAATGTCCTGAAAGCGTTCGAATCCTAACTGCAATGGTGGCAGACTTCATAAAGTTGCACTGAGGACCACCTGCAACAAAAATGTCAAATTTAAGATAACCAAAATATGGACAAGGTGTCAGTGTATAAAATACTTTTACTACAGCCAAAACCTAAACTGGGCAGCATGCGGCCCACGGGTTGGACATAGCTGGTCTACACACAATCTTCTTTAGAGCTATAATCATCCATCGGTTTTGAGCGCAATCTCTTATGTGTAGGTTTGTTATGAAATAGCCCGTTATATACCTTACTGGTCTGCTAAGAATCTGTTTTGTTATTAATAAGTCTATTATGGACGTTGTCTGCTATAAAATAATATGTTATGAACGCGGTCTGCTACGAACGCGTCTGTTTTGAAAGCGAACCAGGTGCTGAGAGATAACCATAATGAGTAACGTTTTTCGTATGTTGTCCTCTTGCTTGCAACCAAATAATCACCCCGAAAGTCAACATCAATCTTCCTAGCTTGAATTGTTATATTAATGCGACTGTTGGTCACTAACACAGGTCTACAATTTTAAATGAATTTCATGGTGATTGGGATTTGAGAGCGTTTTCGGGATAATTTTGGGGCGCTGATTTCAAAACTGCTGTCAGTTTTTCCCTATGTGGTCAAGTTTTTGAGCTATTTAATATTTTAATTTTATGCAGTTGTAGCATTTTAAGCATACTGTTGCATAAGAGGGTTGCACATTTCGTGATTTGTTAAACTGGCTAACATGTTATTTAAGCACCAGTGACTTCTTGTCATAACCGTGATTTGTAAACTAGCTTATGAAGAGCAATGTGCAGCATAGACAACATACAGATGTTAAACAAAAAACTTCAGTTAGTGTATACTGTATACTTGCAACTGTGACTTACAAGACACAGATGAGAAACTACACAGATATTATGGCCTTGCAATGTAAGATTGTGGTGACGAAACAACGTAATGCAAAAAAAAGCCCAAACATAATGGCATACTCTTTTTTCATGACAGAAAAGATTGCACGGCTGCTAATCCAGAAATTGTCTTTTGTGTGTTTTTCGGGAGTAGCTACTGCCAGCAACCTCTTTCTAAGCACCAGCAATAGTTTGCCAAGATGTTGATATTCCAGCATCCCTGGTATCTTTTCCATTGTTTTTATATCCTGGCGGAAGGACTCTCTTTGCTCTTCAATCCTTGCTTCTAAGTTTTCAGGAAAATAGTTTACATGACTATGAAGAAAAAGAACCTTCACATTCATATTGCATCCTAATTTTTTGTAAGAATTGAACAGCTGTTTTCAAAGGTCGTAATAGTTAGAAGCTTTAATACATCCAAGGAAGTTTTCGACAACTGCTGTAAGCGACCGCCAAGCATTTTTGCGAGGGTTGTCAAGGTAAGCGGAAAATATTTGTCCTGTATTAAACGTTATATCTGAGAACCATAAAAAATTCCAGCCCTCAACTTTTCAGTGCTCAGCACAGGGAACTTTTCACACAAATATGCAAAGCAGTCACTTTTACCTATTTAAATCTTTTGCAAACTGTTTTCATACTTTGATATGGAAAGAAGGAAGTAACACCTCGTTTGGATTAATCAAAGGAAAGTGTATAATATTTATTTTACCAATCTCAAGTCTTTCCCTCTTTGGCCAACTTTCCCTAGTCCAATGCTCTTGGCAAACCCTGCTGTCACACAGACACAAGAAACACGGAAAGTTTGCGTATCCACTTTGTTGCCCAACCAATACGCACAAATTCTTCTAATTTACTGCAAATAATCCAGTCATGTTCATCAATTATGGTACCAGCAGGCACAGACTATTCTGACACAGGATTTTATTGTAGTTACCGTTTATAACAGGCTACCACTAACTCACTCCCTGTCGGCCTACGCAGTTCAACAACAGCTGATAAAACATTTCAGCATAAGCACAACTAACGATTACGAAATCTGTTTTCAAGTTAAAAATGGTGGGAGATAACTTTTGAAACTTTTGGTGAGTGTTGAGTTCGCGTTGCATCCTTAACATGAAGCGTCTTGTGACTCTGAAATACAAACAAAGAAAGTCCTCAAACGCAAATTCAGAGAACAACTTGGAAGATTGTCCATAATATCATTGAACAGCAAAGACAAAGAAGAAGCATTCAAAAGTCAAGGTTAAAAGTCGCACCACCACATGGATTGAACTCCAGGAGTACGAAGTAGGAACAATGTAACAACCAAGGACACTTGTTTTATAACGACATTATATTGTGTACTTATACTCCACATGTATTGCAAGTCACATCCAGGAAGAGAGTAACCCACAATATTATAGAAATTATTTGCAATAATACCCGTACGCATTTATCAACAATATTCCCGATCTAAACGGATAAAAATTACAAACATTGGTGTGCGATTCCTATTTCGGATTTACCGTAAGAGCGCAGAACGTATGTAATCACTAGTGTCGCTATTGCACCGTGTACGACTCGAGATGTGGTCACGTGACCTATGTACGATACATCGTGTCGACCTCGGAAGCGGAATTACTACGCTTGAGTCAGTCTTGCTCACGGTGTCCCCGGAGTAGCATCTAACCTACAGGTAGTCTGATAGGTTAGATCAAGACTACATAGAAACTGTTGGCGAACGAATGGGGTCTGGCAAATTCGTGAACCAGGATACGCTTGTAGCCAACAAATACTCCAGAACGGTTAGACCCTGGATATTTCCAGGTTATAACCAATTTTCAGGCAGACCGTTCAGGCCAGCATAATAGGGAAGCTTACTCTCTTCCTCCATGAAAACAATTGAATTCGCATTTACCCCTGTTGTTTACAGTAATGTTTATTACGCATTGTAATGCATGTATAACCTTTGTTGTTGCACATTATAAGCCCCTGTTGTGATGAATATCGCAGTGCTTAAAGTTACCAGAATAAAACCATGAGTGAATACAATCCCATTGTGATAAACTGAGTGGGTCGAGCGAAACGGGCGGGTCTAAGTTTCCTAATTGTTAACTTGGGCGTGCCTTGGGCACTCCGACCAAATTCACCAGTGCTCTTGCGGAGTTGTCCTAAATGTGTTGTGGTCTTCTTTAGGACTGCCACATGAGGTTTTTCAATGTTTTGAGAAAAACTGCAAAACTAAGCCCTGTAGCAGCTAATCCTGACCAGATGGACAAAAATGGATACGATTTTTGGACTCAGCACCCCCCAAAACCGTTACAAACTTCAAGAACCCAAAAATCCTGTATACCGGTGTACTTAAATGCTCGTATGTGTTTATTTGTAGTTTTCTTTTTTCTACGTGTTTTTATAGCTTATTAGTTCGTGAATACGCTGCTGCCGCGGTTCAGTTTTTGTTGCAGAATATCAAAAACACCTGCAGAAGAAGCAAACAAGTTTTCTTCGAAGACTATCTCCAAAATTGAACACAATCTCCATGGAATCTGCATCACGGCCAGAATCAATAAACTACCTTTATAATGGGTGTGCGTGGATCAGGAAAGGGTTATGGCAACCCGACGAGGATTTCTTTTTTATCGGGTTTTCTTCTTCGTCTGGAACCTTGCGGTCCATGGCTATTAAACGTTACGGCCTTTTGTGCCCGACAAGAGTAACCGCTTCACAATTGGGTCATTAATCCCGTAACCTGTACATCGGACTGCGACAGCACGTCTTGCGGGCGGCACAAATTTTTATTATGGAACTCCAGCAATCTCAGCTAATTTATGGGGTACATGACTAGTGTTGCAACCACTCGGTTGACGTTGCGTTGAATGTGCGATTCACCACGAACAGGGTGAGCGCGAAGAATAACGCCCATATATACGTGGCGCGAACAAGCAATGATAGAGCGATTGCGGCGCATGATCTCTATTATTGCTTGCTGCCACAGTGTGAAGCTTTGCGCACATGCCGTTCGGGATTTCCGATCACAACACTAGATAACCTGTTTTTTCGGTGTCCCGGCGGTTTTGCTGTTTTAGAAAGTAAATCTACCGCAATTAATTCAGTACCGCCAAATAAATCTATATCTGATAGAAGTGAGCAGCACATTGTATTGCTTGATCAAATCGGGTTTTTCATAAAATTGAAGCGAAACTGTGCTATGCCCAATCGTTTATCTGCGACAAGGCTCTTTTTGCATGGCAGAGACGATATTGTTCGCAAAATTAGTCTTTTTTCTGAGGTTTTCAACATCCAGCAATTTCTTGCAAACTTTTGCCAAAACGTTGGACCTAAGCCTGCTCAAGAATCCTTTTGTCGACGTTTATATAATGTTGAACGATCTACACCACAACACTTTGCCAGGGCTTCTGACTGCCCCACGAGTTCAGGCAAAGCAAAAGGTGCTATTAACTTTAACCTATTTTATTTGAATAGCAAGGACTGAACACGTGTAACACATGAAACTAATTTCCTTGTGGAAATAAACTGCGATTGATCCGCTTGGTGCGGGTCACGGCTGTGACTTAACTATTACTGCTGACCTTAACCTATTCAGCATCGAAGTGTTTCATCGATTTTGCGTTCACATTCAACATCACCGCATCTCATGTGAAATATATTTGCGTTGGAGACATTCTGGTCGACGTGCGGCAAACTACTGTATATGAACGCGTTACAAAAAGGCATAGGGTGGGCACAGTGCGAGAGAACAGTGGCTGCAACGCATAGTTGCTGATACATTGCGTTGCTGGCTACACTGTTACACTTGGAAAATGCAATGCATCGGTCAACTACAGTATTATTATAAAATGGCAAAACAATTTTACACAGTGAGATGGATTTTGCTGCTTGATTCGAATACATTTTTACGCGAAAGCAATAAGTTCCATGAAAACGTGCTGATGCTTCGGAGCAAATAACGGAGACAGTGTCGCAGCTTCTCTTCTGAATGCTTCGTCCTAACTACAGTTTCTGCATGTCTGGCACCGCTATACGGTGAACACGAGGAAAGAGCATGCTGTGACGATCGCTACAATGTACTGCATAAGTCACCGGAGCAACCATTGAACGTCATCTGAGCTTCTGACCAGTGGCGCGGACTTTTTGAAGTTTCTTGTCTTGTTGCTTGATCAAAGTCGCCGCCGCTGCAAACCAAAGCTTAACGCGTTACGTCATCCGTACGTCCAGACGTCAGCCAGTCAGATTTTTGCGAGAACGACCGATGACCGGAGAACACAAACTGGCTGCTGGTTATAAGGAAAGCAAACTCAACAGAATAATCGCAGTCAGGCCCGCAACCAGGAGGGTAAGCAGGCGATTGTTCCCACCAAAATTTTCAAAAACAGTTTGAAAGCGCCAAGTACTTTTTTAGTTGTTAGGTAAAACATCAGGTTGCAATTATTTTGACCCCGCAGAAAATATCAGCTGGTTGCGGTCTTGATCATAGTTTCATGAAACATATTTTCGTCGAGATTGTTCAGAGCTTGCAATGCTGTCGACTCAGTTTAGCCAAGACCCGAGTACGAGAAGTTTTGGAAACTAAATCGAAAATGGAAACGAAATGATTTCAAGAAATCCAAAAGCATGGCCAGCGCGGTCTAGCTAGCCATTACAATCTTTAAAAGATCTTCAACCTTTCCCCATTAAACAAGTTGGCGATTTTTAATGATATTTGGTAACAACTGAAATTGAAATCCAGTTTTCTAGAACAACAAGATGTTGGGTCGATTCTTAATTTTCTCGTCTTGCGCTTCTACAACGGAAAAAGTCCTCATTTTACTTTTCCGTCATTGGAAATTCTGTTAATTGTCTCTGCGAAATGGACCTCGCCATTCCAAAACCTCAAATAAACACTCGTATAAAATAGGTGTTTAAAACGAGAAACTTGTACAGTAGGCCAATTTAGAACCACGTGATAGCTCGTTTCCGTCTCGTTAAGTCACCTTGTTTGCGTAGTTGGTAAAACGGAATTCGACCAAGATTTTGAATGCTGCCGAGCACAGATCACGGCCGCAGGTTTCTAACTTCTAATCTTGACGTTAATTAACCCGTTGATCATCTCAGTCCAGTGGGAAGAAATGAGCAATGCAGCTGACACCATTCGAGCATACACTTCCACTAACTGTGCTGGCCAAGGTATCGCTCTTTGCATCAGGGGCGTAACGAGAGGTGGCAAGGGGGGGACACCATGCCCCGAGCACCCAATCACTCGGAGGCGTCAGCCCCAAACAATGTCGCAATTACTTTCCTCAATGCAGAACATTTACTCCCAAAAGGACTTGGGTTCGTTCAACATGGGGGCGCCAAATTTGTGCCCCTGCTGCAACGTGCTTGCTATTTTTGGCGCAGGCCGGATTCAATCAATAAACGCGCTCCTGCTCGGTGAGTATTTGCATCTTACAGCGTGTTTGTTGCCCATCATCATCTCACATGGATGCCACCACCTCATACCTTCCACAGTTCACCACAGTTTGATTCATCGTACTGCTTGCATAAGTTATTGCTTTATCGTATTAAGCGGTTTATGGAAGGTTTAGTCTCAGTTTGTTGATGTTAGCATTTGCTTTCCGCTATCAATCGATGCATTCGCATTTCCTCTCTAGTTTGCACGAATATATTCGAACATGTGAAAACAGCAAATGTTCAATGTGACAACGTTAAACCATTCTCTTCTGGTGTCTTGACCTTGCCTGCAACGCATGTTGCTGCAATAAACCGTATTACCGCATTGCGCATGTTAAGCTTTATACTTAGAGCAAAGGGCTTTATACTTAGAGCAAAGAGCAAAGACTTACTGCTGTACACTATTCCGTTTTCACTATAAGTAGCTTCGTCCTTGGGAAGTCTGCAGCCTAAAGGACCCCTGATCCTTCGCAGCCTCCCACTCCCTCATGCATTGTATAAATCGGTCTACTTGGATGTAATCGCAGTACCACGTTATAATAATCATGATGGCATAATTCAAGCGTGTGTCCTGTGTGCTTGCGCTTCATCAAAGTATGTGTATTAGCGCCATCAAGCGTATACTTTTCTACTACCGCCACGTATATATCCTCGTGTTCTTTCATGTAGTTGCGTGTTCCTTGTTACTGTCATGCATGCTTAAGTCTAGCGCGTTGCGTGTGGGAGTGAAGACACAGTACATGTAATTTATGATCCTTTTTGGCGAATCCGATTTTACGCTACTTACAACTAAATTATGAAGTCACCTGATTCTGGCTTGTTACCCCCTAGTAGATCTCATATTTGTCAATGAATAGGATTCAGACATTGTTATTATTTGGCTGGGCCAGTGGCATGGCTGATTCCTTACGATCTCGATATTCAACTAGAGCAGTGGTTCTCAACGGGGACCCCCAGTGAAAAATCCAGAAGCCCCAGGAGAGTCAAAATGCTTTCTTTTAACACTCAGATGCACAAACAGGAACCACTTGTGTTTTGCTTCTACGTTTCATGTAATTAATTCGAGTTCCAGTAATAAACAGCTTAACCGCCTTATCACCAGGGTTGCGGAGTCAGAGGTAAAATATCCAACTCCGACCTTTCCAAAATTTCCGACTCCTTAACATAAAGGGAATGAAATTTGACTGTTAAAATGCATGGAAATTGTAACAATAGTTTCAAAAGAAATTGTACCATTTCAACAGGAATTCCCAATTTAGAAGTGTGACGTAAAAAACGATCCAATTGGACATCCGGAGTCGGACAAAAAAATCTGACTCCGACTCACAGTGTTGTTAGGAATCCGACTCCGACTCAACCCAAAAAACTCCAACTCCGCAACCCTGCTTGTCACAATAGTGTTTGCACTTTCATCATGCACCTCCTTTGTAGGTTGCGCAGACAGGGGATCTCCAAGTGAATATGTTTAGGGGTGCAGGTCCCCAGGGTTGGAAATGTTAACAATCATTGAACTAGAGCGTCACCTGGGGATAAACGTTAGATTGTTTGAGACTCTTTAACAGTTAAAATGAAACGATTTTTAAGATAAATTCGACATTTTTCTGTAGTGCTCAAAGCTTGCTGAAAAGATGTTTGCGGTGAGAGATTAACACCGGGATTTTCCAGACTGCATTCTCGTGTTAACGCGTGGGAATGCTTGCGATTTCTCCGATTAAACATGGCGCACTGTAAAAGCGAGGATATTGCGAGCTACACTATTATAGCACATTTATACGCAACGAACGATCGGAAAGACTAAGTCGCTGGCACCTCTGTTTTGCTTTTCCAGACGACCGCCCATCTCAGAAAGGCCTTCCAACCGGTTCTGCAGCTGCCGGCAGAGATCTTCCGCTTCATCGATCACACCGGATTTTAATGATCTGCCGCGCGGCTCTTCTTTGCGCATGACGTCGTAAACATCTTTGTCGCCAACGAGGCGATCGTTCACCTCGCGCAAAGCCCTGCAGCAAATACAGTGTTTGTGCGCAAGCTGGCCACACTGACAACGACCAGTCATAACAACTACCTTTGTTTGCGCAGACGCATTGCTGCCCAGTGTCAAGGGCAAAGCGTGGCAGCAGGGCATTCAGTGCGTACCAAGTTTTGGCTAACTTGGTTACAAAATGTTTTATACATATGTGAGGTTGCTGCAAGGGTCAGTTTGAAAATAAATAACTACGCCATAGATTACTACTGCTTTTGCTGACATCACAGTTAAAATGCGCTGGATCGAGATTCACGTGTACAAGGACTTGGCCCAAATTCTACGCTTCGTTTTCAACACCCGCGAAGGCTCGTTCCGCTTGAGAAGCGCAACACTACATGGGTGTTCACCGTTGAACTCAGCCATTGACTGAACAAACAGCTTTTGAAACAGTGACTCTTGTTTCTTGTCCAGCGATTGCGTTACACGAGTAAAAACAAATTGCAGATGAAAAAGTCCTTGCTTCACGGTAAATGATGCACAAGTACAACTGTAATTATTAATAAAAGCTTTCGTTAATGAAATAGGCAAGTACGAAAGCGTCGGCCCACGCCTACTCGACAAAATGCGTCCTTTTTTATTTTGTAGATAGCCTTGCACCTCTGTCAGTAGCGCCATAAATCACGTGAATACGCGCCTAATTTCGCGCATAGCACAACGAACGTTCATTATAGATCGTCTGTGGCATAGGCATCACTTAATATCACATGCCTCCTCACTGCAAAAAACAAAAAACATACGAGCTTTACTCTGAATATTTTAATTGTTTCGCGTCCGACAAGACGGCTTTGCTGTCAAAAACACTTTTCTCAAAGCATATGTACTTTAAGGAGGCATGCAAGTTATTCTGTTGCTAGTCAGTGCTGCGTCTGAGGCTTCTTTGTAGTATTTCGTGAGGGGTGGTGTTGTTTGGTGACGTTAAAAAACTCATGCCTGGTTTGCGTTCCACCACTGGCCGCAGATTTGTGATGGACTTGTGACGATGGCCGATTGAGTGCGATTAAATTCAATTGAAACACACTATGTTGTTAAGTTTGGTTTAAAAAGATCTAAATAAGCGGTCGACAAACGGTTTGGACTGGTACAGGCCATTTTTCAGAAGTTCAAGATGACACATTAGGCAGGAAGAAATAGAGTTCAAGGAATAGTTGTTGACCGAGAGCTCCCTGCCATAATATGATTTCTAGTTAAACTAAAATTCTCAAAAGCGCTTTTTTTCTTCTGCTTAAAGCTCTTTGAATTGTAATTGCTTCTTTGTCTAATATACTCGTATCCTGCACTGTGGGAGACTACAGCTATCGTCTTAACTTGATGTAGCTGTGAATTATCATCATTTCCGTGTGACTTGCGCTTCGCAAACATGATACACTATCTGCTTAATAAATGAAACGGTGTATTGACAATCCACACAAGGAAAAAACATGAATACTAACTTCACAAAAATTCACCTAACGAAAAGTCACAAACACTGTTTTTTTCAGTTATATCACCGCAATATGCTGACCTTAGTAAAATATATAGCAGATGACACGCTGCCTGCATTCTCACCGTTTTTCCGCAGATGGCCGCTCCTTGGTGGGTATCATGGCGCTGTCACCGGCTCCCAGTAAAATGCTGACGGGAGATGGCGCTCTATCATCATCAGCGGCAAATCGACGCGAGTGTTTCCGGGGTGATGAAGTACGAACAACGCCTGAACAGTCAACATACGAAACACTTCAGTCACTTTCGGCATCCAATGAGTATCTGTCGCTCGTATTCGTGACAAGTCCGCTTGATGGTGTGATGACAGTGACAGCTTATTAGGGTTTTGTTTTGGACCGCGACCGCTGATGACCGGAGAGCATGAGGTCTCGCAGACGACACATTGCACTGTGCGCGTTGCATTTAAATAAAACCACCGCCTGATACAAGAAAGGAACGTTAACCACCAGTTAGACAACAATCACACAAGTGACCAAGTAAAACTATTGCCTCTGAACTCACGTTCCCGAGCGATGTCGCCACCAATCTCAGTGACGTCACTTGGTTCTGAGCAAATCGACGTGACGTCAGTGTGCGCGAAAACGACATCGAGTTCCGAGCTGCAACAAAATCATGAAAAAAAACAGGTTGCGTTAAAGCAGATAACCTGAAGCTGCAATCGTCACAAGATATTGGCTGAAAAACTACACAAAATGTGTTATGCTAAACATAAAGACTTTTGACAGGCGTTCGCAGTTGCATCTCCAACTACGGAAAATCGCTGTTTTCTGCCCAAAACTGCGTTCAGTAGCCAACTATTGAGTTGAAAAATTTGATTTATTTTGTACTATGGTAAAAATCTTTCTCCGGAGAGGCTTTTGCAAAATAATCCACAGTTATGAACTTTTTGAGACAGGCCTAAATTTTGAGCTGATTTGAACAATATTTTGCATGTATTTCCAATAGTAAATGCAACTCATATGCCGGCTAAACTTGCAAAGCAGCTTTAAGTCTCAGGTTGAAGATCCACACCTGCAGGTCTCAATCAGAGGAAAACCATCGGCCCTGACTAAAGGCCTTCGCAGACGCAGTGACGCAATAAGCAACTCGTTTGAACACAAAACAGCCGCGACGAGCAGCGGATCACTTCCTTTAAATTTATGCGTGTTACGAGGAACTGAGGGTGATTCCAGATAGAAATGGAGGTCTTTGGGCCAAACGCTTGTCTTCGAATCGGCCAACTTTGGCCATGGTCCTTATAGAAAACAAATTTAGACCCAGGCCTAAGCTGACACTCGCGGTAAAAGTTCTTACAGGGTTCTTGTGGAAGAAAAAACGTCGCTAAGGTTGAAAAATATGACAGGGTTCATCAAAGGGCATACCAAGTGTAAAACATGGGATGAGGATCCCATTGCTTTTGTGTATGCTTCAAATCAATTCTCGTTTGTGATGGTGGACAAGCAAAGTACAGTCAAAACCACAACCTTTCATCGGCCGACAACACAGCTCTCCTCGTTCTGCTTTTCCGTCCTTTCGCCTTCGCATGCTTTCGACTGTGTTTGGATCGACTCGGAGATGATTGGGTGGAACGCGGGTCACGTGATGCTAGTTGATCACGGATCTCTGACAAGAGCTGCAAAAAACATCAATGATGTCATTTCAGACTGCGTAGAACAAAAGTGCGGCATAAGCATAATTGGTAATTTCTGTTGCCGTATTTGCGACAATTTTTGATACAACTCGTTTTGACAGAAGACACAGTAAAGAAGTTCATCGAAATGGAGACGCACCCTTGCGGAGCCGATTAGCTCAACGGTAGAGTGTTCGCCTTTCAATCAGAAGGTTAGGTATTCGATCCACGACCGTTGAGTGACTCGCCGTAGCGTTCCTTGGGCAAGAGCGTTCGTCTCAACCACCCCGACAAAAGCTTTAATCAGGCTTCGGCCTGCCGCCGATTGTCGTTAAATACATCTGTCGCATTGCATGCGATCATAAACAAACAGGGAAACGCACCTTGACGTTCTGTGTTCGTGCTGCCTGGTAAACTGATAAATCACAACAGGCAGCGAAACTCTTGTGCAACCCAACATATAAAAGGGCGTGTTTTGTCGCTAGTAGCCTCAAAACTATTTTATACCACAACAGGTCGTAGTGTGAAAACATAAATACACCTTATGAACTTCTTTAGCATTGCTATCGTTGCCCGCAGACGTCATCGGGCCGGACGGTTGACTGATTCCAGTTGCAGTGTGCACAGCTTGGTCACGTGACGGCATGGAAGTTAAAAGACGAACGAGGACGTTCTGCAGCGTGGTGGCGCTGTGGGGCGGTGCGGGAAATTGCGGTGTGGTACTTGCTGGTGCGTCGACCTTGGATGAAAAGTAAACGCGCCATGTGGAAGGAAACAAGAAGAAAACTTGGTCGCGTTTCATCGTTCCGTAAAACTATGTCGCTGAAAACCATAATTTTTATGGCTGGCTGACTAGAACTAATTTCACTTAGAAATGTTTGTGAAACGTGAGACGAAATCTACTGTTCAGCAGAGAAACGTGCTGGTCTGACAGAATAATCCATGTTTCTGGCATGCTTTTGACAAAGTGCTTTTTTTAAAAGCACATTCTCAAGCAAAACATTCCAGAAAAAACATCAGCAGATCGCGTTTTGCGTCCAGCTTGCCTGCTGCTGTGTATTGCGCAACGTAAACTGCTACCTGCTGCGGAGCGGGATTTCGACGATCGATCAGTTCCAGGCCTCGACGTATATGAGACTGGGCCATTTCCGTTTCCTGCCGCTTAATCACAGCCTGAGCATCCGCGTTGCGCGTGGCAGCCTTTTCCAGGGCTCGTTCCAGCCGCTCGACCGCAAGTTTGTATCTAAACAGGAAGCGACCCACGTCAACAGCCCATGAAGTCAGCGCAAAGCTGGTTGAGAAAGGTGATAAATAAATGTGGCCTCATTCACGCTCAATGACGTCACTTCGCTTGTTCGTACGCGGGTGCACTGCACAAACAGGAGCGGGCACACTGATATGCACCTGACCATAAAAACCACTCGGCAGCTTAATTTAATTGAACAAGACATCACCGACGAGGTGTGCTTGCGCGACTAGCAAGCGCTGATTTCGCGCTTGAAAACACTTTCCTCCGATAGAAGCGCGTTCACAGCACCTTTCGTCGAACTGGAAACAAAGCTTTCCTTCGCGAAAGTTGGCAGAAGAAAATCCAACTACTGCAACAAATGCAGTGAAGTTTTCACTTTCCACGACATAGGAACGTGACAAATCGGAAGAACGCACTGGCGCGTGGACAAAAGCAAGCGTTTCGCAGCGAGTTCAACCTGACCGGAGGCCGCGCAATACCCGTTAGCAGTCTTGCTCTTCTTTCGCACTTCTTCGTTGGCGTCATTCAAACTCGAACCCAACTCGCTCAGCTTTTTCTCCGCAGCCGATAAGTCTTTCCGCAACGCTTTGTTTTCTCTTTGAAGGTTTTCCAACCTGGAAAACATGCAAGGGAAGTCGTTTAAAGATGGCAGCGTGTGGCTTGGAAGGAGGATTTCCAAGTCATCTTAAACAAAGCTTCATGCGCACCTGTCAGCACGAAACTGCAAAAATCGTAGAAATTTTCCAGGGTTAATCGCATGTTTGATTTCTTGCAGCCGTGCTGCACGCTCCTACTAGAACAGTGGTTTTCAAAGTGAGCGGAATCGTCTCCTTGGGGGAGATTTTGAGAAGCAAAGGGGTTGAAACGCTCAACCTCTGCCACTAATCGATCATTCTATTAACTTCAGTTAACGATCATTGAGTTACCTTAATCGGCTGTGACCTTAATGCTCTCAAAGCAAAGAACCCGCTTGTTGATTCATAAGCGAGGTGATCTACGACTGTACTTCACTAAAATGTCTCCCAATATTTCAAAGCTTTGTGAAGACCGCCAAGCACATCCATCTCACTGAACTGGGGACCATGGTATGTGTCGATTTCTTTAAATACAATTCTCTAAAGATACTACCTTGTGTTTACTTTATCAGGCTTGGGGGGTGACAACGATGTGTCGAGAGCGAAAAGGGGGCGATGAAACAAAAAAGTTGGAGAAACACTGTACTAGAAACTTTACAAAACAATGAGGTTTGAATGAGTTTCTCCGGCGGTGAATATGAATGACAGCCGCTGATGAGTAATCGCCGACAATCATCGGTCACTTCAGCACCGAACAAACCCGACCGATCAATAGCAGTTTCATAAGACGGCTTTTACTCATCAGCGGCTGTCATTCACATGCTGCAATGGAGGGTTGGTGACCTCGGCTGAGTGCATGGATCCGAAGAAGTCGGATCTTTTGCATCTATTCCGTAGAACGTCTGGAGTAGCTGATTTTTACTTTTTGAAACATTTTGGATTTTGAAACTTCTGCATAGATCAGGTTCGCAAAACCACGCGATCAAGGTTTGATTGCATAGCGCTGGTCGTCACTGGCAACTGAAGAACGCAGATTCAAAAGCAACGAGACGAACTATGCCATCGATATGTGGTACATGGCATTCAGCGGCGTCGAAAGATGGGAAACCAGCCGGTAAGACGGAAAACACGCAACTATTAAAACTGGGCAGCACAAGTGGTGGTGGTGGATAGCGCTGAGCGATGCTTCAAGGATCGTTCCAAAGCAATAAACTCGGCGTCGCTTCGCACACAAAGGTTATCTTGGGCATGCGGTCAACACAGCCGTGGCGAGTGTCCCGACGCTTCACCTTTCGCAAACTTTGGCCAGTTCGCTCTTGAGTGAGTCGATCAGCGCTCGCTTGTCGGTCAGCTCGTTCTGCATCGTGGCAGCGATCCTTGCAGCGCGACCGTCGACGCTCTGCACAGCGTGCAACGTGTCCTGGCAAAGAAGGAACTTTTGAAAACGTCTGAACGGTTGGCTGTTTGCGCAGAAAACGAAACAGCTCGGGATAGAGGTTGCGTTCCACTGAAGTCGCATCTTGCAACACCATGCTAAGCTTAGTCTAACACTCGCCGCCTAGACCAGTGGTTCTTAACCTGGGATAAATTTACTGGACCATAAATTGCAGAAAATGTTATTTTTTATAAATCATTCTAAATGTCAGAGTTGGTTCAATTTCATATTTTTGAGAAATGAGTACCATTGAGTGCTTTGGGGGTAAACCTGGTAATCTTGTTTGATAAAAGGGGGTAAGATATGTAAAAAAGGTTTAAGAACCACTGCCCTAGACCACAAATACAGGCAGGATGCTGTTATGTTAAATAAATAAATAAATAAAAAACAAATAAAAACGAAAGCAATCAAAATGAAGTTTTGATCTGAATATTCATTCAGACATTTAAACGAAGGATGAAGCAAATAAAAAAACGGCAAATAAGCGAATAAGTAGATGAGGTCTGTCATATCGCAAATGCTTAGAAGCAACTTTCGCTACACCAGGACACTAACGACAGACGATAGCATTCTCATCAGACCTGAACTTCTTGGAGCTCGCGCTTTTTGCGGCTGATCTCGTTCTTCATCCGGTCGCTCTCCGCCTCGAACGTTCTGCCCAAAGATCTCAGTTGCTTTGACAACGAGTCGCGTTCCTCGATCAAGTGACCGACCTGCGTTGAGAAAATGCTCAAGTTGCAGAGATGTGCAAGAAAGACACCGAACACACAGGGCTTTAAATCGGGCAGGAAGGTAATTGGAAAAACTTCCCATATTGTAAGATTTAGCGGACGACTGTGAAAACGTTTTGTTCCCATACGTAGTTCCATCCGATCCGGGTAGAAAACAATTCCGCTTAAAGCAGCCTATGCATTAAAAATCTCTTTTCAGCCGAACTTGGAACAGTAAAGCGTTGCATATTGAAGAAAATAACACAACGGCTTAAAGAAAAGAAGGTATTGACTGTTGCACCAAAAAGTACATGTTGCTAGGATATAATAAACACTTTCCACTGGCAACAAGGCAGCGCAGTTTCATTCAGGTAACTAGTAATTCCCTTCGTAATTATCAGCAATAAAAGCTTCAGTATATGGGTTTGGGCTTTTCAAATATCCATGTGATCGAGTCCTCAGTGCAAGCTAATTTACTTCTCACTACGTTAAAATGCCCAGACAAAAAACTATGGTCTCATCGATTTCATCACGAGAAAAAAATTTGGAAGGAAAGTTTTCTTAAAAACAATACGCTTTAAATGATACCAATGTGCGTTTCATATCCTTTACCTTATGAAATGCGATGTAAAACTAAAACGCGACCAAAGAACCAAAACATTGTCAAAAAAAGACAACACCATGCATGCCCAGTACGCATTGGCTGGTACATGCCTGGAAACGCGACTCTTTCAGCTCATAGTCGACTTCTCCTTTCTCGATGACGATCCTCTCCACCTCCCGCTCGATGCCTCGAATGTCTTCAGCAATCTTTTCCTTCTCGTGCATCAAATTCGAGACCCTCAGTTCATAGTCCGCAATTTTTTCGTCCTGAGATTTGAGACGACTTTCTGCCTTTTCAAGATCACGGCTTTTTTTCTGCACACAAATTGGAATTTAACCATGTAGCAGCTAAGGAATAAAAATGATATGTGCAAGTTGTTTAATTTTCCAGCCGCTCTCTCCATCTTGCAATAGACACAGTCAGATGGGGCATAGTAACTTCACTTCGAAAGCATAACGCAGAAGATTGCATGCACCATTTTACATTCAGTTTCATGAGCATGTCACAAGTCTACAACATCGGCGTTATAAAAGCATTTAAACGTTTTATTATGGTTCCGGATTGTATCTAATATACATTCAAGTGGTACCCCAAATGGCCCTGGTTGCCGAATGTTAAATCTCCCAATGACATATATTTTAAGCACAGTAGAATTAAACAACTCAATGTATACAAGCCTTTCGACCTTTGTGGCGTCATCAGTGGAGCAGTTCTACCTGCGCTGCAGCGAACACACCAAAGCAACCATGGAAACGCAAATGTATAGGCTTTGGTGGATGGTTTGTTCTAGCGGTCAACGAGAACCGTATTTATGTTCACATCTTGTCACTTACCATTAATTCATCTTCCAGTCTACTTTTGTCAAATCGCACTGTATCGGCTTCTTTCGTCAAATTTCGGATCGCTTCTGTCTTGCTTTCGAGCTGGTGACGCAGCTGCATCGAAATGCGCTCCCGGTCATCGCCGACAGAACGAGCGCGCTGCAAAGCTTCATCGTGCTTCTTGAAATTCACGGACAACTCGCTGTGTTCGCGCTCGAGTCTAAGACATAAAGTAATAATCTGCTTTCCGAGACACGTAGATACCCGCCTCGCGCAACTTTTATCAGCGCTTATATAATTCCAATAACAGTTGCATCGACTTTACTTCTCTTCACATTTTAACCCAACTTGCAAAAAGAACTGTAACCGCGTTATGACGACCAAAGCATCAAGGTTTGATCAAATAATATGGTAGACTTCGATAAAATACACTTTCATCGTATTCAATACCATATGCATTTCAGAAGCTGCGATGAAAATAGTAAGAATGACGACTACAATGTGGTTGTATGATGATTAACCAACGAATAAAAATGAGTCACTCTCGCTGAGTGATTCACGCACCGTCTTCCGTGATTATTTTGACAATGTTGATCGCAATTCATTGTTGCAATGGCCTTATCAGATTAGCTGCGAGTACATCATATTGCAAGTTGAAACGAGTGAGCAACAAGGAAGTGTCCGACTTATGGAAGGTCCCAACGCCTGAGGGAAACAGCATCTCTGGCCCCTTCACACCAAAGGAGCTTGCTACTGGCCTCAACCACCTGGAGCCAAAAAATCTCCGAGATTGGATTCCATTTTCCGGGAGTTTACACTCCACGGCGGGTCAGCTCTCAAATCTTGGTTATGCGATTTCTTTATTTCCTAAGCTGAAACTCAACCGCAACAACGAAACCCTGCTTTTCTGCTCCGAGCTCAAACACCTCGAAGTAACGTTAAGCAGGATGCTCACGTATCGCCTCGAGTGACTTCACAAGAAGCTGACATCACGCGTCGCACTCTTGATGCGGTTTGATGTCTCGGGCTGGGGTGCTGGAGCAACAACGTTGCGATTGCCCTCTTAGCCCTGGTCCATTCAACCGCAGCATACTGTGCTCCGCCTGGTGCCGCAGTGCTCACACCCGCCTTATCGACCCCGCCATCAGCGACGCCTTGTGAACTGTGACTGGATGCCTGCGTCCTACAACAGCACACAATCTTCCAATCATCGCCGCATCCAATCTGCTGAGCTTCGTCGCAATGGGGCCACACTGTTTGCAGCACGCCGTGCCCTTGGAGCCTCTGAAACACCTGCTCCATTCAGGGCTCACCCGTCCATCGAATGCAGATGCACGGCATCTCAAATCGAAACAGCCAATTGTACCAGCCGCACAACTCATCAGTTCATCTGATGACGACAACAATAGAAGTGCGGGGCTCTGGGCGGATCACCGATGGAATGCGGAGTGGTTAGACAACACTATGAGACTCTGTACTTTCATCACCGACATGAGCACCAACCCTACTGGAATGGCCCTGCCAAGAACAGCGTGGGTCCGGCTTAACCGCCTCCACACCTGTGTCGGACGTTTCCGCTCTTGCTTGTACAAATGGGGTATGGCCTCCTCTGCGGCCTGTGAGTGTGGCGCAGAAGAACAAACCGTCGACCATGTTGTCCTCCAATGCCCAATTCATCAACCTCCCCATGGAGCGCATGGCCTGATGGTTCTGGACGATGAGACTATCGAATGGCTGCTCAACACCTGCCCCGAGATCTAGTGCGGCCTAGCAGTGGATTGAAAGGACTGCTCATATGATGAAGAAGAAGAAACAAAACGAGGTCCGACTACGGCGTATTTTTGAACTGGTCAATGTTTAGGCCCAGTGCAACTCAAAGTCTTGCTTCACCTCAGACCCGGCTTATATCTAAGTTAAGGAAAGTAGGCCATGACTGGCGTGATGTCGAAGTATTCAATCGCACAGCTGAAAACACATTTAGTGAAAATTGTGTTGAGTGCAATACCGGTGCACACAAATTTACTGTCCCGTTAGTCAAAACTACAACCAGTCAGTGGAGAGAAATGCGTGAACGCACTTGCGAGTTTTTTCATCCAAGGTCCGTTTCGCTTCGGTGACTTCGATCAGCTTTCGGTCGGACAAGCTCAGCTGAGCTGTCAGTCTTTCAACCTGGAGCAATGAAAAAAAACACAGTAGCATCCTAAAGAAAAACGGCGTTTAACGCAAACCAAACCAAATGTCAACAATATCTCATTTAGCCAAATATCAATTTGACAGCGAGCACTGCGAGGGGTATCAAGAGCTGAAAGAGGCAATTCTAGCGAGCTGTGTACTCTTTTGAAATACGAGCCGATCAGTGCTTGAAACTCAGCAGGAGCATATCGCACTTGCTGATCTTTTTCTTGTAAGAACTGCAACGCGCTTGTTCTTTCAATGGCGGCGTCCGATATTTGACGTTCCATAGCCTCCAACGCAGTCTTAGCGCTGCTCAGTTCTTCGCGCAGTTTCGTGTTAGATTGGGTAATTTCGGAAATCCGCTCTTCATCCTGTGCGGCAGAAAAAAGGCACTGTGTTACGGAACTTTTTGTCGATAATAAAACGTAGTTTTATCGGAGAGTACAGCGCGGATGCGTGCACGGAGTCAAAAGCAGAAGCAAATAGCACAAGCGTTGGTATCATACTCAACGACGCTTTAAGTCGCACCTTGATCCGCTGCGCGTTTTCCGCCTCGTTGACCTCGCGGGCCACTGTGGTGTTCAACTCACCACGAAGTTGAGCCACTATCTCGCGCAGTCGTGAAACCTCAGCCGATTTTTCCTGATTCGAAGTTCTGTTGGAAAGAAGACCGTGCACAATGACCGCGGTACAACAATAAGTAGTTCCGACACGTCTGACACGAACATTAAGGTTCGTTGCGCTCCATATGGATTTTCATATTTCCACATAACAAACCAAGTAACTTTTTCTGCTGACTGCCGTGAACGACAAATGATTACTAAGCACGACATATAAGAAGGACCGCAGTGAGATAATGCAGAGTCGTAGTGAGTTTTCAGCATGGTGATAGCAGAAAGGTGCCAGCAATGTCACGATGCCGTCCAATTAGAGCAAGCATGTTATTAAACTTAGGACGAAACTCTCGACTCGGTTCCCGTGCCTATTGCAACCTATAGCACACATTCAGTTAATGAGCGGATGTAAATCGAGCGACGAAACTGAACACAGCCAGCGCGATCAAGCGATTCAACAAAGCGGTTGTAATGACTTTGACTGTCGCTCGTTAACCGAACCTCAGCCCAGCAACTTCTTTGGAAATGTCGGATTCTTTCAGCCACAGGTCGTGGCGCTGCTCCTTCTCCGAATGAAGATCGTCGTTCGCTCGGTTTAGGTCGCTCTGTAGTTTGTCAATGCTGCGGAGGACAAACAAAAAGTTTCACCTTCTGCAAAAGCTACTGGCAACTACAGGTTAACTAAATACAAGCGTTACATTGTTAGTGTTGAGTAAACAGACAAGGCTACATCAGTGATGTATACAGTCGTGCCAAGTTGGAAAAGAAAACAAGACCTACCGCCTCGCAGTGAATGAGCATCTTTCGCCAAGCTTTTTAATACAAAACTTGGATAACTGGTTTAGTGTTGGAGCATTCAAATAGTTTCTGTAACTTGGGTGGGTGAGCGTCAAATATTGATAACGCTAAAAAACAAGCGCATGTGTCCTTGGGAAACAATGAAATTCATTTTTTTAGGAAGAAATCAATATGAAACAAAATACTGTTGCTGTGAAATACACCATTGAAAAATGCCAATTGTGTTAACGGGTAGAATTGTGCAGTGCTCCAGTTATTTCATGTTAAGCATACAGTGCTCGAATACCGGGTGACGTTTAGAGTTGAGACGATGTCTTGCGAACCATAGCTCAGAAGTTAAGCAAGAACTGTAAAAATTGTTAAAACATACTCAAAAGGCATAAAAACAAGACTATGCAACATAAATTGTGTGGTGTTACTAACTTTTCCGGTTTCGCAAAAATCATGCGTTTACCAGCTGAAACGCATTTTTAACCTGGAGACCAGAATTTACATCAGGCCCCAACCAACAGGCAGCATCACACCTCTGTTGCTGAGCTGCAGTTTCAACTTTCAACTTCTCGTTGGCGTCGGTCAGTTGCCTGACGTCGTGTTCTGCCGCTACAAGCTTCGCTTGCAGGTCGCCCTTTTCCGCGCAGAACTGCTTGCGTACCTGTAACCATGACCGTGTTTGAAAAACAACATTGTGAAAGCAGCAACTGAAACAGCCTTTTGACCAAATTGGCACACGTTGCAAAAATATTAACAACTCCTTTCAAATGTGATGGAACACTTGCGAAAGTGAAAAAGCACCTTTACTGGCGCAAGTGCTGTTTCAATCCACAGCAGGGCAGTTTGATATCAATTAGTACGTTTTATGTTTCCATGTCCAATCGAAGATCGGCTAGGCAGGCATGTAGCCAGGTTTTGAGGTTGGGGAGCAAAATACAATCTTAGGGGGCGAGATTATTTGTTTTCATTATACGTTTGAAACAAATTTGTTTATTAATTTGCGAAGTATGGGGAAGCGGTAAAAATAGTGAGGCACTGACCCCGAATGCCTCTCTGTGGCTACGGGCCTGCTGCTAGGCCGTGTATCTGCTTAGCCGACTACAGTCGACCTTTTGCTGCTTCGGTTTCCATGTCCATAACGTCATTCGTGCGTGACGGACACTTAAGTGAAAAAACGCACGTGACAGTATCTCACTGCTGCGAGCGCTAGTTGGTGCTGGAAAACATGGATCCTGATCTGCAGTTCTAACAATCTTACAATTTTTGCCTGTATTCTGTACGTTGTACATGAAGTTGGTCAAGCCACAGATTAACATGAAAACAGACGTGCATATGTCATGCGGAGGAATGCATTTTTTGTAATACACAATTATTTGATCAGAGTAGATTAATTCAGAAGTAGTGCTTCCTCAATGGAGCAAGTGAAAGACAAAAGGTGTTCAAACGACTAATTTAACAAACGTGGGCCAAACAAGGTTGAACAAGTGCTCTACCATCGCCTGTCAAAAAAACTGTCTACGCAACAATTTCAAGACATCAGCAAAGTGATGTTTGACGCAATACACCACACCAGATATTCAACGATAACCGCACATCTAAGCTCGCTTGTACAATGATACCGCACAAAGTCGCGATTTGTCGACTTGTGCCTACACGCTAAATTGCATTGGTATTGTTTCTCTACCAATGAACCTTAACGACTCTACACTAGGACCTTTTTCAACATCGGCAAGGAAGGCAGTCTCAGACTAGCCAGAGAAACCAGTAACTTGGGTCACAATTCAAGTGACGCAATCCGTCTCAGCCAACACCTGTCCACTTCGATTACAAGGCCTGCGGATTACGAAGTGATTCTGCTAAGCCACCAAAATCATTTCCTGAAAACGATACTAAGCCAACTCGTCGGTCTAGTACATCGGCCATGGAAACGCAGTAAATGACGCACCGTCAACATGTAAACGGTAAAAACATTTTTCAGGGAGCATGCAAACACTTATCATGGTGAGCACAAATCGAATTAAAATTTAACGATAAAGTACCGAGGTGAAGGGATTGACTGGTGAAAAGACCAAGAAAGACCGGGCTGCGTGTTTCCACACCAAGGCCAAGACCGGTAGTAGTCGTAAAAAAGCGAAACTTAGACCGAAATCCTTGTCGAGAGCGGGGACACGATAAAAACGAGCTCTTTAGCTGGACAAGTGCAATATCGCAAAAATACAAGCCAACGGCCGAGGCTATGCTAGAATCCATAAGGTACGAAATCCTATCAAAGCCTGAAAAATTTCCAATCCCAGATTTAGGACAGGTACAACATGTGTGTGTGCATCAAAAGCTGACACCAGCGGTGGTTCGTTCCCACACCCCAGTCGGTACGTTGGCGACTTCAATTACCAGCATGTCAACTGGGGTTACAACAAAACATCCCCAGACGGTGAGAGCCTGGACTTCTGCGCAACATCCAAGAATCTTGGACTGTTGTACAATTCAAAGGAAACAGCCAGCTTCTTCACTCGCCGCTGGAACGTCGGCACCAACCCATACCTGGCCTTCGCGAGTTTCAGCCAGGACAGCCGACTGCCGGACAGACGTGTCCTAGGAAAGTTCCCGCGGTCACAACATTGGCCTTCCCTCATAACGCAACCAAGATTCAAGGTTCCTGCTCACAGCGATCCGGTGAAGCGTTGGAACTTTCGCAAGACTGATTGGAAGCGCTTTTGCCTTCTCACAGGTGATTCCGTTGAGAGATAGCCACTTCCGGACACACCAGATGTTGAGAGGGCATACCAGGATTTTTGCGAGAGCCTACTTTCTGCGGCTAATCAATGTATCCCACGTGGCCGTCGGAAGAACTATGTGTCATGCTGGGACAAAGATTGCGAGACCCTCTATCGCTCCTTTATCCGAGCCCCAGTGGGGACTGCCTCTGACAGAGCGGCCTCGTGCCTATTCTCTCGACTACAACAGAAGAAGCATGAGCGATGGGAGGAAGCTGTCAATTCCATCGACTTTTCGTACTCTAGCCGCAGGGCGTGGAGAAGAATCAATAAACTTATCGGCAAGTCTGGACGCTCGTTTCACCAGTGCCCCGTCTCGGCAAATTCCATCGCCTCGCAACTCGTGAAGAACGGGACACACAGGACCGGCGGCCGCGAGTCCACCA
>Ga0210059_1000959_pt1 | contig 41198 bp, 19 predicted proteins | sample Ectturendosymbi2_FD_188042 | JGI IMG/M metagenome (GOLD analysis project Ga0210059, IMG submission 188042) | Ecteinascidia turbinata endosymbiont from Florida, USA - Sample 2 (SPAdes) (version 2) | ecosystem: Host-associated > Tunicates > Ascidians > Unclassified | place: Key West, Florida... | reverse complement strand
AAAACTGAACTCAACACACTAATAGTTAGAAGAAAGGTGCAATCATATCTTATGTGGAGACAGGCACTGAACGCTAACCGTGCTAGGTGCTAGCCTAGTACCACGCGAATGAGACCACGTACATTTCATAACAAGACGTCTTCCTGTCGAGGTGGCCAACGCATTGGCTCCTTTAGCAAATCACGTTCAGAACCAGACCGCTCGTTATCCACATATGGTAACAAGACAATGAAAAACTGACCTTGTAAACGTAGTAATTGATTCTGAACTACCTTGGTTTTTAAGAAATCATATAGAAATATACTACTTCTGTGTCTGTTGAGTGATTGCTAGGTTCTAAGGCAATGTTTGGCCTTTGTCTTTTCTGGAACTCAAGTACAGTTTTAATTTTTTTTGTTTGTTGAACAATCAACAATACTTACGCATGTGTGTGGTGGTGTTAAATTTTTGCTCTTCACTGAGTGTTTGTGTTCTTGCACTGCCTGTGTTCTGTTCAGGACTCTTGGCATTGCAGGTGTTTTGTTTCCTTGTGTTATAAAAGTGCTACACCATCTCCACACTGGGCAACAGTTGCTTCATGCTAAGCTACAATGCCTTGCCTGACTTGATTGGACATCTTGGAGGACAACTCACCATACAGTTGGCCTGATGCAGATAGGCAAAGTTTCTTCAGGCGTCAAACTGCTGCAAAACACCTACAGTTTGGCTGGAAGTGAAGAAGTAGTCATTAGAACCCAAGCAGTTAATTGGACAGGGATTATTTCAGTGGCAGAGTGTCTGCCTCTTGACTGGAAGATTGGGTGTTCGATCCAGAGTCACTGAGTGAAACGCTGTAGCGCAACATGGACAAGAGCGTTTACCTCAACTGACATGACGAAAAGCTTTATTCAGGTTTCGGCCTACCTCCAATTGTCGTTAAACAAATCTGTCACATTGCATGGGATCCAAAAAAAGAACCCAAGCAGACTTTCATTTTAGCCCCATTTACACTTTTTCTGCCGTCACCAGATCCAATCGACCTGAGCTCAATCAAGTAATTACTCTGCAATCGTGTGAGTCGTGCAGTGAACTTCAATGGACATGGACATGCCAACATTCTCATACACAACCACATGATGCAAAATTGGCTCTCATGTGGCTGTTCAATTTAATGTGAAAACTCTTGAGGAACTTTCAACTGAACAAGCCAGGGTGTTTCAGTGGGCCAACATTCACATTGATCAATCCCAATAAATATCAACCTAATTGAATAAGTTCTGTTAAAAACTCAAATTCACGTCAAGTATAACTTACCTAATGGTTCAATCAGTAATTTGCTATCACATAAAGGTATCACCTATGCAGAATCATCTTCTCATTAATCCTAAATACATGCTTCAACTAAATAAAATGTTAACACTTTCACTGCCAGGTGTTTTTCTGGTGAAAACCCAATTTCTAGTGTATCTTAGCAACAGCAAACTTGCCAGGCAATTGTGCTAAAGCTGTTCAAACCCTCAAAAGACTTGGAATGTCTTCGAGTCTGCAATGAAAAAAGTTTTTTGATTTTGGGTTTTGGATTTTTGTGAGTGATGTCATAAGTGGAGTACTTCTAGGCATTTTTGGCCCGCTATATCTGGCCCTGGGCCCAAACTGCAAGATAGTGCTACTTCACTCAACTTTTGTATTGGAAGCTAGGCTAGAATCCAAGTCTTTTGAGAATTTGGATGATTTGCTGGGCTTTCAAGTTCAAAAGTTATGGCACTAAAACACCAAAATAATTAATCTACTAATTAGATAATTAATTAATTTGTTGTTTTTAGATCATAACTTTTGAACCTGGAACCTTGGAAAGTTGATCACAGGCTCAAAAGACTCAGTGTCTAGCCTAGTTTCCAATAAAAACTTGATTGAAATACTTCTGTCTTGTGGTTGGGACCTAGGCCAGGTAACATGAGCCAAAATAGTCAAAAACTTACCCCACTTGAGATGACAATCACAAAAAAAACAAATTTTTTGTTTATTGCAGACTTGAAGACTTGCCGTATCTATTGAGGGTTTGAACAGCTCTCTAGCACAATAAACTGGCAAGTTATGGAGTTGCAAAGTGGCGCGAAATTAGCAGCTCAATGCGTGATTTTTAGGTATGATATATTCATACACTGGCAGCAGAGGTGTTAAGCAGTGGTGCCTCACTATTTCCAAAGCAAAGAGCATCGCAACTAGTCAATTGCACAACAAAATTTTCACACGTTGCAATTTAGAACAGAAACTAATAACTGTTCCACGCCTCACAAAACCAATAGACTTTTAAAGTTAATTTCGACAAAGATACCATAGTATGCATCAATGAAGTAGATTCGTCTCCCAAAAATATCAGCTGCAATTGTTTGTGGAAGCACAATCTGTATTTTGACAATAACTATTCCACTGCTACCATCCATATTGGCACGTTTCAAAGCTGGAAAAGTTCCACGATCACCATAAAACAAATATCTGAAATTTATAACAACACAAGCTACAAAAATGGCAAAACGTTCTACATCAAAAAATGTACTCCTTCTTGTAGTCACCAATTTAGTGAACACAGTATCACTAACAAAAGCAGAAACAGTGCCCTATTTGCACATTTTTTGCTTCTGTACATGCTGGCCAAAGCCCACACTACTGCATTAGAACCATGAATCATTTTTAACTAAATGCCTGAGCCACCAAACCAAACGATTAGGAACCACTGCCCTAAGCTAAGTATCTTTATGCAAAACAGGCTCAATCCAGACAGCATCTGCATCTAAGATTTGAACATTTTACTTCTTGCTGATATTCGTTCTTCTCACTATTGGTGCCTAAATATTGCCTGTGGTACATTGTCTCTGGTTTGCACCCAGTGAAGGATTTAGCTGAAGCAAGGCCCTAGGCTTATCTACTTTCGAGGCCCCACTCTCACATTGTCGTGACAAGGGGAAAACAGAAAAGCATTAATCAATTTGCGCAAATCTGGAAATGACGACGTGGACACTCTCCAGCTATGCTCAACTGTTAGGTCCCACTTGCTTCAGCAATTTTCCCAACATAAACTGATTGAAAACAAAACAACACTTAAAAGACTTACAATTGAAAATGATGAAGACCGTATACGCAGTTCAAGCTTTTCATATTCTAAAAGACAAAAATTGGATGATGAACTCGAGTGGTTCAACAGAAATTCCAGTGAAACAAATGTAAGATATGTGGGGCAGCAATGGCTCAGTGGTAAAGTGTCCACCTCCCGATCGGAAAGTTGGGTGTTTGATCCGCGGCCACTGAGGGAATTGCCATAGCGCTCTTTGGGCAAGAGTTCACCTCAATCGCCCCAGCATGGGGCAAATTTCAGGCTTCGGTCTGCCCCTAGCTGCCGTCAGCAAAAATCAAATTTGAAAGAAAAGTGTAAAATATTCAAAGCAAAATGTGACCAGATGTTCATTGATAAAAGACCACATCGTACAAAGCCAGAAACATTCAACAGATGCATGACATGAAAGCAAGAAACATGTGACAAAGGCATGTTTTGAAGAAATAACTGAACCTGGCAAAGGCCTGCCAGCCAGCAGGATATGCGCAAGATAAAAGCGTGATATATCTCATGACTGACCGTGGAAGACATGTGACATACATATGACAGATGCATGGAAGGCGCATGATACCCACATGGCAAGCGTGGAACAGATCACAAGACGAAGCATGTGACAGGCACATAACAGGACGATGTAACATCAAAAGATTCAGCCAATCAGAAGATAAAGCAGGCTGACATGACCTAATAATGCACAGGATGTATGGTACCGACAAGATAACAAATCACAGAATGACAACAGCTGATACATCCATCTGAAAGCACGATCCGATCATCCACAGGATGTATGGTATTGACAAGATAACCAATCAGAAAGTAACAAGTAATGACACACCTACATAAAAATAAAGAAGAATCTAACAAGCGAAAGGGTGAGCTGAAAGAGGCTCTCCCACCAAACTTGACTATAAATAGAGCTGTTTTGGTACTCAAATCTTTGGCGAGCTATGGGTCCATAGTTATCTACGGTCCTCTACAGCTGGAAACTCACAGTAGACATTCCAATTCCAGCAGTGTAAGTCCTCAGCAGTAGTTATCTATGGTTGCTTTCACTTGGATCCTCACTGGAAGCCTTGTAGGCAGCGAGCATTGTGGTGCGATCTCCACACAGTTGTTGTCCTGGCACAGCGGCCTCTGTCTTAACTGCCCTTACACATTTATCGATGCATAAGTTGGATGGTTAACGTACTGTTGTCCACACAGAGAGAACTCTGCAACCTGTCTTTATAATCCAAGATGTGGCAAATGTTGTGTGGAACTGGTACCACCGAACAAAAAATGCCGGCTCCATAGAGAGGCTTCTGCAGCAAGAAAGCTTCCCTATCACTTTGACACTCATAGTCATCTGTTAGGTGTAAAGAAGCACTGGAACACTTTCGACCTTTCACACGATTATGACAAGAGTGAACAGGACGAATCCTGTATGAAGCAATTGACGCAGAGTTACGACACTATGTAACTGACATGGCAAAACAATGGATTGGGCACCCATCATAAAAACAAAAACAGCTGCAACAGATTACAGGAGAACTTAATTAAGGTTCATGTAAAAACAAAACACTTTAGCAAATGCGATCTTTGCAAAACAAAAAAGGCAAATGAAATAACTCAGCATATACGATTTTTTGCTGGACAATAAGGCAACCGTAATAGTTTGGCAAATGCAACCTTTTGTCAGACAAAAACAAAACCTATCCGCTGTATGAAATCTGCCAATGAACAAATGCTGCTGGCTCCCTCAGTAAAGAAAAAGAGTGGTACACAGGACGACTGCATGTGAGAGAAAAAGCGCATAAATCTTAAATTGTAACACTTAACTGAACTATTGAAAACTCAACGCACTTAAAATAAACTGTAGTTAACTTTACTGACTGATAATAACTAAAAATGTTAACAGCACATTAAAGATTGAATTAATTGTTGCAGTTTGCTGTTGTTTGGTATATCAGTTGATTTTTTCTCTTTTTTTATCTTGAATATTTACTTAAATCACAGTCAGCTACTGATAATTGTATAGTCATAATGACCACCTTGGTACTTCTTGCAACTTTAGGGACACCTTGATAAAATAAATTTTCTATTTTTGTGTCCAAGCCCCATGTACATTTTTGGTAGTCCGTTTTTGTATTTATAGTATTTATACTGGTGGCTAAACTTGAATACATTACAAATATTTAAAAAATGTTTGATAAACTTGCACCCATACTTTTAGACATATATAAACCATACCAAATAAAAAAAAGTACAACCAAACAATGAATCATAAAACAAAACCATTGTCATGTAACAAACAATTTCAAAATAACAAGACAATTTGAAAAATTAAAAGAAACCTAAGAATTCAACATTTCCGTGAAACATACCCAGATAAAGGATCAACAGCTAAGCCTTGCAAATTAGCATCTGCATCTTCTTCTAAAATTGTAATGCAAATCATACCACCTGTGATATTGCAAACAAAGATCTTTTCATCTTTATTATCAACGAAATAAAAATTTCCAGTTATGAAATCCACACAAAAGTGTTCAACATCTGAAAAAATTTGTATATAATACAGATCAGCCAAAAACACACTGAACATGAATTATGCTATGCAGACATTCTTCATTTTAACAAATTACTAATATATGAGAAAATGCAATGTGACACATGTGATTGTTGAATTATAGCCTCATGTCATTTCAATTTTGCTCTCTGCTACACCTTATTCGACAAAACTTTAACACAAACTTTCCTAGAGCAGATTTTCTGGAAAAAATTATATACATCTGAATATTGAAATATACATTGAAAAGATTAAATCTACTATAAACTTTCAACAAATTTCTACCATATAGGTTATAAGTTACAGATTCAATATACTAACTTATGCACTGACCTAGAAATGTGTGTCATCAAAAAAAGCAGTTGCGTTCTAGGCAAATTAAACTGCTAGTTAATGGTTGTAAACCATTTATAAAGTTTAATATAACTCATAGTTTGCTCAGTAAGCCATTTACTTAACACGTATAGAACCAGCCTACGGTATATTCATACTTTCATTTCGGCCAAAAAACAGCAATTTTCGGTTGCCTTACCAACGCCCTATCTCCTCCGCCGATTGCACTAGAGAGCTGTTCAACGACTCAAACTGATCGGCCAGTCTAGCAGATAGCACTCGAAAAAAAATTTTGCCTGGGGGGTGTGGGTTTTCTGTGAGTGACGTCATAAGTGGAGGACTTTTAGGCCACCTTGGCCCACTTTGCCTGGCCCTGGGCGCCAACCGTTAGGTGTTAGTATTTTGCTGAAGTTTTTATTGGAAACTAGGCTACAATCCAAGTCTTTTGATACTTTGGATGACCTGCTGGGGTTTCCGGTTCAAAAGTTGTGATGTAAGTTAGTAAAAATATTTGACTAATTAGCTAATTAGTTAATTAATTACACTAATTTGTTTATTTTAGATCATAACTTTTGAACCAGAAACGCTAGAAAGTCGATCAAAGGCTCAAAAGACTCGGACTCAAGTCTAGTTTCCAGCGAAAACTTCAGCGAAACACTTTGGCCTAGTGGTTGGGCCCTAGGCCAGGCAACATGAGCCAAAATGACCCTAAACTACTTCACTTATGACATCACTCACAAAAAAAACGCACCCCCCAGGCAAAAATTTTTTTTCGAGTGCAATCTACTAGACTGGCCGATCCCTGTGAGCCGTTGAACAGCTCTCTAGCACAATCGCCAGAGGAGCTAGGGCGTTGGTAAGGCAACCAAAAACTGCTGTTTTTTTGCGAAAATCGTCAAAACCACCCAGACCGCCAAGGTGTAAAGTCATTTACTGAGCGAACGATGAAACAAGAAAAGAGAGAACAGATGAACTGTGTTTGGCAAAAGGAAGAACTGAAAAGAACTCGAGCTCGTGGCACTGTGCAGCGACATAACAAGTTAATTAACAAGTCATGTGGTTGCTGATCGGCATTCTAAACCTCTGCATGATCAGCTCATTTTGTTCCTAACAAGCTATTGCAGAATAGGAATCGCTATTCTGGATTCGAAATAAAGATTCTGGAATATTCCCAAACCTCTAAACATTCCATAATGCACATCCCTGGCTGTAATGCACTGAGGCTAAATCCAAACACCATCACATGTAAATTAAACATTGATATACTGTAATTAATTAACAATGACGTCCAAAAAAATTTTAAATCTTGAAAGACACTTTCTTTCAAACATGCCCATTAATTTGCAAATGTTTCAGTTCAATTCAAAACCATTTGATCTGCTAACAATCTTCAAAATTCATCCATTTTTGCATATGAACATTGCAAGAGAACTTACACTGCAAACTGTACACCAGCTTAAACTCTTGTGGTGAATCAGGCTTTGTCAACTTTGAGCACATAAATTTACTACCCCAAGAACCGATGCTGACTTCAATCCAACAGATTTGTTTATGCAGAGGGCTATAATCCATTGAAGAAATTCTGTTTTTAGATCGATAAAATTGAGACTTTTTTCCAGTTCCATCAGCAGATATGTTCTGTAACCACAACAAGTTAAAAATTTTGTAAATTTTTATTGGAGACAATTTTCAGACTATATAAGCACCAATTTGTACACTGACGTTGCATGCAAAATAGCAATGAATCATTTCACAAATCAGGTAAATTATGCAAACACACATTAATCGTTCTTTCAGAACATAACTTAAAAAAATAAAAACCATAGAAGCTTGAAAGAAAACAATGAATAAACAATCTATACCAAAATAGTCCAGTCTGTAGAAACCAAGACATAAGGTTGCTGTTGTGTCTTTTCAACAAAGCATCTGAAAGGCTGGTATGTATCTTGCAAAAATCCTCTTTTGCATGAACAACTGTGATCCCAGCCATGCAACCCATCCGTACAAATTTGTTCACAAGTATTCATAACAGCACATGGAGATGTATCTGAAATCATAAAATGTATCATCATTACAAACATGAATTACAAAAATTAATATTTTTCTGACATTTGAGAAAACAGCTGCAGAATAACTGCTTACATATCCCTAATCAGTCAGGTAACTGCCAGGAACGCACAACTCCCTTTATAACTTTAAAAGGTGAGCAAATCTATAAGATTTACAGCATCATATATAATTCATTCATGAGCAACACAGAGAGTAAAAAAGTGAACAAGGCATCTTTCCCAAGTCCTCTGTTTTGTCCTGATTAATCACATCAATCAGTAAAACAAAAATCAGGTATACCTGCTTGATCAATTTATCAAAACTTTATGCATATTGCAACTGGTAAGTGAACTTAAAAAGAAAATAGAAGATTGAGCTGGTATAGTAAGCATTTGAAATGAAACCGTTTAGGTTTTTTTAAGGAAAATGTCGATACCTGTTATGGACCAGTAGGGGCCTGAAAAATTTCCATTAATACCATTTCATAATACTGATTGCAGTATGCGTTCAGATATTTCCCTTGATAATTTTCTCTGATTCTAGGGACCCAATTCTCAATTCTAGGGACCCGAATTAGGTGCCTAAAACACTTTTTAAAAAACTGAGTATATTATTGCAACCCACAGCAGTACACATTAATTCTGCTCTGCTAGTTCACATTTTGGCAGGGGTGATAATTCAAGTTATGGTGAAAATACAGTTTAGCACAAGCAAGATCTGTCATCTTATTTCCGCCAATAAAACTTTATGCAAATATCAAAAGAATACTTATGCCCAGTAGAAAAGCAATGAGGTTGAGTATTTCAGAAATGTTACCTAAAAGTGCAAACTACATTTCAGATTGTGGTACCAAAAAATCTAATTATTTATTTTAATAAATTCACTTGGTCAAAATAATTAGATTTTTGGTACCACAATTTAAAATGTAGTTTGCATTTTTAGGTAACATTTCTGAAAAAATAGAAATGTGCAATTCAAGATGCCATGATAAAACAACATAATTCTGTGCATGGTAACAGTTCAACATTATCCATAAGTTTCAAGTGCAAAACAAGCCCATTAAAACCTGAAAATTTTGAAGTTTTCTCAAATCACAACCTTGTTCGAATTTAAATCAGGATGATAAGTTGTTTCTGATCTTAATGAAACATCACTTTGCAATGCACAAGATCTACTAATCTTACCTTTGCAAGTCTTACTATCATTTCCAATTACTGAACCATTAGGACAAAAACAAATAGGGTCATGATTTGGTAGAATTGTGCAACTGTTGCTACAACCTAAAAGGTCACATTGTGATGTTCCAACATATCCTGGAGCAAGAAGTTCTGCAAAACACATCCACTAGGAAATTATATGTAAAATACAAGAAGCATCTATGACGTTTTTCTTGAACACATGTCTTGACAACTTGATTTTGATTTCATGACAACTGCAAAACAATGCAGAAAAATGTGACAGAAAACAGAAAATATGACCATAGTCAGAAAGAAATCCTGAATGCAGAACAAAAAATACTCTAAGCCACGGTCAGAAAAAGTAATAAAAATACAGTATAACAAAAACTTTATAACCATGCATATATTTATGAACATGTAAATGAGTTAAAAATGACCAAGAGCTAAGATATAAAAACTGAAAAAATTTGAAGCTTAGGATAAGGTCTTGAGATAAGTGGGTACTTGCACGTGTATAGCTTGGCAGGCAATATGAAGTGATGATTACAAAAAACTGACTTGAGATTTTAGCAATGTCACTGATGTTATCATCATCGAGGATCAATATGGGTTATTTTTGGCAAGTAGAAATATGCTACAGTTACCGTTTTAGAATGCCTCCCATCTGACTTAACACCAACAACAATGTAACTTTTTGGATCAAAAGATACCATGTTTACAGATTGTATGGATGCAACATCTCAATACAACATCATGTTGCTTCTTTGCTTGAAAAAGAATACTATTACCACCAACAGACTTTCAGGTAGCTTGTTGCTTGCTTTTGTGAGTGACTTGAATAATAATCATGAATCAAAAGAACCAGAAGACAATTAATATTGGACCACAAATTACGTGATCAATCAAAAACTTGGTCCAATAGGAAAAAACTATCTACCACCAAATTTCACACATTAATGGTCATTGCTAAATACAGCAAAAATGTTGCAAAAACATCCTTTCATAAATACAAATGGTGTACTAATCAATAAAACTGGGAAAACCAGCATTTATGCATAACCATTCAAAGACTTCTACCTGAAAATTCCAATCAACTGCAAGTCAAGTAAAATCAAATAATACGCCAAGAATTGCAAACAAACCATAAAACAGACTCTAAGAATTTCCTTGCTCAGTCACGGTGGTCCAACACCTGGCCTTGTGATGCAACAATTACCCCTACCTAATAATAGTGGTCTCATGCAGTCGCTGGTTGTGTGCAGGGTTGCCAATTTGGCATTTTTGAAACCAAACTTTGAAACTTAGGCTTTTTTGGTACAATTGTTTGTTTTTTTAAATCAAAAAAAGCCAGTCAAAATCTGGCTTTCTTTTTCATTTTTTTCAGTCGGAAAGGCTTGGCTCTAGCTTAATATTGTCTGAGCTGCATATTCATTACAAATCTTTTCTGACGGGAGTCTATGACCATGCAGGGTGCAAAGAATATTGCAAATATTTTACTGTTGCCCTAAAAATTTTCGATGTATGTGATAAGAAATAAACGTGCGACAGTGTATTTATGTGGAAGGAAATTGCTTATAAAATCTGAATTGCATTTTATCAATATTTCTGGTAAGTTTTAATATCTATTTTTGTTTGGTTATGCCTGTTTTACTGTATGTGTAGCCTATATGTCTTAGGACTGCTATCTGGCTTATTTTGGCTTATTTTGAGACAAGGTCTGTCTTTTTTGGTGAACTTAATCGCGTGTTGTAGACTCGTAATGGGGGTGGAAAGCTGTTAGTTTAACATTGCTGCTATGGTCACACATGTAGTCAGAGGACATTGAGGCCAACATGTGCTTAAAACTACGTGCATTTATGTGCGTGAACTTCATTGCGTTAGATAGCAGAGTGGACTGTGGCACTAGCATCAGCTGGAAGCTTTTGAATACATTCAGATTGTTAATACTTGTCTGTATGACTGCTTTGGTTAGTGGTTGCCTTACTGGGTTACCAATCGGAATGGTGTTGCATTCCGAATGCCATTCCAGAATTTAGTGTCATTCAAAAATGCTCAACTTGCGCCCAAACCAACTTCTGCTGACAAGCTCACTCCAGTAACTGCACACTCGTGCCTAAAAAAATGCATGCATAAAACGCTCACTCAACAGAAACTTTTAGCACCGTCTGAATATCGTCCTACAGGTCAAATCGGTTAAAAAACGATTTCGCCACCACCGAACTAGCCGCAACAATCAATGTTTGAAACACGACGCCATTCTGGAATGGCATTACACTTATAGCGAGAGCACAAGTTTTATGAATGAGCATAAAATTGCTACAGCATACTTTACAGAATGCTGATACCAAAACTAGCACTTTTAAACAGGATTTTTTTGTGTTTCCAGAAAACTGGTTAGTTATTTATTACGAACATATCATCACGGACAGTCAATACTAATTCTTAAAGCTGACTTTTGCATCTTTGGCTTTTATATGATGAAACAATAAGTATAATTCAGAGAAGGCAGCACAAAACACCCAATAATTAGAGCCACAGTATTTGCTAAAGACAATGCTGCACACCTTCTGTTGCAGAAAAAAATATCCAAAAAGGCTTTAACGCGATCACATTTATAGCAAAAATGTTCAACTCGTGCCCAAACTAGCGTCCATTCACAACAAGCTCACTCTGGTAACTGTGCACACGCACTCAAAAAATGCATTCATGCGTAGAACACTCACTCAACCGAAACTTTTAACACCGTCTGAATATCGTTCTACAGGTCGGATGGGTGAAACACCGATTTCGCCACCACCCGAACTGGTCACAACAATCGACGTTTGAAACACGACGCCACAATCACTTCAAATGTTGCACCACTAGCAAATTAAAACCACTTTTCTGAAAGTCACATGTGGCTCCCAAGCACCTTTTGTGAGGCTCTCAGCAGTCTTTTAATAAAACCAGTAGCGTAGCCAGCCCAAAAATTGTGGGGGAAAACTGTTAACACTATTTTGTTTGGGATACCGCCTACCAAAGCACAAAATGACTATACGTTCTAAAAATTAGGGGGTAATGGTCCCATAGGCCCTCTTGGCTACGCCTAATAAAACCTCTAATATTTTCTGTAACAGACTTTGTTCTGCAATAAAACAAAATGTGTGAATTGACTTGCGTTAAAATTTTTTTAGTGTGACTCTCTCACAAAATTGTAGATCTGGATTTGGCACCCTTCAGCTAAGGAGTTGAGAGCCACTGGCTTATACTGTGCAGGAGTCACAGGTTTGCCATGATTACACAACTTGGGAGTAGGAATTGCTCATACCTGCTATGCGAGTTACATACAATCTTGCCGTAACGCTTGTGTTAGAGATTATCAAAATTTATTATCCAATGGATATCTTTAGTTTGGTGTATAGAAGTTGCTCAATGGTCTACAAACTACGATTTGGTTGGTCGTTAGAAACTGTGTTACGATTTTCCGTATACTGGCAATTGTTGCAAAGCTTCAAGTAAGCAGTCCATATTACTTAAATAAATCATCTAAAACTCTAAAAAAATTCTTGGAAATTGAATAGGGCCCACAAAATACAAATTTTCGAGGGGGGTTCAGCAAAGATTAGGCACGAGAATTTGCCACTTTGTGGTGAAGATTTTCCACTTCCATCGGTTTTGCACTTCTATCACTCGTCTTTGCATGCTGAGCGGTAGCATGGTACACTGCGGCGATGTAGCTGTTTACACATTCAATGTGAACCAATGCTAGTAGGTTGAATCAATCCAAGTTGATCTACGTGTATGCAGCGATAGTTAAGGCTCTTGAGTGCAAAGTTTTTAAGAAAATATATTTCTTTTGCAATGTCATAAAGGGGCGATCATCTTCAACTTGCAGACCACGGGAAATTTCGACAAGTTTCGTAGGAAATTTACATTTTTTCAAGCCCTGGTCAGACCCATAGCTACTGAGTGAATCACCATACCGCAATTTGGGTAAGAGCATTCACCTCAATTGTCCTAGCAAAAAGCAAATTTTAGGCCAGCCTGCCACCAATTGCCATCACAAAAATCAAATAGAAAAAAATCTTACTATACGGATATGCAAAGGGTTGGCAACTGCAGTTACACATGTTCAGCTTTAAATAACAAGCCCATTCCAAACAAAACCACAGGTGATACTGTTGCAACCTCTCGGTTGGTGTTGCATTGAATGTGCAATTCACCATGAACAGGATGTGTGCGAAGAATAACACCCTTATATACGTGGTGCAAACAATCAATAATAGAGTGATCGTGACATGCAATCTCTGCTGATACTAACGTGTGAACGATTGAATGTAATAACTAGCATACATGAAGAGTGATCATAGCATGTGATCTCTATTGTTGCTTGCTGCCATAGTGTGAAGCTTTGTGCACTTGCCGCTCGGGCTTTCCAATCGCAACAATAGCTATACTCCCATCATAAATCTATGACATTCAGAAATTGCTGATCTATGACATTCAGAAATTCCTTGCAAGTGCACAAGCAAGTAACAGGATACAGGTTAAAAATGCAACACATTTCAAGATGTTCATTTTCATTTTGTCCAATATTTTTCTTTAATTTCGATACACTAGTCTGAAGCAAAATGTTGTCAAATGTAAAGATTAAATTAATGGAACCTCACCTCCATCAGGCTGTTTTTGCATTGGCAACATTTAAAAAATCTGTAACAAATTGAACAAAGTTTTTTCAATATTCATGTAAAACAAAGTTTGGCCAGCTGAGTGGTACAGTAGGTAGAGCATGTGCCTCTTAAGCTGGTAAACTAAGATTCCTCGTCAGAACACATTGAAAACTTGTATAATGATACTTGTAACCCCTAGCCTTAATAGGTGCAAGAGAATACTACATACACAGTGCTACAATTCACTTGCCACCAATAAAGGATTTACTAAGGAAGTAGTAGACCAATGATGATACTCAAAAAAGAGCACAAAAGAAGTGAATAAAACATTCTTTTATTTCACATAAAATACACAATACTTGCCATTGCAATGACTTCCTTCATCTGAACCATCTTCAACACAATCAATAGTTCCATCGCATAGCTTGTTATAGTTCACACATGTGCTTGGTTCATTTTTGCAAGGTGCACCAAAATACTTGCACATTGGATCAACTTTGCCTACAAACATCAACATTTCATCAAAAAAATCCAGTCAACACTACATTGTGCTCATCTCAAACTGAAATTGCTCCACTACATTGTGCTCATCTCAAAATCGCCAAATGAGGTCTTTCAGAATAACCTTAAGTAGGCCTTATGATGAGAATGCTTTTTACAGTGATAAAACAGCAAATAAGAAATAACGTTATAAAAACAACAGTGTTCTTCTGGCTGCACAAAATGTGTTGTGGGCCATATATGATTTATGCACCACATGTTTCAGAGTGAGACCTTTGCCACATAATGCTTCAAGCAACCAGCACAGAACATGTTGCATAATGCATATATGCAGTATTTTGCACATAGCAAATTCTGTGAACAAAACAAGGCATCCAAAAATTTACTTAATCAAAACTCTTATAAAGCATATTTTTCATTGAACATAAACTTAAAAAGATACAAAAACAAGCTTCATATTGCTTAAACCAAGATTCTAATGTTTGAGCCAATACAATATTTTAGAAAACAATACCAGTGCAATTTCAATAACATACCAGACAGCTTGGAATGTGACATTTTTCACCAACAAACAAAACCTCTCAAAATATCCACCTAGATTAAGATGTGTTCAACAACATAGACATGATACTATAATTTTTAAGACCAAAATGAAATTCTCAGAACAATGGTTGTCACGTTACAATATTTTGAGTGTATTTGACCCTATGGTGACTTTTTAGGTGAGTCTGGTTATAATTGGCAAAAAGCCCAACCACTAGGGAAAACCTTTGACCTACGTTTTCTTCACTCAACCCAGCAACCTGCTAATCAAAAGTAATGTTTACATGAAAATCACACATTGAACTTGTTAAAAACCTTTTCCTAAAATTTGTTTCTGATAAATTTTTCCCTTCAAAATATAACTTCTAACCACAATTTCAACAGTCAAGAAATTTCAACAATCAAGCACAATTGATACAATCAAAAATATAGCCATATGATCATCTAAACCAGCTATGTCCAACCCGTGGGCCGCATGCGGTCCAGTCAAGGGTTATGTGCGGCCCAGTTTAGGTTTTGGTTGTAGTAAAAGTATCCCACATACTGACAACCTGTCCTTGTTTTGATAATCTTGAATTTGACATTTTTGATGCAGGTGGTCCTCAGAACCACTTTATCATGTCTGTTACCATTGCAGTTACATTCGCACACTTTCAGTATATTAGTTTGAGCTAAATTTAGTTTGCTAAAATAAAAGTAAACCATTCAGTGTGCGGCACTGGTTAAGATAGTGACATACTTTTTGGCCCAGTAAGCCATTTGGGTTGGACATAGCTGATCTAAACAAACACAGGCACAGGGCACACTCACTGGAATTAGCAGAAATAAAGTTCAGTGGCATATTCTTTTATAGAGGAAGTAATTTACCCAACAACTTCCTTTAGTATCATTTCAAGCATCAGAAAGCTTGGCTTTCTTTGTCCATGTAGTTTGCCCATGCCTGTTTTTAATTAATCTTGCTATGTTTCAACAAAATATGCTGCAAACCATTATGTTACATTGCCACTTATAGATGATTTGCTACCAGTAATATACTTTAAAAGTAGTAACCTAAGAATAACTTCAGAGTCTCTTAGAATTAGCTCTTTTCTGGCTGGAACAGGAATCCTATTCCTAACTGCTGGTCAGAACAGAATTCTGATACAACCCTAATGACAATGTGCACAACAACACAATATTTATTCCAGGTGACATGTATTGGCTGATCTTCGAATTGTTATCAGGCATAGCTTCAAAATGTGGTTATTTGTAGGCTTGCTAGAACTGAAAGCATCATCTTTACATAATTTTCATATGAACTTGTTCCCTCACCAGACATACACGCGAGTATATATACCACAAGTATTAACTTTACTGATTGCAGATGTGGTACCATAGGCCTTCAGTGGATGATGACTGTGACAAATGAACAAGCACAACATTGGAAGCATTGTTGGCTAAAAGGCAGATCTGCAGACCAGATTTCCAGATTATATTTTCCTTTAATCAATTTCATGCAGATTTTAGGCAAATGCGCATTTCATACAAGTTTTTGATTTATAAGTCAGTGTCAACTGTTGTAAATAATCCAAAGATAAACTATTGCTCAATTGCCAAAATTTGTCTGGTCATGTTCCACAGTCAGCTCAGCAAATATACATACATATATCTAGAGAACAACCAGAATGGTGAACAAAAAACTGAATCTTTGTTTTGCGATTCGAAACAAAGTCTATGAAGTACTACAGCCAGAATCAAAGAACTTTGATATAATACTAGTGCTTTGAATAACTAAGAAATAATACTAGTGCCAGCTTTAAAAATGTTTTGTTACATTTTTGAACATGTTATTCACAATGAGTGAATAACTGAATATAGAACAAACATTTGAAATCAGTCTCTACTTACAACATGAAACCTAGCAATCTTTACTCACATTCTGATCGATTTTCATCAAAACCATTTCCACAGTCTTTGTCACCGTCACACATCCAACCTTGTGCAATGCAGCCATTAGAGTCACCACATTTCTGTTGTTTATTGGTGCATTTGTTCAGGTCTAAAAAATACCACAACTATTACTTAGCATGCACTTTTTACATTTAGCTGCAGTCAAATAAATCAGTGAAATAGCACACTACTTCAAATGTTCTTTACATGATTAGCCATTTGGTAACTTCAGTTCAGCACTGAAATTAACATTTAACAATCAACCAATAAACTCCACAGGTTAAAAACTCCTGGAAACTTAAAGTGGAAAAAAATACTTCAGGATTGCAGCAGCAACTTAACACTTTGAGAGCTGGCGTACGATATATTCGTACTTTGATTTCAGCCTAAAACCAGCAGTTGTTAGTTGCCTTACCAACGCCCTAGCTCCTCCGCCAATTGTGCTAGAGAGCTGTTCAAGGGCTCAAACGGATTGGACAGTCTTTTAGATTGCATTCGAAAAAAATTTTTGGGTGGGGTTACGGATTTTTTTAGACTGACGTCATAAGTGAAGTAGTTTTAGGGCCATTTTTAGCTCATGTTGCCTGGCCTAGGGCCCAATTGCTAGGCCAAAGTAATTCGCTGAAGTTTTCATTGCAAACTAGGCCCGAGTCCGAGTCTTTTGAGCCTTTGATCAACTTTCTAGCGTCTCTGTTTCAAAAGTTATGATTTAAAATAAACAAATTAATCAATTATCTAATTAGCTAATTAGTCAAATATTTTTACTAGTTCAGATCACAACTTTTGAACCTGAAACCCCAGCAGGTCATCCAAAGTATCAAAAGACTCAGATTGTAGCCTAGTTTCCAATAAAAACTTCAGCAAAATACTACCATCTAACGGTTGGAGCCTAGGGCCAGGTAAAGTGGGCCATGGTAGCCTAAAAGTCCTCCACTTATAACGTCACTGACAAAAAAACCCGCACCCTTCAAGCAAAAAATTTTTTGAGTGCACACTACAAGACTTGCCATGTCTTTTGACACTTCGACCAGGTCCGTAACCCCAACAGGAGAGGAGATATTCCTGCGCAAAGCCACGTGCGAATCAGCTGTTTTTTTGCGAACTGCTTGAATTAACCCGGACGTCAAAGTGTTAATGGTTTTGTATGATTAAGAAGAAAGAAAAAAACATTAATACTGTAAAGCGACATGGCATGTTGCTCAACTAAAAGCAGTGAAGTTAGTTCATCTGAAATACAATCATAACAAATTATTTCATGTATATTATACATGCATATTAAACTTGTACCAGTACTTTGGCTGGAAATATGATTTATCTCTGATTCTGATCCTGATTATAAATGAGTTGATTCTGGCAGACTCTGAAATAATTTTTTCAACACAACTACTTTTTGAGATAAATATTGGTGTGTAAAGCGATGGCTTAAAGAAATTTTTAACATAACAAGATCAACTCAAACTGGTTAAACTTTATCAAAGCAAAGACTTAAATAAAATCGATTGACATACCACGTACAAAATACCTTTCAATTCAAATCTTGTACTTGGGGCAAAACAAGCCAAAATCAATTATTGCTAAGACTCTGAGTGTTCCAGTATATTTGGAACAAAATCATATCCAAAAACAACATCTTGACACTTTGACATCCGACCGCTTTCAGGGATTTTCACGAAAAATACACCGAAACGCATGTGGCTTTGCGCGGGACTCTCTTCGGTCTGGTAAGCACTACCAACCTAGTCAAAAGCTCAAAAGGCGTAGAAAGTCTTGTAGCTTGCGCTCGAAAAAAATTTTTTGGTTGGGGAGTGTGGATTTTTTGTGAGTGATGTCATAAGTGGAGAACTTTTAGGCCACCTTGGCCCACTTTGCCTGGCCCTGGACTCAAACCATTAGATGGTAGTATTTCGTCAAAGTTTTTATTGGAAACTAGGCTACAATCTGAGTCTTTTGATATTTTGGATGACCTTCTGGGATTTCGGGTTCAAAAGTTATGATCTAAAGTAACGAAAATATTTGACTAATTAGCTAATTTGATAATCAATTCATTTGTTTATTTTAGATCATAACTTTTGAATCAGAAACGCTAGAAAGTCGATCAAAGGCTCAAAAGACTCGGACTTGAGCCTAGTTTCCAACTTACTTACTCCGAGCAGATTTTTTGTTTCTGATCTGTTCTGGTTCCAGCCAGTAACAAGCATCCTGATTCTGGTTTACCTTTGGCATAAATGTACAATTCTTTTAATTCATGTTTTAACAAAACTGTTATATTATACTGAATTGCAAGAACTTTTCTATCTAAAGAAAATTTTAAAACATTGCGTGTATAAAATACATAGCACAAACATTTCACCTGCTTGATTCAAATGCGTATTTTGGCAATTGTTTTCCTACTTTTCGGATGCTTTGTGGATTGCTCATAAGTTTTTCATTATGATTAATAAAATCTATGAACTTACTGCAACCATGTTCATCACTCCCATCATCACAGTCATGATCACCATCACATTTCCAATCCAAAGTAATGCATGCAGTTGCACCACTAGAACATGTAAACATACTCAGAGAGCAATTTCTCCATGATCTTTCGGGAATGTTATCTATTCAAGACATGGCATTCACCAAACTTTCGCAATTATCTAACTCTTACTAAGTATTCACAACCAGAAGTAAAATTTAACGCTAAGTTACAGCCATCTTATCCAACATCAAAAAATAACAAACTCAAGAAATCCATCTATCGAAAAGGATTCTTTTTCAGCAAAAAATCAGACACAAAGATCTTACAGAGTGTTTATTTCAGCTGCAAGGTAGGCATCATCAACTCTTATTCAAATAGTTAAGAAATCCATAATTAGTTTTTAGTTTTTTTTATTTTCTTTCAGTTTTTCTGTTTCACACATAGCAGTAATGAGCAAATCATTTTCCACAAACCCAAAAACAATGTCCCCAAAGGTTTTTGAAAATGGTTAGGAAGCCAAAGGCAATAGCTCTCCTACACTAAAACAACCCCATGTAGTAAAAGCATGGGGAATTTGTGATAAACCTGCAAACTGCTTAGATGATCACTTTCATTGCAAAATTTGCTTTTCAAGAAAAATGAAAAATTTACAAACATCATGGGAAAAAATGCCATGGTTTATAGGTTACATAAATAATACTATTGTATAAGTAAATCGAGAATGCAAAATGGTAAACCTTAATCCCTAATTATGAAACAAATGTGGAAACCAAATGACAAACATTTTTTACATGCATAGTAATATCAAACTTCAACACTGCGTAAATATGAGAAGGCTATTAACATGGTACAAATTAAACGCCTAATAACATGAAGCTATTAACTCCATTCACATTAAAAGTTAAATAACATGATGTTCAACACTCCGAAAATGCCACAAACGGCAACTTTTTAACTGGCTAATCCTGAAACTCTAAATTGACAAAACTATTTATTTTTGGTGCCATCATCGAGCCTAGCTGCTTCTATTGAAAATTTATAACAACTGTTACATAACAATCTCATTGTTCCGTTACAAGAGTCTAGAAGAATTTCCACAAATTGCATGAACATCAGAGTGACAGGAATGACAACCATCTGTACAAAGTTGACCTGCTATTGTGACAGGCACGTAGTGAGAAATTTTCCTAGGATGGTGGGAAAAAATGAATCTGAACATTTAAATATTTAATGTCCCTTGTTTTTGAAAAATCATCCATAAAACGTGCATTTGTCTGGCATTTTTTTCTTCACAATACTGCGCAGATTTAAGCTGACAAACAAAAATTCTGACAAATTTTAAAAGTTTGTTTTTAGTGAAGTTCAAAGCCTCTACTTTGGATCAAAGAGACCTTTTGCTCGTAAAACTTTCTGGCAAAACTGCTTGTGAAAATCTCGATGTGCTAAGTGCACAGTATGGAGTAGGCTTTTTGAAGCCATAATTGTTGCAGTTGAGCAGGATTTCATCATGGTCGCTATTACGAACGCGCCTTTTATATTTACACATTTCTTATGTACCCCATCACACGTTCCAGCGAAACCGAGTGGCGAGTTTGCTCTCATACACCGACTTCTTAAGTATACAAGAACTTCTGTGGATTTAAGACGTAGATCCTGTTATCGTCTAATTCTTGAGCAACTAATTGACCAGTCCATCGCTACGAGAGGAATTGGTGGGCTTATCAGCCCCAAACAAAGTTCCAAGCCCCCACAAATTGAAATATGAAACACTATAAATCAGTTGAAGTTGTCAAAGTTTAGAATGTCAGGCCCACCTGCAAAAATGTAAAGCCCCCCTATTGAAGATTTTTTGGCGATGGCTCTGCAATTGACATATGCAGTTGATGAACATAAACACTATTAGAGCAACGTTTCTTAAACGTTGGTGATGCACGGACACGAAACATAACCTAATAAAAGTTACAGACTCCCAAGACAAAACGTTGCAATAAATAGTCCAATAAAGGTGTTAATCATCGTGGTAGTATTGGAAATGTCTGCAAAATCTATTAACCCTTCAAATCAAAATGACGCACCTGTTAGATCGCCAAATACAGGTTAAAACTCCAGAATTAGAGTTTATTTAGAATTAGAAATTAGAATTAGAAAACCCCAGAGAATTGTTGGCTTCTAGAAAGTACAATAAGTTGCCTGCGTATTTTAAAGTCATAATGGTAAAAGCTTAAAATTTAAAAAAATGAAACAGTTTTATTTTTGTCACATGTGCGTTATCAAGAAGACAGATTGTAAGTTATCTGCAAATAATGGCAGTATCAATGCCCTCAGTAATTACAAAATAAAAACTATCTGCTACTTACGTTAGATATTGCTGCTGACCCTTCTCGTTGCAGCGAAATGATTTCAAATTATTCACAGTAGGGTGGCAATTAACATTAGATGAAAGTTGAAACACTTCAAGAATATGCACAGGTCGGACCTTGATTACTTGACAATTTTCGGCCAATATTTGACGCAACATTATTTTGCAGCATTAGATGAAAATCAGTTTTTTTAAAGTGACATTGCGCAAGATTTGCAGGTATTCATAAATATGCATGTTCCCACTCTAGCCCACATGCTTAATGTGTTGCATTTGCTTGTTTTAGACTTCGTGAACTTTTTCAAATTCTTTGTTTGTATTATTCACTCTGCATAGCTTTGCAACTACACACAACGTCGCAGAGTGAATATATACACATTACTCCGAATAATTGCACATCAGTTAAACGCTATAACTGCGCTTTCGCATATAAGATGCCAGAATCTCAAACCAAAACCATTCATGCATCAAAAAAATAGTCCAGGTAATCGCATAAACCGGATATTCCAATAGAAATGTTATTTTCGTTTGTAGACTTAAATACTTGCTCCATCCCGCTTAGTGTGAGTGAAGGACACAGTTCCAAGCCAATCCGATTAGGCAACTGAGTTTTGCCATTAAGATGACCAGAAAGCAAAGTTACAATCTTTTTTTGGCCAAGAAGTCGACATCCTATGGTGGCCTGTAGCTGCCAAGCTGCATTTAAAAACTCAGTCTCACATTCAACAACAGTGTGGCTCAAGTGCAGTTGAATTGTCATAATATACATCGTGACATCACATTAAAACTCTGCAGGAGTACTGCACAAAATTAGTATCATGCAGGTGTACAGGCAAATTGCAGAAAGCTCGTCGAATTACACAGGTCAACAAAAAAACACTTTTTGTATTAAACGAGAATATGACATAACTTTTTTAGATAACTTTTGGGTGCTGATTCCAAATTTGACATTCATTTTCTTGTGGCACATCAAATTTTGGAGTTACAGCGAAAGGCTTTTTTGGGTGTACAAACCGTTGTATGCTAATTAGCTTTTGTTTCCAAGTGAAAAATGCCCTGATAATTCAGTCTATATAAAGTTTGTTAATTTATTACAAATGATCAAAAAAACAAGTTGAACAAGCAAGCAGAGGACTCCTGGCCTTGGTAGTGGAAAAAAACTTCTTTAAGTGTTTTGAACAAGATTTTCTTTTAAAAAGCGTGGCTGGACCACCACAAAGCAACATCGAGCAGGCGATACCATGATTGATTCTTTTCAGGTCCCCTGGTATCTTGTTTCCATAGCTTGAATATTATTCACCCTCGTAGTCACTCATGGCATCAAGGTTTTCCAAAAAACATTGGCGTGAATGAAAAAAATGCATCTTTAGAGATATATGCAAGCCCATCTCCATGTAAGCTACAGCAATTCTGCAACTTCTGCTTTAAAAAACAATAAGCCTTAATATATCTTATAAAGATCAAGCATATCCACCTGAATGCCTTCTGTGCTTGGAACTCCAGTGCATTCTTAACTGGAAATTCTTAACTTGAAGTCCTGATCTGTCAAAACCTCTACACATCTACATGCCTGCAAAATTCCTTAGTTCAATTTAGCTTTCCCGAGATCAGGAAACTTGTCACAAAAATAGTTAAATTAAAGCTATTGGAATTGCATTTGGCCATTGGTTTCACAAAATTTTTCATCAAGCCCAATTTTATACATAGGGGTGACACCAGCACTTATCATGATTTGCTAATGGAGGATGCTGAACTCCTGAACACTGTTCACTCCAGCAACATGCAAGATTCTTGTGGACGAATGTTGCTTTTCATAGTGATCTGCATTAGTACCTAGAGTGGTTATCCCATTAACATAAAAAACAGCAGTACTTGGTAACTCCTGTGTGCATTACCATTAATATGCTTATGACCTTGAGAGCTCCACACAGGCTCCACTGATAGTCAGTATAGCCAACTAAAAAGCATTCAAAACAATCTGATTGTTATCATACGATTCATTCAAATTAACGGAATGTGCAATGGGGATCTAATGTTGTAAATTGCCCATGTGCACAGAGATATCAATATGTCACTCAATAAAACAGATTTTTGCATTTAATTGCATTTAAATCACTCAGTTAAGGTTAGTAAACTTGCTTTACTTTTGCAAATGGTATGTCTGCTACATCAATTATTATTATGTGTTATGTCACAATGCAAAACAATGCTACCTTCTGTTGTTCATAGGCCTGTGGTAGGCTAGGTAGCTGGTAATCAAAACATACAGATATCTCAAAAAATAGATGTGCTATAAAAAACGATAATGACATTTTTAAAATCAGCGTCAAAAATACTTTTAGGGGCACTTATTGCAATCACCGTTTAAATTTTGCTGTTGACCGTGTTATCGAAAGCCCATGGGATACCGCTAAGTGCATGCATTCATGTTCATCTGGAATTAGGCGAGCCGTACTGCGATGCAGCCAGTTACCTTGAAGTTCTATGTGCACCATGCTGTTCTCAAATGCGAGACCATCAAAGCGTCACAGATGTTAAAGGGACTTGGCATGCTGACTAAACAGTCTCCCTAGCTGCGCCCCTGCATATGACATACCATCTGACCACTGGCCAGCTTTCATGGCCTATTTTGAGCATATGGAAATGACACTAAAATATAAAATAATAAAAATATCATTTAAACTTTTCATCACAATGAAAATCTTCAAGGAGAAAATATACAATAATCACTGAAGAATAAACAAGTTATTTGAACCTACCTGTAGTTATTTCACTAACAACTGTTGAACTCCATGACAGCAGGGACAACAATATCAGAAAATAAGTAGTACTCAAGTATTTCCAAATGTTTCCATCATTTGCAGTACACATATTATGTGGGTGCTTCAAACGAAACTTTTGGCTCATTCTTTAAATTTTTTATTTGAAAGTTTTTGACTCCCCATCAGGCATGAGCCTTTTTTGACATTACAAAAAGTAAAGAATCAACTACAAAAAAGCTGCTAGTCTTAATGCACCAGTAATTAAAAAATCTGTTGATACTGCTTAAAATCACAATACATGTCACTGAAAACAACACTGCAGTTCAACCACAATCAAAATATTTGAATAAAACACATGCAAAAAAGGACACCTGAAAATACCACAAGATCACTAAGATCACTACACTAAGATCGCTAAGATCCTTAAGATTGCTAAGATCGCTAGGATTGCTAAGATCACTACACTAAGATCACTAAAGATCGCTAAGATCCCTAAGACCGCTAAGTTCACTAAGATCACTGAGATCGCTAAGATAATTTTTTTATTATTGTTGGACTTGGAGAGTTTTTTTTATTTAGGCACTTGATATGGATCGAGAAATATAATTGTACGATCAATGACCATGGAAAAAATATATTTCTCTGATCATCTATGGCTGAGATCTATATATCAGTGTTGAACATGATCCGGCTTCCGGATCACGATCCACCCGGATTCTGTGATTCAGAACTGGATCTGGATCAGACTGGATTTGAAAAAACTCAACCGGATCAGATATGGATATCCAAACTGCATTGATCACTGCAGTAAAATGCTTAATCAGAGGGGTTTTCCGGACATAAACTGGATTGGATCAAATATTTGGACAAGTCTACCGGATTAGGATCGGACCAGATTACTCAATGAAATAATTGGACTGGATTAGGATTGCAAAGTTATCTGATTTGTTCAACACTATTTTTGCTTTCACAGTCATTGATCGCAATATTACATTTCACAATCCATATCATGTCTCGAATTTTTAAAAAACACTCCAAGTCCAAAATACCAAAAAATAAATGTGAATTGCAAGCCTTAATTAAGTCCACAAATGTTAACAAGTCACAGCTTTTCAACAAAAATGCAGAAACTCATCTCCATGAACTTTGAAACATCCGGTCTTGATCCTATTATTTGAAACAATTAACCATGCAGACCCAATCTAAAAAATTGCATGATTTTGGATCCAGGCTAATGTGCAAGATAAATTTCTGATCCACTCTTGGCGATCTTAGTAATCACGGCAATCTTAGTGATCTTGGTGATTTTAGCGATCTTAGTGATCTTGGTTATTTTAGCGATCGTAGTGATCTTAGCGACCTCAGGGATCTTAGTGATCTGAGAGATCTTAGTGATCTGAGAGATCTTAGTGATCTTGTGGTATTTACAGGTGTCCTGCAAAAATATGCAACATCTGAGCTTTGCTGAGCTGTTTACAAATGACATTAGATATTAGAGAATCAATAATTGCAGCATCAGAACTGTAGTAAGAAAAAAAACATCTGATGCTAAACATCATTCCTTTATTATTTGCAACGTTTATACAACAAAATGGCAGCTTACATAATGTGCTGCTTGCAACAGTAACAACTTAATCAGTACAACCAAGTTTGAAAAAATTCAACAGCAACATAAGCCCTTGCACTTATGCAGAACTAGCATCAAACACCTGCTATTGTGAAGTGGCCATTACTTGAGATATTTTATTCTAAACAGATTAGGATATCAAATGTATCTTTCAAGAAAACACTGTCTATTGAAAGGAATCCTTTCCTAGCAAAGAATCTGAAACTAAGATCTTACAGAGTGTATGCTTAAAAAAAACACATTTGAACAACCAATCAGCTGGTATGTCAAATGTAAAGCATGACATGATAAAAGTATTGTCCAAAACAAAAAAATGTGAAAACTGCATATATTTTGAAGTAAGAGTGTAAATAACTTTGATAAATACAAAGATTGAAATAGTGTTATTGCAACTTGTGTTATCAACAAATGGTTTTTATTTTCTTATTGTCTAAATTAATCAAATCTGGTATGTTTAAAAATTGATTGCACTTCTTGGCATTGCACATTTGAATTCTTGAATACATCATTTTATAAAAACATATGCCAACCCTACAAAATTACACTACATGATCATAGTACAGTAGAATTTGCCTAATTGGTCACCTCAACGGGATTATAAAAAAAATGACGAATTAGGCGAAGTGACGAATTATGCAAACAGGTGAAAACTTTATCATTGAAGCTCGTATACTTTATCATAGTAACTCGTATACATAGTTCTCTTATTTGCAGTAAAATACAAGTTTATGACGTTATGGTTGAATACAACAATTAATTCCTCTGCTCTATCTGTACTCCTCCATTTAATCAAGCACTTTTTAAATCTTTAATAAGCTTTTTCACGTTCTCTCAATGGGGAGTCAGGTCGCTGTTCGAACCTCGTGTATAAATTCGATAAACAAATTGCAAGGTGCAACAATTCTCAGATAAAGATCCTTAATTTGTTTGAATTCCCATACGTACTAGCTGCTTAGACATCAAAAGCGAAACTGCAAATGACAAATTAGACAAACAAAACGCTTCTCAGGGAAAGAAAGAGGTGACGAATTTAGCAAATTGACGAACATAAATGTAAACAAAAGATAGGGATTCTGCTGGGACCAACCAAAAAGTGACAAATTAAGCGAATTGACGAATTAGACGAGTTCTACTGCATCAATTTGGCTTGTACTATTTTGTAAAATGCTGTGTTTTGTGTAAGCTTGAACATGTTAGACTCTCATTTGTTATTTGATTACATAATAACTTGCTTGAAAACATTTATTAACACCTTTGGAGGCGGGCGAATTTCACTTCAAAAGATACAATTTGCCCATATTAGGCAAGTCTTTGCAACTCCATAACTCGCTAGTCAATTGTGCTAGAGAACTGTTCAACCCTCAAAAGACTCAGTGAGTCTTCTTGTTTGCAATTTAAAAAAGTTTTTAGGTTTTGAGTTCCAGTTTTTTTGTGGGTGACATTGTAAGTAGAGATAGTAAGTAGAGATATCGGCCGATATTTGGGTTTTACCGATATATCAGTATTTCCTCACGCATCCAGACAACTTGCGCAACAAAGCACAACGAAGCAAGTCAAGACAGTTATCTTACAACAACACTAGCAGGTGTGGTTTCAAAAACAAACAGACAAGATTAACCATGGAGCGTGCGTCGGCCGTCACAACCGAAACAAAAGCATCATCAGGAAGTTTTGCAATGCTTGAAGCCAGGTGCTGTGTACGAATAAACTCCCGTTATACTACCAGAAGTTTTTGCAGCACGAAAAGTTTGACTGGTACTTAAGAGGCAGAAATCCAATCGATGCCTAGTTTAGCACAGATTAATTTAAAACAGCTTGCATGAAAAATGAATTGCGTTATGTTAAGCAACATTTATGGCGTTATGAATATGATTACAAATGCAATCGTTACTCATTAATGATGACAACTGTCGCTATGAAGCAGTTGCAAGTAACATCTTAAAAGGATTCCACTTTTCTTAACTTCATGCATTAGGCTATAAGCATGCTGGTTTATACTGTACGCAAGCTAAAACATCGTGTTCGTGGGTTAAGTTAATCAACATTTTCCACAAGGCATGATAATGATAATTGTGACCTCACAATCCAAGCTGTTGCAAACGTGAAACCAGCGTTTGTGGATGTGGCACACAAGCTACAGGAGCGCTATTCCAACATTTCACAAATACATTGAAGTGATGATTTGTCGTTCGGTCCGATAGCAGCGCGGTAGTCAGTGTTGATTGTTGCATCACAGTTGCTGTTGTCCGTTTGTTAAACACGATCAGCAAAAGCAGTGTTTGCAACAACGCAACTTATACAAGTTAAAAGCGCATTGTTTGTAATTGGATCAGAACCACTGCGGCATTATTGCACAATGATCGGATGCACACATGTGCACCTTAGCTATTGTTATGGTGACTTGTTTTTATGGAATTTACTTCTGGCGGAGGGGCAGTAATCGGTTATAGCCTAGTGCTGCTTTTGTTCAGGCTAGGTTGTAGATGACCAGCTAACTCACTGTAGGCTACTTGGTGAAAATGCAGATAAACTTTAAACTTTGCTTTCTGCATGACAGTCTTAAACTGTTGAAATGGAACTACTGAGAATTGACAAATCAGTTGAGGCATTTCATTTCATACCAATGCCAATACTTCAGGTGCAGTAACTATTGGAACTAGTTTTTCTTTTTTAAGGACATGCAGTTATTTAATGTTACATTACATCAAAATTCCAAATTTGGTTCTTTACGACTTGGATTGACTTTTCAAATTGAAAACCCGCTGGGTTGCAGAAGAGTCTGAAAGGTTGATTTGTGAAATATATACAAAAACAAAATTTTACAAGATTTATGTAGTACAGTAACTGTTAACAAACATACTATCAAAGACCAAAAAAGTTAACTGCTGTTTTGGAAATATTTTCAATTTTGGCAATGGTTAATTGAATACAGTGTTGTACTAATTTTAACCTCCTTAGCCTGATGCTCTGTTTTGTACTGCCTTCCTTTTCATTGTTCAGCATCTTTCAACTTTCAAGCACTGTTTTTGCTTTTTCAGGTTTAAACACCGTAGGCAGTTCTCTTACATTCAGTGTTCTGTTCTTATTGCTTTGTTATTTTAACATTCTTTTTTTGTTCATGGCACTGTGTTTATTCATTGTAAACAGTGTATACTTTGCTAACAAGTTTGGCTAAGTATTGAAATTGCTGCAATTTCAAAAATTCTAGCTCATAAATCTTGATTTTTAAAGGTTTTGAAAAAAAGGTAAGGCATAAAATACATCATATTTTTGATAATGAAGCAGAAAATAAGATCTAAAAATTTTGGAAATATTGGTATCGGCCGATATATCGGCCCATGAATGGCCGATATATCGGTATCGGCCTCAAAAAAGCCATATCGGTCGATCTCTAATTGTAAGTGGGGTGAGTTTAGGCCTTTTCGGCCGAGGTTATCAGGCCCTGAGCCCCAACTATACAAGGGAAGTATTTCACTGAAGTTTTTAGTGCAAACCAGGCTAAAATCCAAGTCTTTTGAGCTTTTCATTAGCTTTCTAACCTTTCTGGTTCAAAAGTTATAGCCAAAAACAACATAAAATTGATATTTTACCCTGACGGGTAATAGCTGATTTCTGCATTCTCTTGTTATTCGATTTATTTATCACTCCCCAGCTTGTCAAAGATGTGTGCAAGTCAAATATGCAACAAGTAAATATATATAGCTAGTAAAATACCAATCACCAAACCTTGCTTTAAATTTAGTAAAAATAAACGGTCATCAACATGAAGCTAAATATCTAGCAAGATTTGAAACATTGATCAAAACAATTTGCATGCACGTCATGTTTCAGTGTTTTGCTCGTCTTTTAGTGTCAACTGTGTTTATCAACTAACACGTACTCTGTAATGCATTATGACTAATCATTTTTGTGCTCTTGTGCTATTCAATTACACATGTGATACGGACCCATAAGTCTGAAGCAAATAAACAAATAAATAACACTGTCTATAGAAAGAAATCTTTTCTCAGCACATAATCAGACACTAAGATCTTACAGAGCATATATTTCGCCTCAGTAGGCATCATCAGCTCTGCGAAGTGCATGAAGTATAAATAGAATAAAATATAACCCACAAACAGTAAAGTCACCAATTAACACCTTGATGGCCGGTCTACGAATATATCGTACGTGGAAGTCGGCCTAAAACCAGCAGTTTTGAGTGATGTCATAAGCGAAACAGTTTTTGAGTCATTTTGGCTCATGTTACCTGGCCTAGGGCCCAACCACTAGGCCAAAATGTTTCACTGAAGTTTTCATTAGAAACTAGGCTAGAGTCTGAGTCTTTTGTGCTTTTGATTGACTTTCTAGCATTTCTGGTTCAAAAGTTACAATCTAAAATAAACAAATTCATTAATTATCTAATTAATGAAATATTTTTATTACTTTAGATCTTAACTTTTGAACCCGAAACCCCAGAAGGTCATCCAAAGTATCAAAAGACTCAGATTGTAGCCTAGTTTCCAATAAAAACTTCAGCAAAATACTACCATCTAACGGTTTAGGCTCAGGGCCAGGTGAAGTGGGCCAAGGTGGCCTAAAAGTTCTCCACTTAAGACGTCACTCACAAAAATATGCCCATGTCCTTATCTTAGTATCTTGACTACCACAAGGTTTTCCATTTCTTGACCTGATTTACCACTAAATATTTTTACCCATGGGTTTACCTCACTAATTGGTATTTATCCAAATAAATATACACAAGTCAAGTTAAACCAAGTCAATGCAAGTGTAACTTTCAAGACAACAAAAGAAAAACCAGTCAGAAAAAAAACATAATATTCACATTACAAAGAAGATCACATTATCAGAAAATACAGACAACAAAAAAGTAAAAAAAGAAACAGATAACATAAAACAGTAGTACTTTGATGTGTGCGGTGTAGACAAGAAACAAACACGAGACATGCTGGATAAACACATATAAACAAATACAACACACAAAATACAAATGCAGAACAAGCCCAAAAGAATAAAATCACTAAAGCAAGAGTCAAGCGTATAACACAGATGATGGAGGGCAAGCACTGCATGAAGAATTGATAAATTTTTATTTAGATTATCTTATGGGTTGACTGCAGACTCATAGCCCACATCATAAGGACAATCGAATAACACAAGAGCACAAAAATGGTTAGTCATAGCATACTACAGAGTAGGTGTTAGCACACAAGCAACACTGAGAAAAGCATAACACTTTAACAGTGCCCAGCTATAACTGCATTCACTCATCATCATACAGGGATCTAGCAGTGGAAGAGAAATGAAGACATCCTAACATCAGATTTTGAGGTAAATGGCTAACAGAAAAAAAATAAATTGGATAGGGGTGCTCAGGGGTATGTACCTTTCAAATGTTTTGCAAAACATTTATCATGAAACTGTAAGCTTATTGTTTTCTCTGAATTTGAAGCAGGACTTGACATTTGGTGTTTTACTAGTAATATATATTCACTTTTTGTATGTTTGGCTTGCACACATCATCTTCATGTTGGGTGCGATATACGGATGAAGAAGTGAGTCGTGTTCACAGGTTAGAAAAATGAGTGACAATGGAGGTTACGAAGATGTAGCCAACATGACATTACAGTATAGAGAAGGTGCATGACAGAGGCAAAAAGCAATTTTTAACAATGCAGATAATGAAGAATGCAGTCCCCCATTTACCATGACGAAGCACCACATATTACCTGCATGTCACACAGCATACCCAAATAAGGTTGAAGATGCACAGGTGGAAATCATATCAGCCAGTCAGAGATTCAAATATTGCAACAGATTACAAAAGGTTTAACAAATTAAAAATAATCGATTTTATTGAAGAGTACATGAAAAACATACTATAGTTATTAAGAAAGTAGAACTGAAAATAAAAACATATCATTCCTACTCTATGACCTACATCCATTCATCACGTATATGCACAAGATATGATGCTGGCATATTTCTCCAGCTTTGTTTTAAATAATTATGGGCCTAGGAATTAGACTGAAATCAATGTCTGTGGGATCCTGGAGGTTAATATCACTCCCTTAGCCTCAAAAGCTTCTTATTACAGCAAGTGTGCTCCCTGATAGAGACTCTGAAGCTCAGATTTGCACTGAGTTGTGCCTCACTGATGTTTGTAACTCTAACTGCCCAGTTTGCATATGAGGCTATGATCCGCAAAGTTTGTCTCACCACAAACACAGTGAGTCGGTGTGCCCATCTATCTTCCATCCATCCTTCACTTGTCATATTCTGCTTTCCATGGTTCTGGAATGTTGCTGGTCCGTGGTGTTGTATTTGAGGTCAAGTTTTTGATTGTACAATAGACTTCATATGTTTGTTAGTTTTGCAGTGATAGGGAGAATTCTCATGTTCTGACCCTGCAGTTTCCTGAGGATTTGGCAGACATCCCACCATGCCTGAGGGAGAAAGCTGGCAGTTGTTTTTCAGCGACACTTACTGGACATCCAACAAGCACAGGAATTAGTGTTGACTTCTACAAGTGTATTCTAATGGTTTAAATAGATCACTCATGTCATCTGGAGGATATGCTTTTGGTGAATGCTGAATACGCTGCTTGTGGATCATCTTTTGACATTCACCTTGGTCTGTGTTTTTCAAAAAATTTGTAGCTTTTCATAAAATTTAAATTTTAATTTTGAGGATAGTTTTTGCAGGTTTTGTCCAATATCCAAAATCAGATCCCTTGGTCTTTAGGTAATCCCACAATTTTTAACACCTTGTAGTGGTCTGACTTCATTACTATCATCTGCAAACCAAACCTGGTTAGTTTAATACATGTTAGAATAATACAAATAGTGCAGCAAGACCAGAGAAAGTCGATGAAGGTCTCAAAAGATGTGGATTCTAGCCTAGTTTCCAATGGAAATTTAGCAAAATACTTCCGTCTAGCAGTTGGGCCCAGGTCAGGTACCAGCAGCCAAAAATGGCCAAAAACCTACCTTACTTATGATGTCACTCACAAAAAAACAAAACTAACAAATTTTTTTCATTGCAGGCTTGAAAACTTGCCAAGTCTTTTGAGGGTTTGAACAGCTCTCTAGCGCAATCGGCTGAGGAGCTATGCAGTTGGTAAGTCAACCGAAAAATCCCTAGTTTTTGCCCGATTTCCAAGTACGATATATTCATAGACTGGCAGACAATGTGTTAACAAAGCCATTTCTTCAAACTCATTACTTGATTGGCATCATATGATATGCTTCCCCTTCTCAGTCCTCTAACCAGGCCCTAGATAAAAAAGCATTTTCTTGACCTCTTCCATCAAATCAAGAATCAACGCATACCTAGAGTTGGATGGCCTGCCTGACCCTGAAGCTGCTTTGAGACAAGCAAACCCACCACCAACCAAACTCCATAGTGACCCAGTCAAAAACATGAAAAGACTAGTAAACCAGAAACTGTCTGAATTTAATATCAAAGGCACTATACGTGTAGCCAGGGGCCAAAGGGGCCATGCCCCCCCTATATTTTTAGAACATATAGTTATTTTGTGCTTTAACAAGTGTTTTTTGAAACAAAATAGGTTATTTGCCTAAAAACATTTTGGCCCCCTCACATTTCGGCCATACGTCCAGAATTTCCTGGACATGTCCAGGATTTTGGTGTTGAAATTTGTGTCCGGAAATAATTTTTAAAATGCTCCAATGTCCAGAATTTTGACAAGTTAGACGATCTTGTTATTAGATCCTCTGAAACATATGGATATAGTCAGGACTAGGAAAGAAAAAGTACACCTTTTTTGTATTTTGTTGCTTGTAGCCTGTTGTGTAACAATTCTGTGATAGTGATATTGTTTTGCGGTGGATTGGTAGTTGTAAGAACACAAGGAAAAATCCTGTATAACGTTTGTTTGTTGTCACGAAAAGTAGCCATTGAGACTGTCAGGAATTTTGCTTCTTCCGATATGGTAACCCTATACCAGGGGTCTCCAAACTACGGCCCGCGGGCCAAATCCGGCCCACGAAGCCATTTCACCCGGCCCGCGAAGCTACTTTGTCAATAATGATAAAATAACATTTATACGAAAAACTCGTCCACTTGGTACAATGTAACATATCCCGAAACAATCACATGACATAAGATGTCCGGCCCTCGAACTGTTGTGTAATAGCTTATGTGGCCCTCTGGAGAAAAAGTTTGGAGACCCTTGGTCTAGATTACAAGAAGAGTGCAGTTCAGACCGCTGAGGATGGATCTGCTTCTACCCAGGCCAGCAAACACAAGTGTGAAACAGTCTATAACCCATTCAAAACCATTAATCTCAGCCAACACCACAGATACCAGCGAAAAGTTAAGATTTTCCTTGTTTTTCTGCATTTATACTTGTTTTCCTGCATTTCTTGCCTCTGATTCTTTGCTGAGAAAGGATCTCTTTCCATAGACACAGTTCGGGCCGCTTTAGAAAATTTGATTCAAGAAGAAAGTCACGCTGATGGCAAAGACGAACACTTGACGACCCAGGTGACCTTGAAAGTTCTTGCGACCCTAAACGAAGGCCGCTGCCACCCTACTTAGGATCACCGACCCTGGTTTGGGAATCTACGGGCTAGATCAGTGTTTCTCAAAGTGGTCGGAATCGCCCCTCAAGGGCGATTTTGATGGGTAAGGGAGTGAAAAAACACCAAGGGGGCGAAAATGCTCAACCACTAATTGATGATTGAGTTAACTTCAGTATCCTACTATTGTGACTTGCTAGTTCTGTGCAAATTTTATTTTGCTATGATACTCGTTGGAGGTTGTTGCCAAAGCAATTTATCTGTTGAATTTTTACTTTGGATCGTCTGTGTGTCCGGCAACGGTGTCGATTAATTCAGGGCTGCGGAGTCGTTGCAAAAATGTCACAGCTCCGGCTCTGGAGCTCTTCTTTTCATGAACATGGCTCCAGCTCCGGAGCTCTTGGTTTTCATGAACATGGCTCCAGCTCCGGAGCTCTCTTTTTTCAGGAATCAGGCTCCAGCTCCGGCTTCTATTCGTTTTCACACATGTAATAGTTTAATTGTCTTGGTGTGCCTCAAGTTGAATGGAAAATTAATGAAATCAAGTACACAAAACCAGGAGAATATACCAAATATTTTTTGAGTAATTTAATCTGGTAGTTTCTCACAAGCAGCGCTGTCACCATGAGGAGATCAGCGAAAAAACGACATATAAACAAACTCTGGAAAGACAGTCGCTGGTTTTGCTGCAGTGCCTGGGGACCTTTTGTTATTTCTTACGACCAGAATGAAGGAAACTGCTGTTTGGAAAACTACATTTGTGTCCAACATACAGACCAGTCCCAACTGACCAAGTGTTTTGCACTAGTTGTATGCTTTGTCTGTTGCAGTGTTGACGATTCCAGGTAACAGCGCTGTCCGGGCAAACCATAAAAAAGCGCAAAACACATAGTCGACTCTCACGTTTTCTTTCAAACACGCACACATTTGCATTAACGCAAATGCGAAGATGTGTTCAAAAGCCCTTTGTTCAAAGAAATAGTTTGACTTCTAGCAAGAAATTCACATTTGATTTCTGCTGAAAACTTCTTATTTCTTATCTTTTGCACTCATAATAAGCAGTGATGAATCGCAAAGTAAAGCACAATTTAACAAACTAAGGAGAAAATATAGGAGAAAATAAGACTGGTTACCATGCTGAAAACATAGATATTTTCCACAGTTGAAAACTTCAAGAAAAGTCCACATTTGTTTGCATTGATCTTTATACCCTCTTGATGATGTACTGCTATGCAATGCAATGCCAGTTCACTACCAATTTGTATAACTTCCATGTTATGCTACTGCTTGTAAACGTAATGTTTCCTAGTGAACTTTGCCAGTAATCTAGTAAAACATGACAGTAAGCCTTGTGGTTTCTAATAAAAATTCATACTTTACAATGGCGTGTCGTGCATTTCACGCTTAAATATGCAGTGATATCATATCTTGATCATACTCCTTGCTAACAGCGTGACTACACAGCTACAAAAGCTATGGATATTTTATCATGTACCCTGGGGCATAACGAGGGGGGCAAGGGGGGCACAATTCCCCGGGCGCCGAATCACTATGGGGGCGCCAAATAACTGCGGGGGCGCCGAAAAGTACCAAAAATGTCACAAGTACTTTCTTCAATACAGTGCATTTGCTTCCGAAAGAGCTCAGGTTCGATTATGGGCGCGCCATACTTACTTCTTGACCCGGGCGACATCTAACCTCGTTACGCCCCTGCATATACCTGCTCCCTATAGCTCAGTTCTTTTTAGATAGCTACACTACTACAGAGCCTGTTTGATAATCTGACTAGAAAGTAGGATGTTGTGGTAGTTAACGTTTTTATTACTTCTACAACAGTGGATCCCAACCATTTCGCTGAAGGGAGCCAAATCCAAACCTACGAATTTTTAGAGAACCGCACAAAAAAATTTAACAAAAGTCAATTGACACGTTTTGTTTTATTGCATTAACGAAGTCTGTTACACAAAATATTAGAGGTGTTGCTGAAAGACACTGCCCATCGAAAGGGATACTTTCACAGAAAAGATTCAGACACTAAGCTCTTACAGAGTGTATATTTTGCCTCAGAAGTAGGCATCTTCAGCTCCTATTCAGATAGAATCTGTTACAGAAAGATTGCTAAAAGCCGTACAAAGGATGCTTGAGAGCTGCACGCGACACTTAGAACAGTGTTTGAGAACCATTGTTCTACAAGTAACACGACCAACCCTGCCAGCTACGATGCCAATGCCTTAGCGATGACCAAAGAAACATCAAAGGCTTGCAGAACCATCATTGAGGTCTGCTGGTGTCCTAACTCAAAACAATCGCGGACACGTAAGTTAATTTTGCAAGCGTTAGTATCTAGGAATTGGAAAGGACCCGGAGTCAACTCTCAAATGTCCATAACTCCGGCTCCGGTCCAAAATTTTCAACTGAACTCCGGATCAGGCTCCTGATTTTTAATTTGAGCTCCGGCTCCAGGCGAAATGCCCAGCTCCGGCACTCCGACTCCGTTGGCCTGGATTATTTGCACAAGAATTCTCAACGTAATATTAGCGTCGTAATACAATGGCTTAGTTCAGCTTGGTTTGGTTCAGCTATTTAAAACTTTCTTTAAATAAAATTATACAAATCTACTACGCTGTTTTTGCATAATCAGGCTTGGGGGGCGAAAACGACGTGTCGAGAGTGAAAAGGGGGCGATGGCATAAAAAAGTTCGAGAAACACTGGGCTAGATCATTCCGCGTAAATCACATAAATTTGAGTAGAAATGCAGAAAAACAAGGAAAATCTTAACTTTTTCGCTGGTATCTGTGGGTTTGGCTGAGATTCATGGTTTTAAACGGGTAATAGACTGTTTCTCACTTGTGTTGCTGCCCTGGATGGAAACAGATTCCATCCTCAGATCAACAGCATTGGGGGTGGCAACCCTTTCAGACCAGCGTGCGCCACTTTTCTTGCAGAGTTTGCAATCCTATAACTCGCCAAACGATTAAGCTGGAGAGCTGTTCAAACCCTCTTCGGATTCAGCAAGTCTTGCAGTCAAAATCGAAAAAAAAAATTTCGTTTTGGGTTTGAGCTTTTCTGTGGGGCACGTCACAAGAAAGGGTGTTTTTGCGTTATTTTGGCTATTTTTCCTGGCCCTGGGCACCGTCACAATGATCCATTTTTGGACACAATATTTAGCTGAAAACTAGGTCAAAATCCGCGTCTATAGAGGCTATGATTGACTTTCTAGCATATCGGGAGCGAAAATTATGGCTCATAAACCAACAATTGACCAAACTTTTGCTCCCTCAAAAGTCACTTTTCGGGGCATTTCACCGCAGGCAATAACTCGCCGTCAGATTGAGCTAGAGAGCTGTTCAAACCCTCTAAAAACACGTGAAGGTATGTAGTTTGCAATAAAAAAACGTTTCAGTTGATGATGTCTGTTTTTTTTAATGCTTATATATTGACAGGATGTTTCTGTTATTTTTTGCTGATGTCAGCATTTTTGCCCGACCTCTCTATAGGACTCGCAGGAGCCATTTAAATGACATACAATTTTTTTGAGTTTTGCTGTTTTTTGGTTACTATTCAGGACTTTGAAGGGTCCGAATGGGTTTTTAGCATTCCTGGTTCCAGGATTAGGGCCAAAATAACTTAAAATTAATTGGGGAAATCCCCCAAAAGTATTGAGAAAAGCCCCTTACCAATTAGCTGTTTTTTTGCCTAACTTTTGAACCAGAAACGTTAGAAACTCAACCAAGAGCTCTAAAAATGCGTATTCTGCCCTAGAATCCCAAAATACTGCAAGCCAAAATATTGGCGCGTGGATCGGATGATGACATCATATAATTAACCAAAAAACATGCCCCTGTCATGATCCCATTGTCCCAAAATCCCCAACCAAATTAAAAAAAAGAATTTATTCTAAACTACAGAACGCCACTAGTCATTACGGGGTTTGAACAGCTCTCTAGCTCAATCTGCTGCCGAGTAATGGCTGGCCAAAGTTTGCACTGAAAGGGCAAATTATTCCTTTTCTGAAAAGTTTTGAATTAGGCCAAAAACTACGTTTTTGACCCATTACTTTGGCTACAGATGTGCTAGCAAGTCAATCCAGGGCTCTATAGACGCGGATTTTGACTTAGTTCTCAACAAAATTTTGAGTTAAAAGAGTGGGCCAATGGGTCGAGGCCCAGGGCCGGCCAAAGGTGGCCAAAATTTTCAAAACATGCCTTCTTTGTGACGTCACCTCCAGAAATCCCCCCACCGAAATCGAAAAACGTTTCTTTTCGATTTTGACTACAAGACTTGCTGAATCCGTGGATGGATTGGATAGGCTCTCTAGCTCAATCGCCTGGCGAGTTATAGGTTTGCAAAGCCCTGCAAGATTTGGGTCTTTGGCGGGACTGAAAAGGTTTCGTTTGAGAGCACTTAGGTGGAAAACAGAAAAGGGCACATCTCCCGCTAGTTAACTTAAGTGTTGTTTTTTGGAAACTGTTTTTTTTAGATGTAGATACTTCCTAATATATGTTCAACTGTACCACACTAGCTCAGTACTGGAAAACAAGTTATTTCTTTTGAAGTTTTATTGTGTTTTGTATTAAATAAACATACATCAATCATCATGGCCCATCCCGTCCTTGTCGTCGATGGGCTCGGCGCTTCTCCATTTTTTCTGCGTAGCTCGTGGCTGACAATGAATAACCAAAACTCAGAGAGGCACGCCATCTGTTGCGATCGGCAGCAAGTGTTTTCCATGACTGTGGAGAGATGTGGAAGCCCGCAATGTCACCCTTGATGACGTCTTTGTAGCACAGTTTGGGTCTGCCAGTTCCACGAGGCGCGTTATAGAACTCGCTGTAGAGGATATCCTTGGGCAGGCGACCATCTTCCAAACGGTGGACGTGGCATAGCCAGCGCAGACGTCGCTGCCTAATGATAGTAGTGAGGTCATATGAACCGGTGAGATGCAGGATGGTGAGATTGAGGACATGATCCCTCCACGAGACACCAAGAATGGAGCGAAGGCATCTGAAATGAAATTCACTGAGCCGGTTTTCTTGGCGGTGGTATGTGCACCACGTCTCGCTGCTGTATAACAGAACATTCAGGATGCAAGCAATGTAGACCTTGATCTTTAGTTTGATTACGAGGTGGTGATTTTTTCCAAACCCGAGAACTCAGTCGCCCGAAGTTAGTCGAAACCTTTCCAATTCGTTGGTTGATTTCATCGTCCAAATTGTTCGAAGAGTTGACAATAGATCCCAGATAAGAGAAATTGTCAACAACATTAAGAGGTGAACCGTTGATGAAAATGCGTGGTGGACTAGATGTTCCGAGTGACATTACGACTGTTTTCTTCAAGTTGATGGTCATACTGAAGTCATTGCAAGCTTTAGCGAAACGTTCACACAGGTTTTGCAAGTCCACCTCAGAGTGAGCAGCTAGGGCAGCGTCATCGACGTACAGCAATTCACGAATCAGTACACGTTTGGTCTTGGTTTTAGCACGCAGCCGGGAATGGTTGAACAACCCGCCAGGTGCTACGAGTGTGGAGCATGATTCCATCCTCCTGTGGGAAAGCGTGTGCAAGAAGAGCTGAAAAAATATGCCAAACAATGTTGGCGCCCGGACGCAGCCTTGTTTGACGCCTCTGCAAATTGGAAAAGTTTTAGACATGGAGCCATCAAATTGGACTCTTGCCTTCATGTTCTCGTGGAACGCTACAAGGATGGAAAGTAGCGTTTCAGGGCAGCCCAACAGTTTGAGTATGTTATACAAGCCGGACCGGTCCACCGTATCGAAGGCTTTGGTCAGGTCTATGTAAACCACATACAACTGGCGTGATTGCTCAATGCTTTTTTCTTGGAGCTGTCTCAGTGAAAATACCATGTCTGATGTGCTTCTAGAGGGCCGAAAGCCACATTGACTCTCAGGTAGAATTCTGTCAGCAATCTGACGGACTCTGGGCAAGAGGAGACGAGCAAAAACTTTCCCGGCAATACACAAAAGCGAGATGCCACGATAGTTATTGCAATACCTACGATCGCCCTTGTTCTTATAAAGAGTAATGATTTTGGTGTCTCTGAAATCGTCCGGGAGACATCGTCTATTCGAGCATATCGTGAATATGCGGAAAAGCACCGTTAGCAGAGGTTTGCCACCATTTTTCAAAATCTCGAGGGGGATCTCATCTTGCCCAGGAGATTTCTTGTTCTTGAGACCTCTGATTGCAAGTTTCTAATCTTCCATGGTAAAAGGGTTGTCCAGTTCTTGAAGGACAGGTAGCTGTTGCAGGCTGGATAATGCCGAACAGCTGATATGAGATGGTTGGGAATAGATGGAGGTATAGTGATCTAGTCATCGTTCCAGTTGCGCAGAGGTGTCAACCAAGAGTGCTCCGTCAGCTGCAAGTAAAGGGGACACTTTCTTCGCAATTGGGCCGATGGCTTCCCGTATTCCACTGTAAAGTCCACGAAGATCACCGCAGTCTGCGCATTGTTGCATGCGTGTGCTCAGGTTTTCCCAGCAGAGCGAGACTGCAAAACGAGTGAGACATTGAACGGTGCGCTTTGCAGCCTGTAACTCTCTGTGAGCGGAACGGCTGTTTCTCACTGTTACCTTCAATCTGGCTGATCGTTTGGCTGCAACGGCGGG